>ENA-UOOK01000276-UOOK01000276.1-fermentation-metagenome-genome-assembly--contig:-NODE-276-length-65492-cov-6.018751_pt1 | contig 65492 bp, 60 predicted proteins | sample MGYA00245777_ERZ724023 | MGnify/ENA primary metagenome ERZ724023 (study PRJEB28704, sample SAMN03018312) | fermentation metagenome | biome: anthropogenic terrestrial biome; feature: soil; material... | reverse complement strand
GCATAGATTTTGGGATTGATTTTTCAGCAACTATATTGGTTTCAATCGGATAATATTGGTTGTCGTCCCCTAAATAATTCAAGGGAGATGTAGCGATAAAAGTAACAAGTTTACCTTGTTTATCTCTAAAGCTTCGCCGATATTCGGATCGTTGATCTATTAGTTCATTTTCAGGATCCATCTTTTCGATTCCAGCCTGTAATTTTTCAATAGAACCATCCGTCTGCTTTTCACTATCTACAGCTAAAACCGCCTGAAACAATAGGAATAATATGAGTAATGTCACAAACGCAAAACCTATAACTTTCCGCATTCTTTTTCCCCCTAGCCTAAGTCACTCTATTACAAAATAGGCGCAAACCTTATTTTTCAATTATGCGTCCCCTTTAAACATTTTTGGCAATTAATTAGCAAGTATAAATCTATCATTTTATCCCGTAATTGTAAAACCCCGTTTCCATAGATATTTGGCAATATTAGTTGTTTTTGGGCGAATAATCCGTAAAATGTATTGTTTTTGCCATATATTGTTTTTGAAGTTTGGTGGTGAAAATTAGAAACACGGTGTCTATCCCAATACTTTTTATATTTAAAGCTTTTTCCCAAATAATCGGCTCTTATTCGATTGTACTAAATAAAAGACCAATTTCAGGGGATCTTTTTTGGTTGAGTGGGAGGATGTCGGTATAATTTCTAAATTTGAATGAGAGAGATAAAGAGTGCGAAATGTAAGATGAAATATCCTTAGCTAAGACCCGAACGCTGGCTGGAAATGAAAATCCCCCCGCTTTGTCAGAAAGCGGGGGGATTTTTTTAACTAAAATATAAATTGATCGCCTAGGCGCGGAGCTTCGCTCCGAAACGCTCGGTGGCGGCTTTGACAATCTCCTCCATGATGGTATTGACTTCTTCGTCTTGTAGGGTGCGGTCGGGGATGCGGAAGGTCAGGGAAAAAGCCATACTTCGGAACCCGGCCGGAATTTTGTCCCCTTGATAGACATCAAATAGGCTTACTGCTTCCAGTTTTTCTGCGCCAATGGTACGGAAGAGGTCGGTCAGGGTTTCTACTGTCACCTTTTCCGGCAAGAGAAAAGCTAAATCCCGCAGAATCGGTGGGAATTTGGGTAAAGGAACAACACGGAATACTTCTTTCTCCACCGCAGGCCAGAGTGCTTCCAGATTAAGCTCAAACAAGATGACCGGTGCCGTCAGGTTAAACTCTTTTTTCACGGCCGGATGGATCTCCCCGATGTAACCCACCTTGTTTCCGGCAGCGGTAATTACCCCGGTTCGCCCCGGGTGCATGGTCGGGTGCTCGCCCGGGATAAAACGGACGTCTTGAACCCGTAAGTGTCTGAGGAGGGTTTCGAGGATCCCTTTTCCATCGTAAAAGTCCACTTCCCGATTGGTTTGATTCCACCCTGTTTCATACAACTGACCACTAAGGCCGCCGGCTAGGGTTAAAGGCTCGTCGGGTAATGCTCCCGCTGTGGCCTTAGGCTGATAAACATGGGCAATCTCAAAGACCTGGAGGTCATGGAGATTCCGGTTGGCGTTGTAGTTTAAGCTTTCTAAGACCCCTGATAGTAAAGTAGTTCGCAGCAACGAACCCTCTTCACTTAAGGGTACTTTCATCTTTACGGTCTGGCGTAATTGGTGACCTTCTGGGATGTTCAAACGGTCAAACATCTTTTCGCCGTGAAAACTATAGGTAATAATCTCGCTTAACCCAAGTCCCAGGAGGATACGGCGGGCTTGTTCGGTGAATTCTTGCTCCGGAGTGAGCGCTCCGATGATTTGGGCAGCCGGGTAGGTAGCCGGGATCTGATTATAGCCGTAAATCCGGGCAGCCTCTTCCGCTAAATCGGCTTCGTTTTCAATATCCAAGCGGTAAGAGGGTGGAATTAAGTGGGTTGTCCCTTCACCAGACTCTTCCGTTTGGAAGTTAAGCCGTTGAAAAATCTCTTTTAGATATGGAGTTTCAAGGTTCGTTCCGAGTAAGGCATTGATCTTTTCCGGTCGGAAACGAATTTTCCGGGCAACCGTCGGTTGGTAATTTTGATCGATGACCCCTTTTGCTACCTGCGCGACTTTTAGTTGCTGCGCGAGGGACGCCATCCGGTCTAAAGCCGCCGGTACCGTCTGTGGATCTAAGCCCTTACCGAAACGGATGGCCGCTTCGGAACGGATCGCCAGCTCTTGGGCGGTTCGCCTAATGGCTACCGGTGAAAAATAGGCAGATTCTAAGAAAATTGTATCAGTCGCCGCAGTCACTTCACTGTTGAAAGCGCCCATCACCCCGGCAATACACTGAGCGCGATCCGCATCGGCAATGACTAATTGACCGGGACGGAGTTTTCTTTCTTCGCCGTCCAGGGTCTTGATGACTTCATTTTCTTGGGCGGACCGGACCACAATCTTCCGTTCTTGCATCTGGTTAAGGTCAAAGGCATGTAACGGTTGGTTAAACTCTAACATCACGTAGTTGGTCAAATCCACCAGATTATTGATGGGACGCATTCCAGCCGCGAGGAGGCGGGTTTTTAGCCACAAAGGCGACTCCCCTATTTTGACATTGAGAAGAATTCGACCGGCATAACGGGGCGCCAAATCGGGATCGATCACCTCGACGGTGACCAGATCGTGGATGGACTTGTGATCTTCTTGGATGGGAGCGTCCGGTAATTTAACTTTTGCACCAGTTAAAGCGGCAACTTCGTGGGCGATGTTCAACATTCCGTAACAATCAGCCCGGTTGGGCGTTAACTCTAAAACTAAAACCTGATCGTCTAAACCCAAAACCGTCGGGAGATCGGCCTTCAAGTCGGTACCGGCGGGTAACACCATAATTCCTTCCGACTTGCGGGCGAGCCCTAATTCCTCTTCCGAGCACAACATCCCCTGGGAGACAACGCCAAAGAATTCGGTGGGCTCAATCTTTTTCCCCTCCGGTAAAATGGTGCCAGGAAGGGCCAGTGGAACGATATCCCCGACTTTAAGGTTTTTCGCGGCGGTAATCACCGTCACTTCCCCATCGCTCAACCGGACGCGGCAAAGGGATAACTTGTCGGCCTGGGGATGGTGCGAAATTTCGGCGATCTGTCCCAGTTTGAGACCGCGGTAGGCTGCTCCTAAGTCAATAATCTCCTCTATTTCCAGACCAGCCATGGTAAGCAATTCTGCTAATTCCGTCGGACTTTGCTCCAGCGGAACGTATTCTCGTAACCAGTTATAGGAAACACGCAATCTTTATTCCCTCCTTACAGACAAAATTGACTGAGAAAACGAAAGTCATTCTCGTAAAAATGGCGGATGTCGGCAATTCCATAGCGGAGCATGGCGATGCGTTCAACGCCCATGCCAAAGGCAAAACCAGAGTAGACCTCCGGATCATATTTCGCCATCGCGAGGACTTTCGGGTGTACGGAACCGGCGCCGAGGATCTCGATCCAACCGGTATTTTTGCAGATGCGGCATCCCTGGCCTTGACAAACACAGGAAACGTCAACTTCCGTACTGGGTTCAGTGAACGGGAAAAAACTGGGACGCAGCCGTACCTCACGGTCTACGCCGAAAAATTTGTGGATAAAGACGGTCAAGACCCCTTTTAAATCACCAAAGGTAATATCCTTATCCACCAGCAGACCTTCAATTTGGTGAAAAATCGGCGAATGGGTAGCATCCAAGGCATCGCGCCGATATACGCGTCCGGGGACAATGATCCGTACCGGATTGGGATTGAGTTTTTCCATTGTCCTGATTTGCACGGGAGACGTATGGGTACGTAAAAGGGTATTTTCGGTAATGTACAAAGAATCATGCATTTCCCGGGCTGGGTGTTCCGCTGGAATGTTCAGGGCTTCAAAATTATAAAAATCCAATTCAACCTCGGGACCTTCCGCCACCGAGAAGCCCATCCCCAAAAAGGTCATGGTGATTTCCTGGATAATCAATTGGAGCGGATGGGGATGACCCCGACGGGGTTGTCGTCCGGGAAGCTCCACATCTAACCTTTCCCGTTCGAATTTGGCCTCCTCCTCCACCCGGGCTAACTCTTGTCCCCGTGTCTTTAGAACCTCCTCCAAATGGTCACGGAGGGTATTAATCATTTTACCGACGACCGGGCGCTCTTCAGCAGAAAGGGTGCCCAGTTTCCGTGAGTACTGAGTAACCACCCCTTTCTTGCCGAAATACTTGAGCCGAAGCTCTTCCAGATCCGGTGAAGAAGTTGCGCCCTGGATTTCCTGTATGGCTTGTTCTTGAATGGCGCTAAGCTCAGCTTGCATTATATTGACCTCCTTTCTAACGTTAAAAGAAAAAACAAAAACCTCCCGTCCTTAGATTGGGACGAAAGGTTACTTCCGCGGTACCACCCATTTTAGTCAAAACAGACTCCGCTTGCTGGATCTTTGCCAAGCAAAGATCAATTCCGATAACGGTGGAAACCGGCATAGCCTACTATCTGTTCAGCCAGCAACTCCAGAACGAACATCAACCGCCTTCCCGGGGAATGTTCTCAATTAGCCATTCCTCCCTGTGCCGTTCTTTGCGGTTACTCTTTCTTTCCTCGTCTTTCCATTAATTGAGATTAATAAACTCCTTATATAACAAATAGGCTGTGATCGACCCGGTAATCTCAAAAAGTTTCCAGAAAAACTCTGCGGAAAGGATCATAAAACCCCTCCCCTTCCATTATTCTGGTCGAAACTGCCCGCCATTAATTCTCATTATAGCATAAGCCTTACGGGTTTACAAGTACTTAACCGTCCCAAAAATAATTCTAAAAGCGGGATATTTTGAAAGTTGGTCGGTATAAGCAACTTAAAAAAGGAAAAGGCAGGATAATCCTGCCTTGTTTTTGAGATGGTGGGGAGGAGCGGACTCGAACCGCTGACCTCTACGATGTCAACGTAGCGCTCTAACCAGCTGGGCTACCCCCCCAAAGCAAAATTAATCATAACACAAAACTTGAAATAAGTCAAGCGGTTGCTTCCGGATATTTTTCGCGTTTTGTATAATGGGTATGGAGTAAATGATGGCTCTTCTCCCCCAACGGTTGGCCTAAGAATTCTTCGTAAAGGGTCTTGACCGCCGGATTCTCGTGAGATTTCCGCAAGGGTAACCCGGCATCGGCCTGATAGATGGCATCGATGCGTTTTTGCCGGATTGCATTGGTCGTTGGGATTGGTTGTCCTCCCCCACCGATACACCCACCGGGACAGCACATGATCTCGATGAATTGGTAGTCAGCTTTTCCTTCTTTAATCAGATCCATCATTTTTTTGGCGTTACCTAACCCATTAGCCACGGCAACTTTTACTTTCGTCCCTTTTAGATCAACTTCAGCTTCTTTGATCCCCTCAATGCCACGAACGGCGGTAAAGTCGAGGGAAGGAAGGGTCTCTTTCGTGACTACTTCGTAGACGGTGCGGAGCGCGGCTTCCATCACACCACCACTAGCCCCGAAGATCACTCCGGCACCGGTGGTAATCCCGAAGGGATCATCGTACTCTTCTTCGGGGAGGGCTTTAAAGTCGATCCCAGCCTGGCGCAGCATTTTCCCCAACTCCCGGGTGGTTAAGGCGGCATCAACATCAGGATAACCGGCCGCGTCCATTTCCGGACGGCCACATTCAAATTTCTTTGCGGTACAAGGCATAATCGAGACGACATAAATATCTTTCGGATCAAGGCCCGTTTTCTCCGCATAATAGGTTTTCGCCACCGCGCCAAACATCTGTTGGGGCGATTTACAAGTCGAAAGATGGGCTAAATATTCGGGGTAAAAATGCTCGATATACTTAATCCAACCCGGACTACAAGAGGTAATCATTGGTAAAGTGCCACCACTGCTTAAACGTTCGAGCAATTCATGGCCTTCCTCAATGATCGTTAAATCAGCGGTAAAATCAGTATCAAACACGCGGTCAAACCCCAAACGTCGGAGCGCGGCGACCAGTTTACCTGTGGTTACCTGACCAGGTTCCAGACCAAACTCTTCGCCAATGGAGACCCGAATTGCGGGTGCGGTTTGTACGACCACATGCTTTTCAGGATCAGCCAAAGCGGACCAAACCCGTTCTGTGTGATCTTGTTCGTAGATGGCCCCCACCGGACAGACCAGCGCGCACTGGCCACATTGCACACAGGACACATCCCCTAGGTCAACCCCACCGGCCGGAAGAATCTGCGTGTTAATCCCACGGTTAGCTGGAGCGATCGCCCCTACGCTTTGCACCTCATGGCAAACCTCCACGCACCGACGACAGAGGATACACTTGTCAGGATCCCGGACTAAAGCAGCGGTGGATTCATCTTTTGGGTAATTGGGTTTGGTTAACGAGCCGAAACGTTGCTCACCGATCCCTAACTGGTCAGCTAAGGATTGTAATTCGCAACGTTGGTTACGGACACAATTTAAACAGTCATCGGGATGATTGGAGAGTAAAAGTTCTAAATTCATTTTTCTCGCCTGACGTACGGCAGGAGAATTCGTAATGATCTTCATCCCAGCGCTAACCGGTTGGGAACAAGCAGCTTGAAGCGTTCTCGCGCCCACAACTTCCACCACACAAAGCCGACACATGGCTTTGACGTTTAAATCTTCATGGTAGCAGAGGGTGGGAATATTAATCCCGACTTTTTTTGCTGCGTCCAGGATCGTACTGTCCTTCGGCACCTCAACGTTTTGACCATCCACAGTCACCTTCACCATCTCCATGGTTCTTCACTTCCTTTCAACAATTATCTAAACCGCTTCTGATTGTCGGCAAGAGCGACTACTTCGAAAATTGTCTGTCGATTCACGCGGCCCTAATTCCTGTAATGCAGCTTAAGTAGCGCCGCTCCGAACGACCAGCTGCTGTGCGCCTCTGGGGCTTGTCGACTCTCAACATTTCGCATTCAATCTATACCAAGCAAAACGCTTTCGCAAGCTTTCACGTTTTCCTTGGTGGCTTCGGTTTGCGAAATGTGAGATTACTCACCCGACTTTTATTAAATCACTTCGTGATACTAAGGTTGTCGGCGTGAGCGACTACTTTCTCCTGATGACCCATTCATCGATAATGTTACTATTCACTAGATGTTTTGATACGATCTGTCGCGCCTTGTCCGGAGAGATTTTTCCATAAATGCTCCGGGGTTGGCCGGCGATTTCCACTTCAACAATGGGCTCTTGTTCGCAAAGACCCATACAGCCAGTTTGCGTAACCGCAATACCAGAAAGGTTTTGTTTACTGATTTCTTCAAGAATGGCTTTCATCGTCTCGCGGGCACCGGCGGCAATCCCGCAGGTTCCCATCCCGATAATTACTTTGGTCTGTGCGTTCTCTTCACGCAGCGCAGTCATTTGTCGGGCTTGGTCCCGAAGTTTGATTAGATCCTCTAATGATTTCACGAACTTACCCTCCTTTAATCAGTTTGTTCCAAATATCACAATCCACGTGTATTTAAGGCTTTTTGGGTGCCGCAAACCAAATGACAACACAAAAAGCCCATTTTAAAAGTGCTTTTAGTCAAGTCCTTATTATACAAATTATATCCTGCAGTCTTAACCTATGTCAATGCTGAGTGTTCTCCATGATAATTTGGTTGATAATTTTTCCGGTTGTTTTGATCTGTGCTTCTGTCACGTCTTTGTGGGTGACAAAACGGATTTCCGAGGTGGAGGTGGGGTTGGCTAGAACGCCGCGCTCTGCCAATAGCTGGGAAAAGCGCTTTGCGCTGATTCCTGTTTTCGCCACCGAACAAATGAGAATATTAGTCGGATAGCGGTCAGGAATAATCGTCAGTCCCGGGAGCTTCACCAGTTCTTCTCGGAGGATGCGAGCATGATAGTGATCCTCGGCCAAACGGCCGACCATTTTTTCTAGGGCGATAATTCCGGCGGCGGCGATAATCCCTGCTTGCCTTAGCCCCCCGCCCAGTATTTTCCGGTTTTTCCTTGCTTTTGCGATGAACTTTTTCGTCCCGGCCAGTAAAGAACCGACTGGAGCGCCTAACCCTTTCGAGAGACAGAACATGACCGAATCCACCGGTGCAGTTAACTCCCGAACATCAATACCTAAAGCTAAAGCCGCATTAAAAACCCGCGCGCCGTCAAGGTGGACCGGGATCCCTCGTTCCTGAGCAACCTTTGCCATTAATGTTGTCTGTTCCGGCGTAATTACAGCCCCGCCAGCCCGGTTATGGGTATTTTCTAGGCAAAGTAATCCGGTGCGTGGGAAATGCAGATCATCAGCTCTGATCGCCTGTGCAATGAGGTCCGGGTCCATAAAACCCCTCTTTCCCGGGATCGTTCGGGTTTGCGCTGCGGATAAGAGGGCTAGTCCCCCGGCTTCATAATAAAACATATGGGATTCGGCCTCCAAAATCACCTCTTCCCCCCGTTGAAGATGGGTTAATGCTGCTACTTGATTGCCCATGGTTCCGCTGGCGACGAAGAGGGCGTCCTCTTTTCCGATCATTTCGGCGGCGATGACTTCCAGCTTTCGGGTGGTGGGATCTTCACCATAAACATCATCACCCACTTCCGCATTGGCCATCGCCTGACGCATCTCTGGGGTCGGTTTAGTTACGGTGTCACTTCGTAAATCAATTAGTTCCATGCTTTTAAAAATAACTCCTTTCGATTGTTTTTTGAATCAAGTCTGGGGAATACAAGGGGTGAGCCGGTCTTTGCTTTCCGCCCAAACTGTCTGTAAATGAGCGCCGCTCCGTGGATCGGTCCATGCGGGCAAAATCTCCAACAAAGGTCTGATCACGAAGGAACGCTCCAGCATCCGGGGGTGAGGAAGCGTGAGGATGGCCGAGTCCATCACCCATTGATCGTAAAATAAAAGATCTAAATCAAGGGGGCGGGGCCCAAACCGGGGTCCGTCCACCCTTCCCCTGGCTTTTTCCAAGGTTTTAAATTTAGCCAGTAAGGCTAAGGGCAGTTCTGAAGATTCCCCCACACAGACCTGGTTTAAAAACCACGGTTGCTCTAGGTAACCCACAGGTTCACTGGAATAGATCCGGGAAAAAACCGGATGCTTTAGAATGCTCTTCAGTTCCTTGACAGCGGCCTGCAAATGGCCTTCCCGGTCACCGAGGTTTGTGCCTAAGGCAACAGCGACAAGAGGCAAGATTATCCGGTCCTTTCTCTGCTTTATTTACGGATGAGCGCATCGGTCATCCGAGCAACGCGGGCCATGGCTTCCACATCATGAACACGGATCAGATCAGCGCCGCGGGTGATCCCAACGGCAACCGTCGCCGCCGTTCCCTCTACTCTCTGGTCAACGGGTAAGTTTAGCACCTGGCCGATGACGGATTTTCGGGAGGTACCCAACAGAATCGGCGCGCCTAAAGCTTTTAATTCTCCCAAGCGATCGATGACAGTTAAATTGTCCTCCAGCGTCTTACCAAAACCAACGCCTGGATCGATGATTACTTTTTCACGGGGTAAACCATGGTCAACCGCCAAGGTAATACTGTTCCGTAAGAAAGAAGCAACGTCAGCCATCAAATCAGTATCGGCCGGAGCGGCCCGGTTATGCATGACAATTACTGGCGCTTGCGCGGCGGCAACTACCTCTACCATCTCCGGATCCTTTTGTAAGCCCCAGATGTCATTAATAAGGTCAGCACCGGCGGTCAAGGCTGCTTTCGCCACCGCCGGTTTCGAGGTATCAACCGAAAGGGGTAAGGCTGAATGCTCTGCTAAATATTCCACCACCGGGATCAGGCGTTTCTTCTCCTCTTCTTCTGTAATCCCGGTATAGCCCGGCCTGGTTGATTCGGCGCCGAGGTCTAGTAGATCGGCGCCTGCTACCCGAAATTGTTCTGCTTGACGCAAAACACTCGCCTGTAGATCCTTTGTGCTGAGGAGACCGTCTCCGGAAAAGGAGTCTGGGGTAAGATTAATGATCCCCATGAGATAGGTTTTTTTTCCCCATTCAAAACAGCTGTTTTTGACGGTCAAGGGTGGCGGGTTTTGCTCAAGGGTAGCGAGCAAGGAGTCTAACTCTTTTGCCAGGGCGGAAAGGCCAAAGGGTTGCCGGTAAAGTAAAGCTAATAAACGCTGATACTGAGTTTTGGTTCCCATAATGATGGCGTCTCCGGTTTCTTGGGTAAGGTAAGCCATGCCTTTCCCCACCGCCACCTCTCCCCCCTTAGCCAGCATTTCTTGTTTTAAAATGTTTGCCGCGGGGGCGGAGATATTGCCTACTTTCACACAGAGGAAATCCCCTTTACCGCCCATTAATTCGATCCCTTCGGGGGAGACGCCGATCCGTTGAAACTCTTCGTGGATCTCCCCCGGTCTGTTGGGAGCGGTCAGTAGTCGTAATGAAAACATCTGTGGTCTCCTTTCTAAAGAAAAAAACAGCCACCTCGGCTCCGAAATTGACTTTTAAGTTGGTTCATGCAGTAGTTCACGGAGACGACACAAAGCTGCCTTTTCTAAGCGGCTGATTTGGACTTGTGAAACGCCGAGTTTGGTGGCAAGTTCAAGTTGGGTTTTTTCGCCAAAGAACCGTTCTTCGATGATCCCTCTTAACCTTGGCTCCAGTTGCTGGAGGGCTTGCCGGAGAGAGAATTCTTCCACCAATTGTTCTTCCATCTCGGTACCGACTTTTTCTTCAAGGGTTAAAGCTGACCCTTCGTCTTCATAAACAATCTCTTGTAAGGAGGAGATTGGTTTACTCACCTCTAGGGCGGTGGCAATTTCTTCCCGACTGCATGCAGTGACCTCCGCCAGTTCGGCTAAGGTGGGTTCTTTCCCCTGCTCCGCCAGGTAGGTATTCCGGGCTTGCATTACTTTTTGTGCTACTTCTTTTACCCCGCGGCTTACCTTGATCCCTCCGTCGGTACGAAGGTATTGTTTGATCTCACCAATAATCATCGGGACGGCATAGGTGGAAAATTGCACCTCCCGATCAGGATTGAACCGTTCAATCGCCTTCATTAATCCAAGAGCGCCGATTTGAACAAGATCATCATATTCAACACCCCGTCCAGAAAAGCGTCCGACGATACTTTTAACCAGTCGGAGATTCCGTTCAATTAATACTGCTTTGGCTTCTTGATTGCCGGCCGCAACCTGCTTGATTAAAAGGAGCGTTTCTTGGTGGGAAAGAAGATTGGCTTCCCCCGGCGTCTCATTGACCGTCGTCATTACTATCTTTACTCCGTTCGGGTTTCTTAACCATCAGCACCTGTGTTCCTTGGTTAAGTTGGGATTCAATGGTCATTTGGTCCATGAAGGATTCCATAAAAACAAGCCCCAAGCCCATTCTTTCCGGATCAGTGGAATAAGCAGCTGTCTTTGCCAAGTCCAGATCGGAAATGCCGCAACCACCATCAATTACTTTAATTGATAAAGTCTCGTCTTGGATCTTTAGTTCTAATTGAATCTCTCCACTTTGCTCCCGATAGGCATGGATCACACAGTTTGAGACCGCTTCCGAAGTTGCAACTCTAATTTCCTCAAGTTCATTTAGGGTAAAATCAAGCTGAGCGGCGAAAGAAGCAACAATCACCCGTGCCAGACCGACATTCTCGGGTATACTAGGAAAAGTTATCAGCAAGTAGTTTTCCTTCATTCCCTGGCCAGCCTCCTTAATCATATTTCTCAGCTTCCTCAAGGGAAGGGTCAATGGTCATGACTTTTAGTAACCCGGATAATTCAAACAGGCGCACCAGATGAGGGGGGACATTCACTGCGCTCACCTTGCCATCACGCTTGGCAATTGTTCGATACCGGCCCAGAATTGCCCCTAACCCAGAACTATCAACGAAACTTGTTTCTTTAAAATCAAAAATCAAATGTTGAATTCCTTGATTCTGTTCTAATTCATCCCCAATCCGGCGACGAAAATCCGGAGAGGTCGAAAGATCGAGTTCGCCCGAGACGACGACGGTTAAAACGCGACCGTTCTGTTTTAATTCCAAATTCAAACCGGAATCCCCCCTATTTATGGCTCTCCTGCCGATCTTTCGGCATTTAACTATATTTTCCTGCCTGAGAGAAGGGCAAAAGACAAGAAAAAAACCGCCGTTGGGCGGTTTTGTAAATTTGGGGCGCGGCGTCTAGTGGAAACATCCTTCAAACACGTTTTTGGTGATTTGCCACAGGAAGCGGAAGAAGCCGCTTTCTTCTACAGCGCTGGCAGTGACTACGGGGGCCGTGACTTTGGTTTCCCCATCAATCATTACCACTACTTCCCCCACCGGGGCCCCTTGGGCGAGCGGCGCTCTTACCTTCGGGGGGATCTTGACTAGGACTTCGGGGGTAGCTTGCAGATCCTTTTTGAGGACAACGAGCAGATCTTCGGGAATGATCAGATCAACCTCAGTGACTTGGCCTTTCATTACTTTGGTTTTCCCCAAGACTTGTCCGGCACTGAGCACTTTGATGGCTTTGAACTGGCTGAAACCGTAGTTAAATAATTTGGTGATCTCATTGTTCCGCACGGGTGAAGTCGGAGCTTTCATGACCACCGCAATCAAACGGACACCATTCCGTCGAGCGGTGGCGACAAGGCAATAACCGGCTTCATTGGTATAACCGGTTTTTAAGCCGTCGCAGCCGTCATAGAAGCGGACTAAGTTATTGGTGTTGCGAAGAAAAGACTCGCCGCCCCGCAGACTGTCAATCCAGGTTCCTGTCCATTTTAAAACGGTTGGGTGTTTAAGGAGTTCCCGTGCCAAGAGCGCCTGGTCCTGGGCTGAGGTGATATTCCCCGGACCATTACCGTCCGGCGCCAAGCCGGTGGCATTAACATAGTTGGTGCTTGCCAGGCTAAGTTCTTGCCCCCGTTTATTCATTAACTTGACAAATTCTTCATGGGAACCGGCGATGTATTCGGCCAAGGCGACACTGGCGTCATTGGCGGAGACAATTCCAACCGCTTTCATTAAATCTTCGACGGTCATCTCCTCGCCCGGCTCCAGCCAGATTTGGGATCCCCCCATGCGGCAGGCTTCGGGACTGGCGACGACTTTGTCGGTTAGTTTAATCTGACCAGTATCCACGGCTTCCATCACCAAAAGCATGACCATCATCTTCGTCACACTGGCCGGGGGTAATGACTTGGCACTGTCTTTATCAACCAAAACTTCCCCACTCGCCGCTTCCATGAGTAAAACCGAATCCGACTGGATCTTAAAGGGAAGAGCCGCCAAGGCGCTTTGGACAATCAGTAAAGAAAGGAACAAGGATATAACTAGTGTCTTCCATATTTTTCGCATCATACTTCCTCCTTAGTTTCCCGTCGGTATGAGTTTTTGCAAAAGGAAGAAGCATTATGCGTGGAAACAGTGGGTTAAAAAAAAGGAAGCTTTCACTAAGATGCGAATACTACTACATTAGAAAATACTAGTCTGTCGATTCTCGCGGCTTTAATTTCTGTAATGCAGCTCAAGTGACGCCGCTCCGAACGACCAGCTGCTGTGCGCCTTCGGGGGCTTGTCGACTCTCAACATTTCACATTCAATCTATACCAAGCAAAACGCTTTCGCAAGCTTTCACGTTTTCCTTGGTGGCTTCGGTTTGCGAAATGTGAGATTACTCAGCTGGCTTCAATTTTCTTCACTTCGTTGCGCGGGCGGTAGCCAGCGTGAGCGACTACTATAAATAAAAAAAGAATGATGGAAAGCAGGTTTACCATGGAAGACGTTCAGAATCGCTTTGATGAGCGGGGTATTGAAATCCAACGGGTTGGGGTCAAGGAGGTCCACCTTCCCTTTTTAGTTGCCACGAAAGACGGGGGTTACCAGCAAATTTTAGGGAAGATAACGGCGGCGGTCAATCTACCCCAACAGTACAAAGGCACACACCTCAGCCGTTTTATGGAGATCATGATCGCCTGGGGCGATAAACCAATCTCCGGTCGGGAATTAAAACTGATCTTAACCGAACTACGCGCCAAACTAAAAGCATCCGCTGCCGATTTAACGTTGGCTTTTCGCTATTTTGTGCCGGTGCAGGCGCCGGTAAGCGGTCTCGCCTCCCCTTTGGATTTTTCTTGCCAGTTTTGGGGACGGTTAGATGAAACCGGCTATCGCTTTCTCCTCACTGTCCAGGTTCCCGTTGTCTCCCTTTGTCCTTGCAGTAAAGCTATCTCCCGTTACGGCGCCCATAATCAGCGGGCAATGATCAAAGCTGAGGTCGAGTGCCAGCCCGGTAAATATATTTGGATTGAAGATCTGATCCATCTCTTACAAGCCCAGGGCAGTTCTTGTGTCTATCCGGTGCTAAAACGGGAAGATGAAAAGTACGTAACCGAAGAAGCCTACGACCACCCTAAGTTTGTGGAAGATATTCTCCGCGATTCGGTTCTGGCATTACGGGAAGAACCAAAAATATCCCGTTTCCGCCTGGAAGTGGAGAGTTTTGAATCAATCCATAATCACAGCGCCTTTGCCTACTGCGAAGAGGAAACTACTTCTTGACACCAGACGGTAAACGGACAAAATTCGCAATCCTCGCCGGGCGGATAATCCGCCGGCAGATCATGAGTCGTGATATACTCGACCGTTTTAACGATCTGTTCCTCGGTCGCGTCGAGGTTTTGGTCGGTTAAAGCACAGGGCAGTTGTAGATTGGGCCGGACAAAATAGATCCAGGCTTCGGTGGGTAGACGCTGGTAAATCTCCCGTAGAGCCAGGGCATAGAGGTTAACCTGGAAATAATAGCGGTCACGGATTTTCCCCGGCGGCGGCAAACGGCGGTTGGTTTTAAAATCGACCACGACCATCCGGCCATCGGGATAGAAGAGCACCCGGTCAATGATCCCCTTGATGATTACCCCTCTTAACGACAAGACAAAGGGGAGTTCATTTTCCATCCGGACCCCGGCTTCCGGCACGAACGGACTGGACAGATAGTTTTCCTGCATAATCCTTAACTGCGCCAAAGCGACTTGTTGTTCGGGCGGGGTTAACCCGTGAAACCAGCCGGCGTTGGCTGGTTCTACTGCTTCCCTTCCTCCGGTAGGTCCGGAAATCAGACGGTGAAAGACCTCTCCCAGGATGAGACCGAAATTGGGAGAAACCGCTTCCTCCGTAGTTCCCGCTGCCACTTGTGGTACCGTGGCCGGATCGCTCCCTAACCGGTGTTGCCAGAAAAAACGGCGGGGACATTCTTGAAACGTTAAGAGCGGGGTTAAGGATAAACGCTTGGTGGTCATTTTTCCGGTGGCGAGCGTTAAATCAAGGGCCGCGGCGCTTTCGTCAGCCTCCAACGGCACCGCTTTCGGCTCCACGCTGGGTATGACAGCTTGCGGTACCGCGCGGGTGAGCTTCAGCCGCTGGTCATCAATGGTAAGTTCTCCTGCTTCCGCCGTGGTCAGATCCGGTAAGACTAAGGTCAGCCAGTCCCACCAAGACTGTCCCTCGTCGATGGTTTTTGCTTTGACTTCCTTTTCCGTGGCCGAGAGTAATAAGTAGTCACGAGCGCGGGTCATCCCCACATAAAACAAGCGTTTTAGTTCGGAGCGTTCGGCCCGTTTTTCCTCCTCCGTAAATTCGGTCGTCCTTTCCGTATGGAGCCAACTCCCGTCGGGATCCATTACTTTATGGATCACGCCCCATTTTTCATGGTAAAAAACCGTGGAACGGGTGGATAAATTAAATTTCGCATCCAGCTCCGGGATGACCACCACTGGAAACTCCAAACCCTTAGCCGCATGGATCGTCATGATTTGCATAAAGTTCCCTTCCCCGTGCAAAGCTGAAGCTTCCCCTTCCCGTACTTCAATGGCGGAAAGATGACTGAGAAAGGTCACAAAGTCCCCTACCCCGGAGTAACCCATGGTGGCAAAATCCTCCGCCCGGACGATTAGTTTTTCCAAATTAGCCAGCAAGCGGTCACCTTCTGGCAAGGCCGCGACTGTCTCTAAATAGCCCGTAGCGTTCCAGGCGCTCCGGAGCAGTTCCGGGATGGACAGCAAATGGGCGTTTTGACTAAGAAAGTAAATAAGTTGGCGGAGTCGGGCCAGGCGTCGGCGCTCCGGTTCGGTTATTTGTTTCGGATAGTCAGTCGCCTTTTTCCCCTTTAAAAACCCTGTCGTGAGTCCGTGGGGGTGAGCCAACCAAAAAAGCGCGGTATCGGAAAGCTGGCAAAAGGGGGAGCGTAACACTCCGCCTAAGGCCAAGGCATCCTCGGGACATTCAACTAACCGTAACAGGTTCAAGTGGTCTTGGATCTCCTGACGGGCGTAAAAACCGACGCCTGCGGTGACTTGGTAAGGGAGGCCTTGAGCACGGAAAGCGCTTTCAAAGGCTTTAAGGTGGGTTTTGGTCCGAAAAAGCACCGCCACATCCCCATACTGCACCGGCCTTCTGGTTTCACCGGCACGGACCTGAACCGCTCCGCTCTCGACTAACCTTCTGATTCTAGCGGCCAGCATTGCCGGTTCGTTTTCTGGTGCCAGCAGGATTTCAACCCCAGTCGCCTTCTGCGGGTCATCCTTGGCCATGGGGACGATGGGCTGATAAGGAAAGGCCTCGCTGGCAAAGATCGAACGGCAGAAGCTATTAACCACTTCCGCCACGTTCGGCAGGGTCCGGTAGTTTTTCGTTAAAGCCATAACTTGTCCCCGCCGGTTAAACTTGGAATCGGCTAAACCGGTCATGATTTCAACTTCCGCACCACGGAAGCGGTAGATGGACTGTTTCAGATCACCGACAAGAAATAACTTTCCTTCCGGCGCTTCCTCCCCACTCAATAGTTGGATTATTTCCCACTGTAGACTATTGGTATCCTGAAACTCATCCACCATTAGGTAGGCGAAGCGTCGACGAAATTCGTCGGTCAGCGCCGGGTGGTCGCGGAGGAGTCTCCGGACGAGAAATTGCTGGTCGGTAAAATCCAACTTCCCTTCCAACTGCTTTAGCCGGGTATATTCCCCATCAAAATAATGCAGGAAAGCAAGCAGCGTCGGTGTTTGCGCCACGGCTTCCCGGGTAACCAGGTTCGCCTTTAAGGCTTCAACCAGAGTATGGATTTGATCAATCTCCGGACGCAATTGCTTATTGAGGTTTTTCGGAAGGAAAGCCAGGAGATCCCCCATCACCTGTAAACCGGAGGCGGTCAACCGTTCCATGTTTTGCAGTTCCTTTTGGTAAGTTGGCCACTGGGTAAAAAGGGTGGTGAGTAAATCTTGAGCCCGGGGTGTCAACTTGACCTCGCCGGCCATTTGTTGCAGTCGAAAAAGACCGCTCTTGAGTTTAGTTTTTAAATCTGTTAGTTTTGCGTCGGACGGCGCGGGCAAAGCGTGTGGACTTAAGCTGGGGATTTCGGCGCCGGCTTCTTTGATCACCGTATATAAGGCAGGTAGCGCCCGGAGAAAAAATTCGGCACCTAAAGCAAGGACCACAGGGAGGTTAGTTCCGTCTTGGTCCGCTGCCAGTAGGCAACTAAGGGCACTACTGGCCGCTTTCGCTTTAAACAGATCCTCCTCACCTTCACCCAGAATCTTAACTTGGGGGTTAATTCCGGCTTCGATCGGATGTTGCTTTAGAATTGATAAACACAAACCATGGATGGTGGTAATTTTTGCCGAGACTTCTACCAACTCCAGCTGGCGTAACCAATACTCCCGGTCTGCACCACTGCTGTTTTCAGCGGCATTTTTCATTTCTTCTCTAATCCGAGCCCGCATCTCACCGGCGGCTTTGTGGGTAAAAGTAACGGCGACAATCTGGGGAACTTCGCACTTTCTGCTTGCTAGTAGATGGAGGTATTTCTGGGTCAGAACCCGGGTTTTACCAGTACCGGCGCTGGCCATCACCAAAAGGTCTGTACTAAATTCTTCCACCGCCAGCTGTTGTTCCTCATTCAGCTTCATCTTCATCCTCCCCTCCCCAACTCAAATGGTGGCAAATCGGTTGATAGACACAATAATGGGGGCATTGGTCCGGCGGACAGAAGGGAAAATTTCCTTTTAGCATACCGTAATAGGACCGGAAGGCTACCGAGAATGCATTCCCCAGGATTGCCTCCCATTCTTCATCCGAAAGGGCCCCTTTGATGTTAATCCCAAAATCCAAAGCTTCCTGATGCCAAATCCCCCGAAAACGATCGGCCTGACGAAGACTGTAGTAAGCGGCGCCCACCGGCTTTCCCCCAGGACGGAAAAGCTGGAGAACGGCGAGGAGATAAAAAGGAAGTTGTAAGCGTTTACCGGTCGTAATCTCCGCTTTGGTGGGTGCCTTCCCCGACTTATAGTCATAAACAACGAAATTACCGGCCCCATCCGTATCTACCCGATCGATCTTTCCCCACAGCTTTAGGGGGGGCTGGTCAGGGGAGGCATGCTCAATCGACAGCACTAAAGGCGCAGGCGTAGACTGGGCATCAGCTTCCTCAGTGATCCCGCCAAAGCCAAGTTCCAAGTAACGGGGGGTAAAGCGTCCGTCCGTCTTTTCTCCCCAGTCTACTTCTTCCTGAAGAACCTTGGTTAGGGTCGAAACCAGGTTTTCCCGGCCCAGAACCAGCAAATTATGGCGTAACATTGATGTTTCGTGGTCTTGCGGATAATACTGCTCAACCAAAGCGCGAATTTCCTCCGTATATGTACTTAAGCGGTTCCTTTGCAGAACTTCGCCACGGCGCTGGAGGAAAAACTCTCTTAGAATCAAGTGGGCGATACTGCCTTCCGTTAAACGCGATGGAATGATTTCCGGTTCAGCCAGGGGTTTAATCTGTAACCAGTAGCGACAGAAATAACTAAAAGGACAAATCCCATAGGATTCCAAAGCGGAAATACTTAAAGGTTTTACTGTCCAGATCGACTGCAAAAGCGTGGCTGCTTCCGGTCCTAACTGACCATTCGTGTTGGACTGGCGGCGGGCCAGCTCCCCCCGGATCTTCTGCCGGATCTCGCTGTCTAAATCGGCAGGATACTTGGCCATCTGCCGTGCCATCCTTAGCTGGTCCACTTTAACTTCCTTTCGGTACTGGCCAGCGGGGAGTAGCCTGTCCACATCTTCCCAAAAAGAGCTGGGGTTAAGTGTATCCCCCTCTGCACTCGTTTGACAACAAGAGAGGACCAATTTTTCCCGGGCCGTGTTCACCACATAGAAAAACAAGAGGCGTTCTCGTAACAATTGTTCTACATTAGTCGGGAAGCGGTAACGGGTAGGCCATTTTTGCGTCGTCTCTTCTTGTAAAAGCCAACCACCGGGGGTAAGGTGGGGCATGGCGCCTTCATTTAAACCGGCGACAAAGGTGACCCGAAAGGCTACCCCACGGGCTTCCTCTGGGGTTAATAAGCGGACGCCACTAGCCCAGGAGGTGGGTTTTTGGCTGCTCTCCAGGGCTAGAATGGCTTCGAGCGTTAAGTAAAATTCGTGGAGGCTAACCTCCGGCGTCTGGACCGCGGTTGCCAATGCTAAGGCCTTTTGGAGCAGGCCTCGCAGTTTACCGAGGACGGCCGTTTGATAATACCTGGCATGGAGGTAAGGTTCGGGTGTCCTGTTCATGGGGAGAAAGCTTTTTAACAGGCAAGGATGATCCAGCCACGCCAAGGAGGCTTGGAAAAATTGGGTGTAGGTTCCTTGACGCGGAAGGCGGTCTAAGCAGGATAAAAGGGCATGAATGAGGGCCTTTTGCTCCGCGGTGGCAGCCAGGTTAGTTAAAGTTCTTTGCCACTGGGCGAAGGTAGTAGGTGGGTCAACCCCATATAGTTCTTCTTCCGGGATGATTCCACCAATGCGGAGGAATTTAATCATCTCTGCCCACTCGTAGTCGGACAAAACAGTTTCAAGCGGTTGCAACAGCGCCTTAGCAGCAGGTTCCTCCCCGATTGGGCGACGCAGGTTGACGGTGACGGGTAAATCGTAGGAAGCTAAGATCTGGTGAACCTGTTCCAAAGGATAGACGGTGATGATGCCGATTTGATCGGCCGTAAGGGTCGGATCGGTCGCCAGTAAGTCTTTGATTGCCACGGCAATCGCGGCGATTTCGTACCGAGAGCCTCCTTTTACTTTGAACAGTTCAAGACTATCGTCGGAAGCGGCGGGAGGAAGGAGCGATTCCGGAGCCCACAATGCTGCTTGTAGGTAATTTAAACCACTTGACGCTGCTTTGTCCGGTCCTGCCGAGGAGATTAGCACTTTTTCTTGCCGAACCGGGGTGCGCATCGCGGGGAGAAGTATGCCGTTACGTTTGGCCGGTCCATGGTCAAAGACGACCGTGACCGGAATAAGGTTGCCGATCTGGTGTAAGAAGGCTTCCTGTTGCGGGGTAAAATCGGTAAAGCCAATCACCCATAAATGTTCCAGCCTTTGCCAGCAGGTAGCATGAACACTATCAACCGTCGCCAGCCGGATTTTCTCTTCAGCATCAGCCAACTGCCGCTGGTTTAAGCATTGTTGAAAACGGTCATAAACCAAAGCTAATTCTTGGAGCGGTTGCGATCCGCCCTTCACCATTTTAAAAAAGACGGGTGGGTCGAGGGCAGCGCGTTTAAGTAATAAGAGTTCCTGACGAAGGGCGGTATAAAAACTGGCAGACGGAAAGGCTTGCGCTAAATAGGGGATCAAACCTTGCTGGGCTAATTCCTGCACCACAAAACGTAATAGCAGAACACTACTACCCAGGGTAAGGTCGATTAGTTCCGGGCGGGTTTCATCCAGTATTTCCCGGACTAACGCATCAAACAGCAAAAAACGGGTCCCACCCCAACTACCGATGACGGGGAGTAATTGTTCTTCCCAGAATTCTAACAGTGTTTGGGTGGGAAAAAGAAAGACCGGTTTCTTGCCATGGGACTGGCACCACTCGACCCCTACTACGTTTTGGACAAAAGCTACGGGATCGTGGTAAAGATCGGAATGCCGCATAATTTGGAGCATGTACTGACCTCCGTAGGATCTATTTTTATTGACAAGGCAAAGCCTTTAAGCAATTTTTCTCGGTTTGTCCTTTATTTCCTGCCAATTGGGCTTTTTGCGTTGTTATCCAACGCAAAAAGCTTGTTATAGAATTGCTTGTCAGCCGGACATGGTGTAAGATAATTTTAGATAATCAAATGTTTACCAAAGGAGAGATGTAAGGATGGAGCGTGGACGTTTATACCGTTCCAACCAAGAACGGATGATTGCCGGAGTAGCCGGCGGCTTGGCCGAATATTTTGGGGTTGATGTGATTATCGTCCGCTTACTTTGGGTGCTTGCTTTTTTTATGGGTGGTGGGGTTTTGATCTATTTGATCGCGTGGTTCATTATTCCGGAAAGCCCCTATGAACATGAGGTCAATCCCGAGGGGAGCACCGAAACTCAAGGAAAGCAAAAAGAAGAAGATCAAGAGGAAGAACAAGAGAAGCGGTGGCGCGTTGGCGGCATCATCTTAATCGTGGTCGGCCTGTTCTTTATCTTACGTGAACTAATCCCCTGGTCGCTTTTTAATCGGAATCTGATCCCCATTTTTTTAATCATCTTAGGAGTAATCATTCTGGTGCGCAGCTTTAACCGGAATTAAACCGGGATAATCCCTGTTTCCGTAATCAGCAGATCAACTTGGAGATCATGGGTTTCGACCGGAAGGGCGGGGTCGATTTGGAGCTGATAAGCAATCCCTACTTTTACAGCATCAGGTCCAATGGCTGACAGGTACCGGTCGTAATAGCCCCCTCCCCTCCCTAACCGATTTCCCTTCCGGTCAAAGGCGAGGCCGGGAATGAAGTACAGCTCAATCTCCTGTGGCAAGCAGCGCTGTCCGTGTTGGGGTTCTAAAATCCCATAGGCGCTTAATGTTAAGGCCGACAAATTTTGGGCATCCCGAAACTCCATCTTCCTGGTTTGGTTGTCGATCACCGGAAGAACCAGCTTAAAACCTCGAGCCAAAAGTCCGGTCAGGAGTCGGTCCGTGTTGACCTCGCGGTCAAAGGAAGCATAGGCCGCAATTGTCTTCCTTTCCTGCAAAGCCGGTAAAGTTAGGGCGTAGTTACAGATCAGTTCACTATGCCGCTGGGCGTCCAGACCACCTATATGCTGTAGCTTTTCTTTATACGCGGTGCGCAGTGCTTGCTTAATTTTTTTCTTTTCCATCTTAACCTCTAATTCGAAAATACTTGGAGAACACTCCAAAAAGAAACCCCGCCATGTCGTTTTCGGCTGAAGCTTACCTTGAACCCGCTCGCACAGGTGGGTGCCTCCCGGCTGCTTTATGTGTCCTTGTCTGGCAAGGCATACATGCCGACAACCGGAGGAGGGCTCCCTAGGTAAATGTGTTGGTTCAAAACATCAGCTTCGTTACGCACACAGCAGGGTTTCTCTTAATTCTACTTAAAGATACTAGTCTGTCGATTCTCGCAGCTTAAATTTCAGCATTTTAGCTAAAGTGACGCTGCTCCGAACGACCAGCTGCGGTGGCCTTCGGGGGCTTGTCGACTCATCTGGCTTCAATTTTCAACACTTCAAGTGCGCGGGCGGTAGCCACATGAGCGACTACTTAAATCATATCATAGAAAAGCTTATTCATGCAAGAGGAGGCGTCAAGACTCTTCTTGCCTATAATTGGTAGTTAAGTGAACTTCTTCTAGCTGCTCTGGGCTTACTGTGGAGGGCGCCATCGTCATTAAACAGGTGGCGCTAGTTGTTTTCGGAAAAGCAATGACTTCACGGAGACTGGAGGCTTCGGTTAAAAGCATTACTAAACGGTCAAGACCCAACGCAATTCCGCCGTGGGGTGGTGTTCCGTATTCAAAAGCTTCCAGTAAGAAACCGAATTTTTCCTGAACAAGCGTCGGTGTTAAGCCCAGCGTTGTAAAGATTTTTTCCTGCAGCGCCCGCTCATGAATTCTGATACTTCCTCCGCCAAGCTCTACTCCGTTCAAGACTAAATCGTAGGAGTTGGAACGGACCTTTAGTGGATCCGCTGTCAAGAGCTCATTGTCGGCGGCGAGCGGAGCCGTAAAGGGATGGTGCACAGAAACCAGTCGGTTGGCGGTCGGATCTTCTTCAAATAAAGGGAAATCCACAACCCATAATAAATTATACTGATTTTCCGGAATTAGGTTTAACCGGCGTCCAAACTCTAAACGTAAGGCTCCTAGCGCCGTAAGGGCTTGCTGCGGTTTTTGGTCGGCGATGATGATGATTAAATCGCCGTCTTTGGCATCAAGCTTCGTAATAACTTTCTCCAACTGATTTTGGGTAAAAAACTTGGCAATCGGCGATTTGACATTACCTTCCGCCAGAGCAAAGTAGGCCACCCCTTTAGCGCCGTACTTGGCGGCCAGTGGTGATAAAGCATCAAGTTCGCGACGGGTATATTGGCCGCAACCTGGCGCGTTAAAGGCGACTACTTTTCCCCCTTGGGCCAGAACATTACGGAACACCGTAAATTCGCTCTCCGTCACCAACTCCGAAATCTCAACCAGTTCCAAACAGAATCTGGTATCCGGTTTATCACTGCCGTATCTGTCCATGGCTTCTGCGTATTTAAGGCGGGGAAATGGTCGGGGAAGATCGATTCCCTTCAGTTCCTTCAGGAGTAAGGCCATCATTTCTTCCATTAAGGAGAGGATCGTCTCCCGTTCGACAAAGGACATTTCAAGGTCAACTTGGGTAAATTCGGGTTGCCGGTCGGCGCGTAAATCTTCATCGCGAAAACAACGGGCAATCTGAAAATATTTCTCCATCCCGCTGACCATCAATAATTGTTTGAAGATCTGTGGTGATTGGGGCAAAGCGTAAAATTGACCGGGGTTCACGCGGCTGGGAACCAAAAAGTCCCGCGCTCCTTCGGGGGTACTCCGGGTCAACATGGGGGTTTCAATCTCCCAAAAGCCTTTAGTATCTAAGAAATCACGGATCAGTTTCACAATCCGGTGCCGGAGCGCTAGCTTCTTTTGCATTTCCGGGCGGCGTAAATCTAGATAGCGGTAACGCAGCCGGAGGGTTTCTTCCTCCTCCGCCGTTTTATTCACGTATAGCGGCGGCGTTTTCGCCGTATTAACGATAACGAGCTCGGTAGCGGCCACCTCGACTCCTCCGGTCGCCATTTCCGGGTTGAGCATGGTTTCAGGCCGTTTTTGGACCTGCCCCTTCACCGTCACCACATATTCGTTCCGAAGGGTTTCGGCGATTTTAAAAAGCTCCGGTTGTTGCTCCGGACTAAATACCACTTGGACAAGGCCTGTGCGGTCCCGGAGGTCAATAAATAATAACCCCCCGAGATTACGGTAACGATTAATCCAGCCGTTCAAACTGACGGTAGCGCCCACATCGTTTAAACTTATTTTTCCACAATCATGGGTACGGATCCAGGATGACAAGCTAAACCCTCCCTTATTAAAGCTTTTTGCTAAACAAAAAGCCCTATTGGTACTTTTTGCCCAGGGGGCTAATGAGCGATGCAATCTCCTTTTGCAGCTCGGCCGCAGCGATCCGCTTTTGGCTCCCATCCCCCATTATTTTAACCGTCACTTGCTGCGCTTGCCATTCATCTTCACCGATGATCACCGTAAGGGCAGCTCCTGATTTATGGGCCGATTTCAACTGGGCTTTTAGACTTTTGGTCCCATTACCCAGTTCAACAAAGAAACCTTGACGACGCAGGCTCGTCGCTAGTTCAAAAGCGACGGCAGTTAACTGTTCACCCAAGGGCAGTACAAACAGTTGGGGTGCCCCAGACAGTTCGGGTAATTTCCCCTTCTGCTCCAGGGTGGTCAATAGTCTTTCGATTCCAGAGGCAAAGCCAACCCCGGGAACAGCAGGGCCGCCGCAGGCTTCGACCAAGCCATCGTACCGGCCGCCCCCACAAAGCGCATTTTGGGCGCCCAAATCATGATTGATGATCTCAAAGACGGTTCGAGAGTAATAGTCTAATCCCCGTACTAACTTCGGGGACAGCTTATATTTTACCTTGACCTGATCAAGCAGGGCGAGAACTCCCTTAAAATGGTGGTCACAGTCGGGACAGAGATAATCTTGAATGGGCGGAACCTTACTTACCGCTGCTTGACAGGAAGGACTTTTACAATCCAACAACCGTAAGGGATTACGGTCCAAACGCAAGCGACAAGTGGTACAAAGTTCGTCCGCAACGGCTTTGAGCGTGGAAGTCAAGGCGGTTTTATAGGCTTGACGGCACTGGGCACAACCTACCGAATTTAGGTGAATTTCCAGGTCAGTTAATCCTAATTGGTGGTAGAGGTCATGGGCTAGCAAGATAACTTCCGCATCGGCCACCGGACTTTCGGCGCCAATCATTTCGACCCCAAATTGATGGAACTGACGGAAGCGGCCAGCTTGGGGCCTTTCTTGTCGAAACATCGGACCTAAGTAGAAAAGTTTGGTGACCGGAGCCACGCCATAAAGTTTATGTTCAATATAGGCGCGTACAACCGGAGCAGTCCCCTCCGGACGCAGGGTGATACTTCTTTTCCCCTGATCCGCAAAAGTGTACATTTCTTTTTCAACAATATCGGTGGTTTCGCCGATCCCCCGTTGAAATAGTTCGGTATGTTCAAAGATGGGGGTTCGGATCTCACCGTAACCGTAGGAGAGTAAAACCTGGCGGATGGTTGACTCCATCCACTGCCAAACTAAAGCACGGTCTGGCATGATATCGTAGGTGCCACGTGGCGCTGTTATCAAATTGATCACCCATTCCTAATAGCGCTTTTTCTGTTGTATCCAGCTAAAGAAATTTCGGTACAATATATAGTGTAATTGGAAAAGGGTGAAGGGATCACCCTCCACCCATCCGGCTATAATCGGACTAAGGCTCCTCTTTCATCAGTCGGTCTCAAAGATCCCTTCCTGGTTCTGTTGGGCCTCAAGCATTTTTTGCTCTTCTTCCAATTGCTTATTGAGGGCAGCCTGTTCTTCCTCATATTTGTCCTGAAGAACAGCGATTTTTTCCTCGAGGGCCTGCGTTTCGGCTGTTAATTCCGCGGCTTTAAGTTGTGCCAGCACCTGATTGAGGAGATAAAGGTCCTCTCCGGCTTTGGCTTCAGCAGCGGATAAGGCGGTCTTAACTCCATCCAGATCTTCATTCGCCTGGTAAATGTCGGCTTTTAATAAATCCACTTGGAAATTGTCCTTTAACTCCTTGGGTAAGCGCTCAAAGACGCTAAGGGCTGCTGTATAGTCGTTGGTTTGTTTATAGCATTCCGCTAAAGCTAGAAAAGTATTTAGATTCTTTTTATAGCGCTTGTCTTTTATTGCCTTCTCATAAGCGACGGCCGCCTGATCCCATTTCTCTTGTTGGATCATCTGGTAACCGAGGAGGGCGGGGTCGAGAATCTCAATTTTTGCATGCTGTTGTCGTTGTTCGGTGACCCACTCATTCTTTTTCGTATTCAAGAAATTATTGGCCAGCAGATCGCCTTCAATTTTTTCTTTTTCTTGCTCCCAGGCAGGGCCCTGAGCTAACTGGATATCATGCAGCTTAATCAGGTGGTAACCGAACTGGGTTTTTACGGGAGCGCTATAAGCGCCAACTTCAAGATTAAGCGCTGTTTCGACAAATTCGGGCGCAAAAGAATATTTAAAATAAGCGATGGGAGCGCGACCGATGCGTCCACCCTGATCTTTATTACTACCATCATCCGAGTATTCCCGGGCCAAATCATCGAAATTGGCCCCGCCTTCTAACTTTTTATATACTTCTTGTGCCTTCTTTAAGGCAGCGGCATCCGAAAGGGGTTCGGCGCTCACTTCAGAAGTGGTGGCGATCAAAATATGAGCCGTTTCAATCTCTTCGTAACTGGCGATCATTTCTTCTTCGCTCACTTCAATTTCGGCTTCTCTTCCTAAAACGGTGTATAGTTTCTGTTCAGCCAAGATGTCACGGAGCATTGTTTTTAAACCTTTAAGGTTTCCGGCGCCGGTCTGCTGAATGAAGATTTCCATTTCTTCTTCGCTACCGATCTGGTTATAGGCTTTGATTTCGCCTAAAAAATTATCAACTTCCTGGTCAGAGATGGATATTTTCCGCTTCTCGATTTCTTGTTTAATCAGTTCTTGCTCGATCAAATATTCCAGGGTACTCGCTTTCAGAATGTCATCACTATAAGAAGAACCGTATTGCTGTAGAAAACGAATTAAGATGTCGTTAAAATCTCGATCGGAAATTTTTACCCCATTCACCCGGGCGGAGGGTCCCTTATAAAAGTTATACTGATCACCACTGTTCAACCGGGGAATTGCGTAAAACATACCGATAACCAGACCTAAGACTAAAATAATAACAACCGGTTTTAAAAAGGTCTTGGATAACCGGCGGATACTCATAATTCCAGCCAATATAATTCCTCCTTAACAATTTGGTTTCTTGGCATCTTTTCTAATTGTACCGAAACCAGCTACTCTTGTCAATTCACAGCTGTCAACAACTTGCTGACTTTTTTCGCCACTAATTCCTTGATCCGCCCGCTGTAAGTTGCGGGACATTTCGGGTTCGGAGTTCTGGAAACCCATTGCTGAACCGGATCAAACCACTTACTCATCCCTCCTCCCCCCAAACCTAAAACAGTAGACCTTTCTTCCATCATGATTATATTATAAATACCTTCCCAACCCGGAAGCGTATAACCGCAGTTTTCTTGTCCGGCGACACTTCTTCTTTGTCGGTAAAGATAATAAGGGTAATAATTGTTGGCGCTCAGTTGCGCCCTGGCTACCCTCAACCAAGACGCAACCCTTTCCTCGGCAATCTCCTGCTTAACCCGGGTAAAATCCCAAGTGGCTGCCCTTTTGGGCGCTAAAGTATGCAGGGTAATGTTTTCTCCTTGAACCGCAAGGAGTTGTTGGAGGGTTTGGTCCCAATCCTCTTCGGTTTCGCCGGGGAGACCCACGATCATATCCATATTTAAACAGGGAAATTTTAAATCTCGAACCATCCGGACAGTTGCTTCAAATTGCGCTATAGAATGCTCGCGGCCGATGCGCTGTAAAGTACGGGGATTAACCGTTTGGGGGTTAACACTGATCCGAGATACCCCGTAGGCACGCATCAGTATTAGCTTTTCCCGGTCAAGGGTATCGGGACGCCCAGCTTCCACCGTATATTCCAATAACCTGTCCAGGGGAAGTTTCTGTTGGATCCGCTCCAGCAAGGAGCGTAATTGGCTTGCTGACAAGATGGAAGGGGTTCCGCCGCCGATATACAATGTAGCCAGGGAGGAACCGGTCTGAGCTAAGACTTCACCAATTTCATCGATCTCATAGGCCAGGGCAGCTAAAAACGGTTCGACTAAATGAGCATGGGTGATCAAGGGATAAGAAGCAAAAGAACAATAATTGCATTTAGTCGGACAAAAGGGGATCCCGATATAAATACTGATTGTCGTCCCCACCCTTTGGAAAAAAGGCCTTTGCCTTTCACCTACCTCCGTTAAGAGCTGCGCTTTTTCCGGTATCAGCAGAAACTGGGTTTCCAACTTTGACCGGACTTCAGCGGCGGTGAAGCCCAAATCTCGCAGATAATGGTAGATTTTACTCGGACGGACGCCGGTGAGGATACCCCAGGGTAGCTGGGGGTTGCCTCCTTGAACGAGTAGAGTTAATACGCCCTGCCGTACCATTTCTTTTTTACGCTGCTCATAAGCTGTTGTCCCATAACGGGGATCGGTAATTTCTCGGTCATTGAAAGTAACTTCTGCTTGCTGCCGTCCACTCAGCTTACCCCGACAAGTCAATCCCGCCTCATCCGGGATGAGCGTAAGATCGATTTTAAAATCGGTCTCCCCTTCGGCCGGGAAAAGGGCATCGGGATCAACCGCGCGCACCATGTTTTCCATGTTCCTCTGGTTCCCGGCTAAATTACACTGAAGTTGGTATGAACTCATCTATCTCGCCACCAACGGCTTGAGAAAAGGATTATTTTGTTTTTCGCGGCCTAGGATGGTGTCCGGACCATGACCGGGAAAGAGTCTGGTCTCATCAGAGAATTGAAGCAGTTTACGTAAACTACTAGTCAAAGTGGCTGGGTCTCCGGTGGGTAAGTCGGTGCGCCCCACATTCCCGGCGAAAAGCGTATCGCCACTGAACAGAAGACCAGGTCCACTAATCACCATACTGCCCTGAGTATGACCGGGGGTATGGTACGCTTTCAACATGTTCGAGCCTAAACAAAGAACTTCACCATCGCTCAATAGTTGGTCCGCTTTCACTACCACTTTCATCCCGAACATTACGGAAAGATTAAGCGCTGGGTTGGTCAAAAGGTCAGCATCGGCGGTATGAATCGCCACCAAAGCGCCTGTTTGCTCTTTTAAAGTATTGACCCCGCCAATATGGTCATAATGCCCGTGGGTAAGGATGATGTATTTTAAAGTTAGCTTTTTGTCCCTAATCTCCGTAAGCAGCTCCTCAGGTGGTCCTCCCGGATCAAAACAGGCAGTTTCCAGCGTTTCTTCATCCCATAAAAGATAGGTGTTTACCTGCATCTCTCCGAGGGTAAACTGCTGTAACCTCATTGTCGCAACCCCTTTACTAAAGTAAGGCTTTTTGCGTAGTTATTAGGGTTAACTAACACAAAAAACTTTATTAACGAATTGTCCCCATCCGGTTTAACGGCCAAAACCGCCAGAAAGCGCGGCCCACAATATTCTTCCGCGGAACGAATCCCCAATAGTGACTATCCCAGCTTTGGTTTCTATTATCTCCTAAAACCAAATACTCGTCGGGGCCGATGGTCACCGGCCCATACTCATAGATGGGACGTCGTTCGGGGGTAATATACTCTTCCGAGAGGGGAAGACCATCAATCCATATTTTTCCCTCACTAATCGCCACCGTCTCTCCCGGCAGCCCAATGATGCGCTTAATAAAGTCATCAAGGTTGACCATTTGTTCTCCCCGGCGCCGCTGCTCTTCATTGGCTAAAGCATTGGCTTCGTCGGTCGGATGAAAGACCACAACATCCCCACGCCTCGGCTCCCGAAAACGGTAGGAGACTTTCTCCACTAAAAAACGATCCCACTCAATGATCGTCGGCCGCATCGACGGACTAGGTACATAACGGGCTTCAACAACAAAGGTCCTTAAAAGCAAAAACAGGATTAGAGCCGGGAGCACCACCTCAACAATTTCCCGTAAGACTGATTTAAATTTCAACGCCAATCCCTCCCAGGTTCCGATCGGAACACATATAAACGTAAAACGCAAAACTGCGCAGACAGTTCCGGTAAGTTTTATTTTAAGGCAATTTCCTTACATTAAGAAAAGGCCCCCAAACACGGGAGGCCTTGTATGTACTGCAATGGACGAAAGCTTCTCCGAAGAGCAGTAAGACGATTTGAGAATTGGATTTAACGATCGACAGCCTCTTTTAAGGCTTTTCCCGGTTTGAATACCGGTACCTTTCTAGCTTTAATTTCGATTGTCGCTCCAGTTTGAGGATTACGACCGGTGCGGGCGCTTCTCTCCTTCACTTCAAAGCTGCCAAAACCAACGAGTTGCACCTTATCTCCTTTGGATAAGGCTTCTGTCATTACAGAAAAAATAGCATCAACGGCTTTCCCTGAATCTTTCTTTGTTAAACTGCTTTTCTCTGCAACTTGATCGATTAATTCGGTCTTTGTCATCAGCTCACCTCCTTCGAGCGCGCATGTGGCGCATTATGGAAAGTAGTATTAGATCCTTACCTTGGAATTTGCAATTATCTATTCTAGATAATTCCCCGTTATCCTTCTGTCTAAACGAAAATTTATTTGTTTTACGCCGTAGTTATTGGTTTTTTTACTTGTCGAGAAAAAAATTAAAGCCGTGATGCACACGGCTTTCCCAGCTAATCGAGGTTTTTTAGATGATGATGCAGATTAACCCGCCACTTCCCTCATTTAGAATTTTGGTCAATGTTTCTTGGAGTTTTTCTTGGGCGTGGGCCGGCATCCGGCTTAATTTAGCTTGGATCCCTTCTTTAACTAGGTCGTGAAGGGATTTTCCGAAAAACTCGGTTTTCCAAATTCCTTCCGGATCTTTCTCAAATTCCTCGGTTAAAAAGCGGACAAATTCTTCCCCCTGTTTCTCGGTTCCAACTACCGGAATCACTTCCGTCTGGATATTAGCCTTTATAAAGTGGTAAGATGGGGCCGACGCTCTAATCCGGACCCCGCACCGGCTACCTTGATGAATAAGCTGGGGTTGGGCACATTCGATCTCATCCATCTGCGGCATGACCAAACCATACCCCAGTTCTTTTACTTGCTGCAAAGCGCCGGCCACCTTCTGGTATTCGTTTTTCGCGAAGACTAATTCCTGAAGGCTCCGCAAAAGGTCGCCGTTGTTCTTGAGCACGAGACCGCTAATTTCTTGTAAAACCTGATAGAATAAGGCCTCAGCCGTTTTAATCCTGATCACGACTGTTCCTTTTCCTAAATCTACTTTTTCGAGGCTAATTTCTTCCATATGTGCGGTATTCTCCAGCACAATCAGACTTTGCTCCACATCTTTTACTCTTTCGACGTCGGCAACAGCGGTGAGGACCGCTTCTTCATACTCCGTACGCAACCAATGATCGGTTGGTAACTCTTCAATCCAATCAACAAAATTCACCTGAATTTCCTGTACGGGGAACATCTGTAAGACATTTTGCATGATCCGATTAACCTCATTGACTTCCATGCGCATGCAATCTACGGGCAAAACCGGTACCTGATATTTCTCCTGCAAGTCGTGGACTAGGGCAAGCGTCTCCTCCGCCTGCGGGTGAACGGAATTAACCAAGACCGCAAAGGGTTTACCAAGGGCGGCAAGTTCCGCGATGACCTTTTCTTCGGCGGGAAGATAGCTTTCCCGTGGAAGCTCTGTGATACTACCATCGGTGGTGATCACCAAACCAATGGTGGAATGGTCCTGAATCACCTTTTTAGTGCCCATTTCGGCCGCCAACTGAAAAGTCACCGGAGTTGTGCTCCAGGGGGTAATTACCATACGGGGGCCGGTCTCATCCTGATAACCCCGGGCACCATCGACGGTATAACCAACACAATCCACCATACGTACTCTTAGTTCTAATTGGTCAAATTTGAGTGGTATTGCCTCATCCGGGATAAATTTCGGTTCGGTCGTCATAATCGTTTTACCCGCGCCACTCTGGGGCATCTCATCCTGGGTCCGTTCCCGCTGGTGAAGATCGTTAATGTTCGGCAATACCATTAATTCCATGAAACGTTTGATAAAAGTTGACTTCCCTGTCCGTACCGGTCCGACAACTCCTATATAGATGTTTCCATCCGTACGTTCGGCGATATCTTTAAAGATATCAAACCGTTCCAATCCTCCTCCCCCCTTTTCCTTCATACTCATCCCAAAAAGTATACGTCTTTCTCGCCACCCACCTCCCAAAGAATCGAAAATTGTGGACTTGGATCAAGCTGTATTCATCTCAATATATACAACAGAAGATCTCTCGTTATGCCTGTTTTTCCGAATTTACCCTGACCATTCCGGGGTTGTTCAAGATCCGGGTCTGCTTAATCTTATGATGATCACGAAAAAAATAGGACAAAAAAAACAACCCTTCCGGGTTGAAGATTTGTGCTGTTTATTTTTGAAGTGAAGCCTCTATTGGGAGAGTACTAACGTACCATGGTCCTTGGGTCCGGTCCCGAAAAGCCAGTAGAGATCAACTTTTCCCTGGCTATTCACGTCATGAAGTCCGATTTGAAGTGGAATTTCCCGTTGCCAAGTTGGGCGGAGATTCGAACGGTCGATGGCAACGGAATAAAAATAACCTGCTTTACCGGGAACGGAATGCACTGTTATACTTGAGTGCCGCCAAGAAGCGCCTGCAATGTTAAAAAGAGGCTCTTTTATTTTACTACTGGGCAACAAATATAAGGTCACTGGGGTTTTTGCCGCTTCCGGATCGCTTTGAAAATGGATTCGAAGGTGATCGCTACCTTGAAAATCCAAGGTAAAATCATCCGCAAAGGTTAAAAAAGTATCCCGCACATAAAATCCTAAGAAGAGAAACTTTTGGTTAAAACCGGCGTAAAGCCGTAGACTTAAGTTACCCGAGAAATTGTTGTCATAAACCGTGGTGCTCTTGGTCCACATTTCCAGTGGAGAATCTACACGGAAGTCCTCATTAACCCGGGCTGCACTTAAACGCTCTTCGGCTGTTACGGAGAGCTTTCCGGCCACCAGAAGCAAGATTAACAGCAGAAAGCCGAATTTAACCAGTAGCCTTTTCATCTCATCACTCCTTCCGCAGCCAGATTCCATTGTTTTTCTTCGCCGTGGAAAGCAGGGATTCCTTTTACGTAATTGCTGGGAACTGGTCGACCACACTAAAAAATAGTTTCGATTTCGGAGCGACGTTCTCTAACCATTAGATCCTCCACCGCTTGGCGGGGTGAATAATCTTCGAATAAGATCTGATACATCTTTTCGATAATCGGCAGTTCAACCTGGTATTTTTGGCTTAAAGCATAGGCTGCTTTCGTCGTCGGTACCCCTTCGACCACCATTGGCGTGGAGGCTAAAATTTCGTTAAGGCGACGGCCTTTCCCGATCTCCCGACCGGCCCAGGCGTTTCTACTATGCCGACTCGCAGCAGTGACAAAAAGATCGCCCAAACCGGATAAACCGGAAAAAGTCACCGGCTCGGCGCCCATGAGCTGACCTAGGCGACGCATTTCCGCTAAAGCCCTGGTCACTAAGGCCGCTTTCGTATTATCGCCGAAATTTAAACCATCACTCATCCCGGCCGCCATCGAAAAAACATTCTTTAAAGCACCGCCGATTTCAACCCCTAACCGGTCTTGATTGGTATAAACCCTTAGGTAAGGGGAGATAAAGGCTTCCTGGACAAATTCGGCCACCTTTAAATCAGGAGCAGCGACCACGGTGGCTGACGGCAGACCCCGGCTTACTTCTTCAGAATGATTAGGGCCGGAAAGCGCCACGATTTCATGGCGAAGATTAGGTAATTCTTCTTTTAAGACTTGCGTCATGGTTGTTAAGGTATCTATTTCAATCCCCTTTCCGGCATTCACCACCACAACATCAGGGGATAGGTATTCCTTAAAGCGTTGGGCCGTCGAGCGTAACCACTGGGAAGGCACGACAAAAGTAACCAGCTCCGCCCCAGCGGTGACCAGGGCTGGATCACTACTGGCCGTTAAAGCATCCGGCAAGACGACTCCGGGCAGAAATCGTGCATTGGTATGCTTCTCGTTAACCTCATCCACGGTTTCCTGTTCGTAAGCCCATAGTTTAACCTCATGGCCATTTTCGGTCAATAATTTAGCGAGGGCGGTCCCCCAACCCCCTGCTCCAATCAGTCCAATCTTCATTTTTTATCCTCCTTAGCTTTTGGTCGAAAGATTCTATTTTCGTTACCATTAATAATTCTCTGGATATTAGAGCGATGTCGAAAGATTGCCAAGGCACAGGCCACTGCCGCATAGATAAAGAGGCTCCATTCGCCCGGATAAAAGTACAGACAAGCCCAGGGTAGCACGGAAGCTGCTATGATGGAAGAGAGGGAAACATAACCGGAAAGAATAAAGGTAATAATCCACAGGGGAACAAGAATGAACAAAGTTTCGGGAACCAAGACGATAATGGTTCCTAGGGAAGTGGCAATCCCTTTTCCACCTTGAAATTTAAACTGGAGCGGCCAATTATGGCCGACAATCACCGCTAGTCCGCACCAGGGGGCAAGTTCCGGCCTTCCCAGCCAAGTACTGATTAAAGTACCGACAACCCCCTTTAACCCGTCGCCCAGCAGGACGATGATCCCAAAGAGCGGACCTAAAATCCGATAAATATTAGTGGCACCCGGATTTCCGCTGCCTTTTTTACGCACATCGACTTGAGAAAGAAACGCAATGATCTCTCCAAACAGCATTCCGCCGAGAAGGTAACTAAGCATCAACACAAATAATTTTTCCATCCTCTACACTCCTGCTTCTTTATGGGCTTTGTGCTTTGTCATTTGATTTAACGATCCCGCTACAATATTAACGCAAAAAGCTTTAATCTTTCGTCCGTTTTTTGACCAGAAAATGTAAGGGCGAACCGGTAAAACCATAATTTGCCCTAAATTGGTTCTCTAAAAACCTTCGGAAAGAAAAATGCATTAATGAGGGGTCATTTACCCACAATTGAATGGTGGGTGGTTTCACTTTTATTTGCGTCCCGTAATAGACTTTTAATTGTTTACCTTTATGCGCCGGTGGTTGGTGCCGCAGCAAAGATTCACGGAGCAGTTCGTTGATGGCGCGGGTCGGAATCCGTTTGTTATATTCATTGGCCACGGTAAACACTTCTGGAAGCACCTTTTTTACTCTTTGTCCTGTTTTGGCCGAAATAAACAAAACAGGGGCATAATCCAAAAAGGAAAGCTCGTTACGGAGCTTCTCCACATGCACTTTGACGGTGCGGTCATCCTTCTCCACCAAATCCCACTTATTAACCACAATCAGAATAGCCTTTCCGGCTTCATGGGCAATACCTGCCACCTTTTTATCCTGTTCGGTTAAGAAATCTGTGGCATCAAGCACAACGATGGCCACATCTGCTCTTTCCACGGCCCGGAGGGCACGGAGAACACTATAATACTCGACTGCCTCCTCAACCCGGGCTTTACGGCGAATACCGGCGGTATCGACTAAAATATAATTAACTCCTTCATATTGAAAGGGAGTATCAATGGCGTCCCTGGTAGTACCGGGGATCGGACTGACGATAACTCTTTCTTCGCCCAGCATGGCATTGAGGAGCGAAGACTTCCCACTATTCGGACGGCCAATTAAGGCTACCCGAATTGCGGTCTCTACTTCGTCTTGTTGGTTCGGGAATTTCTCGGTGGTCTGATCAAGAAGGTCACCGAGGTTTAAGGCATGTTCGGCTGAGATCAACAGCGGGGGTCCAAACCCCAGTGCATAAAAATCATTGGCGAGGGCTGGATCATAAGTATCGACTTTATTCCCCACCAAAATAAGGGGTTTATTCGCTTTACGCAGCATCTCGGCAATTTCCTGATCTAAGGGGTGCAAGCCCTCGCGGGCATCAACGACAAACCAGATCACATCGGCTTCATCAATCGCCAGCTTAGCCTGGTTATACACTTGGACGGTAAAAGGATCATTTTTGTTACTGCTGATTCCGCCGGTATCAACCAGTAAAAAAGGTTTCCCCAACCACTCAGTTTCGCGATAAAGGCGATCCCGGGTAATGCCGGGCACTCCTTCCACAATGGCGAGCCTTTCACCGATAATTCGGTTAAACAAAGCGGATTTGCCAACATTTGGACGACCGACAACGGCCACAATGGGTCTGGGCATTACTCTACCTCCAATTCAGGCTTTTTGCAACGCAAAAAGCATCATGAAAACAACGTTTTGACAACTTCCTCACCGTTAACATCAATGACTTTGAGGGGAAATGGCGTGAGCGCCCGCAACTCGTCCACAGTCATGCCGTCCAAAAAAATGTTTTCCCGGTGACGGAGCATAACCCGGGGTAATAATAGACACGTACCGGCGGGCAGTTTTGTTTGCTCCAGGGTACACCGGATATCCTCGCCGGTAACCAGTCCGGTCACGGTGACTTCCTCCCCAAAAAAATGGTTACGCACCGGTAAGATGGAAAGTTTAAGTCCTGGAAGGGCTTTAGTCACCGCTTGACTGAGTTCCTGCCAGAGCTTGGCAGTCCCCATTCCCGTAATCACCGTAAAATTGCGGTTTTTCCCCTCGGGTCTTCCGCCGCCGCAAGTTTTCATTAGGGCCTGTAGAAACTGGGCTTTAAATAAAGGCCATAAACCCACCCCATTCTCCAATTGCAGGAGATCTTCATAGGTTTCAAGTGGCGGGAAATCCTGACCGGCCTGGAGATAAAACTCATCAGCGGCAAAAACCAGTCTACTCCCATAAAGCGACAGGAAACGCTGTTGGGCGCGGTGGGTAATTTCTAAAACCCCGGTCGCTTCCGGCGGTTTAAATTTCCGTAAAGGCGTCAGACGAGTCCGGTGTCGGGTGAGTCCAACCGGAACAAGGGCCAATGTCCGCAAGTTTGGCCAAAACTTGCCCAGATCAGCGATGGTTTTCTCCAGCACCGCACCGTCATTAATCCCCGGGCATAGTACAGCCTGGGCATGAAAATGACATCCCCAATCCGCCAGTCGCTGGAGGTAAGCCAAAACATCACCCGCCTGTTCGTTCCCCAGCAGCTTGCTTCGGACCTTTAGATCGGTCGCATGGACGGAAATGTAAAGCGGGCTTAAGCGGAATTGCGCAATCCGCTGCCAATCGGCGTCGGTCAGATTGGTAAGGGTAATATAACTCCCCTGGAGGAAGGAGAGACGGTAATCGTCATCCTTTATGTACAACGAAGCTCTTTGTCCCGGCGGCATCTGGTCGACAAAACAGAAGAGGCAATGGTTACGACAGGGTTTAATGCCATCAAAGACGGCGGTATGAAAGGTTACCCCCAGACCCTCCTCTTCTTCTTTCTCCACCTCTAGCTCCCAGTATTCTCCGTTTTCCTTCTCCACCTCTATATCAAGTTTATCTTGGGCTTCTTCTAACTGATAGACAATGAGATCGGGAATCCTTTTCCCATTTAGTTTATGGATCCGGTCACCGGCCGCAAGTCCCAGGCGGGAAGCTAAACTGTTGGGCGCGACGGACGCGATCACCGCGACCGGGTTCTTCTTACTCAAGGGAGATCCCTTCTTTAATAAACGTAAACGTCAAAAACACGAATTTAGTTTCTCCTTTCCCACTTTCATAAAGAACACCTTTCGCTTATTCTGGTGAAGTAATCAATATATTGGACGCGAAAAGCAAATAATTGAATTAGAAAAGCGTTTTGCGTTGTATCCTATTTAAAAGGAGGTCCCTATTTTGCCCTGGTTTCGCTTTACCGTCCGGTTTGTCACCGTTTCGTTGGTGGTCTTCGGTCTCGGCCGGATCTTACCCCAGTTTGCGCTGCTTCCCTTTTCCACTGGGGTATTGTTCGGATTAGCCATCGCCAGCCTGGCGCTTTTCATTGAAACCTTCATCTTAAAAGAGGAGGTTTTGCCTTTTACCCATGGCTTAATTAGCTTTTTTCTTTCCCTTTTTGGGCTATTTTTCTTAAAAACAGGCTACGCGCCGGATATTTCCTGGTTAGGGATGAGCCTCGCCGCTTTAATCATTGGCTTGGTTGACCTTATTATCCCCGTAACCTTAACATAGGGCTTTCAATGTTGCCCCGTATGCCCAAAGCCCCCTTCACCTCGGGCCGTCTCCTCAAGGACGGTGTCAGGAAGCCATTCCACCCGGTGGACCGCGGCGACAACCAACTGAGCGATGCGATCCCCCCGTTTTACTTGAAAACAGTTCCGGCCATGGTTAATTAAAATAACTTTAATTTCCCCCCGGTAATCCTGATCAATGGTGCCCGGCGCATTAAGGACCGTGACGCCAAATTTGACCGCCAGTCCGCTTCTGGGCCGGACTTGCCCTTCATAACCCGAAGGTAGAGCCAGCTGGATTCCGGTAGGAATCAGGCCTACTTCTCCTGGGGGGATGGAAATCACTTCCGAGACGGCTGCCAACAGATCCAGACCAGACGAACCAGCAGTCATGTACTGCGGCAATGGTAGATCCTGCGCATGGGGTAGTTGCAAAACTTTCACGTGGACAATGGACATTTAATTATCCCATCCTTGTAAATAGGTCTCTTGTTCCTTTTCTTTAAAAGGACCAAGGGCAGTTAAAGTTAATAAGTCGCTCTGAAAAAGCCCTCTGGAAACACGGATTAAATCTTCGGTGGTCACCTTTTCCACTCTTTCCATTACTTCGTCGGGTGAGACAAAGCGACCGTAAAATAATTCCGACTTTGCCAAGCGACTCATGCGGTTGGTCGTGTTCTCCAGACTAAGCCAAAGGTTACCTTTGATCTGTTCTTTCGCGCGGTTTAATTCTTCAAGCGGGACCGGATTTTCTTTAAGATTTTCGAGTTCCTTACGGATCAGGGAAATAACAGCGGGGAAATTTTTCAGACTGGTCCCCGCATAGATGGAAAATAAACCGGCATCACGAAAAGCTGCATAATAGGCACCGGTGGAGTAAACCAGTCCCCGTTCTTCTCTCAATTCCTGGAACAAGCGGGAGGATGAGCTTCCGCCAAGGATGTTGTTGAGTACCAATAAAGGATAGCGATCCTGATGTTGTCGATGAAAACCGGGAACACCCACACAAAGGTGGACCTGTTCGGTATCTTTCTTCCGTAAACAAGTTGTTCCCACCGTATGGACCGGCTGATTTACTTCCGGAGTATAATTGCCAGGTAAGTTTCGCCAAAAGGAGTTGCACTCCTCGATAATTTGCGCGCTCTCAACATTACCGGCAATGGCCAGACAGGAATTGGCCGGTGTATAGTATCGTTCTTTATACTGTAGCAAATCTTCCCGTTTGATCTGTAAGATACTTTCGGGTGTTCCCAGGATCGGATGGCCTAAAGGATGATCCTTTAGCAAGGCTTGGGTAAATAAATCATAGATTAGCTCATCGGGCGTATCCTCATACATCCGTACCTCTTCGAGAACAACATTTTTCTCCTTTTCCAGTTCTTCCGGGGAAAATAAAGGGTTAATCACCATATCAGCCAGTAACTGAAGGCCCAAACGTAAGTGTTGGTCAAGGATTTTCACGTAATAACAAGTATATTCTTTTGTCGTAAACGCATTTAAATGTCCACCGACCGCATCAATACTTTCGGCGATTTGACGGGCCGATCGCTGCTTTGTCCCTTTAAACAGCATATGTTCGATTAAATGAGAGCTTCCTTGTTCATTGATGGTTTCATTACGGGAACCACAGGCTACCCAAAACCCAATCGCCACCGAACGGACATTGGGGATTTGCTCATACACAACGGTTAAACCATTGTCTAGTGTAGTCCGCTTAAGCATCAGTATAACACCTCATGTTTTTTCTTCAATACCTCATTCCTTAAATATTGTATCAGAATTATTTGTAAAGAATACAACGGTAATAGGTTTTCCAAGCCCATATCTAGACGCCTATTCGCGATCCGTGCGGAAAACACCTTTTTCGTTGCAAATATTTGCACATATTTTTTGTACTCCGGTTTTGTAATCCTATACTGTTTTGGTGTTATCTACATAAAGGGTTCCCGTCATAAAACACGAATTCAGTTCATGAGCTAAATTTATGTTAACATGAGGGATAATTAAATGGAGCAAAACATTCTCACCACCGTTCTGGCGTTCCTGGTCTATCTTTCTTCCTCTTTGTTCGGCGGAGGAAGTGAACCAACTGATCAGCGCTTACCACCAGTAGTCGGCTGGGAGCAAACACAAACCCAGGAGTCTACGTTGCCATCGACGGCGATGGTTTCGGCAGAAACGGTTAGTATGCGTTCCGAACCGGTAACCAAGGCCAATGTCATCCGCCAGCTGTCGAAAGGAACTGCCCTCACCATCCAAGGAGAGAAAGACGACTGGTATCAGGTCACCGATCAGCAGGGAAACTCCGGTTGGATTGTGAAATGGGCTGCTAAACCTGGTTATATTACTGTCCCCTCCTCTTTTCAGCAAAGGGAAGTCTTTGGTTATTATGCCGAAAGCTATCGCGGCGATACCCGCGCTTTTAATTCCTTTGCCCGGAATACAAGCGTAATTACCACGATCGCGCCCTTTTTGTACCGTGTTGATCAGGAGGGGAAGGTTCACGGTCAGAGTAAACCGCAGCTCATCCAGACCGCCAAGGACACCGGTGTGAAGATTTTAGCGGTGGTAACAAACATTGATTCCTCCTCCACCTTTAGCAAACAGACCGTTAGCTCCTTCTTAAGAAGCAAGTCCGCACGGAGCAATGGGATTAGCGAAATTCTTAAGTTATTAAAAGATAATGGCTATTCGGGTGTGAATATTGACTTTGAAGGAGTCCCGCCGGCGGACCGGCCGTATTTGACCGCTTTCTTACGGGAACTCTCCGCCACGCTCCGGGCTAATAATTTGCTGGTTACCGCTGCCCTGCCAGCGAAAACAGCCACCGAAGAATGGTCGGCTTGGTCAGGGGCCTATGATTATCAGGCGATTGCACCATACCTGGATTTAGCGGTGGTGATGACTTATGATCAACATTACTCAGGCGGACCAGCGGGTCCTGTTGCTTCGCAAAACTGGGTGGATAGCGTAATCAGTTATTCCCTACGTCACTTTTCCCCGCAAAAACTAGTCATGGGGATCGCCGCCTATGGCTACGTGTGGAATGACCGCTCCGGGAAAGCCCTGAATTATTCGGCAATCCAAAATCTCATCAGTAAACACAAGGTAGTGCCAAAATGGCACGACGAACACAAAACGCCGTATTTCACTTATACGGAAGCCGGGGTTAAAAACGAGGTATGGTATGAGAACCGACGAAGTACCGCGGCCAAACTGGAATTAGTCGAAAAATACAACCTAAGAGGTGTGGCCATTTGGCGTCTGGGTTACGAAGATCCCGAGATCTGGAGTGTTTTATAGAACATCAGTTCAGACTTGCTTACTTGAACGCAGAAAGAGGAGAGCATCCCCTGGCCAGTGCACAGGGTAAAGCGCTCCTCTTTTTTTGGATCGCTGAGTCGCATGAACTACCCATGGATACAACATAAAAAACTTACTTCAGGACTTTATTCATTACTTTTAGCAGGACTAAAACCAGAAAAATGCCGAGGATAACGGCCAGATACGGAATGTAGGTTTGAAAATCACCAAGATTATTTTGTTGAAAAACGCTCACCACCCGACCAAGGCCGGGAACTCGGTACTGGTCGAGTACGGGGATGGAACCCAAAACCAAGCCTAAAGTCAAAACCCAAATTTGTTTTTTGTCCATAAGCAAAATGATTAAAATAAAGGTCACCAGTAAGGTCGCAAAATAGACTTTGATCCATCCGACGTTAAGATAGATTCTTTTACTGTTCACGGTCAATGTGTCCGTAGCTTCCGCAATCAACGGGTCCAATAAGAAAAAGACCGCAATGATGGAAAAGGCACAAAACAAGATCGTGGTTAAATTTGAACGTAACTCCGGTTTCATTTTTACACCCCTTTTTTTCCTCTAATTAAAGCTTTTTGTGTTGTAAATAACAACGCAAAAAGCCTAAGTAGTAAATAATAATTCGCTTGCAATCGAATTATACCTTCTTTAATCATTTATATTTTCCCTGCCTTCATTAAATTAAATAATGTAGATTACAAAATTGAAAATCCCTTGACTCCATCCACTGATCTGCTTATAATTATGTTCGTCATTTAAGTTTAGCTATGGTAAACTTTGAGTTTAATTTGATTAAATTGCAGATAGGATGAAGGGTATGGAAATCGGCGATAAAATCAAGCGCCTCCGGATTAGGAACCAGCTCACCCAAGAAGAATTAGCTAATCGTTGTGAATTGTCTAAAGGCTTTATCTCCCAGGTAGAAAGGGAATTAACTTCCCCTTCCATCACTACTCTCCTGGACATCTTGGAATGTTTAGGCACTAACATTAAAGATTTTTTCAATGAAACGATTGATGAAAAAATTGTTTTTAAAAAAGATGATATTTTTGTCCGTGAAAACCCGGATCTCCAAAACCAGATCCAATGGATTGTACCCAATTCCCAGAAAAACCGGATGGAACCGATTCTCCTCAACCTTGAGCCCGGTGGCATTACCAAAACCGATGATCCCCACGAAGGCGAAGAGTTTGGTTTTATCTTAGCAGGTAGCGTCAATCTTCATCTCGGAAATCACGTGTTCAAAGTAAGGAAAAATGAGAGTTTCTATTTTAAAGCCATTGTTAGTCATTATCTATCCAATCCGGGATCGACAAAGGCCAAAGTACTTTGGGTCTCGACCCCACCAAGTTTTTGACGAGGTCTTTTCCATTATCGACAGGGGGGCAGTACAGTGCAACAAAACATCATCAATTTGGTTAATGTTTCCAAGGAATATAACGGTACGGAAGCGCTCAAAAACATCAACCTCTACATCAGGAAAAATGAATTTTTAACTCTCCTCGGGCCCAGCGGGTGCGGAAAAACTACTACCCTGCGGATTATTGGTGGGTTTGAAGAACCAACTAGCGGCGATCTCCTCTTTGACGGTGTCAAAATCAATAATCTTCCGCCCTATAAGCGGAAAGTCAATACGGTCTTTCAAAAATATGCCCTCTTTCCCCATCTGAATGTTTTTGAAAACGTCGCCTTCGGCTTAAAAATCAAAAAGCTGGATCAAAAAGTCATTGCCAAAAAAGTCCGCCTCATGCTCGGTTTGGTTAACCTTGCCGGTTATGAACAGCGTGAGATCGATTCCTTGAGTGGAGGACAACAACAGCGGGTCGCCATTGCCCGTGCTTTGGTTAATGAGCCGGAGGTCTTACTCCTTGATGAACCGCTGGGAGCCCTTGATCTGAAATTGCGTCAGGAAATGCAAATTGAGCTGAAAAATATGCAAAAGAGATTGGGCATTACTTTTATCTATGTTACCCATGATCAAGAAGAAGCCCTCTCCATGTCTGACACCATTGTGGTCATGAAAGAAGGGACAATTCAACAAATCGGTACGCCCCTTGACATCTACAATGAACCGAAGAACGCCTTCGTGGCTGACTTTATCGGTGAAAGTAATATCATCACCGGAACGATGCGCCAAGACTTTCTGGTCCACTTTGCCGGTTTCCCCTTTACCTGTGTCGACCAGGGATTTTCCCAAAATGAATCGGTGGATGTGGTGATTCGTCCGGAGGATATTCAAGTGGTTTCGGAGTCCGAAAGTAAGCTGCAAGGGGAAGTCAAAGCGGTAACCTTTAAGGGTGTCCACTATGAGATGCTGGTGGTTAGCAACGCGGTCCGGTGGAAGATCCAAAGCACGGTCATGGCGCCGGTCGGTACCAAAGTCGGGCTCTTAATCCTTCCCGATGCCATTCATATCATGAAAAAGGTGACCACAAAATGAAAAAAAATTGGCTAAGTTATCCTTATCTCCTCTGGATGGTGCTTTTTGTCTTCTTCCCGCTCCTCCTGGTCTTTTTCTACAGCATCACAGACCGAACGGGAGAAGGGCTCCGGTTTACTTTGGCGCACTTCCGTCGTTTTATGGAACCCATTTATCTAAAAGTGCTGACGCGTTCGGTTAAGCTTGCCTTAATCAGCACGGTTCTTTGCCTGATGTTGGGTTACCCCATGGCCATGATTTTGGCCGGGAATCACTTTAAACGGAAAAATATTATGATCTTTTTGTTTGTTGTTCCCATGTGGATGAACTTTCTCTTGCGCACTTATGCTTGGATGACCTTGTTAGAAAGAAAAGGTCTGATTAATACTTTCCTTTCCTGGTTAGGCCTGAACCCCTTAAACTTACTGTATACGGAGGAAGCCGTTGTTTTGGGGATGGTTTATAACTTTCTTCCATTCATGGTATTACCCATCTACTCGGTGCTGAGTAAAATTGATAAAAACTTGATTGAAGCTGCCGGGGATCTGGGTGCCAACCAGTTTACCGTCTTCCTGAAAGTTATTTTTCCTTTAAGTCTGCCGGGAGTTGTCTCCGGGATCACCATGGTCTTCATGCCGGCGGTAACCACCTTTGTCATCTCCCGTTTACTGGGCGGAGGCCAATTCACCCTCATCGGAAACCTGATTGAACAACAGTTTTTATATGCGGGGGATTGGAGTTTTGGTTCGGCCATTTCCATGGTGATGATGATCGTAATTCTCTTGAGCACCAGCGTCATCACTAAATATGAAAAGGAAAATGAAGGGGGTGGGCTGTGGTGAAGCTATTAAAGAGATGCTATGCCGCACTAATTTACCTGTTTTTATATGCGCCCATTCTCATTCTGATTATCTTTTCCTTTAATGCCTCCAAGTCGAGGGCGAACTGGTCCGGTTTTACCCTTAACTGGTATTTAGAACTGTTTAAAGATCGGCAGATCATGAAGGCTTTGTATAACACCGTGGTGATCGCCCTCCTCTCCTCCGTCATGGCAACGATCATCGGAACCGCGGCCGCCATTGGCATTCACAATATGAAGAAGCTTAAGAAAAAACTGGTCATGAATCTCACTTATATTCCGGTGGTGAACCCGGATATTGTTACCGGTTTGTCCCTAATGCTCCTGTTTGTCTTCACCAAATTCCCGTTGGGTCTTTTCTCACTGCTGCTAGCCCATATTACCTTTAATCTTCCCTACGTTATTCTTTCGGTCTTACCTAAGCTAAAACAGTTGGATAAAAATCTTTATGAAGCAGCTTTGGACCTGGGTGCGTCTCCCCTTCACGCTTATCATAAAGTAATTCTCCCGGAGATCATGCCGGGAATTATTACCGGAATGCTCCTTGCTTTTACCCTCTCCGTTGATGATTTCGTGATTAGTTTCTTTACTACGGGCTCCGGCGTTTCAACCCTGTCAATTATTATCTATTCGATGGCCCGGCGTGGGATTAACCCGAAAATCAATGCCCTCTCCACGCTGCTCTTCTTAACGGTCTTACTTTTATTAATCATCGTCAATTTAAGGACATCTGGGAACGGTGCTAATAAAAAAAGGAGTGATCTCAAATGGTAAAAAAATGGCCTATCTTACTCTTGATAACTCTGGTCCTCACTACAGTTTTAACCCTTTCCTCCTGTGGTCAGGACAATCGTGTCGTCTTGAATGTCTACAACTGGGGCGATTACATTGACGAATCCGTAATTAAAGAGTTTGAGAAAAAATACAACATCAGGGTTAATTACGATACCTTTAGTACCAACGAAGATATGTACGTAAAAGTCAAATCCGGGGGTAGTAACTACGACGTTCTTTTCCCCTCCGATTACACCATTGAGCGAATGGTTAAGGAAGATATGCTGCTAAAACTGGATTACAACAACATTCCCAACGCTCAATACATCGAAGAGCGTTTCAAACACCTGGATTATGACCCGCAAAATGAGTATTCCGTCCCTTACATGTGGGGGACCGTAGGCATTATTTATAATAAAACGATGGTCCACGAACCGGTCACCAGCTGGCGCATTCTCTGGGATGAAAAGTACAGTAAACAAATCCTCATGCTGGACAGCCAGCGGGATTCCATTGGAGTTGCCCTCAAGATGCTGGGATATTCCATGAACACCCTTAATCTGGAGGAGTTAGAAGCAGCGAAGCAAGCCTTAATTAAACAAAAACCGCTGGTCTTAGCGTACGTTGGCGATGATGTGAAAGATAAAATGATTGCCGGGGAGGCTGCTTTAGCCGTGGTTTGGTCTGGAGATGCGGTCTACATGAAATGGGAAAACCCGGATCTAGAATTTGCGCTCCCGGAAGAAGCAAGTAACCTTTGGTTTGACGCCATGGTCATTCCCAAAAGCAGCAAACACCAAACAGAAGCCGAAACCTTCATTAATTTCATGTGCGACCCAGAAATAGCCTTTAAAAACGCAGATTATATCGGCTACTCCAGTCCCCATCGGGAAGTCCAGAAAATGATCGATCCGGAGCTGCTTGCTGATCCAACGGCCTACCCCGCCGACGCTATGCTGGAGAGCTATGATATCTTTCATGATTTGGGTGAATATTTAAAGGTGTACGACCGGATCTGGACTGAGATTAAAGCACATTAAGCAAAGCCGCCTGCGGGCGGCTTTTTTCAATCTACGCCGATGCTTCCAAATGTTTTTCATTCATCGCTTCAAGCCAACCATTCTTCGATCATAACTGGTAGTTCATCCTGGGTAGCGACGGTAATTTGTCCGCCTGGAATTGAGCTTAAGAATACCTGGCCGTAGCGTTTGGTGTAGATCCGTGGGTCTAAGATAACGACAACGCCGCGGTCGGATTGGCTGCGGATTAAGCGACCGAAACCTTGCTTGAATTTAATCACCGCTTCAGGTAGGCTTAAATTGAGAAAAGGATCTTTCCCTTCCTTCGATACCGCTTCCCATCGGGCTTGGAAAATGGGTTCGGTCGGCACACGAAAGGGTAAGCGCATAATGATCACATTGGATAACTCCGGACCTGGAATATCAACCCCTTCCCAGAAACTGTCCATTCCCAGGAGCGCGGAGGGGGTAACAGTCTGAAATTTCCTGAGTAAACGGTGGCGGGGTTCATCCCCTTGTCGCAAAGGATGAATACCGGCCTTGGTCAACGGGGGGATTATTTTCGCATAAACCTCATTCATGTGCTGTTTATTCGTGAACAATAATAGAGTGCGGCCACCGGCGGCCTGGATTATTCGGGGTAAAAGCGTCGATACTGCCGCCAGATACGAAGGGTCTTCCGGCGGGGGAAGGTCACGGGCAATGATTACGGAAACATTAGCCTGGTAGTTAAAGGGTGAGGCGAAAATCCCTTCCCGGCAAGTTTCAGAAGGGGACAAATCTAAGCCAAGACGTTCTTTAATGTAACTAAAATCCCCCTTCACCGTTAAAGTCGCTGAGGTTAAAACCCCACCTTTAACTTGGGTAAATAATTGGCGATGCAGGAGATCGCCTAACTGTAAAGGGACCCGGTTTAACATGGTACGGACCGTTTGCCCTCTACTATCCGGACGGATCGTCAACCAAGAAACAAACTGGTCGTCACTGCCATCCAGTAAAAGGGGGAGCGAAGCACTAATACCCGTAAAGAAATGACCTGCTTCCGCCAGAAACACAAAATCCTCCCGTAATGCTTCCACCTCTTCCAGTCCATCAACAAAGCGGGACAACTGACTGACCCACTCATCCAGCGCTTGCCGGAGCTGGTTAACTACCTTACTGAGGTATGGATCGGTTAATAGGTCGGCGGTAAAACGTTGTTTACTTTCGTTAGCGCGGAAACGGGTCGGCCTGAAAAGTTGATGATGGTCTAAGGCTTGGAAAAAAGCATGAAAAAGATTCTCTAACTCCAATAAACCCGGAATCAAACTCTGCTCTAGTAGTTGAATTGCCGTTTGTAACTGGGCCAAATCCGTTAGATTCCCCACTAACCGTTGTCGTAAAGAAGGAAGCCAACCCCGTCCCCATTTTCCATCTTGCTGTAATAAACGGTGACAAAAGTGGTTAATTTCATTTTGGTCAATCCCCATTCCCAAATGCTCCCCAGCCACCTCGGCTAAATGATGGGCTTCATCGAAGATCACAAATTGATAAGGCGGCAAGACCAAACCTTCGTCAGAAAACCCACCCTGTCGTCGCATGGCCAAATCAGTAAAGAACAAATGATGATTGACAATGACCACCTCAGCGCTGAATGCTTTTTTACGCGCGGCCACCCAAAAGCAGCTGTTTTGGTAAGAACAATATTTCCGTAAACAAGTGGCGCTTTCTGAAGTAATTTTTTCTCGCAAAAGGAAAGGTAAAGCATAGCCCAACTGTTCGACCGAACCCACCTGCTGACTGGCGGAACGCCAGACGCGCTCAAAGCAATTCCGGTAAGCGGGTTCGAGCAAGCTGAGGTTCTGCCGAAAAAAGTGTAATTTCCGCCAACATAAATAATTACCCCGCCCCAACAGCAGGGCCGTTTGCCGGGATGAGCCTAAAGTTTGATTTAAAAAAGGGATTTCTTTTTCGATCAATTGTTGTTGGAGGTTGATCGTATAGGTAGAGATGATAACGGGTAGGGTTGGGAATTGATTTTCCTGTACGGCTAGGAAGACCGGGTAGAGATAGGCTAAGGATTTGCCGGTTCCGGTTCCGGCTTCAATCAAGGCATACCCACCCTCCTGACATCGTTCCCAGATTAAGGACGACATTTTTTGTTGCGCCGGACGATATTCAAATTCCGGCCAGCGGATCGCAAAAAGGCCGTTCTCCCCCAAAGCTGGGTACGGATGAACTTCTGGATTCATCCTGCGACCCCCGTAGCTAGGCGGCGTACGACTGCCAAATTCTTCAGATCATCCTCCAGCGCCTTTTGTGGCGTCTCCAAAATTCCCGTTAAACCAGCAAGGCGCGGGTCAGAGAGGATGAGACGAAATCCTGCTTCGCCAATCTGCCCTTGCCCGATATGGGTATGGCGGTCCAAATGAGAGCCACGCTCACCAAGGGCATCATTCAGATGAAGCAGGCACAGCTGGGACCAACCAATGGTTGTTTCCACCTCGGTCAATAATTGATCTAACCCTTCCTTGGTTCTTAGTTCATAACCAGCAGCAAAGGCATGGCAGGTGTCGACACAGATTCCGGTCCGCTCCGGATAGTCAACCGCTTTTAGCACCTTGGCAAGCTGGGGCAGGTGCCCACCCACTTCTGTGCCGGCACCAGCCTGATTTTCCAGGAGAAAGCGGGTGCGGCCCTCGTTCCGCGTAAGTACTGTTCGTACCGCTGTCGCCACTTTGTCAAGGGCGGTTTCGATGGTTTGTGGTCCTGCTTTCCCCGCATGCACCACAAAATAGTCGGCGTCAATCGCCACCGCCCGCCGGTATTCTTTATCAATAGCCTTAATTGATTTTTCATATAATTCATCGTCTGCGGCCGCCGGATTAGGGAGATAAGAAAGATGAACCACCACCGGACCCAGCCCACTTTGGTGTCGCTCCTGACGGAAAGCGGCAACTTCCGCCTCATCTAAGGGATTCCGCTTCCACCCACGGGGATTACCAATAAATATTTGGAAAGCGTCACAACCGAGGGATTTTGCCGTCCCTACCGCTGCAACCAATCCTTTACCAATCGAGACATGTACACCGAAACGCATTTAATCCCGTCCCCATTCATCTAAGTACTTTAAAAGAAGGTTTTTTTCAATTAATTTTGTAAAAGAGACCTTTTCCGCCAGCACCTGGAGGCCAACAAAAATTAACAGGGTAGCCCCTAAAAAGAAGGGATCGCCATCCAAAACCACCAGCCCACCGAAGACCCCGCCTAAAAAATTGGCCCCCGTATCACCCAGCATCGCCTCACCCTTTAGATCCGCCGGAAAATAGGCTAGGACTCCTCCCAGCACGGGAGCGCTTAAGTAAAGGGTGGGATTTAGTCCTTTATTCAAATATGAATTTAGCAGCAAAAGACCCATCGCGAAGAGAAAAAATTTTACCGAACGTCCCGGCCGCAGGTCAAATAAATTCAGGATATTGGGTGCTAAAGCAGCGACCAGTACATATGGGATCAGGATCCACCAGCTTCCGCCAGTAGATAAATGGACCCCGATCCCAAAAATAAAACTGAACGTAAACCCAAACAGCGCTTTTAACCCGCCAGAAGTTAATTCACCCTGCCAGAGCAGGCGGAGATGTTGACGAAAGCCTTTTTCCTCGTCGTTTTTTAGGAAATCATCGGCTAAACCTAGCAGGCCAAAACCGGTGGTTAAAAAAAGAAAAGCAAAAAAGCTCACCCACGGGACACCCGGGACTAAACCAAAATAATTGAACACTTGCTCAATCAGGAAAAGGGCCGGAAGCACAATGGGAAAAACCAAACCCAGGGCAGCCGGGATCTGCTCGCCACGATAATTGGTTTTTAAAATTTCGGCCTTCACCAAGAGGTGCGCAATGAGGGATAAGCTGACTTTAATTAGAAAGAAACCAACGACAAAAAAAAGGAAAAAAGCCATTTTTTTCACCTAAAATAAGCGTTTGATCACTACTGTACATACATCTAGAAACTGACGGCCCCGGTGGATAAAACCCGATAAGTTCTTGGTGGTTTGCCGGTGGGCCATGGCCACCGGAATCTCCTTGATCACCAGACCCTTCCGGGCCAGATCAATAATCATCGCGACTTCCACCCCAAACCCTTCCGCAAACTTACCGCCTAAAGCCTGTAGCGCTTTGCGGTTTAGAGCGCGTTGACCAGAAAGGGGTGCCGTGAGGGTGAGCCCGGTTAATTGTTTGACGATCCGGCGGGCAAATGATAAGACAAACCCGATCCCACTCTTTCGTTTCCGGGCCGGAAAACGGCCAATAATCAAATCAGCTTTTCCTTTGCTGACCGCCTCTAAAAGTTTTTTTCCCTCAAAGGCAGTAGCACCAAGGTCGGCGTCTAATAAAAGTAGATACTCGCCGGTGACTTCCGGGAGGCCAAGATTCAAAGCGCCGCCTTTCCCTCTGTTCTTTTCGGCTTTGATCACCACGGCTCCTCCTTGTTCCGCTTGGGCAGCCGTTTGATCCGTCGAACCATCATCAACTACGATGATCTGGGTGACGCCGGGAATGCGCCCGGCCGCCCGAATGGTTTCCGCGATTATTGTTTCTTCATTTAAAGCTGGGATGAGCACAGAAGCGGTAATTTCTGACACGAAGGGCTCACCTCATTTAGAATTATTGGGTTAACCCTTGAACCGAAAGTTTCGGCAGTAAACTACGGGCGGTCTCTTTGACACCATAGTGACCTTCCTCCCCACCCGCTAAGGCCAGGATTAAAGCAACTTGGCCTGGAAGGGTATTGATGTTGTCGATGGCGATCAAACCGGATTTTTTATACTTGGGAATATATGAGATCTTAGCAGTCAGGGGTTCCACCCCGGCAACGATTACCCCCCTAAGCTTCGCTTGTTTGGCGACGACCAGATCGATCTGGTCAACGAAATTTATTTTGTCTTCATAACTTCCGCCCAACAAAATCAATGTATCGAGGGGTTCCTTTACGGACTCCTTGGTCTCGCCGCGGATCTGGATTAAATTGTTTGCATGGAGGGCGGCCAGTAATTCCCCATCCTCACCGGTAATCACCGCATCAGTGAATGCGGTCAACAATTGGTTAAGGCCTAACAGATCATTTTCCAAACCTAAACGGGCAGCTAAATTATTCTGATCAACCGCTGGTTCAGGATCACCTGTAAGCTCAATGCTCCATAAAAGCTGGGCCCCAGTTAATTTCAGGATTTCCATCAGGTCAGTGGTGAGATCCGCCGGGATTGTCTGGTTCGTTTTCACAATTCCAATTTTTCGGTTCGCCAGTAATCCGGTAACCACCAAGGGCACCACCTCCCGGTTGAATTGACGAAGTACTTCCAATTCAACCTCCCGTTCTCTGATCCCGGCTTGTAAAGTTCTTTTCTCCGTGCGGAGTTGTTCAAATTCCTGTTCTAAATTGACAATGAGCTGTTCTTTACTGCGACCCATTTCACCGTTGTCCATCAAGGCGCCACCAATGACAATCCCGATTCCTAAAGCTAAAAAAATCGCAGCGATCGACGAGATATAATACCGATAATCCAACGGCATGATGCATCGCTCCTATATCTTCAGTGAAAAACGGAGTTTTAGCCAAAGGAGACGAAGCCAATCCCATAAAAACTTATTTGAGGATAAAACCAGAATTAGGGGGATAAAAGCAGCTAAGCAGATCAAGAAGATCTGCTCGACTTTCACCCTGCTATGGTATAGTCTACTCACCCCTCTGGCGTCAACCAGAATTGATCCTACTTTTAGTCTGACCAGAAAAGTGCTGGCCATTCCCTTTCGGCCCTTTTCCAAAAAATCGATCATATTGGAATGGGTGCCCACCGCCACAATCAAATCGGCACCTTTCTCATAAGCTAAAATGAGGGCTAGATCTTCGCTAGTTCCGGGGGCTGGAAAAGTATGGGCTCTTAGATTTAGCTCCTGGATCCGCTTTAAGCCAGGGGCATGTCCGTCTTGATATGCATGGACAATCAACTCGGCCCCCGATCGTAAAGCTTGATCCGAGACACTATCCATGTCCCCAATAATTAGGTGGGGACGTAAACCGAATTCCAGTAAAGCGTCGGCACCACCGTCAACCCCAATCAGCACCGGCCGCACTTCCCGGATATAGGAGAGAATTATTTTTAGGTCGTCCCGGTAATTTTGACCGCGAACTACAACCAAGACCTGTTTTTTAGCTAAAGCGGTACTAATTGGTGGCAGCGACAACCCTCCGAGGACTAAATCCTTTTCAATGAGGGCATATTCTAAAGTGTTCTGGATAAATTTATCTAATTCATGGTTTAAGTTCTTCTTGGCTTGTTCAGTCGCCTGTTCAACCCCTTCCGGAGTCAGGATAACCCCTTCGCCCAGAAGCTGATGGTCCTGATAGATCCGTTCACCCTTAATCTCTACTTCCGTCACTTCGGGAAGGTTGGTAAAAAAAGCTTCCCCTACCCGGTCAAGCAGGGGAATTCCGGCTTTGGCGAGGATGCTGGGTCCTAAATTAGGGTAGCGACCCGAGATCGAGGAGGCAGCATTCACCACCATCTTAACATTGGCTTTAATTAAAGATTCGGCCGCAACCTGGTCCAGGTCAAGATGGTTGATCACGGCAATCTCACCGGGTTTAAGTTTCTTCACCAAGTCTTTGGTTTTGATCCCTTTTCGTGCTGTTCCCCTAATATCCACTTTTCTACCTAAGCTTTTTGCGTTGCAAAAAGCCCTACCTTAATTTCTTAGATTGTAATTTAGCCGGATTTTGTCGGAAATTTTCGCGATAAAACTTACATTGGTTGGTTTCCCCTTTTTCTCATCAACAATGGGACCCATCAGCTCATGGAGGTACTCAATTTCTCCCCTGCTCCACGCCGTTTCGATCGCAAAACGCATCGAACGCTCGACCCGGTTAGCAGTGGAATTATACTCCTCAGCAATTCTGGGATACAATTTTTTGGTCACTTCATTAATCAAGGTCGGTTCTTTAATACAGAGCAAAATCGCTTTCCGGAGATAAGTATAACCCTTAAAATGGGGGGGGATTTTCATTTTTTGTAAAAGATCAGTGACTTCCTGTTCGATCTGGCCTGCTTGCCGCGCCGGAGAAGTATACGCCGTGAAAGCCGCTGGCGATTGACTACCGCAAACCTCCCGGATGCGCTGGACCAATATCTGCAAGTCAAAAGGTTTCACGATAAAGTAGTCGGCTCCTAACTCCACGGCTTTCCTGGTCATTTCCTCATGCCCAAAGGCGGACAAAATAATAATCTTTGGGCGATTATCCATCATCTTGATCCGTTCCAACACCGCAATCCCATCTAGTTTCGGCATAATCAAATCTAGGAGCAAGAGGTGAAGCTTAGTCGTTCGCACCATTTCCAGAGTCTGCTGACCGTCATAGGCAACTGCAGCGACCTCGAGATCAGGATGGGCCTGGAGATAGTCGTTTAATACCTGGCAAAATTCTAAATTATCTTCAGCTAAACCTATTTTTATCTTCCCTGATAATGTCAATAAGTCCGCCTCCGTTCGTACTGTTTAACATAAAATTCGGTAAAAAATGAGATAATCCTTCACAAACGTTTACTTTAGGAAGCTAAATCTGGGTGAACATCTTGTGTGGTCCTTCCAAAGGTTTCTTCCATTTGTAACATCCACTCGGCAAAGACGCCATAGCCACGGGTGGGGTCATTCACAAAAACATGGGTAATCGCCCCGACCAGTTTCCCGTTTTGAATGATTGGACTGCCACTCATCCCCTGGATAATCCCGCCCGCTTGGTTCAGCAATTCAGAATCAGTTACTTTAACTACCATCCCTTTATCCCGTAAATTGGTTTGATAATAAACCTTCTGGATTTCAATGGAAAAGCGACGAATCTCGTTTCCCGACAAAACGGTAAGAATTTCCGCGGGCCCGGGCCGTACTTCTGAAATGGTCGATACCGGGATTGGCCGCTGGTGCCAAGGATTGGTCACTCCGTTCCGTAGGGAGCCAAAAATACCAATCGGGGTGTTGGCGGAAATATCCCCGATAATATCGTTGCTACCAGAGAAAATACCGATCTTTTCTCCCGGTTCACCGCGGTTTCCTTGATTAATTCCCGTAATCCGGGCGGAAACTATTTTCCCGTTCGCGAGAGGAAGCTCCCGATTGCTAAAACCGACGATTTTATGGCCTAAAGCGCCGTATTGCCTTGTTTGCGGGTTATAGTAAGTCAAAGTACCAACCCCCGCCGCCGGATCCTCCACGTAAACGCCGAGGAAATAGCGGTCGGTTCCATTTTGACCGTCTTTGCGCTTTACCGGTTGGATTTTTTCCTTGATGGTCTGCCCCTGGCGAATAAGGGTCAAAGTTAAAGGAAGACCCTTCACCGCCTCTTGCTGAATTAACGGATCAACCTGATTGATCCGCTGGATTGGGATTTCGTTAATGGCGATCAATAAATCGCCCACTTCCAATCCTGCTTCCTCCGCAGGATAATACTCCTTTCCCTGGTCATCGCGGAGAGGAAGATGTCCGGAGATAATCACCCCTTCTTTGGCCATCAAAACACCGATGGCATGTCCGCCGGGAATCACTTGGGGCATCTCTTGGACTAAAAGGTTGACCCGCCGGATCGGAATCCCTAAAAAGCGGATTTCCAGCGTACCAGTGCCTTCTCGTTCCGGACGGACCATTACTTGAGAACAGCTTCCGCTTTGCCCTTTTTCTAATTTTGTCTTGCCGTTAACGCCGTTGATGCCGTCTAGACGGTTGGCTTCTAAGTAAATACTAAATGGTCTTTTCAGTGATAACTGCAAATGTTGTCCCGGGACGATTTTCAGCTTAGTAGGGTAAAGTTGGACTTTAATGAACTGGGGTAAAAGAGAAAATAGACAAATTACAACACAAAGGACAAATCCGATCACCAGTGGTTTTCGAAAACGGGGTGGCATCATATCTTCCTCCAATAAAACCGCAGCTAAAGCGTCTTTTATTGATAAATTCCCCGTTAAAATCGGCCTTTATACGAAGAAAAATCAAGGGACTTTGGAAAGAGCATAGGCACTTTGGCCTATGCTCTCAATGTTTAAAGAACAATATTTAGGAGACGGCCTGGTACGTAAATCACTTTCCGGGGCGCTTTCCCTTGGAGAACACTGCTAATCGCCTCCATTGCAAAGGCCCTTGCTTTAACCTGATCTTCCGACGCATCCACCGGAATGACTAAGCGTTCTTTGATCTTTCCATTAATCTGGATGACAATTTCCACCTGTTGTTCGACGACCAGTTCTGGATCCCATTCCGGCCACCGTTGGATATGGACCGAATACTTTTCGCCTAATTGGGACCAGATCTCCTCCGCGATATAAGGTGCGGCTGGTGCCAAGAGCAGAGTTAAGGTTTTTGCCGCTTCGTTCCAAGGTTGGGTACCCCATAGATTGGGCTTCACCTTGGCCAACAGGTTCGAAAATTCCATTAAAGAAGCGATATAGGTATTAAAGGCTAACTCCTTTACATCTTCAGTCGCGCGCTTAATCGTTTGGTGGAGTTTACGTTGTAAGGTCTCAATCAGCTCGGCTGTTGGCTCAACCGCTCCTTCCACCGGAAATAGTAATAACTCCCAAATCCGGTTCAGAAAACGATAACTACCTTCAATTCCCCTACTATCCCACGGTCCTCCCATTTCCCAGCGCCAACCGAACATTAGGTAGACGCGGATGGTGTCTGAACCGTAGGCTTCAATCAGATCATCGGGGGCGATCACATTTCCTCGGGATTTACTCATTTTTTCACTGTCTTCACCCAAAATTATTCCTTGATTTCGTAATGTTCGCATGGGTTCGTCAAAATCGACCAAACCGATGTCACGCATGGCTTTAGTGAAAAAACGGGTATAAATAAGATGCATACAGGCGTGCTCTACCCCACCGGTATACAAATCCACCGGTAGCCAGTAGGCTCCTTCCGCCGGATCGAAGGGAGTAGCGCCTTGATAATACGGGCTGAGATAGGCATATTGGTACCATGAGGAACAGACAAAAGTATCCATGGTATCGGTTTCCCGCTGCGCCGGACCGCCGCAGCGGGGACAGGTCGTATGCAAAAAGTCAGCATGGTGTCTGAGCGGTGATTCTCCGGTCGGCAAAAACTCGGCATCTTCTGGTAAAACAACCGGTAGCTCTTCCTCGGGGACGGGTACGGTTCCGCATTTTTCACAATAGACAATGGGAATCGGTGTGCCCCAGTAACGTTGCCGACTGATTAGCCAATCCCGGAGCCGATAATTGACCGCTTTTTTGCCTAACCCCTTTTCTTCAAGCCAGGAGCTTACTTTTACTTTTCCCTCGGCTGCCGATAAACCACTAAAAGTTCCGGAATTGACCATCTTACCCTGCTCCACTTCGGTGTAGGGTTTAGTTAACGGTTCCGCGAGCCCCTCAGCCGGTGTAATGACCACCTTGATCGGGAGCCGATATTTACGGGCAAAAGCAAAATCACGGGTGTCATGGGCTGGAACAGCCATAATAGCACCGGTGCCGTAGCCCATCATGACGTAGTCAGCGATCCAAACCGGGATTTGTTCACCATTAACCGGGTTAACTGCATAGCTTCCGGTAAAAACGCCGGTTTTTTCTTGGTCATCAGCCAACCGCTCGATTTCACTTTGGCGGCTCGCTTGGTACTGATACTCCTTGACCTGGGTTTTGTATTCGGCAGTGGTGATTTTATCGACCAAAGGATGTTCCGGCGCCAACACCATAAAGGTGACACCCCATAGGGTATCCGGACGAGTCGTAAAAACCGTGATCTCTTCATCATTGGTCAGCCGGAATTTAACCTCCGCACCTTCGCTTTTCCCGATCCAGTTCTTCTGCATGGAGACGACCCGTTCCGGCCAGTCAATCCCAGAATAGTCCAGTAATTCTTCGGCATAGTCCGTTATTTTAAAGAACCACTGGTCAAGTTCTTTTTTAACCACCGGAGTTTCACAACGTTCACAATGACGATCTTCACCCCACACCTGTTCCCGGGCTAAAGTGGTATTACAATTTGGGCAAAAATCAACGGGCGATAATTTTTTATAAGCCAGTCCATGCTCGTAAAACTTTAAAAAAAGCCATTGGCTCCATTTGTAAAAACCGGGCAAACAGGTGACTACTTCCCGTTGCCAGTCAAAGATCGCGCCCATCGATTTTAATTGTTCCCGCATCCGCCGGATATTCTCCATTGTCCACTGGTGCGGATGAATATTTCGCTTAATCGCGGCGTTCTCCGCCGGTAACCCAAAGGCATCAAACCCGATGGGGAAAAGGACATTATATCCTTGCATCCGCATAAAGCGCGCCCGCGCATCCGACGGCACCATCGCATACCAGTGTCCGATGTGTAGATCCCCGCTGGGATAAGGAAGCATCGTGAGCGCATAGTACTTTGGTTGGTCTTTTTTCACTACGGCGCGGTCTAGTCCGGTTTCTTCCCACTGCTGCCGCCAAAACGGTTCAATTTTATGGGGCTGATAGCGGTCGTATTTTGTCGTCATCTCAATCCCTCCACCAAAATTTAGCCCCTGGTCAATTCTTGACCAGGGGCGATTAACAGTCGCGGTACCACCCTGTTTCGGTTCTCCTTTGTGGAAAACCCTTTTTGCCCATGTAACCCTGGTTTGGGTTAGGAATTTTATTCCTAAACTTCCGGGGTGAGTTCAATCAGATCCTAGGACCGGTTTTCACCACCCACCGGCTCTCTACACCCTGATCCTGATCTACTTTTCCCCTTCATCAGCTACTTTTATTTGGAAGATCCTGTTTCTCCTTCTTTACCAGCGCATTTGGCACTTCGTGATAAAGATCAAAGATTGAGCAAATAATACCACTTAAAAGTATAAACTAGAGCTAAATAAATGTCAAGCAATGGTAGGAGTCAATCTTTTGGCACCATGCCAAAGTTCCTCCAGGCGGTAAAAATCCCTCTCGTCTTGGCCTAACAGATGGATAACCATGAACCCGTAATCCAACAGGATCCATCTGGTTTTTTCATCCCCTTCCTTCCGGAACGGGATTAAATCCTGAATCGTAAGCTTTTCTTGGACCGCATCTGCTAACGCCTTCAGATGGTTAGGGTTGCGGCCGGTAACCAACACAAAATAATCAGTGATCACCGTTAGCTCTTTTAGATCCAAAATCACCAAGTCCTCTCCCTTGGTCTCAAGCAACGCCGTATAAGCAGTCGTCAAAAGCTGATCGTAATTCATTCCTAAACCTCCGCCATAAAGCTAAATCTGCAGGGACTACTCTTTTTCCCCTCCGCTCTCCATCAGGTGATTTCTGGCTTCAATTGTTAAGGGATGGAGTAGAAAACCGGCATCCAAGATATATCTAATCTTCTGAGTAAAAATGTACCTTAAAACGGTCTGTCGATTTGTAAAGGCCAGTTTCCGCGCAACTTCAGCCGCAAAAAATGGCCGATTTGGTTCCGCAAAGTCCGCAATTAAGGTTAATTCAGCAATCGGATCCATTTTGGGGGCACCTGTAACATGCATAGCCACGGCTTTCAAGATTGACTCGTCGGTAATCGCCCATTCCCGCTTTAAAAACTCCGCCCCCACCCTGCCATGGAGTAAAACCGGGGCTCTTCTCTCCACAGGAAGCACCGGAAGGTGGTAAGTCTCAGCCAAGTCCAGCACCTCCGGGCCCCTGACTTCTCTGGCTACATCATGTAAAAGCGCTGCAATAACAACCGGCTCTTCCGCAATATGGTAGTGCCGCGCCAATTCCCGCGCAAATCCCATCACCCTTAACGAGTGTTGAAACCGGGTTGGAGAAAGCGTGTTTGCTAGTTTCTCGCGGAGAGCTTCAATCTTCATTTAGACCCTCCCACTACAATAGATCTTAGTAATGTTAGTATACTTAATCTTTTTCCACAGCGTTTCTCTTTTCCCTGCTAGTACTTAGAAAATAGCCCAAAGACAAAGGGCTGGTTTCACCCAGCTCTTTTACATTTTAAGGGGGTGCAACGCACCCCTTAGTTTGTGGTATCCAGCGGCCTAGCCTCGTTGACAATGATTTCTCTACCGCCTAACTCTTTCCCGTTCATAGCGGCAATTACTTGATCGGCTTGATCTTCAGGAACTTCAACAAACCCAAACCCTTTCGAGCGTCCGGTTGACCGGTCTATAATTACCCTACTCGCCAATACTTCGGCGGATCCGGAAAATAAATCCGCTAAATCCTTATCCGTAGTAGCCCAGGGCAAATTACCGACATACAGGGTTTTACTCACCAACTTCACCTCGTTTCCGGCCATGAATCACAGATACTTGTAGGCCCCTCATTTATTTTACCCGCCTAAGGAAATATTATTGAGTCTTGGAAAAAGAATAACACCAAATGACAACCGAAGCACCACAGCGAATAGCTGAAAATCAAGTGTAGAGTTTATGCCCTTGAATATAAGCTAAAACCTGCGGTGTCAACCAGTACTTAACAGATTTGCCGAGCCGCAACCGTTCCCGCACCACACTGGAGGAGATCTCCATCTTTGGGTTGTGAAAATAGACAAACCCACGACTCTCGGGTGACGGCAACTGAAAAGCTTCCAGCTCCACGGGTAAAGAGGGGGAAACGCCAGGGCGGGTGCCAATTGCCAATTTGGCCAAGCGTAAGATGGTCCGAAATTGGAACCATTCCGTAAATGTATGTAAAGAATCCTGTCCCATCAACAAAATGAGCTCCCGATCGGGATAAACCTGACGAAAATAGTGCAGGGTATCCACCGTGTAGGAGGGAGGTTTCCGTTCTAATTCCACTTCAGAATAAGCAAAAAACGGATTATCACCGATCGCTAGCTTAATCAACGCTAAGCGGTCTTGGTCACTAATATGGGGTGCATGGGATTTTAATGGGGATTTTAAAGCCGGTACAAAAATAACCTTTTCCAACTTCAATTCTTCCCGAGCAGTCTCCGCCAGCACTAAATGGCCAAGATGGATGGGATCAAAACTTCCGCCATAGATACCAAGCGCATTCATATTCTAATCTGTCCGTCACCATAGATAATATATTTAGTCGTTGTTAGGGCGGACAAACCCATCGGCCCTCTGGCATGGAGTTTTTGGGTGGAAATGCCTAGTTCGGCCCCGAAGCCAAATTCGTACCCATCGGTAAAACGGGTGGAGGCATTAACGTAAACAGCAGCCGCATCTACTTCCTGCAAAAAGCGGCGGGCCGCCGCATAATCGGTGGTAATAATACTCTCCGAATGTCCGGTGCCATACTCCCTAATGTGGGCGACAGCCGCGGGAAAATCCGGTACTACTTTAATGGCAAGGGTTAAATCCAAATATTCGGTCGCCCAGTCACTTTCTGCGGCAGCTTCCGCCCATGGCAAGTGACGAAGGGTCTCTGGACAACCGCGGACTTCCACTCCAGCCTGGCGCAGTTCTTCCCCGCAACCCGTAAGAAAACGGGGGGCAATTTTCTCGTGCACCAACAGGGTTTCGAGGGCATTACAGACGGACGGACGTTGGGTTTTGGCATTGAGTACAATCTTCGCCGCTTCCTCCAGGTTGGCAACGGCATCAATATAAATATGACAATTTCCGGCTCCGGTCTCGATTACAGGCACGGTGGCGTTGCTGATCACGGTCTTGATGAGTCCGGTTCCACCCCGTGGTACCAGAACATCCACATACTGCCGCATTTTCATTAACGTAACCACCGCTTCCCTTTCTGCCGTCGCCAACAGTTGCACCGCATCCACTGGAATACCTTCGCCATTCAGTGCTTCCCGGATCACGTCAACTAAGACTTGATTGGTCCGGAGCGCTTCTGATCCCCCGCGCAGAATCACCGCATTGCCTGTTTTCAGGCATAAAGCGGCAGCGTCCACCGTTACGTTGGGACGGGCTTCATAGATAATCGCGACCACGCCTAAAGGTACTCGCATTTGGCCAATCTGTAAACCGTTGGGACGGCGCCACATTTTTTCTACACTACCCACCGGATCTTCCAGCCTGGCAATTTCCCGCATGCCATCAACCATCCCCCTGATTCGCTGCGGATTTAAGGTCAAACGTTCGCAAAAACTCGATTTTAAACCCTTAGCTTTGGCGTGGGCTACTTCCTCCCGATTAATCGCCAGAATCCGCTCTTCACCGGCCAGCAGTCCTGCGGCCACGGCAAGTAAGGCCTGGTTTTTAACCGTACTATCCACAGTAGCCAGGTGGGTGGCAGCTGTTTTTGCCTTTTTTCCCAAGGAAATAATCGCATCGGTGTTGTTCACGCTTTTGCCCCCTTCATTCCACGCAGACCATATTATTACGGTGGATGACTTCTTCAAAGGTTTTGTACCCTAACACTTTCGGCAGATGGAGAGTGTTCGTGCCTTTGATTCTTTCAATCTCTTCAGAGTTGAAATTACTAAGGCCCCTGGCGATCTCTTGTTCGCTCGGATCTAACACCCGGATCAAATCACCAACCTCGAATTTGCCTTGCACTCCGGTGACGCCGGAAGGTAATAAACTCTTTTTTCCTTCAAGCAGAGCAGTAACCGCGCCCTGATCAATCACGACTGCCCCTTGCGGTTGCCCGGCAAAGGCAATCCATTGTTCCCGCTGCACCAGGGAATCTTCATTCGGTAAAAACACCGTACCCACCTGTTCTCCCCCGAGAATTCGGTTTAAAACATCTTCTTCTTCGCAAGAGGCCAGGACCATCGTGATCCCAGAACGGGTGGCAATCCGCGCCGCTTCCAATTTGGTAATCATCCCACCTGTTCCCCGCATCGTACCGGCCGCTCCGGCGGTGGCCCAGATCGCCGGAGATATTTCTTTAACCTCCGGTATTAAGGTGGCATTTTCATCTTTTCGGGGATCGCCAGTATAGAGACCGCTGATGTCAGAGAGGAGAATTAAAAGGTCTGCTCTGATTAGACTAGCGACTAAGGCCGCTAAAGTATCATTATCCCCAAAGCGTAATTGTAGTTCTTCGGTGGCGACTGTATCATTCTCATTGATAATCGGCAACGCCCGGTACTCATTGATCAACATCAGCATGGTGTTGCGCGCATTTAGATAACGACGGCGGTCACTCATATCTTCCCGGGTCAGTAGGATCTGTGCCGTGATAATTCCATATTCCAGAAAAAAGCGGTTATAAACTTGCATTAGGAAACATTGTCCGACCGCAGATACGGCTTGCCGTTCCGGTATAGTCCGTGGTTTGTTTTTGAGACCGAGTTCACCGACGCCGGCGCCAACTGAGCCGGAAGAAACCAACACCACTTCTTTTCCGGAATTATGCAAATCCGCGATTTGCCGCACGATTCGTTCCATGTTTGTTAAGTTAAGCCGTCCGGAAGGATAAGTTAAACTACTGGTCCCTACTTTAACCACGATTTTTTGGGCTGCTTGCACCCTGTTTCGATTATCTAACAAGTAAAACCCTCACTTCCCGGTTGATTTTCGCAAAGCTTACTTTAATTATACTATAAGATGCGGGGTTTTCTCCACTTTATCAGTTTGAACTAATTAGTCCTCTAGCTCAAAGGTAAATTCATAATCACCGATCCGCACCAGATCGCCCTCCTTGATTCCTTCCTCTTCTAAGGCGGTCAAAATTCCCCAGCTTTTTAAGCGTTGATCTAAACGCAGTAAAGCTTCGCTTTGGTCCGGATTGAAACGCATCACTTTTTTGACTAAGGTTTCCCCGCTAATCCGGTAGGAACCATCGGCTTCTTTGACAATGGAGAATTCCGGGGCACCCAGCGGTAAACCGGCAACCGGTGTTTCCGGTTCCACTGCTAATTTTTCAATTTTCGGGAGCGTTTTCAGTTTTGCCATGATCCGGTATAAAACCGGCCGGATGTTCTCACCGATTGCCGCCGAAATAAAGTCGACCTCATAGCCAAGACCTGTTATTTTTGTTTTAAACTCCTCTTTTTTAGCCGCCGCCTCGGGTAAATCTATTTTCGTTCCGATGACCAGCTGCGGCTTTTGCGGTAATTGTTCACTATAACTTGCTAGTTCCCGGTTGATCTCGTCAAAGGCCTCCCAGGGGGCCGGCAGTGAAAGATCCACCAAGTGCACCAGCAAGCGGGTTCTTTCCACATGCTTCAAGAACTCAATCCCCAAACCCACTCCTTGGTGGGCACCCTGAATTAAGCCGGGCAAGTCAGCGACGATAAAACTCTGATCAGCCAGATCGACAACACCTAAAACCGGACTCAAGGTCGTAAACGGATAAGAAGCTATTTTTGGGCGGGCGGCTGAGATTGACGAGAGGAAAGTCGATTTTCCGGCATTCGGATACCCGACTAAACCAACATCGGCTAAGACTTTCAATTCTAAGCCTAAGGCCGCTTCCTCCCCAATTTCTCCGCGTTCGGCAAAACGAGGCGCTTGGTGGGAAGCACCCGCGAAACGGGCATTTCCACGGCCACCGCGACCACCTTTCGCCACGAGGTACCTTTCCTTATGTATGGTAAGGTCAGCCACTAACCGACCATCTTTCTGCACCATAGTACCCACCGGCACCTTAATCACCAAATCGTCTCCCTTTTTACCAAAGCATCTACTCCCGCCGCCATTCTGTCCGGCCGTAGCTTTAAAGAGCTTATGATAGCGGAGGTGACTCAGAGTATTATAGCCTTCATCAGCCTCCAGGTAGATGCTGCCGCCGTCCCCACCGTCCCCACCGTCCGGGCCGCCTTGCGGCACGAATTTTTCCCGGCGAAAACTGACGATGCCGTCGCCGCCTTTTCCGGCAATTACCTTAATTGTCACTTCATCAATAAACATAGACTTACTCCTTTAGGGGCTTTTTATATTTACCTTGCGATTAAAGCCTGTGGGGCTTTTAGATGGGTACAACGCAAAAAGCTTCAGTGAAAAGAAAAAAGGGTTTTAAAAAACCGCCTTTAGGCGGTTTTTAAAGATTAAGCAGAGACGACCGGCTCAGAGTAAACGCTGACTTTTTTATCAGTTTTCCCTTTCCGTTCGAAACTAACGTAGCCATCGATTAAAGCAAAGAGTGTATCGTCTTTACCAATCCCTACGTTGTTGCCGGGATGGAACTTGGTGCCCCGCTGACGGACAAGGATATTACCGGCTAAAACCTGTTGACCGCCAAACTTTTTCACGCCTAGCCGTTGGGCCTGACTATCCCGACCATTTCTGGTACTTCCCATTCCTTTTTTCTTCGCAAAAAATTGCAAATTAAAGCTCATCATTCTGCACCTCCTTAAGGGATATTTTGACAAATTTCCGATATTCCTGCGCAATCTGCTGCAGGCCTAGATACATTAGATTTAAGATCAGATGGGCTTGCTCAAGCTTTACTTCATCATCAGTCGGGGCGATTAAGCAACTATACAAACCGATTTTCGGCTCCTGCTCAATCTGGAGTTGTAGTCCAACCAGTTCATGTAAACCCAAAACCGTGGTCTGAACCAGCGTTGACACGGCGGCACAGACGATATCTTGTCCCGCCGGGGCATAACCGGTATGGCCATTGGCTTTAAAACCGATGAAGCGTTCCGCTGAACACCAAAACCGGACTGAAGTCATTAACCTTCAATTGCGACTACCCGTAAACGGGTGTACGGCTGCCGGTGCCCAAACCGTTTTCTGATGTTTTTCTTTGGTTTGTAATGAAAGACCAAAATTTTTCGGGCTTTGTCTTGTTCGACAATCACGGTTTTGACTTTAGCCCCTTCCACATAGGGATTACCAATTTTGGTTTCCTCGCCGCCGATCAGTAAGACATGATCCAACACAACCTCGGCTCCAACTTCACCTGGTAATTTTTCCACCTTAAATAGATCGTCGGCTGCGACCCGATATTGTTTCCCGCCGGTTTCCACAATCGCGTACATTAAATGCACCTCCCGCTTAGACTCGCCAGTTCTTGGCACCTATAGCTTACTAAGGGCTTTTTGCGTTGTCACTTGATTCAACTATTCCGGTACAATATATTGATAGACTAAATCTAGTCA
>ENA-UOOK01000273-UOOK01000273.1-fermentation-metagenome-genome-assembly--contig:-NODE-273-length-65972-cov-48.638576_pt1 | contig 65972 bp, 54 predicted proteins | sample MGYA00245777_ERZ724023 | MGnify/ENA primary metagenome ERZ724023 (study PRJEB28704, sample SAMN03018312) | fermentation metagenome | biome: anthropogenic terrestrial biome; feature: soil; material... | reverse complement strand
GGCAGAATGTAAAGCATGCTATCCAGCAATACAGGGAAGACAGAGACCCTTCTGCGCCGCTTCTGAGCTTCAAAACGGGTGCTCTGGTGCACTTTGCAGTGGATACAGATGAAGTGTATATGACCACGCACTTGAGGAAGCAGAAGACCTTCTTTTTACCCTTCAATCGGGGCAGTAGTCCCCAAAGCGTGGATTGCGGCAAGGGCAATCCTCCGCATCCATCCGGGCACAGAACCGCTTATCTCTGGGAAGAGGTGCTGCAGCCGGATAGCTTGTTGGAGATTGTGGGCAGCTTTATCTTTATCGAAAATGCGGGCAAGAAAGACGAGCGGATCATCTTTCCCCGCTATCACCAGTTGGATGCTGTGCGCAAGCTGCTTGCGCAGGTAAGAGGCGATCAGGCTGGCAAGAACTATCTAATCCAGCATAGTGCCGGAAGTGGCAAGACCAATAGCATTAGTTGGCTGGCGCATCGTCTGGCAAACCTGCACACTGCAAATGACAAACTGATCTTTGATTGTGTGATAGTAATTACGGATCGGGTGGTGCTGGATAGGCAGTTGCAAGATGCCATCTATCAGATAGAGCATGCCACAGGAGTGGTGGCTCCCATCAAAGAAGGCAGCAAACAGCTTGCCAATGCCCTGGTGGATGGCACCAAGATCGTGATCACCACTTTGCAGAAGTTTCCCTTTATCCTGAAAGGGCTCTTGCGCATCGCAGGTGCCAAGGATACCGATATGCCGGATGAAGCGGCTTTGATCAAATCCAAAACCTGGCAAAAGAAGATAGCGGGTAGAAAGTATGCCATCATCGTGGATGAAGCGCATAGCAGCCAGACTGGGGAAGCAGCCAGAGGCATGAAACAGATTTTGGGTGATAAAGCTGTAGGGCAGCATTCCGCTGCTGCCAAGTCCGTAGGATCGGAATCCTACGCTACCATCGAGGATTGGCAGGATGAGCTGAACCTGGTGATGGAATCCCGCGGACAGCAGCCTAACCTCAGCTTCTTTGCCTTCACGGCCACACCCAAGGGCAAGACCATAGAACTCTTTGGCGCCGGGGGCAGAGCCTTTCACAACTACAGCATGCGCCAGGCGATTGAGGAAGGCTTTATCCTGGACGTACTGCAGCGCTACACTACCTACAGCACCTATTTCAAGATGATTAAAAACACTGCGGACGATCCCTCCATGCCCGCCAAAAAAGCTGCCAAGAAGCTATGTAAGTTCATGCGCTTGCATCCGCGAAACGTGAGCCAGAAGACGGAGATCATCATCGAGCACTTCAGAAGCTGCATCATGCCCCTGATCGGGGGCAGAGCCAAAGCAATGGTGGTGACCGATAGTCGCTTGCAAGCGGTGCGCTATATGCTGGCTTTTCAAAAATATCTGGGAGAGCATCACTATACCGATGTGCATCCCCTGGTGGCTTTTAGCGGTACGGTGATCGATCCCGATACAGAGCTGGAATATACGGAGCCGGGGATGAATATCGACTATAAGAATGGCAGACACATCTCTGAGACGCAGCTCAAAGACCGCTTTGGCAGCGAGGATTATCAGATCCTGCTGGTGGCCAATAAATACCAGACCGGCTATGATCAGCCGCTACTCTGCGCCATGTATGTAGATAAGCGTTTGGATGGAGTGCAGGCGGTGCAGACACTCTCCCGTTTGAATAGAATATACCCCGGCAAGGATATTCCCTTTGTGCTCGATTTCGTGAACAAGGCAGAGGATATCCTGTCAGCTTTCAAGCCTTATTATACGGTTACGGAACTGGAGGGCGAATCCGATCCTACTCGTTTGGAAGAGCTAAAGCACGAGCTGAATCAGATGCAGGTCTATAGCTGGAATGAGGTGGAGGCTTTTGCCAGGGTCTTTTACAAGCCTATGCGAGAGCAGAAGCGGGGAGATCATGCTGCCTTGCAAAAGCAATTGCAAAGCGCGGTGGAGCGCTATAAGCAGCTTGAAAATGATGAGGACAGGGATAAGTTTCGGGATAAGCTCAAGGCCTATGTACGCCTCTATGCCTTTGTGACCCAGCTCATCAGCTATACGGACAAAGAACAGGAGATGCTCTATAGCTTTGGCAGATTTCTCTTACCGCATATCCATCCCAGTGACAGTCGGGATGCCTATCCGGAAAAGGATGTGGACTTGCAATACTACCGCTTGCAGAAGGTGATGGAAGGCTCGATCGATCTATCGGATGGCGAGGAAGTGAAGGTCAAATCCCCTACCGATACGGGAACCCGTAAAGCTAAGGAAGAGGATAAGCCCCTCTCCGAGATCATCGAAACCTTGAACGAGCGCTTTGGCACGGATTTCAGCGAGGCGGACAGGCTCTTCTTTGAGCAGATCAAAGAAAGCGCCATGCGGGATGAAGGTGTGCTCAAGACCGCTACCGCCAATCCGCTGGATAAGTTTGAGCTGGGCATCCAGCAGATCATCAAAGACCTGATGATGAAACGCTTGAAGGATAATGACAGGATCGTTAGCCGATACATGGATGACGAGAAGTTTCAGAAGGTGATATTTAAGCTTTTATCAAAAGAACTTTTTACTGATATTAACAGGGATTTTGATGCTAAGAGATAGAAGACATATAATCCTATTGACAGTTTGCTTCGTTAGAAAGATGAAGTTCTGATGCGTTGAGTTGTTGTAATTGAACTCTACAAAGTTGACATGATACATGAGATATCTATGATCCTTTCGATATATGAGATAATAAAATAAGTAGTTTAGTAAGTCAATAGTAGGAAATGATATGCCACGAGAGTACGCTCAGATCACTCCATCCGTTATTAGATGGGCACGTGAGAAAGCCAAGTTAACCATCGATCAGGTTGCCGAAAAATTAGGTAGAACTCCCACTGATATTCAAAAATGGGAGAACGGAGAAGCTCTACCCACGTTAGCGCAAGCTAGGTCAGCAGCGAAACTCTACGGTCGGGCTTTTGCTGTTTTTTATCTTCCCTCTCCTCCAGATGATTTTGAACCCCTCAGAGACTTTCGTATGAACCAATACAGTAGTTTATCGTCAAAAAGCTTATTGTTCATACGTCAAGCCCAATGGAAGGCAGAATGGTTAGCCGATTTTTTGGTATCAGAGGGATCACAAAAGTTGGATTTTATTGGTAGATATGATATAAACTCACCTATTGAAGATGTGGCATTCAACATCATGGAGACATTAGATATCTCATTATCTGAGCATAGGGCCACCAGAAGTCCTTCGAAAGCACTTTCCTTATGGATAAACAAGTCTGAATACTGCGGCATTAATATTATTAGAGATAGCTCCATTTGTAGTGATGAGTTTAGAGGGTTTGTTGTTATCAATGATTATGCACCGTTTATTTTTCTCAATTCAAATGACAGCTATTCAAGTAGAGTATTTACTCTTGTTCATGAGCTTGTTCATGTATGGATCAACCAACAAGGAATCATTGATCCAATTGTCTGGAATGGAACCTCTGCTGCCAATGCAATAGAAACATTCTGTAATCGTGTAGCGCAATCTATCCTGATTAACGAAACTGAGTTGATTGAGCTGTGGGATTCGAAAAAAGATACCATATCGATAGTTAAGATATGCCAAGATATTTCTTCTTCAATGGTGATAAGCCCTGAGATGGTTGCCAGGTGCTTATTAGATAATAGAAGAATATCTCGTGCTGATTATCAAGCAGTTAGAGAAGCTGGTATTGAATTATGGAAAAAGCACAAGGAGAAACAAAGAGAAAGTGAAGGCATTGTTAGCCCATCCTTGATGGCAGCATTAAAGAATGGCTATTTGTTTTCTCATATTGTCTTGAATGCTTATCAGACTGGATTGATTTCAGGAAGGGATGCGTCATCATTATTGAACTATAAAGTCAATAATTTCGGGAAGCTGTTTGACAACATTCCGATGAGGAGTTTCCATGCATGACAGTGAACCGAAAATTTACTGCTTGGATTCTAATGCATTGATAGAACCTTGGAACAAATACTACTCACCAAAGATATCCAATTACTTTGAAATTCTTGAACAGCTCATTGAAGAAGAAAGGATATTCTGTACGGAAGAGGTAGCATTAGAGATAAAAAGAGGTGATGATCTTTTATACCATTGGCTAAAAAAAAACGAATCCACTTTTGTTAAAGGTATCGACTCTGATGTGCAGAACAAAGTTAGGCAAATCCTATCCCAATTTCCACATCTAATTGATAGTAAGAAGCAAAGATCAATGGCAGATCCCTGGGTAATAGCGCATGCATGGTCACTTAATGCTATTGTTGTTACCAAGGAATACCCAACAGATAGTATAAAAAAATGCAAAATCCCCGATGTGTGTAAGTACTACAATATTAAATGCATGGACGATTTGCAATTTGTATCTGATCTTGGTATAACATTCCAAGCATCCCGAGACTAGATTATTTTCATACAATACTTGTACTCGTCCTGCACTTCCAATGAAATGGTGGGAATGGGGTGTGCGCTCCGGAAACACCTACCGGATTCATCTCTGAGTCATATTCGATTTGATCGTCCTTGATCCAGGGTGCGAGTGCTTTGATGTAGTCTCGGGCATCATCCAGGCTGTTGGACTTGGTATCAAGAGCCATAAGGTTGTCCATCACTTCCAGAGCATCGTTTAGTGGATATATCTTATCCTGAGCAGCCAGAGCCCGGCAGATGTCACTGGTGCGGTCATCCAGGATCACCACGAGCTTGTAGTATCTTGCTTTGGCTTTCTTGTAGCCTTGTAGTCTTCCGAACTCACGTATTCTGAGTGCGGTATGTTCTGCTAAGCCCTGCCAGTAGTGTGATGAGCGGTTGGCAATGTCATTGAACTGGTCTTTGAGAGTATCTGCAAGCATTTCTTTTGTATAGCCTTGCTCGATAGCTTGGGAGAGAGTGTCTGCGAAGTTCTGTCTTATGTCCGCTTCGAAGTGATTCCCGATCCAGAACAAAGCTGCTTCTGAATAGTGGATGAGAGATGCTGATCTTCAATACCCCAGAGTCCGATACTGGTCTTGGTGGGGGCTTGTACTTGGGTGTCTCTCAGTCCGAGCCGCACACAGCGGTCTATTATTGCTTTGGTGGGCTCATTGACCAGGGCAGCGACCTATCTCCCAACTGGGTATTAATGATGCCCATAAGCTTATCTATGGCGTTCTTGTTGAGCTTCTCGGCTCTTGGCATGTCACTCAGCATTTGGATAGCAAGCCTTGCAGCATCCTTGATCTCGGTCTTCCAGGCATTGTTGAGGACCCGGTAGTATTCCAACATGAGCTTATCGTAGTAGTTCATCAGAAGGAAAACCTCCGGACTTTGACTCTATTCCTGCCTATGTCGTACTCAGAGAACCTTTCCAGACATCCTGCCAGAGCATCACAGCCATCGATATAGCCATCAGGATAGGTGAGGAACTGACTGACCGAACCCGCCTCATCGAACATAGTCTCATGTGCTGGGCAAAAGGGTAGTGGAAAGATGTGCGGGAAATAGGTATGACAGAAGAACGAGAAGGCATCCCATCCCTCGCCTGTGGTTCTCCTGATGCACTCTGCTTTGGCTTCAGGATTATCGTCCATAAAAGGCAAGATGGAGATGGTTTTGGATGCGATTTCCGTCAGAGCCTTGTTATGGGTTTGCAAATTGCTGAATCAAGAGCGTCCTTGCCCAGAAAAGCTCCAATTCGGCCGGCATTTTCCTTCTTTATCAAGATTTTTCTTGACGTTAAGTGCGTGTTTTAAAGCTATGTAACATAGAACATAAAACTAAGTATCCAAAGGAGACACCAATGAAACGTAAGGTTATCATTATGGGCGCAGCTGGGCGCGACTTTCACAACTTCAACGTCTTTTTCCGTGACAACAAGGACTATGAAGTAGTAGCGTTCACCGCCACTCAAATCCCCGGTATCGATGACAAAAAGTATCCAGCCGCTTTGGCCGGAAAACTGTATCCCAAAGGAATCGAAATCAAACCTGAAAGTGAACTGAAGAAACTGATCCAAAAACACAATGTGGACCTCGTGGTCCTTGCATACAGTGACTTACCCTATGAAGTGGTAATGCACAAAGCCGCTCTGGTGAATGCCATTGGTGCGGATTTCATGCTGATGGGTGCAGAAAACACCACCATCAAAACCACCAAACCTCTAATCACCGTTTGTGCTACTCGCACCGGTTGCGGAAAATCCCAGACTACCCGTGCGGTTGTGAATGCCCTGAAGGCCCGTGGCTTGAAGGTTGTATCCATTCGCCACCCCATGCCTTACGGCGATCTGGTGAAACAAAAAGTTCAACGCTTTGCCGAACTTGCCGACCTTAAGAAACACAAATGCACCATCGAAGAGATGGAAGAATACGAACCACATATCCAAATGGGTAGCGTGATCTATTCCGGTGTGGATTATGAAGCCATCGTTCGCGAAGCCGAGAAAGAAGCTGACGTAATCATTTGGGATGGCGGAAACAACGACATTCCTTTCTACTCATCAGACGAAATGATTCGCATCGTAGTAGTGGATCCTCATCGTCCCGGCGACGAGATCAGCTACTACCCCGGCGAAACCAACGTATATATGGCGGATGTGGTTGTGATCAACAAGATCGACAGCGCCGATATGGACGACATCAACGAAGTACGTGCAAACGTGCGAGCCATCAATCCCACTGCCAAGATCATCGAAGCTGCTTCTCCGCTCTTTGTGGATCATCCCGAAATGATTCTGAACAAGAATGTACTCGTGGTGGAAGATGGTCCCACTCTCACTCACGGTGAGATGACCTTCGGCGCCGGTATGGTTGCCGCTGAGAAATACGGCTGTGCCGATTTTGTGGATCCACGCCCTTGGGCCGTTGGCGAGATCAAAGAGACCTTCGAGAAGTATCCGGATATCGGAATCCTTCTGCCAGCAATGGGTTACAGCGCTCAGCAAATCAAAGACCTGGAAAAGACCATCAATGCCACCGAATGCGATTCTGTGGTGATTGCCACTCCGATCGACCTGCGTCGCATCGTGAAGATCAAAAAGCCGGCTTGCCAGGTTCAATATGAACTGCAAGAGATTGGCGTACCCACAATTGCTGAAGTATTGGAAGGCTTTGCCACCAAAAAAGCTGCGAAGAAAGCAGCACCAAAGAAAGCCGCTCCCAAGAAAGCAGCACCAAAGAAGAAATAAGTAGAATCCATTAATACACATATAACCGGGGATGAGCCCAATACTCATCCCCGGCTTTAGCTTAAAGATAGACAAGAGGAAATATATGAAAAAGACAGCCGTTCTTGCCTTAGGCGGAAACGCAATAATAAAGGCGGGTCAAAAAGGAAATATATCTGAGCAATTTGCCAATACCAGAGACTCTCTGGGCGGAATCGTGGAACTGATCAGCAGAGGTTATCAGCTCAGTATTACTCACGGCAACGGTCCACAGGTGGGTAACCTGCTGCGCCAACAGGAAGCCGGAGAAAAAGAGGGTCTGGCAGCACTTCCTCTGGGCGTGCTCAACGCAGCCACCGAAGGTACTATGGGCTATATGATTGAGCAAAGCTTGCAAAACAAACTGCTTCAACACGGCATCAAAAAACAGGTGATCACCATTGTTTCGCAGGTGGTGGTAGATAAAAATGATCCCAGCATGCAGAATCCCACCAAATATGTGGGCAGCACCTACTACAGCGCTGAACAGGCAGAGGAACTGAAAAAGAGCCTGGGCTGGACTCTGAAAGAAGATTCCGGTAAAGGCTTTCGCAGAGTGGTTCCATCACCTATGCCCATCGAGATTATCCCTGCCGAAACCATCAACGAATTGGTTCATCAGGGAGAGATCGTGATCGCAGTAGGCGGTGGCGGGATCCCGGTTTATCGTGAAGCCAACGGTGCCCTGGAAGGGGTGGATGCAGTCATTGACAAGGATTTTGCCAGCGCACTTCTAGCCTTGAACATCAAAGCGGATCTATTTGTGATTCTTACCGGTGTGGACAAAGTTTCCATCAATTATGGCAAACCGGAGCAACAGGATCTGGAAGTAATGACAGTTGCTGAAGCACAAAAGCATTACAATGATAAGCAGTTCCCCGCCGGCAGCATGGGTCCCAAAATCCTTGCCGCGATCGACTTTCTGAAAAGAGGTGGTAGCGAGGTTCTCATTACCTCGATCGAAAAGATCGTAGATGCCTTCGAAGGTAAAACCGGAACGCGAATCGTTCACTGATATTATATAAACGTGGGTTCGCCCACGTTTTTTTGTGCAGATATTCCCTACAATGGGCACAAGGGTAGAAAAATGGCAGCAAAGGCACACTATAGCTTGATTTGCTGTCTAGCACAAACAGGAAACGGGCTGCATCGTGGAACAGATATCTTTAACCGCCATTTGCTTTTGTTTTGCTGATACCATTCCTAATCTTAGAACAAAAAAAAGCCGGTATAAATACCGGCATGAATCACTTGAAGAGATTTACATCTCGATCATCTGAGCATTTACATAATTGATAGCATTGAGTTTGTCTATCATTTGTTTCAGCAGAGCGGCTTCGCCTTCTACTTCCAACACAACTAAGCCATCATTGGCGCAGAACTCTTTGGATACTTCATGCAGGCCCAGACGTACTTTGATGTTGCAACCGAAATCGGTGAGAATGCCTTGCACTCTGGTGGCCTCGGTGGCACGATGGTCGATCTTGATCAGTACTACTTTGTAAATCATGTTTTCCTCCTGTCTATATTGTTATTTTGATTTCTTTTGTTGTTTTGCCCAGCTGTCACGCAGGGTGGTAACGCGATTAAACACGGGTTTATCCGCGGTATGGCAGGTGTCTGCACAAAAATAGCCCAAGCGCAAAAATTGGAATTTCTCTGAAGGCTTTGCATTCGCAAGCGAACACTCGGCAAGGGCGCAGTTGTTAACGGTAAGGCTTTCGGGATTCAGATAATCCAGATAGCTTTTTCCTTCATCGATTTCGGCCAGATCAGGGATCCTGAACAGGTGCTCGTAAAGCCGTACTTCCATCGGTATGGCGGTCTGTTCGCATACCCAGTGAATAGTGCCTTTCACCTTGCGTCCGTCCTTACTCCAGCCGCCGCGGCTTTCGGGATCATAGCTGCAGATCAGCTCTGTTACATTGTCATCTTTATCTTTAATCACTTTTTCGCAAGTGATGTAATAGGCGTGTTTCAGGCGCACTTCTTTGCCGGGAGCGAGGCGGAACCAGCCTTTTACCGGCTCGTCCATGAAGTCTTCCCGTTCTACATAGAGATTGCGTGAAAAGCTGACTTTGCGGCTGCCGGCGTTGGGATCTTCCGGGTTGTTTTCCGCATCCAGTTCTTCGATCTTCCCTTCGGGATAGTTTGAGATCGTAAGCTTGATGGGATTAAGTACCGCCATGCGGCGAAGGGCTTTTTTGTTCAGATCTTCACGAACGCAGAAATTGAGCAGATCGTAATCCACCATGCTATTGGCTTTGGCAACCCCGATGCGATCAGCAAAATCGCGGATGGCTTCGGGAGTGAACCCACGGCGGCGCATCCCGGCGATGGTGGGCATCCGGGGATCGTCCCAACCGTTCACGTAGCCTTTTTTCACCAGTTCCAAAAGCAGGCGTTTACTCATTACAGTGTAACTGAGGTTCAGACGCGCAAATTCTATCTGCCGCGGGTGGCAGGGCACCGGTAATTGATCCAAAAACCAGTCGTAGAGGGGGCGATGGTCTTCAAACTCCAAGGTGCAGATGGAGTGGGTGATGCCCTCCAAAGCGTCTGAAATGCAATGGGTATAATCATACATGGGATATATCTGCCAACTGTCTCCGGTACGATGGTGGTCTGTCTTCTTTATGCGGTAGATCACAGGATCGCGCATGTTCAGATTGGGGCTGGCCATGTCGATCTTGGCGCGCAGGGATTTACTGCCATCAGGAAATTCTCCGGCTTTCATGCGGCGGAAAAGATCGAGATTTTCTGCAATGCTGCGATCCCGGTATGGGCTGTTCTTTCCCGGAACGGTAAGAGTCCCGCGGTAGTCGCGCAGCTCTTCCATACTGAGGTCGCATACAAAAGCTTTGCCGTCCTTGATCAATATCTCGGCATATTCATAGAGTTTGTCAAAGTAATCCGATGAGTAAAAAAGCTTGTCGTTCCAATCCCAGCCCAGCCAACGGACATCTTCCATTATGCTGTTCACATATTCCACATCTTCTTTTACGGGGTTGGTGTCGTCAAAGCGTAGATGACATCTGCCCTTGTAATCTCGTGCCAAACCAAAATTCAAGCAGATGGATTTGGCATGACCGATGTGCAGATAGCCATTTGGTTCGGGAGGGAAACGAGTAATGATGTAATCATGCTTTCCACTCTTTAAATCCTCATCTATGATGTTGCGAATAAAATTTGTTACTATAGTCTTCTCTTCGTTTTCCATCGATTTGTTCTTTCCTTGATGATAATATACTAGTTTCCAATGCACGATATGGCACAATCCAGTCAAGATAATTCTTTATGTGGTGCAGGCTCTAATCTGGTTTTTGGCTTGACAGCCATATCTGCTCAAAAGATTTTGCCATAATAGTAATGAATGGAGAATATATGAAGCGTTTTAACACAGAGAAAATTGAAAAGTATATGAGGATGCTGTTTATCTTGCTTAGCACGTTTGCCGTTGTTTACAATTTTGTGGATCAATCTTGGGAAATATTCTGGTCTGCCGTGATGACCTTGATTCTCTTTATGTTGCCCACACTCTTTGCTAAACGCAGCAATATCCGCATTCCGGCACTGTTTCAGATCATTATCATGCTCTTTGTGTTCGCTTCAATGTATTTGGGTGAGATCCATAGCTACTTCTATCGCTTCACTTGGTGGGATCGCATGTTGCATACCAGTTCTGCGGTTTTACTCGGCTACATCGGCTTCCTTTTGATCTATGCCCTGAACAAAGATAAACGGATGCATATACACATTAGTCCCTTCTTTATGGCTCTGTTCAGCTTTTGCTTTGCCCTGATGATAGGTACAATGTGGGAGGTTTTTGAATACGCGGTGGATAGCCTGCTGGGATTAAACATGCAAAAGGCAAGGAATTTGGAACAAATCTATGGCAGTTTCGATACCAGATTGGGAGTAAAAGACACTATGCAAGATCTCATTGTAGATGCCATAGGCGCTTTGTTTGTTTCTTTATTGGGGTACATTCACATTAAGCGCAAACAGCCCCCCAATTCCGCGTTTTGGAAATTACATAAACAGTTTATCTCCGAGAATCCGGAACTGTTTGAAATCAAAAAATAATTGAAAGTATATGATGTTCTATGATTGGGATGGGGGATCGTGTCCGTGGCCATTGGGGCGCAGCTTATAAATGAAGAGCTAGCGTTTTTGGGGCTGCCGAAATTTGATATGCCAGCCTTAATCGGCCTGTAGACGCATCTTGGGTTTTGCAATCTCTAGTGGCAATTAAGCGAATATATCTCTGCCGGTCCGGCCTTGATGTGCTATAAAATTTGTGTTGACAGTATTGTTAGCTTGAATGATTGTACATTAACCGAGATAATAAAAAGTTATAGCGACAACGTAATGATGCGAAGCGCCTGTAATCTTTCATGATGGGACTGAATGATGTGAAGCTTGAGGATTAGACACAGGCATAGAATTCCGGATTATTTATTGACGGATGAACCCGATAACGGGCTGTGTGACGGCAGCCTGAACTCGCTAGGAGATAGTATGAAATATATGCTGATTTTCTTCTTCTGCCTGCTGACAGTATTGCTAAGCGGGGCCAATCTTTATAATATCCCTTCTCCGGTTAAACAACCGGATGGCACGGTGTTACAATTGCTGGCCAGTGGCGATGAATATGCCAATCGCTTGCACGACGAGGATGGCTATACCATCATCCAAAGCCCCATAGACGGTTATTACTACTATGCAGAATTGAGAAACGGCGAACCGGCCCCTTCCGTCCATAGGGCAGATTCCTCCGATCCTCGCGCTTTGGGCATCAATCCCGGCATTCGTGTTTCCAAGGAGACATACAAGGCCAAGAAACAGTTTATGAATTCCCACAGTCGGGCAGGAATCCGGGGACCAAACACCGGTACTGTAAATAATATCGTTGTATACATACGTTTTTCAGATCAGGCGGAATTCGATATCCCTCGCTCTGTATTTGATGCGAAGTTCAACGCGGAAGGAGATGATGCCATATCTCTGCGTAATTATTTCCATAAGGCTAGCTACAATCAATTGAACTATGTGTCCCACCATTATCCGGTCTGTTCACCCCAGATCAATCTCTCGTATCAGGATGTCCATCCCCGGGATTATTATGTGCCATACAACTCAAGCACAAATCCTCAGGGATATTATGGCGAATGGCAGCGTGTCGAACGTGAACAAGGGCTGTTGGCTAATGCCATCGCCGCTATTGCAGATCAGGTGCCTGCAGAACTGAATATCGACGCCGATCATGATGGTTATGTGGACAATGTCTGCTTTATCATTCGCGGACCACACACTGCTTGGGCGGATCTGCTCTGGGCCCACCGTTGGGCATTGTATAATGAGAATGCCTATATCAACAATAAACAAGTGTGGGACTTCACCTTTCAAACAGAGGATCATAATGATGTGAACACACTGTGTCATGAGATGTTTCATAGCGTGGGAGCACCTGATTTGTATCATTACGAACATGACGGCCTGACTCCTGCTGGCTGTTGGGATCTGATGGAAAGCGGATTTGGCCATATGGGCATGTATATGAAACACGTTTATGGTGGCTGGATCGATGGGATACCTGTGATAACTTCACTAGACACTTATACTCTCCATCCGGTTACTTCCGCAACAAACAACTGTTTCCAGATGTCAATCCCGGGCAGCTATGAAACCTTGGTTTTCGAATACCGCAAAAAAGACAGTGATATCTTTGAGGCAAATCTACCCGGATCAGGCTTGCTGATCTATCGTATAAACTCATCCCTTGAGGGTAATTCCGATGGTCCACCGGATGAAGTCTATATCTTCCGTCCGGACGGCAATAACATGAACAATGGTCGGCTCGCTGAAGCAGCGTTCTGCCTTGAAGAGCAGCGCACCGTGTTCAATTCCTTCAGCAATCCTCAGGCTTGCCTTAGCGATGGCAGCCCGTTCAATGTGAACATTGTGGAGATTGGCAGCGCCGGTGAAACCATCAGTTTCAGATTGGCTGCAAATACTGAAGATAGTCCTCCAACCATCCAATCTCTTGTCCCTTCCGAAGGCACTCATGTGCCGAACAGCAGTTTTGCCATAGCGGTGGATGTAACTCCCACAGGGAGTTCGATCGAAAGAGTGGAATTCTTTTTTGATGAGGCATTACTGGGGGAAGACTTATGGCCACCATATATCTGGATGATGGATGAAGACAATCTCACTCTGGGCTCACACGAGATCAGTGTTGTTGCCTGGCAGCAGAACGGCACTCACAGCACGAAAACCAATCAGATAGAGATTATTGACCCCTGTCTATTGAACTGGTTCGATTATGTGACCAGCGATCCGGAATGGGAAGCTTTCGGCCGCGGAGCGGTGCCCATCAAAGTAGCTGTGGAAATGGATTTGGGGGATCAAGATTATCGTGTGCATGCTCTGCGCTTCCAGATGGCACGGGATACTTGGGGTGATCCCTATTCATTAGGCATGGTGTACAGCCGGATCAATCGCTTCGCTGATGGTGCCATTACAGACGAAGTTCTTATGGATTTGGGATACTGCTACAATATTGATTACTCGCCGGATTTTACTACCGTCATTCAGGATACAACTACGATTTCTGGTCAGATCGCTGTGATCTTGGAGTTCGAAGAATATCAGAACATCATCTTCGACAACAATGCGATATGTGGTCATACTTGGATTACCGAGCCCGGTCGTCCCTGGACTGATGCTCTGGCTCGTGGCATCATTGGTGCGGCTGATATCCGTTTGCAGTTGCAAGCTCCCACATCTGCTGCCTTCGATCCCCTGGTTCCGGCGGCGAAGTTGAAGCTGTCCAACAGACCCAATCCCTTTATAGAGAATACAGAGATCCATTATTCGTTGAAGGATAACTCTTTATACACGATCAGTATCTACAATCTCAAAGGTCAAAAGATCCGTAGTCTTGTGCAGGGAAAAGGCCAAGCCGGCAACTTCTCTGCTATATGGGACGGCAAGGATGACGCCGGGAAGCAAGCTGCATCAGGTGTTTATCTCTGCCGGGTCATTACCGGGAATCAAAGCGCGATCCGCAGGATGGTACTGATTAGATAGATAACTTTGAACCTATAAGGGATACCTGCTCCAATGTGGCTGTTTCCAGAGCCCTGATTTGATCTATCCAAGCTTTGGAGATTTTATTAAGGCCGTGATCAATTTGGCCGGAACAGCATTGCTATTGTACTGTGACTTGATCCGGATTTATTCGTTTATAATCCTTTGATGCTTTAACAGATTTGTTCTTTCTTCCCCTGCAATCAGGACTGAGAAGCCAGAAATTGTATTGACAAAAATAATCACTTGAAAGCAAGTGCAGCCACTATGATGAATAATATGAAAGCAGTATCGGACACAGAGATAGAGCTCTTAGGTAAGCTTCAGAATACTCTGATTGATATGGCACATGAAGACGCGATAAATGCTCTGTCACAAATGGAATATTTGGTAACGAACAGGAATTTCGGCAAACAGAAGCAAGTCTACGCGAATACGGTCAGCAAAATTGGCGAGTATTATGGGCGTCATGGGCAGATTGATCAGGCGACGGAACAGTTTTCGCAGATGCTTGATTTTGCCCGCAAGAACAGGCTGAAAAAAGTGGAAATCACTGCTTTATCCAATCTCGCTTTATGCAAGGCCCAATTAGGGAAATTCCTTGATGCGATAGAGTCTTGGAAGCTCATCCTGCCAAAAAACAGGGATGTGGAGCGGCGCATCAATATACTGAGTAACATCAGCGCCGGATATGGCTATGTGGGTGAGGGAAGTCTATCTCTAAAATATGCTTTTGATGCTTTGAATACTGCGGAGATAAACAAACTCGAAGAATTGAAGATATCTCCTTTGATCAATATCGGTACCGCATACGAAAGGGATAAAATGCATCAAAAAGCGCTTGATTATTGGCTGATTGCCCTCGATCTGGCGAAGCGTTTTAATGCTACACAAAGTTTGTATAATGTATTAAACAATATTGCCCTTGCATACAATGCCTTGGAAAATAAAGAATTAGCCCTGAAATACGCATTTGAAAGCCTGGAATTGAGAGAAAAATGTGCTTTTATGGAAGAATTGGCTGCTCCTCTGAATAACATTGGCTTTATCTATGAAACTCATGGGGATCCGGATTCGGCCTTAGAGTATTATGAAAAAGCCTTGGAAAAGTATAGACTGGGCAACGAATACTCTTCCATGGCAAATTGCATTGCTAATTTCGCTTCAATCCACATCAAGAAAGGGGATTATCACAAGGCACGCGGGTATCTGGAAGAGGCTTTGGAAACAGTAAGACGCACAGATGCTCAAAATGTAGCTGTCCGGGTGATGAATATGTTGGCAGAAGTGTATGCTAAACTTGGGGATTACGTGAAAGCCTATGAATATATGCGGCAGACTATGAATATTGAAAATGAACTCAATGCCAACCGGAAAGAGAACAGCATCAGCGTGAATGAGGCGAATTACTATAAGCGCAAGATTGAACTGCAAGCTGAAGTTTACCGCAAGAAGAATAAAGAATTGAAACACAAAAATAAGCTAATTCGCGAAACCGGAGTGGAATTGCAAAAAAGGAATGCTGTATTGAACCACACGGTAGAGATGCTGAATTGGCTGGTTTCGGTGATCAGCCATGATGTGCGCGCCCCGCTGGGAAATTTCACCCGGATGCTGGGGATGATGCTGGATGGCAGCATTGCCAAAGAAGAGCATGAAGAGATTCTGCAAAGCTTGAAAAATAGCGGGGAACATGTATACAAACTGGTGGATGAAATGCTGGATGGTATCCGTTTGCAAAGAAGAAAATTGGATTTTTATGTAGACTTGGTGCGCCAAGATTTGGTGCCCATCCTAATGTCGATTTTCTCCATCTACCTGCCCATCGCGATAAGGAAAAGGATAGATCTGACCTACAATTTCTCGGAAGAAGTGATTGAGGCCTTAGTTGATACCGATTTGTTCAAGATTGTGATTCGCAATCTTTTGAACAATGCTCTGAAGTTTACGGATGAGCAGGGATCGGTGGATATCTCTGTTTCACATGAAGGGGACTATGTACGCTTGTGTGTATCAGACACCGGTAAGGGAATGGACAGCAAAACTATAAAGGCGATTAATGACGGGTTGGTGCCCGAGATAAACAAAGACAGAGTGGATGATGGCATTGGCTTGGGTCTCTCTCTTTGCAGAAATGCCCTTTTGAGGATGAATAGTAGTCTCGAAATTGAAAGCAGCCCGGGGAAGGGGAGCAAAATCAGCATGAATTTCCCCATCAAGGGGCATTAGAATAGTCGTTTCTCCAGGAAGCTCCATAGATGGAATTTGTTGCGTCTGTGTTCATCGTTTCAAGCTGTCGGGCTCGAAACTAGAATGCCGTAATCAGGGAAATTTGTTGACAGATTCAGACGATTCCCGGCTATATCACTTTAATGAAAAATACTTACAAGGAGAACAACCATGCCAAGAATGACGGTTGATCCAAACTACTGCAAAGGCTGTGGCTTGTGCATTGCTGCCTGTCCGAAAAAGATCATACGCTTTTCGGAAAACATCAATGCCAAGGGCTATCACTATGCAGAATGCTTCGAGCAAGATAAGTGCATTGCGTGCAAGATGTGCTATGTAACCTGCCCGGATGTGGCAATAACGGTTGAGAAGTGAGGTAAGAATGGCGAAGATATTGATGAAAGGAAACGAGGCTGTAGCAGAAGCTGCTATTCGCAGCGGATGCAGACTGTATTTTGCCTACCCCATCACCCCTCAAAGCGAACTGATCGAATATATGGCACGCATGATGCCAAAAGTGAACGGAACCTTTTTACAAGCTGAGAGCGAAGTGGCTGCCATAAATATGGTTTATGGCGCTGCCGGTTGCGGTAAGCGCGTGATGACTTCATCATCTTCACCGGGCATCTCGCTGAAGATGGAAGGAATCTCCTATATTGCCGGAGCTCAATTGCCCTGCGTGATTGTGAACGTGCAACGTGGGGGCCCCGGTCTCGGCGATATTCAACCCGCTCAAGGCGATTACTATCAGGCTACCAAAGGCGGCGGTCATGGTGACTATCGTCTCATCGTATTGGCACCCAGTTCCGTGCAGGAATTTGCCGATATGGCTTCCGAAGCATTTGACCTGGCAGACAAATACCGTAATCCCGTGATGATCCTTGCCGATGGCATGTTGGGCCAGATGATGGAACCGGTAGAATTTAAAGAGCCGAAAAGCGACGAAGAAATAGCCGAAATGTGGCGCCGGCACGAATCTTGGTGCATTTGCCCCAATGAAGATGAACCCAACAAGCACCATCACGAAATCAACTCTTTGGAGATCGATCCTCAAGTATTGGAGCAACACGTAAACAGGCTTTACAAAAAGTATGCCGAGATCGAGAAAAACGAGATCAAATATGAAGAGTACAATGTCTCTGATGACAATGAGATCCTATGTGTGGCATGGGGAACAGCTTCCCGAGTGGTAAAATCCGCCATCAACGAAGTGAAAGCACAAGGCAAAAACGTAGGGCTGATTCGTCCCATCAATGTGTGGCCCTTCCCCTACGAAGCTATAGCCCAAGCCATCGGCCCCAAAGTGAAGAAAGTATATGTCTTCGAGCTGAATACCGGTCAGATGCTGGACGATGTTAAAATTGCCGTCAATGGCAAAGTACCGGTTGAATTCTGGGGTAAGGTAGGTGGTATAGTGTTCACCCCTGCCGAGATTAAAACCAAGCTTGAAGAGTGCTTTTAAGGAGTGTAACGTGGAAAAAATTGCATACAGACCCGCTTCGCTTACCGACGTTCCGTTTACCTATTGTCCCGGTTGCTTGCACGGTGTGGCTCACAGGCTCATCGCTGAATCAATCGACGAACATGGTTTGATCAATAAAATGACCGGTGTAGCTCCCGTTGGATGCTCCGTGTTTGCTTACAAATTCTTCAATTTCGATATGGCTGAAGCCGCTCATGGTAGAGCTCCGGCTGTAGCTACCGGAATGAAACGTGCTCGTCCGGATATGCATGTGTTTACATATCAAGGCGATGGAGATCTTGCTGCGATAGGTACTGCCGAAATCGTGCATGCTGCCAATCGTGGCGAACACATCTCCGTGTTCTTTGTGAACAATGCAATTTACGGCATGACCGGTGGCCAGATGGCTCCCACCACATTACCGGAAATGAAAACAACTACCAGCCCCTATGGCCGCAAAACCGACGACATCGGCTTCCCCATCAGAGTATGTGAGCTGCTGGATAGTCTTGTGGCTCCATATTACATTGAACGGGTATCGCTGCTAAGTCCGGCGGATATCCTCAAAGCCAAAAAAGCGGTTTCAAAAGCCATCCAATACAACAAAGAAGGTCGAGGATTCACTTTTGTGGAATTCATCTCCACCTGTCCGACAAACTGGGGTATGGATCCCATAAAATCTCGGGATTGGGCCAAAGAAAACATGCTGCCCTTCTTCAAACCGGGCTGTTTTAGAGATAAAGGAGCGGAATAATGACTACTGAATTGATCTGCGCAGGATTCGGCGGACAGGGTGTGCTTACCATAGGAAAGTTCCTGGCCAAAGCTGGTATGAAAGAAGGGAAAAACGTTTCCTGGTTACCTTCCTACGGCCCGGAAATGCGGGGTGGAACAGCGAATGTATCCACCGTGGTATCGGACGAACCCATCGCTTCGCCAATCGTTAGTTTCCCGGATATCCTTGTGGCGCTCAATCAGCCTTCAATCGACAAGTTTGCGCCCTCTATCCGTCCCGGCGGAGTATTGATCTTCAACACTAATATGTGCCCTCACGGCTGCAAACGTGATGATATCACAAAGATATCCGCCCCCATGGTGGACATCGCCAATGAGATCGGAAACCAGATGGTAATGAACATGCTCGCCATCGGAATCATCATCGGGAAAACCGGAATCATCAAGTATGAAACCATGGAAGAAGATCTTACCGGATTTATGAAGACAAAGAATCCAGAACTTCTAGAATTGAACCTTAAGGCTATTAAACGGGGAATCGAGATCGGCAAAGCCTGATCCCCAAAGACCGAATAGATTAGAATACAGGGGGTGGCTTTTCGCCCCCTGCATCTTTTGTGAAAGGAGCAGATCATGGTACGCAATCTGGTTACCATAGCGGAATTTACCGATTCCTTTGAAGCTGAAGTGGCAAAGTCCTTCTTGGAAGAAGCCGGCTTTGAAGTATTCTTACAAAACGAACGTTTTCAAAGTATGTATTCCTCAATCGCGGGAGATATGTATCCTATTGAATTGCAGGTTTATGCCGAGTTTGAAGCCGAAGCATCCGGATTGTTAAATGATCAGGGTGACAGCTATCTTACCAATGCGATTTTGCAGGAAGAAGGAGCTCTGCTGGAAGGCCATTTCCTCTTGACTAGCGGCAACCATAGTAACCGCTACATCGAGAAGATCCGGGTTTTGCAAAATCCCCAAGCAACACACAATCTCTGCGAAAAATTGGCTCATCGCCTGGCAGTATATGATTTTGATACTGTAATAGGACCTGCCTACGGAGCAATCGTTCTGGCCTTCGAAGTGGCGCGCATCCTGGAAAAACAATTCGTATTTACTCAACGCAAGGATGAAAAGATGGTGTTCAGAAGCGGTTTTGATCTTTCGAACACAAAAAAAGCCGTGATCATCGAAGATATTGTTTCTACCGGAGGCAGCGTATCTGAAGTTGTTAATTGTGCCCGGGACAAGGGAATAGATGTAGTGGCGATAGGTCTGTTGGTGGATCGCAGCGGCGGTAAATTGGATTTTGGGCTTCCCGTGGAAAGTCTGCTGAGCATCGAAGTGCCGCTCTGGAGACCGGAAGAATGCGATCTTTGCAAGCAGGGACTGCATCTGGTAAAACCCGGGAGCAGCGATAAAGGTAAATGAAACTCAGGTTGTTCCTGGAAACGCCGGATCAAGCTGAAGCCTTACGGTTTGTAGCTTCCGGAGAACACAGCCGCTGGCACTGTCTTCAGCCCGGGCAAAGCACTCCCGTCTATGATGATGGAACAATGGATATAGCCCTCAGCTTTGATCAAGCCAAGGCTTTTTGGGGAGATGTCTCGAGTATGCATATATGTCGGCAATTTGCGCTGGTATATATAGCCGATTCCGTTTCACAAGAGCTTGTGAACTCTCTAAGAGGCTTGGCTTTATACGCTTTTGAAGGGGAAGACCTTGATGGCAAACTGCCTCAATCTATGCTAATTAAGCGCATTAGCTGGCTGCAGGAATTTTATGCAGAACACAACAATTCTAAAGCACTTGTATGTAATAAATCGGATACTGTTCGAACGATTCTGGCGGGCGCACCTTTAGCTTTTTCACATATTTTGTTCTGCGAAAGTGGAATGAATATGTGTCTGGGCGCGGAATTGTGGGCATACAAGGGAGAAGCCATGCGTGGTGCCTTGGCAATGGCCGGGGATATCTGCGCTACGATGGAGACTCGTGCCAAATTTTCTCTATTCTTCGTGCAAAGCTGCATCGCAGCCACCAGTGGCAATTCATACGGCTTTTTTGCCGATCGCTACGATAACTATATGGCTCATGTAGATTATGATATGTGGTTCAATCTTATTCAGAACTGGCAGCGCGTCTATGGTGGCGGAAAGTGCCAAAGAATACTGGAATTGGCATGTGGAACAGCTGCTGTATCCTCCCGTTTTGTCCAGAGTGGGGCGGAGGTATTCGCTTGCGATCTCTCCGCACAGATGTTGGAAAACGCTGCAAAACGACCCCTGAAACCACATCTGTATCAGGCTTCGCTGATTGATCCTATCCCTCACAGAGATCTTGATCTTATTATTTGTGTTTTTGACAGCATAAACTATCTGAGTCATCCAAATCAGATCAGTAAGTGTTTGGAACAGATAAAACCAGCACTGGCCGATAATGGCTTGTTTATCTTTGATATCTCCACTTTACTCAATAGTATGGAAAACTTCAGCGACGAATGTAATCTCGTCCGGGAGCGGGATGGCATGATGGTCCACGAAGCTTTTTATGAATCGGGGAAACGTCATCAGGTGTCGCGTCTGGAACTCTTTCAACAGTGGGGTGCGGGCTACATCCACCGTAGTGAAACTCACAACCAGAGGGTATATCTGGCCGGGGAATTGGTTCAGCTTATTCAGGATGCGAATATGAAGCTGAGAGCGGTTCACTCCACCGATGGCAAGGCCAATCTCTACCCCAAAAAAATGCAGGGTATTGACCACCGTTTCTATCGTTTGTTCTTTGTAGTGAGTAAATGAGCCTGTTGATCCAAAACGATCTTGAAATGCTTCGAGGGCAAAACTTGACTGCAATGGCAGGCATGGATGAAGCAGGGCGTGGGGCCTTGGCAGGGCCTGTGGTTGTGGCCGCAGTAGTGCTGGATTACAATGTGCCAATCCCGGGTTTGAATGATTCCAAATTGCTCTCTGCGAAGCGCAGAAATGAGCTGTATGAACAGATTATCAACTCTGCCGGGGCGTACCACATCGTGGCGATTCCCCCTGCCAGAATCGATGAAATCAACATCCTCCAGGCTACCCTGACCGGCTTTCAATATGCATATAAAACAATAAAAGATTGGGCTACTTTTGCCTTGGTGGATGGGCGGGATCTACCCGATGGAGTATCAGGGAAAGCGATTATAAAAGGGGATTCGCGTCATGCCTGTATCGCGGCGGCATCGATCTTGGCCAAAGTGCATCGGGATCGGTTGATGGTCGAATTGGATTTGCAATATCCAGAATATGGTTTTTTTGCCCACAAAGGTTACGGAACTGCAGGACATTACAAAGCTTTATCCACTTTTGGTCCCTCTCCGCTTCACCGAAAGTCTTTCAGATTAACCCCTCAAAAGCAGTGAATCCCGGCCAGGTAGGAATTTACTTAAGATAAATCCATATAGTCGAATCAACGGATAACATACCGGAAGTATATCCATAATACTCAACCGGGTATGATCTTATTGGGGGGAATACAGGACAGGCAACAGCCTTAGCAGTATCTGATATCCAACCGCTGTATCACCTTGCTTTCAAGCTATTACACACCCTTGTTATGCTGTTTGCATTCCTCACACAAATGCCAGCTGCACCAGCGATGATAGATATCCAACAATCCTTGTTGAAAGATGGCTTTGCTGTTTACCGGCTTAATCTGTGAAGAGTTGAGATATCGCTGCATGAATCGAGTTATATAGTTAGCTTGTAAGCCGGGAAATTGGCGATATGCCTCCATCACTTGTGCCGTGTCGCCAGACACCTTACGTTGCCAGAGGCATAACACAGGCAAGAATATGTTCAGATATATATTGTTTTGCAGCGATTTCCCCAGTTTGAACTTCTCACCCAAATACGATTGCTCTTGCCAGATCGCCGCGAAAGCCTTGTACAAGTCTTCTTTGCCCTCCACTCTGCGCAGAAAGTATTGCATCAGCCCTTCTTCCAGAGTTTTGTGGATGAAAGGCGCTATGTAGAGCAGGCGTTTGATGGGATGGTTTTGTGGCCTGATGCGAAAGAGTTGCCAATCGATATTGAGGCGGGTGGCAGTAAAGGGCTGTTTTTCCCATGCGGCCAGGATTTGTTCGCGTTGCTCGGTGCGCAGTATAGCGCTTTCTTTGTGGAGTAAGCCTGAGGCGTTCAGATAGATGGCGCATAGTTCCTCCGCGCTCATGCCTTCTGCGCGATACTCTTTCAACACTGCCAGAGGCAGACTTTGGGCGATCTGCATAGTGTTCAGTTTATTCTTGCTGTAGCCCAGGGCTTCAAAGATACCTTCATAAAATATCTGCTCAAAACTGCTAAGCGATAACGCTGTGTTGAAGCGTTTAATCTTACCCTCAAAGCGGCGGATTCCGGCACTGTGGAGGATTGCTTGCAGACGATCCTTATCCACTGCCGAGAGCAGATCACAATACACTGCGGCCGTGGCGGGAATCTCCAGATTCTGGTTCAGCTTCATAATGTCTTCACTCAGCTGATGTTCCAGTTCCAAGATCTCTACCGCACTTCCATCTTCGAGGATCGTAAGCTCATAGGGTGAATTGTGTTTGAGCACCACATGCAGGATCACTTTGTTGTAATAAACATCCTCATGGTGGTTGTGCGCTTGCCAGTCTGTGGTTTTGAGGTGAATCTCGATATCTCCGCGCAGTTGCTCACCGGCCAGCTCGATTATAGCATTCTTAAAATCCGGCCCGCGGCCGGTATTAAATTGGCCCTGATAGACTACTCGCAGATCTTTTCTACTGATGCATCGCAGATCCGGAGTCAGATGTCCCTCATCCCAGATGTGATAGAGGAATCTTTCTTCCATATTGCTCGTCTCTCCTCTTAGCTGGGTCCAACCGGCATCAGAAATAACGCTCTAAAAAACGCATACGTTCGCGAGCTGAGGCAGAATTCGCGTATCTATGCGGAGTATATTTGATGGGATTGCTGAGTATGGAGATCATGCGCATGGTCTGGCTTCGGTTCAATCTGGAAGTGCTTTTGCCATAGTAAGCGCGGGCGGCAGTCTCTATGCCATATACTCCCTTGCCCCATTCCACATAGTTGAAATACAGCTCCAGCATACGCTTCTTGGTCATAGTAATTTCCATGATGATGGTTACCTGAACTTCCAGGTATTTGCGGAAGTAATTGCGATCCGTAGTCAGAAAGATGGAGCGCGCCAGTTGATTGCTGAGAGTTGAGGCTCCAAAGCGGATCTTTCCGGCTTTTTTATTGCGCTGATAGGCTTCTTTTACCATCTTCCACTCAAAGCCAAAATGCTGGTAGAAATTGCCGTCTTCAAGGGCAATTAACATATCCTGAGTGCGTTGCGGGATCTTCTCCAGCTTAATGTATTCGCGTTTGTAGATGGGGTGGCCCCGGACAATGTAACGTTGAATCATGAGCGGAGTGACGGGAGGATTGATGATGTTGTAAAGCAGTGATAGGGCCGCAACAATGCCCCAGAACCATAAATGAGCATATAGAATAAAACGAAGTACCTTACTGAAGATACTTCGTTTATTTTTTTTCTTTGCTTTCGCCATTTTTGCCCTCAAGAAAAGGGTTTATTTGCTCTCCTGCTTATTTACAAAAGCTGCTAGACGAGCCTTTCTGCGGCTGGCTGTACGTTTGTGGATTACACCATTCTTGGCGGCTTTATCCAGCTGAGCATACAGTTTATTCAGCTGTTCGGCACGGTTTTCAGGGTTCATTTGGATCTCTTTGGTAAGGGTTCTGATAGTGCGTTTCACGTAGTTGTTCCGGGCAGCTCTTTTTTTGTCTGTACCCATGCGTTTTAGGGGAGATTTGTGTTGTGGCATCGATTCCTCTTCTATATTAGTTAGCATTTTTTGCCACAGTGTTTAAGGCCTAGTTTATGTCAACAAGTATTTTCGCACTTAAGCGCATCCAGTAGCTTAACTAATTGTTTATCTATGCTATAAGAATCTATATTGCCCTTTCGCCTTTGGCCGAGTTCCATCTTATCTACCCAAGCAGTCGCATCTGCAATATCCTGATAAGAAAAAACCTTAGCATTATCTATTGTCATCAATATTCGGGCTGCTGCACTGGATGGATGCGAAAAGCAGAGTATGGGGCTACCGGAAGCTATATATTCAAAGAGTTTGGTGGTCAATATGCCTTGATTGCCTTCGTAGTCATTTACCAATAGCAAGAGTAATTCGGAATCCACCATCTCTTTCAAAGCCTCTTTGTGACTTACAAAAGCTTTCATCTCTACCGGATTCGCGCAGCTCTTGCTCAAAGACAGCTCTTCTTCAGGATTCAGACGCGTACCAAAGAAACTGAGCCGAAAATCTCGCTTGATGTTTCGACAAAGCTCTGAAATGATATCAGGGTCTTGCCCGGCAGTCAATTGACCTATATACTTTATCCTGAAAACACCGGACGCGCTGTACTTCATGCCCTCAAAATCCCGGGGATCATATCCGTTCAAGATCACTTCTTTTTTCCCTTCAGGCAAAGCTTTTGATATAGCTTCAGATACTATCAAGGCTGTATCTGTACTTGCCAATACTTTGGCTTCCAGGTATTTATGCAGTTTTCTGGTGAGCGCACAGGGGGGATTTAGCTTCATGTAGTGGATTTCACTCCAGGGATCCCGAAAATCTGCCAGCCAGCGGATGCTTAGCTGCCTGCGCAGTTTCATCCCGATGAGATGACTGCTGTGGGGCGGGCCGGTGGTGATTATCAGGTCATAAGGCCCGCGTTTCAGCTCTTCAAAGGCAGCCTTGTATGCTGCCGGATTCCAGAATACGCGCAGATCCGGTATGATCAGATTCAGCCTTAGCCGGATCAGGAATTGGGCAAATATACCTGCTTGACGGGGTAAACGGCCGTATGGAATGGCTTTGTCTTTGCCAAACAGCGCTTTCCAGCCTTTTTGCAAGGATGGCGCTTTGACGCGGATGACCTTTACACTATCGGGAATCTTGGCACACAATGCTTCATCCAAAAAAGGGTAATCACCATCTTTCGAACACAACACTGTGATGTGGCATCCAGCTTCCACCAAACGGGGGATAAAGCGGATCCACCGCTGCACAGGAGCTCCACCACAGGGGGGAAAGTAATAGCTGATCAATAATATGCGCATCAGGCCAGGATCAGTTTTACCAGTTCAAACCAGGTATTTTTTTTTTTAAAGTTTCGGATTCCTTCCTGCATTCCCTTACTCATATCTTTGCTGTAATAGCTGATGATGGCAGCAGCCAGGGCAGGTGGATTATCCGGAGGTACCAGCAAGCCGGTTTGTCCCTGTTCCACATACTCGCTCAGACCACCGATATCGGAAGCTACAACAGGGGTATCATAGCTGTATGAGGTGGCAATTACTCCGCTTTGTGTAGCGCTTTTGTAGGGCAGGATACAAAGATCGCTCTGGCGGAAATAATCGGCAACTTCCTCGTCGCTGATATAGCGGAAATTGGTTTCCACACTAGCGGAAAGATCCAGCAGTTTGATCTTCTCTTCATATGCAGCTTTGTCCTTATAAACCGTTCCGGCTATCACCAGCCGAATATCAGGTATGGCTACCCGGATGATGGGCATGGCTTCCAGCAATACATCCAGGCCCTTGTAGCCCTTGATCATGCCAAAGAAAAGGATACGGGGCAGGGCGTTGGTCTTTGAGGTGTGCCCGCTGTAGCTATCGTATATCGGGTGAAAACCCAGCTTCGCTTTGCGCACGATCCGGCTGGGAAGATTGCGTTTCAGCTCCAGAAGACAGGATTTGCTGAGTACTACGATCTCATCTGCTTTAGAGAATACATATCTCAACAGCGAGCGAGACGCTATCCAATCCTCATGTGGAGTGATATTGTGCGCCAGGATCACTTTGCGGCCATGATTGAGCTTGCGCAGGATGCTACCATAAGCAGGAGCAAAGAAAGGTAGCCACCAAGAGACGATCGTGATATCCGGCTTATATATGTTTATGGCTCTGGCGCATTTATCCCAAGTATGGGGCAGGTATGGGATCAGTATGCGCTGATTCGGCAGAGCTGTATCGATGTCATCTTCCTGCTTCCCGGCAGGGAATAGAATCTGTGGATATTGCTTTCGGAAGTTAAAAAAGCATACTTCATGACCCTCTCTGGTCATTTCATTGGCCAAATGGCTGGCAAACAAAGAGATGCCACCGCGATAAGGAGGGGCGGGGCCCAAAAAAGCTATTTTCATCTTTACTCCGGGATTTGGGACTGCGAGAAAAATCTTCTCACCGTGTCCGCGTCGTCGTATTTACCAAACAGGGCCATCAGTTTTAGCCGAACTTTTATCCCTTTCAGGTCTCCGGCGAGTATGGCCCCCATATCGCGAAGATGTTTACCTCCGCCCTTATAACCGTATTCCGGCAACACTCTTCCGGTATGAGTGCGGGACGTGATCACTACCAGGATGTTTTTATCAAGTGCGCGTTTGATGTGGGGCAGTATCTCCTCCGGCAAATTTCCGCGCCCGAATGCTTCGATCACGATGGCACGCGCTCCGCTGTCGATACTGCAGTTTATATATCTGCCATCCAGCCCGCAGACTGCTTTGATGAGATCTACACGGGTATCCAAAGCTTCTGTCCACACATTTTCGCGATATAGGCTGTCGCGATGATACACAATACAATCCGGATCTACAATGCCCAGCGGACCCAAGCCCGGACTGGTGAAGGCGTCCACTTTTCCGGAATCTGATTTTACCACATCACGAGCTGTGTGGATCTCGTCGTTCATAACCACGAACACGCCTTTGTCGAAGCTTTCATGATTGCTGGCAACACGCACGCTGCCGATGATGTTCCGGGGACCGTCCAGCCCCAAATCGCTGCCGCTGCGCATTGCGGCGGTGAAGACGACAGGCTTGCGGGTGGTAAGCACCAGATCCGCCATGAAAGCACTTTCTTCCAGAGTATCGGTACCGTGAGTAACTACAATGCCATCGTAGCCTAAAATCTTTGTATCTATTAGCTTTGCCAGGCCAAACATCATCTCTGGTGTCATGTAAGGACTGGGAACATTCAGATAATCCATTACATCCACGTTTGCCACGCCCTCAAGCTGGGGAAATTGCGTAAGGAAATCGGCCAATTCTGAAGTGGGTACCACCCCCAGATTGCCTACACTTTTCATCGAGATGGTACCACCGGTCATAATGAGCAGGATATTTTTCATTATCTCACCTTATAAGGTATTGGATCTTTAGTTCCGGAATTTGCAAAAGCTTTGAGGCGCAACTGACAACTGGGGCAGTCTCCGCAAGCCTGATCCTCGGCAAAGTAACAGCTCCAGGATAGTTCAAACGGCGCATTCAGGGAATGTCCCAACTGTACGATTTCGGACTTGCTGTGATGCAAGACCGGAGTTTTTATGCTGATATTGGCAGCCAGAGTGCCTTGTTTTATCACATCATTCATGGCCTCAAAAAAGCTCTCCCGGCAATCCGGATATCCGGAGCTGTCTTCCTCCACCGCACCTATATAGATGCTATCTGCTTCAATGACCTCTGCCCATGCAATTGCCGCGCAGAGCATTGTGGCATTACGAAAGGGAACGTAGGTATTGGGAACCCCATTGTCCTCACTCAGTGACATATCTTTATCTGTCAAAGCCGAACCACCGATCTCCGCGAGCCACCGATAGTCTACTACTCTTGCTTCCCGGGACTTGTAATGGCTTGCGATTTGCCGGAAACACCATTTTTCTTTTGATTCGGTACGTTGACCATAGGAGAAATGCAACAGATACAGTTCGTCACATTCTCGTGCCGCGATGGCAGCCGTAACCAGAGAGTCCATCCCTCCGCTCAGTAATACTATAGCTCGTGTCATCCTCATTCCTGTTAATGTTCTTTTTGCAAGGATATAGCATATGCCTTTTATGTCAAGCACAAAGCGGTGATTGTGCTTGACGAATTTACACAATCTCAGATATTGCCCACAATAGCTATTTTACGAGGTTAATATGAAATATGACGTTTTAATAATCGGTGCCGGTCCCGCCGGACTCAGTGCCGCGATATACAGCGCTCGCGGGGGATTGAAAACAGCGATCTTCGAGAAAGCAATGGTAGGCGGGCAGATCAATGTAACCGACGAAGTGGAAAACTATCCCGGTTTTGAAGAACCCCTTTCCGGCTTTGAATTGACTGCAAAAATGCACGCTCAAGCGGAACGCTTCGGGGCAAGATTCATTGAAGAAGAGATTACTGCAATGGGCATGGAAGGATTGTGTAAGGTGATTGAGACCGATAGCGGTAAATACCGCGCCAAAAGCGTGATTATCTGCACAGGAGCGCATCCCCGCCGGCTGAATATTCCCGGCGAAGAACGACTTACCGGACGCGGTGTATCATATTGTGCCACATGCGATGGAGCTTTGTATCGTGATAAAGTGGTTGCAGTTGTTGGCGGAGGTGACAGCGCTATTGAGGAAGGCATCTTTCTTAGCAGATTTGTCAGAAAGGTAATAGTGATCCATCGCCGGGATGAGCTGCGCGCGCAAAAGATCATTCAAGACAGGGCTTTCAAAAACCCAAAGATGGAATTCATCTGGGACACGGTGGTGCAAGAAATTCATGGTGAAGAAAGAGTAGGCCAATTGGAACTGGTAAACCGTAAAAGCAAGGAAATCAGTATGTTGCCGGTGGATGGAGTTTTTATCTACGTGGGAATATTACCAAACAACGAGCTTTTGGAATCCCGCATCGAGCTGGATAGCGCAGGTTTTGTACTCACAGACGACCATATGCACACCAATATTCCCGGTATCTATGCGGCCGGAGACATCCGCCACACAGTACTGCGACAGGTAGTTACCGCCACTTCCGATGGCGCTGTCGCAGCGTGGAGCGCAGAAAAATGGATCATCGAAAACTACGACGCCTTAGAGGTGGAAAGTGCCAAATAGCAAAGAAATACGTAGCCAATTCATAGAGTTCTTTTTAGCTAGAGGACACAGCTTTGTGCATTCGTCCCCTGTTGTTCCCCTGAACGATCCCACTCTTCTCTTTGCCAATGCCGGCATGAACCAGTTTAAAAGCATCTTTCTGGGCAACAAAGATGCAGATCATAGCCGGGCCGTTAACTCCCAAAAGTGCATCCGTGCCGGCGGAAAGCACAACGATCTGGAAGAAGTGGGCAAAGATGGCTATCATCACACCTTCTTTGAAATGCTCGGCAATTGGAGTTTTGGCGATTATTACAAAGCGGAAGCCATCCAATGGGCTTGGGAATTGCTAACGCAGATCTGGGGCCTGGACAAAAAGCTGCTCTATGCCACTGTGCACGATAGTGATCAGGAAGCCTACGAACTCTGGCAAAAGCACAGCGATATCGAAACTTCACACATCTCCTTTCATGGCGATAAAGACAACTTCTGGGAGATGGGCGATACCGGACCCTGCGGCCCCTGCTCCGAGATCCATATCGATCGGGGTCCAAGTCACTGCAATAAGCAAGGCGTTCCCGGCCACGTTTGCAGCGTTAATGGCGATTGTGACCGATATATCGAGCTTTGGAATCTGGTTTTTATCCAATACAACCGTGAAGAGGACAGATCATTAAGTCCATTGAAACAACGTTTTGTGGATACAGGTGCCGGGCTGGAACGCATCACACAGGTATTGCAGGACAAGAACACGAACTACGAGACAGATCTTTTTATGCCCATCATTATGCGGATAGCGGACTTGAGTGGAAAAGCCTATGGCCCCAAAGATGGGATGAGTCACCGGGTTATCGCAGATCATATTCGATGCCTGTGTTTTGCCCTTGCCGATGGTGGCTTCCCTTCAAACGAAGGCCGTGGCTACGTATTAAGGCGGATATTGCGCCGCGCCGCCCGTCATGGTAGACTTCTTGGCTTTGCCGAGCCATTTTTGTTCCACCTGGTGGATACTGTGGTCGATATCATGGGACACCATTTCACCGAGTTGGTGGGCAAGGAAGCCTACATAAAGATGGTGATAAAAGCCGAAGAAGAACGCTTCAACAAAACTCTGGACACAGGTTTACATAAGTTTGATGAGATTTGCGCCCGGCTGGATGCTAAGATGATTGATGGCAAGGATGCTTTCATGCTCTACGATACCTACGGTTTTCCGCTTGATCTCACCATGTTGCTGGCTGAAGAGAAGGGCTTCGAAATAGACTATCGCGGCTTCGATGACGAGATGGATAATCAGCGTGAGCGAGCCCGCAAAGCATCCAAATTCGGAGCCGGTAAGAATGATGAGGATTGGATTGAACTGCGCCCTGCCCTGCCTACTCTGTTCACCGGTTACGAAAAGCATGAAGATACAGCTTTTATCCAGCGCTACAGTGTGGGAGCAGACCAAGTGATCGCAATCCAGCTCTCGCAGACTCCATTCTACGCGGAAAGCGGAGGACAGGTAGCAGATACCGGAAGAATCTACAATGATGAATGTGAATTCATCGTGCATGACGTACAGAAGATTGATGACGCTTTTATTCACTATGCCACTTTGAAAAGCGGCACTGTATCCACAAAAATACTCACTGCCGAGATTGATAGCTCCCGCCGGGCTGACATCGCTCGCAATCACAGCACCACCCATCTATTGCACACAGCATTACGCTCTGTTTTGGGAGATCACGTTCAACAAAAAGGTTCCATGGTGCATGCGGATTATCTTCGTTTTGATTTCACCCATTTCCAAGCTCTTACCGGCTCTGAGACCAATAAGGTGGAAGACATTGTGAATACTGCGATTCGGGATAATATGCTCATCAGCACCGATATTCAAAGCATCGATGAAGCAAAAGCAAGTGGTGCTACCGCGCTATTCGGTGAAAAATACAGCGACGAAGTCCGCGTGATCAGCATTGATAACTATTCCAAGGAACTCTGTGGAGGTACTCATGCCTCAGCCACGGGTGAGATCGGCATCTTCAAAATAATCTCCGAAGGCTCCACTGCCGCAGGGATCAGGCGTATCGAAGCTGTTACCGGGCGCGCCGCGCTGGATTATATCTCACAGATGCAAGCTAGTCTTCTGAAAGTATCCGAATTGCTTTCCTGCCCCGTAAACATGATAGAACAAAAGCTGCAAGCGCAGAAACAGCACATCACTGATCTGGAGAACAAGATTAAGCAGCTGGAAGCGGAACGCAGTTTGACCATGATTGACAATATGCGTGCCAAAGCCAAGGATTACTCAGGTTATCGGCTTATTATCGAAGAAATTCCCGAAGGCAGCGATCTGAAATCCTTCGCGGACTCCCTGCGAGAAAAACTTAGTGATGAAATTGCTGTAATACTATGTAAGAAAGGGGATAAGCTTTCTATACTTACAGTAGTAGCTAAGAATCTCTTGCCGAAATATAACGCCGGCAAGATCGTATCTGCTATAGCTGCCAAACTTGGCGGAAAGGGCGGTGGGCGACCGGACAGCGCGCAAGCCGGATGCAGCAATCCCGGCGACCTCAGCTCCTTGCTTCATGCCATTCCGGAGATTATCCAAAACACACAATGAAAATCCTGATCCTGCGCCTCAGTTCACTGGGGGATATCGTTCTCACACAACCCATTGCAGCTTGGCTGAGAGCAGAGTACCCCGGGGCACAGATCGATTATGTAGTAAAAGAACAATTCGTCGAGCTCGTGACCCTGATGGGTTGCGAGCTCAATCCCATTGTCTACTCAAAGAGCATAAGAGCACATATCGCGCTCTTTCGGGCAAGATACGACATCGTTATCGACCTGCATGGAAAACTCTCCACATACCTGCTCAAAATCGCTTCCAGGGGCAAACGTAGTGTTTGTTACCACAAGGCCCGCTCTCAAAGAAAGAGAATAGTAAGGGGCGACAGGTCTTTATATATCAAATCTACGACGGATCTGTACAAGACTGCATTGCTGCAGATCAGCTCCCGGGTTTCTTTGCAAGCTCCGCGCCTGTATCCTCTTTCACATGTCGAAGAGCCTGTTCTTCCTGATGCAGCAAAAAGGATAGCGATATTTCCCGGGGCTACTCACAATACCAAGCGTTATCCGTTAAAGTACTTTAAAGAGCTTATCAAAGAAAGCCCGAAGGACTTTCAGTATATAATACTCGGATCCACCTCCGAAGCAGATATGTGCCGGAGCCTGGTGCTGGATTACAGAACCATTAATCTATGTGCCATGCTTAGTTTTGCCCAATTGCTTACCTTGCTCCAAGGCTGTGATTGGGTGATTAGTTCCGATAGCGGCCCCATGCACATGGCAGCCGCTCTGCAAAGACCGCAAATAGCCATCTTTGGCGCTACTCATCCCCGTCTGGGTTTTGCTCCCCAAAATACCAAAGCCCATATCTTATGTGCCAATCTGGACTGTCAGCCTTGCTCCCTGCATGGCTCGGACAAGTGCCCGCAGGGGCATCACCGCTGTATGCTCAGCATCAAGCCCGAAAGCATCTTAAAAATCTTATCCGATAACTCTAATTGATTGTCCAAAGAAGCCCTGTCATAATAGCATGTTCGGTATCGCATCAGAAGGATTAGAAGAACAATTTGGCGGCAAACGGCATGTGCGTGCACCGATTAGATCCACCCATGCTAAAGCGTTCACGATGTTTCAGGATCGGTAATACTTTAGATAGAACTGATGTGACTGATTATTCTCCAATTACAGATTACGAGATTAGGGCTCATCCGGGATCGAATGGCTCGATAATTCCAGCTCCAACAGTTGTACCTGCCAAAACTCCATAACCGAGTAAATGGGGCTCACACCGGGTATTAACGATTCCTATATGAATAAACTCTACGACTTGCTTATCAATCAGTCCGATCAGCAGTTCAAAGCAACGCTGCTCGATCTTGCCATAATATCCAATATCAGCGGCAATCTCAAGCCAATCTCAAGGACAGACAAGTCGCGAATACATACTACGTTCTCACTTCTGGTGTTTTATCGATGCTATCTGAACAAATACTACACTTCTTCACATTTTTCAACCACATAACCGGGCTTATCTTTGTGCTCCAAACTAGCCATTATTCTCTTTGACTCGCTTCGCTTGCAAGCCCACCCAGCTCTTCACCACTGCTGTGTGCTGTCCATAATCTGAATTGTCGCGGCAGTATAAGTTCACAATGATTGGGATACTCACGTAATCCACTATTTCTATATATGAAGAACCAGACACTGCCAGAGCATCTGGTTCAAGCCCACTATAATCCTGGTTTACTCTATGGAGCCTGCGTCCATATAAACTTCTGCCACAGTGGGATGAGCGTGGATGGTGCGGGCGAGGTCGAAAGTAGTACCTTCCAGTTCCATCAGTATTCCTGCTTCGCTGATGAGGTCGGTAGCGTGTTCGGAGACCATTTGCACACCCAGCACTTCATGATACTTAGTTTCGTATAGTATGCGAATAAAGCCCTCGGATGTTCCTTCCGCCAGTGCTTTGCCATTCGCGTTCAGGGAGTATTGATTTACCTTGTAGTCTATGCCGGCGGCCTTAATCTGCTCTTCTGTCATGCCAATCTGTGCCATTTCTGGCTCGCTATAGATGTTCAGGGGGTAGGATCGATCTTCTCGGGGCAATTCAACCTTCATGATGGTATCGATTACTTCTAAAGCTTGCGCGGATGCCACGTGGGCCAGATAGCTTTTGCCATTCACATCACCGGCTGCGTATATGCCGGGGATGCTGCTTTGGTGAAATCTATCGGTTTTGATAAAGCCCTTTTCCAGCGTGATATCAGGCACCGTTTCTGGTAATACTGCGTCTCTGAAGCTAACATTTATAGCCATATCGAAGGGATATTCTTTATCTTTGAATACGATGGATTTATCCTTGATTGTAGCTTCAGCTATGGGGATTAGAGGAATCTTATCTTTTTTGAGTTTCTTTTGGATGAAGGATTCCAGATAGCTATCCAGTGAGGGCATCAGGGGCAATTCATCGGCCAGGATTATCGGTTCTTTGCCAATCATATTGAAGAATTGAGCCAATTCAACCAAGTTAGCGCCTCTGCCCACCAGAAGCGGTTTTTCGGGCAGACTCTCCAGGCTGTATAGTTCTTCCAGGTTCAGAGCTTCCACAAAGTCCTGCCGCGGGGCAGGGCGTGAACCAGTGGCAATGAGGATATTTTTTGTCTCAAAGACCCGTTTATCTGCTTCAACCTGTGTAGGGGAGAGGATTTTAGCTTCTGCTTTGAGAAATTCCACTCCGTTCTTCTTCCAGAGGAATTCGATGCCCCGGCTTAGTTTGGATACTATCTGTTGCGTCCGTTTGACCGCCTGTTGCCAATCGAAAGATAGGGTGGCAGTATCTATGCCGCTTATGCCAAAATCTGCTGCTGAACGCACTTTTTGTAGCATTTTGGCAGATTCCAATATGCTCTTGGTGGGTATGCAGCCCCAGTTCAGACACATTCCACCCACATATTTTTTGTCGATTACCAGGGTTTTGAGCCCGCGTTGGCCTGCCTTGATGGCGGCTACATACCCAGCGGGACCGCTGCCGATTATTATCAAATCATATATCATACTATCCCCCTTAAAGCATCATTTGCATTGGTTCTTTCAGATAACCGAGCACTTCATTCACAAATCTGCTTACTTCTGCGCCATCCACGATGCGATGGTCCACACTCATACTGATGGGCATCACATTGCCGATAACTATCTGATTGTCCTTGATTACTGGCTTTTGCGCGATGCGGCCGATCCCAAAGATTGCCACTTGCGGATATGGGATTACGGGAACGGCAAAGTAGCCCCCAATCGAGCCATAAGACGTGATGCTGAATGTGCCGTCTTTGAGGTCGTCCAGCGTCAATTTGCGGTCACGGGCTCTTTCTGCCAGGCTCTTGATCTCAGTTGCCAATTCAGTCAGGGATTTTGCCTCAGCATCTCGTATCACAGGCACCACCAAGCCATCATCGGTATCCATGGCAATGCCCAGATTGATATAATTCTTATATATGATGCGCTCATTTTCCATGTCGAGTTCTGCATTCAGAACAGGATGATGCTTTAGAGCCAGGGCTATAGCTTTGATCACAAAGGGCAGATAGCTGAGCTTGATATTCTTTTCGGCAATCAGCTCATTCAGCCGTGCCCGGGTATTTACCAATTCACTAATCTCCACTTCGTCCATGATGCTCATATGCGCGGTATTCTGCTTGCTGCGCAACATGTTTTTGGCGATAGTCTTGCGAATCTGAGAGAGGGGCTCAAAACGGATCCTGTCGCCGGCTCCTTCCTGCTTGGGCTTACGGTCCAACTGCTGTTGAGCCGCAGGTCGGAAGTTCCGGATATCCTTTTTTGTTACTCTGGCTGCGGGTCCTGTTCCCTGTACTTGATTGATGTCGATCCCGAGGTCTTTTGCCATAGCTCTGGCCACGGGAGTAGCCAGGGCCTTCTTGCGCGGTTTTGATTGCTCTTTGGCAGCTATACCTTCATCCCCGGCAGGCAGATAAGCACCGTCTCCGGCAACCTCGATCGTGCCCACCACACCGCCAAAACCTTCTTCATCCACAGTCTCAGTGGAGGCTGCTTTGGGTTCTTCTGTGGCAGCATTCTGCGCCGCTTCAGCCTCCACACCCTCAATATCGATCTCCACCAGGGCCGAGCCTACCTTCACGGTATCGCCAATGCCGCCAAAACGAACAGCTATCACACCGCTTTTTGGAGATGGTATGTCCGTGACTACCTTATCGGTTTCCATTTTCACCAGAGGATCTCCACTTTCAATCGTGCTGCCCTTATCTACATACCATTCTATTATTTTACCTTCTTCCAGACCTTCACCGATATCGGGAAACTTAAATATATAACGCATTACTGACTCCTTTAATACCTTATCAGACGCTCAATCTCGGCGGATATTCGTTCGGGATTGATCATGTAGTGCTTTTCACCCAGAGGCAAGGGAATCACCGTGTCGAAACCGGTCAAACGAGTGGGTGGTGCTTCCAGGGATAAAAATGCCTCTTCATTGATTATGCTAATGAGCTCAGCCGCAGGACCATAACTCTGCGGGGCTTCGGTCACCACCAAAGCTCTGCCGGTCTTACGCACTGATTTGGAGATGGTCTCGCGGTCAATGGGCCAGATGCTGCGCAGGTCAATCAACTCCACACTATAATCCTTTGCTTTGGCCATAGCTATAGCTTTCTGTGCTTCACGAACCATGGCACCATAAGCGATTACCGTAATTTGACTACCATCTTGCAGCACTTTGGCTTTACCGAGGGGAATGCGATATGTCTCATCTGGAACTTCCTGCTTGATGGCCCGGTAGATCCGTTTGGGCTCCATAAAGATCACAGGGTCCGGGTCTTCTATCGCAGAGATCAATAATCCCTTGGCGTCATACGGAGTGGAAGGAATCACCACCTTCAAACCGGGTGTGTGCCCAAAATATGCCTCAGGACTCTCACTGTGATGCTCCAAAGCATTGATGCCGCCGCCATAAGGTATGCGGATCACCATGGGCACCGTGAATTTTCCCCGAGTGCGATTGCGGAATCGGGAGATGTGGCTGAAGATTTGATTGAAAGCCGGGTAAGAAAAGCCGTCAAATTGCATTTCAATGATTGGTTTCATGCCGGATATCGCCATACCCAGCGCCGTGCCCGCGATGCCGGATTCTGCCAGGGGACTGTCGAAGACCCGATCCGCGCCATGCTTTTCCTGCAAGCCTTCTGTAACGCGGAATACTCCGCCTTCCACGCCTACGTCTTCACCGTAGACCACGATGCTTTTATCTTCTTTCAGTTTTATGTCCATTGCGTCGTTAATTGCTTGTACCAGATTCATTACCTTCATTTTGCGCCTCTCAGATAGTTCTCATAGTTGTTTTTCTGACGTTTTAGCTCATCCGGCATTTCATCGTACATATAGCCAAATACGTCTTCCAGAGGATATTCCGGGTGTTTTTCCGCAGCCTCAAATTCACTGTCGATATGCTTTTTAAATTGCTTGATGAGCTGCTCTTCATCCTTCAAAGCATCCAGGCCGGCATGCTTGATGTACCCTTTCAAGCGTTTTAGTGGATCCTTCTCTGCCCAATGTGCTTCCTCTTCTTTGCTGCGATATTTGCTGGGATCGTCGGATGTGGTATGAGCCCCGGCTCGATAGGTGCGGGCCTCGATGAGGAAGGGGCCCTTGCCGGAAACTGCGTGTTCACGAGCAAAAGACAGCGCTTCGTGCATGGCAAAGAAATCGTTGCCATCCACCAGCAGGGAGTCAATGTTGTAGGCAATACCTTTCACCGCAATGTTAATGGATTTGGTTTGCATCGCTAGCGGAACCGAGATGGCAAACTGATTGTTTTGTACGATGAAGACCACCGGGGCATTCCAAACCGCTGCAAAGTTCATGGCTTCATGAAAATCACCCTCGGAAGTGCCGCCATCTCCCACATAGGCAAATACTGCCGTGTCCTTCTCTTTGTTATAGTTGATAGCATATCCCAAACCTGCTGCGTGTACGAGTTGTGAGGCGATGGGAACCGATACCGGCAACATGCGCTTGGCCTTTTCAAAACGGGAGCCGTCTTCCTGCCCTTTGAAATAGAGGAAGATCTCGCGCAAGCTTACTCCTTTGGCCAACCAAGCACCCAATTCACGGAAGGCGGGAACCAGCCAGTCCTGTTCTTGAGTAACCATGCCGGCAGCTATGTGGATGGCTTCCTGTCCCAGATTTGGAGGGTAAGTGAACATCCTGCCTTGGCGCTGATAGCTTACTGCCATCTGGTCGGCAGTTCGTTCAAACAGCAGATCCTTGTAAGCTTTCAATATCTGCTCTTGATCCAGAGCGGGTTTCCACTTAGCGTTCAAGGGCTTTCCCGCATCATCTAAAAGCTGAAATGCCTTGTTTTTTATCGGATCATATTTATCTAATGCTTTATAATCAAACATGTTGTACCACCTGTATTTTTAATATCCTACCTATAGAATAGGTGATAACGGTGAAAAGGCAAATGATTTATCCCAAAGATTGCTTAGACTTCCGCAATTTAAGATATGTGTGACATATTTACCCCTGTAGCCGGGGCTTGCGTTTGTGATCGGGACGAACTCATTGGGGAAGAGAACCTTGCAACTGTGTTAGTATACCAGGATTATCCCGGGAGAATAGCGAAGGTCGGAAGAACCCGGAGATGAAAGATCATTCGGATACAAAATCATGTATTACCCTAGTCCTGAAAAGTGTCGAGTACTTAGCTGCTTTCCTCGCTTGAGGCTTCATAATCTATCATCAGTCTCTGTAACCCAAAGCTACCAAAATCAACCAAATTCTGTGGCCTGCCCGGCAGCAAAATAGGCAGCAAAATCAGGAAAGACCACTTTTTCCACTTCTAAGAGCGAGTCATCGCCAATCCCAGTTGTGACTAAAACAAATGCCTTCGCTATCTGCAACAGATATACACTCTTCACTGGCATTTGTCTGAGTTACACTGAGTCTCTGTACAATACGCATAAAGGGATATGCTTGCATTGTTTTAACTCATAATTCTGCCCGCAGATAATCAAGCAGTACTCACAAGCACGCCAGGCAGAATTATAAGTCAAAACAATAGCGTTATCTGCAGTATCGGGTTATTCCTCCAGATAGTTGACCAATATAGCCCGAAAAGCTTCGATGAACTCGTCCAGATCCGAGTAGAAACTGTAGGCAATTCTATCTAAAGTATCTCTACCTGCATAACCTAATTGATTATAACAGTATGTATCTGACCCATCGTAACTTAGAAGAATCGTATAATTGTAGATTGTAGAGAAGCCTTCATTCTCCGGATCTCCTTTCCAGCGATCCATTGTGTCAATTTTGATCTTGAAATGCGGTTCATCAGAAGCATATGTAATAGTATAAGATGGCGAAGACCTGATTACATCCCTAAACTTGGTAACCAACAAGCGCCCCGTGCTATCCTCGGCTTCATTCACAATTTCCACCGGAACCATCTGGGCAAACATAAGTCCTGTAATAACAACGAATACCAATAGCCATAAGATTCTTAACATTGATTCCTCCAGAATCATAATAAGTTCAAAGTATGAACGGGTAAAAACATGGACTCAGACCGCGGGGAATAAAGAGACCAAATACTGCCAAGCAAAATAATTATAAAAGAAAATCGATATTTGTTGAAGGATATCAACAAAATTTGGGTTTCCGGGAGTGGGTTTTGTATCTGAAATTAAAGGCTAACATGCTTAATGGTAACAGGATAAGGTATTATAACAAAATAAACTTGATACTTTATGTGCTTTGTAGTTACACAAAGTTTTGCTTGCACTATAAATCGGTCTTAGAATTATTGCTTTAATCAAAGTCATCTGGGAGTCGCGTATGTTATTTACATTGAGTGATGGAAAATCTGTCGATTTGTCCCGGATAGTGAGAATATCATCGATTCGGGATTTTGGCAAGGATACCCAGACGATCTCGCTGAGTAAGATTGGATATACCATCCATCTTGACGGTCGGGAATACGTTGAGGTATGTCGTAACTACCACTTCTCGGATTGGGCACAAGTGAAGACAGATCTGGAAAAGGATCGTAAAGATCTGATATCCAGATGGGAAGCAGAAAGAAAGGCTAAATGAGTATAAAAAAAGAGGCTGGAGAGAATTCCAGCCTCTCGTGTTTATCTCATCAGAATTGTTGTTTTTCGGGGTTTATCGGGCTTAGCATCAGAGCATTCTCGCCGGCAAAATCCTGCCACAGTTCAAACACTTTGATGTATTCTTCACTCACGGCTTCCAAGGCTTCCAAGCCCAGGACATTCATCAAGGAATTGCTGTTCAGTTGCACACTTATTCCTTCGTTGGAACTCGTGGCGTCCACCATACGAATTTCTCCGGTGATGCCGCTTACTTCGCGCATATGATTCAGAGCTACGTCGAGCCCGCCCAAGTCATCGATCAAACCGTTGTTTTTGGCTTGCTCGCCGGTCCACACACGGCCTTGAGCCAGGGCATGGACTTGTTCATTACTCAGGTTCTTTCTTCCGGCATCCACTTTGTTCACAAAGTCTTCATATGTGTGTTCGATATAACTGGTAAACATATCTTTTTCATCTTGGGTCCAGGGTCTGTGCATTGCGCCCAGATCGGCCTTTTCGCCCATCTTTACGGTATCCCAATTAACTTTGATCTTTTTGAACATCTCTGTGGCATTGAAGACCATGCCGATAACTCCGATGGAGCCGGTGAGTGTGGCTGGATCGGCGATGATGCGATCTGCTTTGGCAGAGATGTAGTAACCGCCACTGGCTGCGACGCCCGCCATAGACACAACCACGGGTTTTTTGTTCTCGCTTTGCGCCAGATTCAGTTCGCGCAGGATTATGTCGGAAGCTTGCGCGGAGCCACCGCCGCTATCTACCCGTAGGATTATCCCTTTGTATTTCTTATCCTTACGTGCAGCGCGGATCAGATTCACAGTGCTTTCATGAGCGATCTTTTGACCGGGCATGCCTTTGCCCATCACGATGTTTCCGCTGGCGTAGATCATAGCAATGAGGTTTTCTTTGGGCTTTGACCAGTCGTATGAACGGTAATCTGCCAGACTTCCGTTTTTGCCGGAGAAGCCAAAATCTTCTTTCAGACTGCTAGGTAATTCATCTTGATATATGATACCGTCAATCAATCCGGCATCCAGAGCATCTTGCGCTATGTAATAGGGACCTTCATCGACAAGAGTTTGAACCGGTTGGTGCAGCTTGCTTCCTCTGCCGAGATTGATTTGAGCCACCATTTGGTCGTAGAGGTTTTGCAAGATGGATTCATATACTTCACGTTCGTCTGCGGTCATATTGCTTTCGCTGAACATGTTGCCGGCGTTCTTGTATTTGTGGCTACGGAAATTCAGCATCTCAATACCCAGGCTGTTCAGGGTATCTTTTAGATAGGGACTGCTGATTGACAGGCCGCGCAAATCCAAGCCGCCCATTGGGTTCAGGTAGATCTTGTCCGCGATTGCAGAGGCGAAGATGTATCCGCCATTGGAGATGTTGTCGTAATACACGCTCACTTTTTTGCCGTCTGATTTGAAATCCTGAAAGAGGGAAACCAACTCCTGCTGCAAGGCAAAAGAAGTAGCATAAGAGGGATTTACCAGCAGGATACCGGAAACGCCGGGATCTTCTTTGGCTTGTTTCAAAGTAGCGGCGATACTCTCGATGTCCCGGGTGTCTTGGGTATAGATATGAAAGGGCCCTAACTTGTATTTGGGAGCTTTGTATGTCACAACAGTGCCTCGGGCTTTCATTTCGTACCATTTGGGTGAGTTCAAACCCAGGAAGTTTTTGAAGCTTTCATCACTAAGAAAAGCGTAAGCATAGCCGTAATTATCATCTTCATGCATACGGGCCAGAGAGCCGATCTCACTTTTACCCAAGCTGAGGCTAAAGGATAGTAGCGCTGTTTCTTCTTCCAGATTGTAGGTCGCGCCCAGTTTTATTCCGTCCAAAACCTGGGTATTGATGCCCAAAATCGGCTTTTTAAGCTTGTAGCCATCTGCATCCCAATAGGAGTAATTCATGTCGGCAGATAGCTCCATGCGGTAATCTGCCACATTGTCCAAAAAGACAAAGGGACGTATGGCTAACCCGGCTCTGTAGAATGGCCTGTCGTGCATGGGATTTTCCAAAGTGAAGGCCATTGAAGCAGAATCGTGGGGACGGTAGCTGAGGCCGGAGCGGAAGGTTCCGTCTTCAAAACCGCCATCGGTAAAGCGATAGTTAGTTCCCAGATAGAGATTGGGAAGTATGTGGGCCGGTAAGGCTTCAAAACCTGTGGCCAGCATATGGTAATTTGTACCGTGATCCCGTTCGTAACTATAGGCCAGGTTTCCGGCATTCAGCATCAACCAATAGCGTTTTTGAAATCGCTCTTTGTCTGCCAGATGCACCAAGCCGATACCATCGGCATTACCGGTTCCTAAAAGAGATGGGTTGGAATATGGGATAAAGAGGTTATCGATTGACGCGATGGGAAATTCCTGCCAGCCCAGTTGCGTGTAGTCTGCATTGGCGATTGCATTCTGAGCAAAAGCCGCTGAGCTTGCCAGCAAGAGGGCGATAAACAAGATTGTGAGAAAGGCACGTTTCATAGTCTACTCCTATAGTAGTATATTTCAAATCGCTCCCTAAACAGATACAATTATTTTGGACTACTCAAATGTGTCAATAGGATTTGTGGATTTCTGATACAAAAAGCACTTAATTTGGTGAGAAAATTGATGCGACCAGAATGCTGTGGAGCTAAACAGAGGGATTTCGTGTTCTTGGGCATAGTCTTCCAGTAGCGATACAGGTTGGGGTAGAGGCAGGTTAACAAGAGCCTTAAAGGACGGCAGCACAGAGAGATCGTCGTTTTTATCCTGACCCAATCCGCTGGCGTTGATCAGCAGATCATATTCCGCCTTTGGATTGTCTTCGATGCCAAAGGACTGTCGCAAATTTTCCACAGTTTGTTTGTTCCGCCCCTCGATTTGGATGTCTTTGTAGCCTGATTGTAACAACTTTTTGGTAAAAGCTGTAGCGCAATCTCCGCTACCGTAGATCAGTATACTGTGTTTTTTGTGGATGTTTAACCCTTGCATGGCTTCTTGCAGACAGATGAGATCGGTATTTGCGGGATACACAAATGCATCAAGCTCAGGGCAGTAGTAGTTTTTGAGATGCTTTTGGCTATTAAACTGAATAGTGTTGATCGCGTCTTTTCCCGTTCTAAAGAAATCTGCCATAATGTGTTTGAAAGGACTTGTGATCGCCATTCCCAACAGCCTTGCTCGCTGTGCGGTGAACTTACATGCTGCCATAGCTTCAGATACATCCCGCGCCGGAACCGGGATGAAGGCAGTGTGCAAATCCAGTTTGGCTAATACGGAATTGCCAAATCTCACCGATCCGCTCTGCGACACTTTATCCGAACCCAATACTAATAGCACCATTGAGTCTTCAGCATACACCGCGTCTACCATTCTGGACAAATAGATCGAAGTGGGTTGACCTTCAAATAGTGGCTCTTCCAAAGCTGAATAGAGGCCAATGGAATTGAAAAAGTGGAAGAAAGAGCGTTGAAAATATGCCCATTTTCCGGTGACGTTGAAGATGACGTCTCTATCTTGCTGCTCTGCTATTATCTGTGCTGTATCGATCATTTCCTGTAGAGTGGCGGCTTCATAGACTAGTTTGTACACTTTGGCCGGCTGCGGATGGCTCAAGAAACTGCGGATGGCAGTTTCATCAAAGGCAGGGAGATGGGTGGATAGGATCAGCCGTGAGGTATCTACCTTATCCGAATACTTATCCAACTGTTTGGTATCAAGGTCTATCAAGGCGTCGGAACTCAGCATTTTGTCCAGTAAATCTGCATTAAGAGCATCGTCTTTGCAGCAGAGGATGTTGTTTGCATTGAAGACAGAGAATTCCGCTTCTTCGAGCCGGGGATAGAGGTCCAGACGATACTCTATAAAGAAGCCTTTCTTTGGCTTTGCTTGTAGCTTGCGGGGATGGTAGGCAATGGATTCTACGATCATTTTGCACTCACCAGCAGGTTCAGTTTCATGATCCGAAGAACCAAATCGACATCGAGATCCAGTTCCTGTGCCAAATTAGCAGCTTTCTGCAGGATTTCCTCTTCGCGGATAGGGTCTTTCGGTGCCAGATGATTGGCTAGCTTGTACTCTTTCACTTGTTGTACGATCTCGCGGCGGCGTTTTAGCAGCAGCAGAAGGTCTTCATCCAGCTTGTCCAAAGCTTCGCGGTAGCCGGCAAGATCCTGTTTTCCAGAGTTCAACCTCTGGTATTGAATCGCGTCCGCCAGGCATATGGTCAGCATAGCTTCACATACAGGTATCACACGCGGGATGTGGCAGCTGTCGTGCCTGCCGCTAAGCTTGATCCTGCTTGGTCGCTCTTGATAATCCACGGTTTCCTGCTCCAGTGAGATTGACGAAACCGGGCGAAAAACGAGGTCAAATCTTAGCTCCTGGCCTGTGCTAACTCCACCCAGGATACCGCCATGATGATTTGTGATACATTTGCCTTCAACAAATTGGTCGTTGCACTCGGAACCGGGCAGTGAAGCTAGATCATGTCCATCGCCAAACAAGATGCCCCGTACGGTACCGATGCTAAACATCGCTTTCGCGATATTGGCCGAAAGCTTTTCGTAGATGGGATCTCCCAAACCGGCAGGTACATTGCGCGCGACCACGCGGATTATACCACCCAAGCTGTCTCCCTTTTGCTTTGTTTGTTCTATATAGCGCAGCAGCTTGGGATATGTATCCCGATCCGGCCAGTGAAAATAGTTAGGCTCGCAAACGCCGTCCAGAGAGGCTGATAATTTTCCGATCTGCAGTGTGATCGTTTCTATGCTGATGTCTGGGATCAAGTCTCGAAGTAATTGGGCAGCCAGTATTCTGGCCACGGTTTCTCTACCGGATGCTCTGCCGCCGCCACGATAATCGAAGATGTGATACTTCTGCAGCCAGGAGTAGTCTGCGTATCCGGGGCGGATCAGGTCTTTGAAGGGTTCATAGTCAAGGCTACGGGCGTCTTGATTGCGGATCAATATGCAGAGGGGGGCACCGGTAGTTTTACCATTGAATACACCGCTGATGATCTCGAGATCATCGTTTTCTTTGCGGGCTGTGGATGAGTTGCTTCTTGGCGCTCTGCGCAGCAAAGCTTCACGAATCCGGTCGTAGGGGAAATCCTGATTTGCCACCGGACTGTCGAACAGTATACCGATGGCAGGGCCATGTGATTCTCCGAATGTTGTGATGCCAAATATACGGGAAAGGCTATTGGACGGCATCTTCAAAGAGTTTGATTTGGGATTTGAACTCTTCGTAAAGTTCGTCCAGATGCTTCATCAGGATATATTCTCGTTCCATTTGAAGGATCTGGGCGGCGAGGCTGGACTTGATTTCCTCAAAAGGGATAGGGGCTTTGCATTTGCGATCAGTAAGAATGAGGATGTGGTATCCTTCAGGGCTGGCAAAAGGTTCGCTGATCTCGTCTATCTCCATGTTGAAAGCTACGGAATCGATTTCGGGAAACAGCTTTCCTCTGGGGAAAAATCCGAGATCACCGCAACAGCGGTTTGATGGACATTCGCTACTGTAGCTGCAAGCCCGGAAAAAATCATCGCGGTTGTTTATGTGAGAACGGATCTCAGTGATGCGCTTCAGCGCGTCTTCGCCTTTGATGAGGATGTGGGAACAGCGCACCATCTCTTCGCTGCAGAAGTTCTGAATCTGTTCGTCGTAGAGTTCTTTAAGCTTCTCTTCTTCAATGGGCTGTTCTATCGGATAGAGGGTGGACAGATATTTGCGGATCAGGATGCTGTTGCGCAAGAGAGTTTCCATCTCAAGCGCTTCCATATTCTGCAGAGAGCCCGCGGGCAAACCGAAAGGTTCCTCCTCATCCAAGAGTTCCATCAGAGCGATGTCAAATTCTTCATCTGTGACGACCATGCCCAATTGATCTGCTTTGGCAAGCATCAGGCAACGGTCTATCAAACGTTTCAGGGCCTGCTCACTCGTCCCGCCACAGGCAAGCTCGCGGGCGATGTCCTTATCGGTAATGTCATGTTTTACTATCTTGGCTATGATGTGCACCTGTTTCCTCTTTGTACCTCATATATCGGGTTTCAATTTCCCCGAGGACATCAGATAAGCTAAAGCTTTGTAGCCCAAATGTCAAATCAAATCTGCATTTTCTATACCAGGTGAGCTGACGCTTGGCATAGTTGCGATGATGCTGAGCCACCAATTCTGCGCATACATGCAGTTCGCTCTTCCCCTCAAAGAAGTCTTTGAACTCTTTGTAGCCCAAGGTATTCAAGCCCGGATCCTGCCAAGTGTAGCCTCTGCAGATCAGGGCTTCGATCTCGGATACCAGACCCGCGCTGAGCATATCTTCTACTCTTTTGTTGATGCGTTCATACAATATTGCTCTTGCAGGGGATACCAGAATGCGCATAGCTCGATAGCGTGGCACGCGTTTTTGGCGTTTCCAGTGTTCTGAGATGCTGAGGCCTGTAGCGGCATAAATCTCCAGTCCTCGCAGGATCCTTTGCGGGTCCTTTTCGCTGATGCGCTTCGCGAAGTCCGGATCGATAGCCTGTAAACGCTGATACAGCACGGAAACGCCCAAGCTTTCCAGTTCTGCTTTCAATGCAACTCTGATGGCAGAGTCTATGGGCGGATGCTCAAACAAACCTTCCAAGAGAGAGCGCACATAGAGGCCGGTTCCTCCGCAGATGATGGGGATTTTATTCTCTTTCTGCAGTGAGGCTATGAACTTTGCCGCGTCTTTTACAAACAAGCCGGCATTGTATATCTGACCGGGGTCTATAATGTCGATCAGATGATGCTGAACACGAGCCAGTTCCTCCTTGGAAGGCTTTGCCGTCCCAATGTCCATGTATCGGTATACCTGACGCGAATCGCAGTTTACAATCCGGGTATTAAGGGCCTCGGCGAGCATCAGGGCAATAGCTGTTTTCCCTGCCGCGGTTGGTCCTTCAATGGTGATGATCATGTCAGGCGTTTGAACTTCTTTTCAAAATCTGTGAGTGTCATCTTCACGATCAAAGGTCGTCCATGAGGGCAGAAATACGGTACTCGGCAGGCAAAGAGGTTGTTGATCAGAGATAACATTTCTTTGCGTGACAGCTTTGTATTGGCTTTGATCGCTGCTTTACAGGCGATGGATTTTGCCAGAGAATCCCTAAAATCAGAATTCAATTCCAGCTCTGTCTCCAGTTGTTTCAGGATATCTATGAAGATTTTACCTCCCTGAAAGTCGCCCAATTCCGCGGGAATTTCTTCGATTACGATGGAATCTCCGCTGAATTTCTTGAGGGCAAAGCCGATCTTTTCCAAAAGTTCCAGATTTGCTTCCACCAGCTCCCGGATGTCGCTGGCGATATATGGTGGGATGTCGATTACCAACGGGATAATCAGCTTCTGCCTAACCGCCGGGGCTCCACCGGTGCGGTGAATCAGCTTCTCGTACAATATGCGTTCGTGCGCGGCATGCTGATCGATGATTACCAAGCCATCTTCAATCTGAACAAATATATAGGTGTTGTGTAACTGCCAGGGATTGATGTAGTCCTCTTCGTTCTCCAGAAGCAGCTTGTATGGCACGCTGTCGTTGGGCTGATCCGGGAAGATGTCTTGCTGCTCTTGGTCACGGTCTTTTTCCGGATTCACGATGGGGATAGAGCGGGGATGATCCTGGTTTTCCTGTCTGAAAAGATCTTCCTGAAAAAATTCGGCATGTTCTTTCTGGTATTCAGCATAGCGTGGCACCTGCACTTTCTGCACAAAGATGTCCCGCTCCAATGCGCTGGGGGGGGTGGACGAATTGGGGACATTGATGAATTTGTTTCGGGCTGAGGCGAATTTGTCGTCTTCATAACGCCGCAAGGCTCTGGTAAGTGTCTCAAAGATGAGGGAATGAACCCTTTGCTGTTCCCGAAAGCGCACTTCACTCTTGGTAGGTGACACGTTTACGTCGATTTTTTCCGGAGGAACTGTGATGAACAATATATATGGCGGTGTGCTGCCTTTCATCCAGGCCCTGGTTTTCAGAATAAAGGGTTGATAAGCGCTCTTTATACTGTGTTTTACGGTCTTATCATTGATGAATCTGCCATTGATGAATACGTACTGAGCATCGATCAGTTTTTCGGAGCGCTCTTCCAGACCAAAGATGTAGCCGCTTACAGCGTAATCGCCAGCGCCAGAGTCTATTTGGATGATGTCATCACTAAAGAATCCGGAGCCGAAGATTTCGCCCATGCGTTTGTTGCGGTCATCGGAAGCGATATAGTTCAGTTTTTCTTTGCCATCGGCTATCAGTTTGAAATTGATATTGGGATATATGATAGCCTGATAGTGGAAGTACTTCAGAATGTGGCGCAATTCCACGGTATCGCTACGCAAAAACTTGCGACGGGCGGGCAGGCTTTTAAACAGACCCCTCACCCAGATGGTAGTACCGGGATTGGATGAAGTTTTGAGGACATCCTTCAGTTTGCCGTCGTTGATCTCTATTCTGAGTGCGACTTCCAGATTCCGGCTGCGAGTAAGCAGGCAAAAGTTCGACACCGCGGCTATGGAGGGCAGAGCCTCTCCCCTGAATCCTAAAGAACTGATGTGAATGATATCGTCCACATTGCGTATTTTGCTGGTAGCGTGACTTTCGAGAGCCAGCATGGCGTCGTCCGGCTCCAGCCCAACTCCGTTGTCGATCACCTGGATGAGGTCCTTTCCGCCATTTTCCACTATTACCGTGATGGTGTCTGCTCCGGCATCGATGCTGTTTTCCACGAGTTCTTTCACAACCGAGGCCGGGCGTTCTATCACTTCTCCTGCGGCGATTTTATTGCGGACATCTTCAGAAAGGATATTGATCTTTGGCATATCAGTATCTAAAGACGGAACCGTTTGTGAATTCACGGATTATGGAGTTGTGTGGCACTTGGGCATCGTCGATATCTTTGCTGTGAGATAAAAGACGCAACAGGCGACGAGACTCGGTGTAGGCGGACGAAGTAGAAGGTACATTTAAAAGCTCTTTCCAAGCGTGTTTTTTCAAGACACCCAGTTCATAGGTAAGGCTGCTGTTGAACATATAATCGGCATTTTCTTGAAAGGGGAAGATGTTCTTTTCTTCGCCTTCTCTTACATCCGGCCATCTGCGGATGGTTTCCTCTGCAGAATATCCCCGATACTGATGATCTCGTATGATTCGGCGCAAGAGCCGGCAATCTGTAGTGGGGATTCGATTGTGGTTGTCGATATTCAGCTGATTCAGCGCGGAGATATAGATGCGAGCTTTTCGGTGCTCGGGGATGGAAGAAGTAAGGTCATTATTCAGTCCATGAATACCTTCCATGATAACGATATTGTCCTTTTCCATCTTCACAAAGTTGTTGCTGCGCCGTCTGATACCTCGGGTAAAGTCATAATGGGGCAGTTCGATCTGTTCACCGGCCAAAAGCTGAGTCAGTTGAAGGTTCAGATATTCCAGATCGATGGAATGGATGGATTCGAAGTCATAATCTCCATTCTCTTTGCGGGGTGTGCGGTCGCGATTTAAGAAATAATCATCCAAGCCGATTATGATAGGCTTGGCCTTGCTGGCTTGAAATTGCACACTGAGCCGTTTGGCAAAGGTAGTCTTACCGGAAGAAGAAGGTCCGGCGATCAGGATGAGTTTTACATCCTTGTTCTGAACTATGTTTGCCGCGATCTCGGCAATCTTCTTTTCGTGTAAAGCTTCTTCTACCAGGATGAATTGGGATATCTCGTAGTTATCATTCAGACGGTTGATATCCGAAATATTGTGGACGCGCAGTATATCCAGCCATTTATCGTGTTCCTGATGCAGGGCAAAGACCTTCTTCGGAAGCACAAAGTCTTCCTGCAGTTTCATCGGTTCTCCGGAGGGGAAACGCAGGATAAAGCCCGGTTCCTGATATTGGATGTCGAATTGGGTGATGAAGCTGGTTCTATCTGCCAGCGGGCGTATAAAGAAATCGTAGTATTTCCCGCATTTATAGATGCTCACTGTTTCGGCATAGTGATACTTGATGTTTTTCAATACATCCTTCCGGTGCATGCTGTTAAATATGTCGATAGCTTCGGATCTGCTTACTTCGATCCGGTCTATGGGCAAATCACTTTCGATGATTCTTTGCATTTCCGCTTTCAAGCGCTGGACGTCTTCCATGCTGAATTTCTCGGCATTGAATACTTCGCAAAACACTCCATCGGCGATAGAATGCTCTGCCACCAGAGAGTGAGTGCCGCCCAAAAGAGTGTGCAAGGCTTTGGCCAGAATAAAGATAGCTGTATCCTGATAGATTCTGTATCCTTCGGGGTGTCTGATGGTGATGCAATTGACCAGAGTATCTCCATCCGGCAGATAATCTTCATTGACATATTCGGTATGATTAATTTTATAGCTCAGGACTTGGTTTCGATCGATGCCACTTCCTTTGATAATCTGTGATATTGGCCTAGCCTTTTCCAGTTCGATGAGACTGTGTTTGTGTCCATCTTTTCTTATATCGATCTTCATATTACAGTTTCCTTGAATATTTATTATTTTTTGTCACGATAGCATGGGATGCCATATTGGCCCAGCTAAACAAGCTGGGACACACTAAAATTTAAAGCATTATTCGTCAAGAACAATAGGAGAGATGAAATGCCGAAACAGAATGCGCGCAAGTTGCGTATTAAGCGAGAGATAATCAATCACTTGGGCATAGTGTTTGCCTCAGTGTTTTTTGCCATTGGATATTCCTGGTTCCTTTTACCATACAACATGGCCCCGGGTGGAGTAGGTGGAATATCGCAGATTTTGCATATGCTCTTTGGCCTGCCCAATGGTGTGGGTATGATCATTATAAACATACCTCTGTTTTTGGTCAGTTTTATCTTTATCGGCAAGTCTTTTGGCAGCAAATCCATATACGGAATGCTTGTTTCAGCTGCTATGACCGATTTGTTAAGCTTCCCTATGCTCCATAAAATCGGCTTGGTAAAAGATCTTGCGGTACACACTTACATGGTGGGAGACAGGGTAGTTTATGCGATGTTGCCCCCCGAAGAGATATTCCTGTCAGCGATAGCCGGGTCGGTGATGCTGGGCTTGGGTCTGGGCCTCATCTTCCGTTTCAGAGGTTCCACTGGCGGTACAGATATCCCGGTTGCTCTCATCAAACAGAAAGCAAACATCTCCATCGGAACAGGTTATTACATTGTGGAGACCGGAATTATATTGGCTGTCTCACTATTTTTGCATGATCCCAAATTGCTTATCTGGGGTTATATCAACCTGTTTGTCACCACAAAGATCACAGACCTTGCTTCCGAGGGTTTGCCATATGTGAAGGGGGTATATATCATCTCGAACAACTCTGATGACATTCGTGGCGTGATCTTCGATAAACTGAACCGGGGAGTGACTATCTTGAAGGGGATGAGCGGCTTTCACCAACGCGAGATCAATGTGCTGTTTTGCGTGCTGAACCGCCGTCAGGTGCCCATGCTTACAGACCTGGTAAAGGAGATCGATCCGGATGCTTTCATGGTGCTCACCGATGTTTATGATGTGATGGGCTATGGGTTCAAGAGTAGAAACATCAATCTGCAAGATAGCGGTAACTGATATACTTGAGTGTTCATACAGCGTCCGGGATATCTCGGACGCTTTTTCATTATTTGATGATGTCTTGCACAGTTTGCCATTCGTCCATTATATCCTGATAGCGCTCCTGCTTCTCTTCCTCGTCGAGGCTGTTGTAGTCTCTTTCCATATCCGCCACCAAATTTCCCAAAAGCACAAAATGCATGTTTTTCGCAGAGCCTTTCAGGGAATGTAATATGCTCAGCGCGTCCTTACTGTCTTTTCTGGTAATTGCCCCCAAAAGAGCATCAAACTTTTCGGGAAAGCTGGACACCACGATCTCGAGCAAGCTCTGCAGTGTCTCCAGATCTCCGGAGATGTTTTTTAATAGGGATTCTTTGGCAAAATGAGATGAACTGCCGGCTGATTTGAGAGTTGCTTGTGTTTCTGCTTGTCTGTCCTTTTCTTTTCTGAGGTATTTGCTCAGAGTGTTACTAAGCTCATTGGCCAAGACCGGTTTGGTGAGGAAATCATTCATGCCGGCAGCAAGACAGCGTTCTTGTTCTTCTTTCAAAGCACCGGCAGTAATGGCGATGATGGGTACTGCAGAAAACTTGCGGATCTCAAAGCTCGCACTCACTCCGTCCATATTTGGCATTTGCACATCCATCAACACCACATTTGGCCCATGCTTGCGAACTTCGTCTATGGCTTCAAGCCCATCGGTTGCTTGCCATATCTGAGCTTTGGGAGCTAACTTCAAAATCATTTCTTTCAGCAGTATCATATTCAGGCGGTTGTCTTCCGCGATCAAGATCGAGGGACTTTCGATAAAATCAATCTCTGACATACGTATTTTTACCTTTTTTTGCTTATCCCAGTATCCTAGGTTTTCATCTTTGGTTTCGATGGATACCAGAGTTTCGTGCAGATCATAAGCTTTCACCGGCTTTAGAAACCGATATCGGATTCCCAGTTCCCGGCAACCGGATTGCAGGAGGGGATCTTCGCCGGAACTATGCATTAGCACGATGGGGACCTCTTTGATATCTATCAGGGCATCTTGCTTTAGCTTTCGGATAAATTCCAACCCATCCATTTCCGGCATATTATAATCCACAATTATCACATCAGAATCACAGCCATCTCCTAAAAGTTCCAGAGCCGCATGAGCATTTTCACACTCCAAAACATCAATTTTCCAGTAGTTCAGGCATCGTTTCATGATGTTTCGGCAAGACTGGTTGTCATCTACCAGCATTACTTTTTTGGTGTTAGTCAATACGTGATCGCAATATTGCTTTCCTTCTACTCTGCAATTGATCGAAAAGCTAAAGACTGAGCCGACATCGGACTCGCTGGATATGTTGATCTGACTATTCATCAAGCTGGCAAGGTGGTTCGATATCACCAGACCAAGTCCGGTTCCACCATATTTCCTGGTGGTAGAAGAGTCCAATTGGGAAAAGGCACGGAATAGCTTTTTCTGCATTTTATCACTGATTCCAATGCCCGTGTCCCGGACATGGAAAGTGATGTTGGCATGATCTGCATCAGTCATTTCGTGCCGCACTTTCAACTCAATTTCTCCCTCTTCGGTAAATTTCTCCGCGTTGGATAGCAGGTTGATTAATATCTGGTTCAATCTCAGCGGATCGATTATGGCAAAGCGAGGGATGTCAGGGCTGATGTTTAGTAGAAGCTCCAGATTCTTTCTGCTGGTTTTCACTTTGATGATATCCGTAGCGTGTTCTACCAGCTCAATAATATCCGTGCGTGTGGGAGACAATTCCAGTTTTCCGGCCTCAATCTTGGAAAAATCCAGGATGTCACTAATGATACCCAGCAGGTTGTAGCTGGAATTTATTATGTTATGAGTGTACTGCCGCTGAGCCTCATCCAGAGCGGAGTTTTGCAGCAATTCCGTAAAGCCGATCACGCCATTTAAAGGAGTGCGAATTTCGTGACTCATATTAGCCAAAAACTCGCTTTTGGCTTTGCTGGCATTTTCCGCTCGCACTTTCTCTTGAATGATGCGACGTTCCAGATCTCTGCGGTTGCGCAGATTGATCAAGAGCTGAGCGAACAGTGAAAGCAGCATGCTATCAGTTTTGCTAAAGTGATGATTTTGCCTCACAAAATCAAATCCCACAAATCCCTGGCAGAAGCCCATGTTAACAATGGGTAAAGCTATCAGGCTTTTCACTTTCTGAAGGATCATCAATTCCCGCAGTTTCTTGGGGATGTCCGCGCTATGAGGGTCTTTCATTATCACTGTCTCGCCATTCCGATGCCTTTCGATCCAGGGAGCCAGCATATCCATCGGCACCACTTTGCGTAAGTGCAATTCTGAATCTATGCCTTGGGCCGTCCATTCATTGCTGTTTATGCAAACCCTACTGTCCCAGTCGTAATCAAAGATATAGGCCCGGTCAGCTTCTGAGAATGTAGCCAGCTCTGCCAAAGATTCCTGAATCGCTTCTTCCAGATCCTCAGAATTTAAATTGATATACTTCATAGCCATACGGCTGAAGATTTCCTGCAGTTTTGCCTGTTTTTGCATTTGTCTTTCACGATCGTGTTTTTGAAAGACCTCTGCCAGCAGGTTTGCCACCACTCTGAGATTGTCGATCTCAGATTCGCTATAGACCCGAGATTCCAGCAGGCTGTCGAATCCGAAGTAACCCAACACCTTCGCGCCGCTGCGAATAGGTACGCACAAGATGGACTTGATGTGCTGGGATTTTAGGGCCTGATATTCCATTCTGGCGTGGGGCAAGAGTTCCTCAAGCTTTTCTATCATGATAATTTGGTCGTTCAGGATCTGGTTACTCCACCATGGAATTGCAGAACTTTGGTACATTGGTTTTTTCCCGTCGATGTTGCCTTCGTATTGGGAGTGCCATTCGTTTGTGTTGAGCAATTTGGAATAGTCCTCCATATAACGATATATGTATGCACGCTGTACTCCAAAGAATTCGCCTACAGTCTTCAAACTTTCGTCCAGAATGGTATCGAGTTCCCGGGATTTGCTATTCACAAACGCGGTGGATATGTTTGCGACCATCTTCTGAAAGCGGTTCTGTTGTTTGATTGCTGTCAAAGCTCTATTATGTTCAGTTACATCTCTCACCGACGAGATCACCTGATCGTTTTCCATGGGACTGATATGGGCTTCGTAATGTCTTATCTCTCTATCTATCTCCAATTGATAAGAAAAAGGGATGGTCTCATGGTTTTCCAGGGACGTCTGGATAGCGCTGAAGATATTATCTGCCAGTGATTTGGGAAAGATGTCCCACAAGCTTCTGTTTGGAACGTCTGCCTGGGGTAAGTATAGGGTGTTTGTAGCACCGGTCTTCAGATCGATAAAGTATCCTTCTTTGTTCAACACAAAGATAGGGTCCGGAATGGAATCCAGCAGCGACTCTATGTAAGCGTTTTTCTCTTTCAATTCACGTTCAGTACGCTTCTGGTAGGTGATGTCCCGCGTAACGCCCTGCAAACCGTTGAACGCGCCATCCTCATCTCTGATCATGGATACATGCATGGCGATGTCGATGATGCTGCCATCTTTTTTGTATTGCTGAATCTCAATCATCCTGGATCGATTGGGATTCGCGTTTGGATCAGCCTCTTTCTGTATCTCTTCTGACATCACTGCTTGCATCAAAGCCAAAGATTCGGGCGGATGTTTATCCTCCATGCTGCGTGCCAGATGCTCTTCCGGACTTTCTCCCAACATCGCTTGCACTGAAGGACTCACGTATGTTGTCTTTAAGTTCTTGTCTGTCATAAAGATCACATCAGAAACATTGTCGGTAAGGTAGCGGAGTTTGTTCTCGCTGGCCACAAGCGCTTCTTCGGCTGCCTTGCGACTGCTGATGTCCCGGGCATGGACTATCAGCCCATTGATAGCTTTGGATTCAAGCATATTGAAAGCGAATACTTCCAACCATTTTAACTCTTTATTGCTATTGAAGATACGAACTTCCAAGACTGCCAATTCGCCGGGATGCTCCATCATCCATTCAATGGTCTGTTTCACGCCGGGGAGATCATCCGGGTGGATCACGGAAAATACGGTAAGATCGTAAATTTCCTGTTCGGCTAAACCGAGGATTTTGGTGCCAAGATTGGTGGAGTATGTAATCTTTAGATCCTTATCCAGAATCACGACCCAATCGTTGGAATTGTCCACCAACATACGCATCCGCTCTTCGCTGCTGCTCAATTCGGATTCTATTTGTTTGTAGTGAGAGATATCGAAAAATAGAGTGGCAAAATAGCCCTTCTCAAAAGAGATTACTTGTATCCTGAAGTTTTTGCCGATTGGCTTGGATTCAGCTTCCACCACATGTATACCGCCTTCAATGGCTACTTTGCCATAAAACGCTATCCAATCAAAATCATCTTCGGTGCTTTCGGGAAGGATGTCTTTCAGCGTTTTCCCTATTACGTCTTTGTAATCCAGACCCGTGAGCTCGCCAAAAGCACTGTTGGCTTCGATAAACCGATAATCCACCGGATTCGAATACTCATCCAGCACTATCTCATGATAGGCAAATCCAAAGATCGCCTTCTCCATTATCTCTTTGAGGTACGATTCATCCATCTTATTACCTGTTAGGACCTTATGTAAATGAGTTTACCCGATTTCCGCCAGGAAATGCCAGTTTCCATTTGATAAGTATATAATAGTCACGGTTATCTATCTGTCAATATCTTTGTTTGGAAAATTCGTAATCTTGTCTTTCCTACCCGGATTTCATTTTAGTATATACCAAGTCTTTCTGAGATGTTTGACCGTCTTCAATGGACTTATGAAGGGTCATCTTCTCAAAGCGATATCAATCCCGGCGAAACCTTTTTTGCAACTGTGAGTCTTCTCTACATCCTGGGTATCTCCATGAGATCAACCCCTGGCAAGATGTCTGTACCACCGGAACAAGCGGCAGAGCTGCCGGAACAAAGCACAAACGAATTCTTACTTGACACAAACCCGCATCTCAAAATTATTGTATCAAATCACTATGAATTTATGCAAGGAGCAAGATAAATGAAACAGGGAATTCATCCTAAATACCAGAAAGCAACTGTCACCTGTGCCTGCGGGAACACCTTCGAAACCGCCAGCACCAAAGGCGACATGCACGTTGATATCTGCAACGTGTGCCACCCCTTTTACACCGGCAAACAAAAGATTATGGATACTGCCGGTCGTGTCGAGAAGTTCAACAAGAAATACAAGATCAGCACAGAAAAGTAGATCTTATAAATTTGTGTGCGCCAGTCTTCCGCCCTTTGGGGGAGAGTGGCGTTTTTCTTTATGATAAGGATATTTAGATGAAAAAAGAAATCAGTGTAGGCGGGCAAGCAGTCATCGAAGGCGTAATGATGCGTGGGCCTCAGCATCTGGCCACAGCCATTCGCCGTAGATCCGGAGATATCGAATTGAAGTTGCAGCCATTTGTCAGCGCCACTCAGAACAACATGTTCTTCTCTCTGCCCATCATCCGTGGTTTTGTGTCCCTCATCGAAATGATGAAGATCGGTTTCAGCACGCTCACTTTTTCTGCCGAACGCTTTGAATTGGATTTGAAACTGGAGGCAGCAGAAAAGGGCGAAAAACTGAAAGAAAAAAGCAAAGCGGCAGAGAAGCGGGAAGAGATATTTAGCATTATTGTAGCCCTTGGACTGGCTTTTCTATTCTTCGGGCTGTTGCCATACAAGCTATCGGATTGGCTAAAGCTATCCAAACAGGATTTTTTCTTCAATCTCTTTGCCGGCGGCATCCGCATTGTATTTTTTGTGATCTATGTATGGGCGATATCGTTGATGAAGGATGTGAAACGCCTGTTTCGTTATCACGGAGCGGAACATAAGAATGTGAATGCCTACGAGCATAACAGTAATTTGCAAATTGCGGACATCCAAAGCTATACTACCATCCATCCCCGCTGCGGCACCAGCTTTATGTTCTTTGTGCTTTTGGTAGGGATACTATGCTTTTCCATTGCCGACACCCTGGTTTCACAGTTCATCCTGGGAAGCCCGATTCCGGTGTATCTGCGTCTGGGGTATCACCTTTTGTTGATCCCGCTGATATCCGGTCTCAGCTATGAAGTGCTAAAGTTTTCGGGCCGCAATTTAAAGCATCCGCTGGTGAAGTTTATGACTGTTCCCGGTATGGCCCTGCAACGCATCACTACGCAGCCTCCGGACGACAGTATGGTGGAGACTGCTCTGGTGGCGATGAAAGCAGCCCTGGAGATGGACTATAGCGATCACAAGGTAGTCCTTTTGGAGAATTGACATGATTCCCATCGATAAACTTGAGGCTCTGAAAGTAGAGTTTTTGGAACTCCAAAGCAAAGTATCAGATACTGCCTTGATCTCTGACCCCCGTAGATATAAAGAATTGATGCGGCGTTACAAAGAGCTGGAAGCCATCACAGATTGTTATGCCGAATACAATCGCAGCATACAGGAAATGGCGGATGCCAAAGGCCTGCTGGAGAGCGAAAGCGATCCTGATATGCAGGCCATGGCAAAGACCGAGATCGCCGATTTGGAAAAGAGTCTGGAAGATATTGAATTGCGCCTGCGTGACCTCTTGATCCCCGGCGATCCCAACGATGAAAAGAACGCCATCATTGAGATCCGCGCCGGAACCGGTGGGGAAGAAGCCGCGCTCTTTGTGGCGGATCTCTATAGAATGTACAATTACTATGCTGATATGAAAGGATGGAAAAAACAAGTGATAGACACGAACGAGACCGGTCTTGGCGGTTACAAGGAAGTTGTGATGCAGCTAAACGGAGAAAATGTCTATGGTTTGATGCGGTTCGAGAGTGGAGTTCATCGGGTGCAGCGCGTGCCAGTAACCGAATCCAGTGGCCGAATCCACACTTCAGCGGTCACGGTAGCGGTATTGCCGGAAGCAGAGGATATCGATGTCGAAGTGAACGACAACGATCTGCGCATCGATGTATATCGCAGCAGCGGTAACGGCGGACAAAGCGTGAATACTACAGATTCCGCCGTACGCATCACTCATATTCCCACCGGACTGGTGGTCACCTGCCAAGACGAAAAATCTCAGATCAAGAATAAAGCCAAGGCGCTCAAAGTATTGCGCAGCAAACTGCTGGATCTGGAGATCAGCCGTCAGGAGCAAGAAATTGCCTCCTCACGCAGGGCGCAGGTATCTACCGGTGATCGCTCAGCCAAGATCAGAACCTACAATTTTCCTCAATCCAGAGTAACGGATCATAGAATAAACTTGACAAGTTACAATCTTGACGGTTTTTTGACGGGAAATATCGATGAATTCATCCAGTCACTGCGCGTGGCATGGAGGAATGAGAAGGTAAACGAATAAATTATGTTCCAGATCTTGTTGATCTTTCTTGTGTTACTGTTCTTTTTGGCGCTATCTCTGTTCTTCTCCGGTATGGAGAGCGGTCTTATCTCGATTGACCAAATTTCTCTGGAGCACAGCTCCCGCCGCAATCGCAGAGACGCGTCCCTCCTGCGTTTTATCCGTCAGCCGGATAAGATTTTGGGCACCACTCTCATCGGCAACAACATCGCCAATGCCATATTGGCTTCGCTTTCCACTCTGTTTGTGGCTCAGATGGAGGGTTTATCCCTGGACGCCCGCTATTCCTCGCTGGTGGTTGGCACCATAGTTTTGATCTTTGGGGAGATCGTCCCCAAAGCTGTTTTCAGGGATCATGCCGATACTATCGTACCGCGGTTTTATCCCTTACTACTCTTCTTTTTCTATATGTTTCGTCCCTTTGTGGCAATCGTGAGCTACATCAACCTGACCTTGCGCAAATTACTGAAACTAACCGAAAACAATCAATATGATTATCTTACCAAAGACGACATCAGCTTTCTTTTGGCCGAAAGCAGTGAAGATGGTGCTATGCAGCCTCAGCTGGAGATGATCGAAGACGCACTGGATCTGAAGGAATTGGACGCTCGAAACGTGATGGTACCCCGTACAGATATCGTCGCCATAGCCGAATGCGCCAGCATTCCTGATGTGATCGAACTGGCCAAAGAAGAAGGCTTTACTCGCTATCCGGTATATCGCAACAGCATCGACGACATCATCGGTGTACTAATCATCTACGATATCCTCAAAAAGGATATCAGGGATGACATGACTGCTGGAGAAATTGTTCACGAGCCCTACTTTGCCCCGGAAAACATGGACGTGGATGTGCTCTTAAAGGAGATGCAATCCCAGCGAAAATCCATGGCGATCATCGTTGATGCCTATGGCGGAACTGCCGGCATCGTTACCATCGAAGATATTTTGGAAGAAATCGTGGGTGAGATAGAAGACGAATATGACGACGATGATGAATCCGATGTGGAACAAATCAGCGCAAACACCTGGATCGCCATGGCGGATGTGGAAATCGATCGTCTTGCCGATGACTTTGGCGTGGAGCTTCCGGAAGGAGATTATGAAACGATTGCCGGCCTCATTCTCGATCATCTGGAAAAGATTCCCAATCAAGGACAGTTTATCACCGTGGAACCCTATCGCATTCAAGTTCTGCAAGCCACAGACAAGAAAATAGTAAAAGTAAAAATTCATAAACAAACGAGGTAATCCCATGAAATTGATGGAATGCGTTCCAAATTTTAGTGAAGGCAGAGACCAAAGCATTTTGGATGCCATAGCCGCGGCAATTAAATCCGTGAAAAACGTCGCTCTGTTGGACGTCGATCCCGGAGCTGATACCAACCGCACCGTTTTTACGATGGCAGGTGAACCCGAAGCTGTGGTGGAAGCGGCCTTTCAGGCTATCAAGAAAGCAGCAGAATTGATCGACATGAGCAAACATCACGGCGAACATCCCCGCATGGGCGCCACCGATGTCTGCCCCTTTATTCCGATCTCGGATATGACGATGGAAGAATGCGTGGAATATGCCCGCAAGCTGGGCAAACGCGTCGGCGATGAATTGGACATCCCCGTTTATCTCTACGAAAACGCGGCCACAAAACCTGAATGGAAGAACCTGGCCAATGTGCGCTCTGGTGAATATGAAGCCTTGCCGCAGAAAGCCAACGATCCAGCCTGGAAACCGGATTTTGGCCCTCATGCTTTCAACGCGAAAAGCGGTGCCACAGCCATCTCCGCTCGCGAATTTTTGATCGCCTACAACATCAATCTGAATACCAGAGACAAAAAGAAAGCCCACGACATCGCCCTCACCATCCGTGAAAGCGGTAGGGCTGCCCGCGGTAAGGACGGCAAAATGCTGAAAGACGATAACGGCAATAAGATCATGGAACCGGGACTTTTCTCTCACTGCAAAGCTGTGGGCTGGTATATCGACGGCTACAACCGCGCTCAGATCAGCATCAATCTCACAAATTACAAAGTGACACCCCCACACAAAGTATTGGACAAAGTGCGGGAACTTGCCCTAGAGATGGGCATCCAAGTAACCGGTAGCGAATTGGTGGGTCTTATTCCCAAAGCAGCTCTCTTGGAAAGCGGGAAATATTACCTGATGAAGATGAACGAATCCACCGGGATTCCAGAGAAGATGATCATGGAAACAGCCATCCAATCCATGGGTCTGGCAGAATTGGCACCCTTTGATCTGGATAAAAAAGTGATCGAATATGCCATTCAAAAAAGCGAACGTCTCAGCGCCATGACTGTGGAAGAATTTTGCGATCTGCTTTCCACCGATGCTCCCGCTCCCGGCGGCGGATCGGTTGCGGCTCTGTGTGCCTCCATGAGTGGCGGGCTCTCGGCTATGGTGGCAAACCTCACGATCGATAAAAAGGGTTACGAGAAAGTGCAAGACCATGCCCTAGAATATGCCCCTCTGGGACAAAGCATCAAGGAACGTGCCATGCACTGCATCGATCTGGATACGGATGCCTTCTACGCCATGATGGACGCCATGCGCCTGCCCAAAAAGACGGATGCAGAGATTGCCTATCGCGATGAGCAGATTGAGAAATGCACTCAAGGCGCGATTATCGCTCCTCTGCAAACCCTTAGGATTGCTTTGGAATCTATCGAATTGGCGGACAAAGTGTGCGCCATCGGCAATGTGAACGCGCTTTCGGATGCGGGTGTGGCTGCCTTAACCGGGCTTGCCGCTGCCAAGGCTGCATACTTCAATATTCGCATAAACATCGCGGGCATCACGGACGAAAGCTTCAAAAAAAACACTCTGGCAGAAGCGGAAGATCTGCTGGCAAAATGCAACACAATCAGCGCAAAAGTGGAAAAGGACGTAAGTGCCAGATTGTAGATGCTGCTATATATAATCGGTTTCAGCGGAGCGGGAAAAAGCACTCTGGTACGGCAATTGTCCGTGTCCTGGCATATTCCCGCTTGGGATACCGATCAGCTCTTCACTGAAGAAACCGGCCTGAGCATTGCCGAATATATAAAAGAATATGGCTGGACTTCTTTTCGAGAGAAGGAAAGCGAGATCTTGACGGGGACCCCTATGCTTGATACTGGGTCCCCTTCTATTTGCGGATATAGTGGTTTGATCGCCTGTGGTGGGGGTGTGGTAGAATCAGTAGCCAACCGGGATTTCCTGAGGACCCGGCCGGTTTTGTGGCTTGCCCCTATCTGGAATTCTCTTATTGCGTCTATCCACCGTTCACCCTCAGATTTCTGTAAAGATAAGTCTGATGAGGATTTGTGGGCTGAATACCGGCGCCGGCTGCCCTTGTATCGGGATTGTCTTCAGAAATGAGAGTAGGGGGATGGAAACCTGACTTTACAGATTGACGACAAGACTGATGAAGGGATTGTGCTGCCGTGCCGTAACACTAAAACACCTCAACCTTTCAACCTTCACTATCAAAACAAACACTTAGCGCAGCTGAGTGACCACTTAATCATCAATTCTCAATAGCGCGCAGCTTACTTTTCACTATCCTGCTACAGTTCTATGATTCTGTCTGCATAGGAGATTGCCAGCATCTGATGTGATGTGATAATGATCGTTTTGTCTTCAAAGAGCTCAAAGATAAGGTCCATAATGTTCTTTGCATTAGCTTTATCCAGATTGGAGATAGGCTCATCTAGGAGAATCAATTCTGGAGCGCACAGGAATAAGCGCGCGATGGCAATGCGCTGTTTCTCTCCTCCGGAAAGCAATTCTCCGCCCTCACCTGGAACGCTATAGAGGTTATCGGGGCTGCACATGGATTCCAAGTTTACTTTCTTAAGAGTGCGGACAACATCCTCTTCAGAGATATTGGGACTGCCATAGCGCAAGTTATGGATTAAGGAGATATTGTAGAGAATGCTATTCTGGCTGAGGTAACCAATTCGAGCGCGTAGCTTAGCTTCATCGAGAGAAGCAAGATCCTGGCCATAAAGAGGACTTTTCCCCGTTGTGGCTTTAGCAATCCGATGATCAGGTTCAATACCGTAGTTTTTCCCTTTCCGCTTTCTCCCACGATTGCCACTTTCTCGTTCCTGTAAACCTCGAAACTGAGCTTATCCAGGACCTTGGCTTGATTACTAAGTTCCTGATAATGGAACTCGACATCACAAAAGCTGATCATAGCCCTTGCATCGGTTCTGGCTTCACACACCTGACCAGTATGGGTATTATCCTGATTAGCGTCAGTATCAGATAAAGTTGAAGCCACTCTCCACCAGGAAACGAGTGATAGGGCGATACTGTGCTTCAGCTATCTAATACACTTGTACTTTGAAACAATGCTCTCTGAACATGCTTTATATCTCCTTCACAGATTAACGTATGCACATGCTCAAACACTTGATCGGGGCTCATCGACGTGGTGTCCAATGCATCTGGATACTCAGCGACGGATGTGGCGAGACGATCTAGCGCAAACTTGGATTCCCGCTTCGTGTTTGCGCCGGAAATGCGCCGCAGCAATTCATCTTCGCTGCAAGACAGAGTGATGTGAATAAGATGATAATCATCTGTATCCAAGGAGGATGTAACTTGCTCCGCGATGCATGGCTCGTGCATTACCCAAGAGAAAATGATGTGTTCAAAAGCACCCTTTAGATAAGACCTGAGGACATAGCTGATGTTTCCCAGAACCATTTGTTTAGTGTCGTCGTTCACGATGAAGGGATTCATGCGCCAGAGATCATCTCCATCCAGCCACACATTGTTGGGCAAGCTGAGGCTCAGGGCTTTGGCAAGAGTAGATTTACCAACCCCCGGCGCTCCGCCGATCAAAATCAATTTTGGTTTAATCATATTTACTGTAACTTCGGCGCGTTTGCTGCCAGAGCTTGCAAGATATCTGATGAATAGCTGTAGGCGATTACCGGGACAGGGGTATTGATAACTTTCAGCACTTTCCTATCCACCATCTCGCCACCCATGTGAGCGTAGAATCCGCAGGATGCATTCTTTTCGGCAACCCATACGACCATGGTTTGGTGCCCCAGATCCAAGGCATCTTTGCAAAAGCTCTCAAACAGAGCTCTTCCGATACCCAATCCCTGATGACTTTGAAGAAGATACAATGCTCCCAGTTCCGCACTGCAAGAATTGCCAATTCCTGTTTCGCAATCCGGATGAGATCGATTCTCACCTCCTGAAGCAAAGCCACAAACTGCACCCGAGACCTCGGCAACCAGGAAAATCTGCCCCTCATTAAGACTGGATTGCCAATTGCGTATGCTTGCGGGGATATTCATGGCATCAAGCTTTTCCCGGGGCATAATCCCGGGATAAGTCTCCCGCCAGCTTTGGATGTGACAGGCTGCAATGGCAGCCAGATCTTCAGAGTTTGCTCTGCGGATGGTCATAGTTGCTTCAGTCCGTTTTTTTAACTATTTCTTTTGCTCCTGAATAAGGCTTGCATTTGTAACGCCCTCGGCCACAAGTTTATCTTGCTCTAAAAGCCAGGTCTCAATACCGATTTCGCGGATGCGTCTGTTATTATCCAAAATGAAAGGATAGTCCTTAGCAAAGGACTCAAGTTTTTCGCAGGGGAATGTATCGCAATAGGCACACAATCCACTTTTTTTTTCTTTGGCGCATTTTCTGATCTCGCAGCTCGGATCACCACAACCTCCCTGACACAACACACAAGTTTCATCTTTGTGTTGCAGGCTGTCCAGCACTTTCCAAAACACCTCAAACTCCGGATACTCATATTTACCAAAGAATTCCCAGCCGTCTCTTTTCATGGTATTATACAGATGTTTTGCCTCTTGGGGCATGCCGTTTACCAAGCTGCACATTTTGCAATACAAACCACAATAGCACAGGTATTCGCGAAGTTCTTTCATTAGTTCTCCTTATCTTCTATTGGATTGGGCTTTAGAACTTCAAATTTCACAGTATAATCGCGCAGCATCTCATCAAAAGATCGGTTGATCCGGGGTGAGGGGGAATTCAGGATAAAGCAATGGTAAGAGAAGGTCTTGTCCTTCTTTTGCAGAGTGATCAGATAGCTCTTGCGACTTCTGTTTTCCGCCTGGATATGATACACGCATTTATGCTTTTTCAGAGCTTTCAGAAAGAGTTCATGCGCAAACTGGCTACTGAAATACAGGTAACGGATCTGGTGGCTGGAAGAGTGTAGTAGCGAGATCAGACGACGATTGAAAGTGAAGCCAGAAAGATGATCGTCCGCTGCTTTACGGTCTTGGCGGATAAAGCTTTGCAAGATGTCGCCGATAGCGAGTTGATGCCGTTTGAGAAAGTCTTCGCATTGCAGACGGGTTCGGGGCCAGCGAGGGTTATCCGGCTCGAAGACAGCTTTCATGATGTACCAGAAGAGGTTGTGGATGGAGCCATAGAAAAAAGCAATTTCACCTTCACGTAGTTTATCCAGATTCCCCACACAAAAATTCCACGGTGGGGCAGTGCCGATTATCAGCGCTACGGCATTCTTTGGGATATAGGGTTGCAAAGGATGCTTTTGACGTTCCAGCATTGTTAGCCTTCAGATTTTTCCTTAAACGCAACGAATATTGCGGCCTTGAATCCTGTCAATCATTATTTCGCTCGCATTCCCCCATTTTTAATCCAGCCTGATTTTCATCTGCCATCGATCCCT
>ENA-UOOK01000272-UOOK01000272.1-fermentation-metagenome-genome-assembly--contig:-NODE-272-length-65990-cov-84.786456_pt1 | contig 65990 bp, 47 predicted proteins | sample MGYA00245777_ERZ724023 | MGnify/ENA primary metagenome ERZ724023 (study PRJEB28704, sample SAMN03018312) | fermentation metagenome | biome: anthropogenic terrestrial biome; feature: soil; material... | reverse complement strand
TCGATAACCTAAAACAATCTTTTTTACCTTAATGCTGATATCACGTTAACCATTACAAAAGAGGCCTTCTCGATCGAGGTGGCCTCTTTTTTTATTGATGGCGGCTTATTTTAAAGTAAAAGCAGCTTTAGATATGGCCAGATCAGCTTTTGAAACCAAAAAATCTATTTGTCAAACTTCTGATGACAATATTGGAGTAAAAATTTCAATGCGTATAAAGCTTTATAAATATACTGTTTCTATGTTCCGTGGGGCACCCGGATCACACGAAGAGCGTTAAACCTGATTAGCAGAAGACAAGAAAGCTTGTCTTCTGCCATAAAGAGCAAAAGTTGAACAGAGTTCAAATATCCAACTTTAAAATTGCCTCCCTAATTTTTGTTAAATTTCAATTTCGTTTAAATAATTAAATAAATTACAGCTATATTTGAGCTTAGTAATATATTATTTTCGCAATTTGAATAGATACTATGAATAAAATACTAATTCTGATCGACTACTCCAGTGAGTTCAGCCGCCGCCTGCTAAAGGGACTGATTCAATATTCAAAAGAACACGGCCCATGGATCTTCTACCGGCTGCCTGCTTATTATAAAACTCTCTATGGCGAAGAAGGTATTGTTGAATGGGCAAAAGAATGGGAGGCCGACGCAATTATAGCAAGATGGGACCAAGAAGGAGCTAATCTTCTAGCTACTCTAAACATTCCAATACTTCTTCAAAACTACAAGGAACGTAGCCCATACTTCTCCAACCTGACCGGAGACTATATTGGGACCGGACAAATGGCAGCAAAATTTTTCATCAAAAGGCGTTATAGAAATTTTGCTTTCTACGGTAACAAAGGCGTTGTCTGGTCAAGAGAAAGAGCGGAAGGTTTCTGGAAAGAGGTAGAGAAAGCCGGCGGTAATTATTACTATTTCGAGAGTGAGAACCTGAATGGTGAACAGTGGAGTAAAAGCCATATTCAACTTGACGAATGGTTATTATCGTTACCAAAACCTGTGGGATTATTCGCCTGTGACGATAGCTTTGCACTCCAGGTTTCAGAGATATGCAAGATAAATAACATCAAAATTCCTGAAGATATTTCCTTATTGGGAGTTGACAACGACGAGTTGATATGCAATTTGTCAGATCCTCCTATTTCATCCATCATGACAGATGTGGAAAAAGGCGGTTATGAGGCAGGTAGATTAATTGACAGGTTCATTAAAAGAGAGATAACGGAGCCTTTCGATATAATTATCCGACCAACAAGATTTGAATTAAGAAAATCGACAGAAAAGTATGATATATCGAATGAATATATATCCGAGATAGTGAATTTTATTGAAGACAACTTCACAACCGACATCAACATAGATTCATTTTCCGAAATGGTACCTTTATCCCGCCGAAACCTTGAGGTGAAATTCAAAGACGAAATGGGAATCTCAATTTATCAGTTTATTTTAAGCTGCAGGATAGATTATTTCGCCCATCTATTGTTAACCACAGACAGGACATTATTTGACCTGGCTTTAGAGTCAGGATTCAATGACTGCAAAAACATATCCCGTATTTTTAAAAAAATGAAAGGCTGTACACCTATCGAATATCGTAAAAAGTATAGTGATCATGATAATGAATAACGTTTTTTGAAAACACAATTACGTTTTTAAAGCATTATTGAAAAATATAAGAAATAATTTTGTGTATTCAAGTCATTTTGAAGCACGGTCTTCATATTGTTTTAAAAAATTAATTTAAAAATGAGCACTAAACCTCAAATTAATCAAGTCCGGAATAAAAGCACCACTATCAAGTCTATGATTATTCTGGCACTCCTGTTTTTTATCTTCGGACTGGTATCCTGGGTTAATACCATTTTAATTCCCTATTTCCAGTTAACTCTTCAGCTATCTAATTTCCAATCCTATCTGGTTACATTTGCATTCTATATAGCCTATCTGGTAATGGCCATACCATCCTCTTTCCTGCTTAACAAGGTGGGGTATAAAAGAGGAATGATGTTTGGATTATGGTGCATGGCTTTGGGTGCACTGCTTTTTGTGCCGGCAGCCTACTGGCGCATCTATCAATTGTTTTTATTGGGTCTGTTCCTGCTGGGTGTTGGACTGGCTATTTTGCAATCTGCTGCAAATCCTTATGTAACCATTGTCGGACCTATAGATAGTGCAGCGAAAAGAATGAGCATTGTAGGAACCGGAAACAAGCTGGCAGGAGTGATCGCCAACCTGATTTTTGCCGCTGTTGTCATTAGAGAATCGGACAGAGTCCTTATACGGGAAATAGAAGCCGGAGCTTATACCGGTGAATCTCTTAACGCAGCACTGGATACGCTGATAAAAGGAGTAATAACACCTTACCTTGTTCTGGCAGTCGCATTATTCGTTTTCGGCATTGTGGTTCGTTACTCAACACTGCCTGAATTAGACCCGTCAGTGGTAAATAAGCGTTCCACAGAAGATGAAAATTCACACAAGTCGATTATCCAATATCCGGCTTTAGTGTTAGGTGTAGTTGCAATGTTCTTTCATGTTGGTACCCAGATGATTGCGCTGGGAACCAGTATCCAGTACGCCGGGACCATGGGGGAAAGCCTTTCAGGCCTTGCCCGGAATATTCCATCTTACACAATGTTCCTGACTTTTATCGGCTATTTTTTAGGAATTGCTCTTATACCTAAATATCTGAAACAACGGAATGCCCTGCTGATATGCGCTTCAATAAATCTGGTTTTATCAGCATTGATCATTACCACATCTGGGACAGTAAATTTCCTTGGAATGACTACAGATATTTCACTTTGGTACCTTGTGATGATGGGGCTCCCTAATGCTTTGTTGTATGCAGGTATATGGCCTTTGGCTATAAACAGGCTGGGGAAATATACAAATCTGGGATCTGCATTCCTTGTTATGGCACTAAGTGGAAGTGCAATAATGCCTATTGTTTACAACTCATTTGTTGAAATGAATTCATCATTATCGGCTTTTGATGCAATGAAATTGGCATATTGGGTACTAATCCCATGTTTTGCATATATAGTATGGTATGCTGCTCACGGGTATAGCATCAAAGAGTGGAAACAAAACAAAGCAGAGAGCAGTGTTGCTGTATCTGAAAAAGCTAATTAATAAGATGAATCAAGGAATAGGGCTGGAATGCAACACCTTAGTTTTTCCGCCCGTTACTCTTTGTTTTTCAAATTCACAAAACAAAACCATATTATGGATCGATTAATATTAAAAAACGGAAAGATTATATTCCCGGACAAGATAGAAGAGGACATGACCGTGGTGTGTGAGAATGGGATAATAACCGATATCCTTGACAGTAAAGAGTTCATTCCCGGCAATGGCAATATTGTGATAGATGCAACTAACAAGTATATTGCCCCAGGGTTTATAGATATTCATACCCATGGCGGAGGTGGCCACGACTTTATGGATGGAACGGTAGAAGCTTACCTGGGAGCGGCAGAAACACATGCAAAATATGGGACAACGGCATTATTGCCTACAACGTTGACAAGTACCATAGACGAGCTCATTAACACGTTTAACGTGTATAAAGAAGCCGTTAAAAAGAACACAAAAGGAGCCAAGTTCCTTGGCCTACATCTGGAGGGGCCCTATTTTGCTTACAATCAGCGAGGAGCGCAAGATCCCAAATATCTTAGAAACCCTGAACCGGAAGAGTATAATAAGATTTTATCGGGGTCGGACGATATTGTACGCTGGAGCCTGGCACCGGAATTGCCGGGGGCATTTGAATTCGGGAAAGTGTTGACTTCAAAGAATATCCTGACCTCCATTGCTCATAGCGATGCCATTTATGAAGAGGTGGTTGATGCCTTCAATGCAGGGTTCACCCACGTAACACATCTATATTCGGCAATGTCGTCCGTTACCCGAAGGAATGCATTCCGTTACGCAGGCGTTTTGGAAGCCGCGTACCTGATTGATGATATGACGGTGGAAATTATTGCCGATGGAGTACACCTGCCAAAGCCTCTTCTTCAGTTCGTATATAAATTCAAAGGGCCCGAAAAAACAGCACTATGTACCGATTCCATGCGGGGAGCGGGAATGCCGGACGGAGAATCCATCCTGGGAAGCCTGGAAAAGGGCCAAAAAGTAATTATAGAAGACGGCGTAGCCAAGCTGCCAGACCGTACCGCTTTTGCCGGAAGTGTTGCAACTACTGATCGACTGGTAAGAACAATGACAGAAGTAGCCGAAGTGCCGTTGGTAGAAGCGGTGAAAATGATGACACTAACACCAGCCCGTATTATGCGGATTGATAAGCATAAAGGATCTATCCTGAAAGGAAAAGATGCCGATATAGTTGTTTTTGATAATAATATTAATGTTTCACACACAATTTTAGAAGGAAATGTCATATACACAAATCAACACTGATGTGATCACATTCACGAAAGAAGTGCTGGGAGTGAAAATCTTCCATACAAGAGAAGAGATGGGAAAAGAGGCAGCCATCAATGTATCTGAAACCATTCAAAAACTCCTCAGGGAGAAAGATGAAATAAATATGATATTCGCTGCTGCACCATCGCAAAGCGATTTTATGAAGGAATTAACAGCTGATAAACGGATCCGGTGGGAAAAGATCAATGCCTTTCACATGGATGAGTACATCGGGTTGGAAAAGGATGCTCCTCAGGGATTCGGGAATTTTTTGAGGAAACGAATTTTTGAAAAAGTTCCTTTTAAAAGTGTGCATTATATAAATGGGCTGGCTGAAGACCCTTCAGCCGAATGCGAAAGGTACGCAGGTTTACTTGAGCAAAATCCTGTGGATATCGTTTGCCTGGGAATCGGAGAAAACGGACATATAGCTTTTAACGACCCACCAGTAGCCAATTTTAACGATCCAAAATCGGTGAAGGTGGTGGAATTGGATTTGGCTTGCAGGCAGCAACAGGTGAATGAAAACCTTTTTGCCTCGATAGGCCTGGTTCCCACACATGCAATAACCGTTACAATTCCGGCATTGTTAAGGGCGAAACACATGTTTTGCATGGTACCCGCTGAGAATAAAGCAGAAGCTGTTTACAACACTCTGAACGGTGATATCAGCGAAGCATGCCCGGCCACGATATTAAGAACAAAAAAAGGTGCTATATTATATCTGGACAAAGACAGCGCTTCTTTGTTGGAAAACAACAACCCTGGGGACAAATAACTGTAAACAAATGAAAGATATATTTTACTCGTTCTTTCCCCGGTTTACTGCGTTGCAAATTTCACCAAAATGGGATGGCTATCATAGGCAATTCACATCTCGCAAAACAGAAAAATAACTTCGTGAAATTTGCGCCCTTTATTAATTTAAAATTCTTAATAAGATTTATGTCTTTAACAACATCAAAAAAAAATATTATGAAACTCAGAATTATATTTTTTGCATTTTTAACCTGTTTTTTTTCTCTGTCCCAGGCACAGATAAATATCGGTATCATAGGCCTCGATACCTCTCACGCAACCGCATTTACAAAGTTTTTGAACGGAGAAGATAAAAATGAAGAGTTCAAGGATTTCAGGATCGTTGCTGCCTATCCTTACGGATCTAAAACAATTAAAACGAGCTACGACCGAATACCCGGCTATATTGAACAGGTAAAAGGATTGGGTGTGGAGATTGTTCCATCAATTGCAGAATTACTTAAAAAGGTAGATTGTGTGATGCTTGAAACAAATGACGGGAATCTTCATCTGGAGCAGGCAAACGAAGTTTTTAAAGCAGGGAAAATAGTTTTTATAGATAAGCCAATAGGTGCCAACCTGGCACAAGCCATTGCTATTTTCCAACTTGCTAAAGAATATAACGTACCTGTTTTCTCATCCTCAGCTTTAAGGTATGTTGAACAAAGCCAGAAGCTAAGAAACGGAGAGTTGGGAAAAGTACTTGGAGCAGACTGTTATTCACCCGCTCATCTCGAACCATCACACTCAGATTTAGCATGGTATGGAATACATGGCATTGAGACTTTATTTACGGTTATGGGAACTGGTTGTGTTTCGGTAAACCGTATGTCTTCAGAAGGGACAGATGTGGTGGTTGGACTTTGGGACGATGGCAGAATTGGTACAGTAAGAGGAGCACGTACTGGAAAAGCTCCATATGGAGGAAATGCTGTTACAGACCAGGGAGTTGTCTCTACAGGAACATATGGCGGGTACGAGCCGCTATTAAAGGAAATACTGAAGTTTTTTAAAACCCGTATTCCACCTGTAACTGAAAAAGAGACATTGGAGATATTCACCTTTATCGAAGCTGCAGACATCAGTAAAAGCAAAGGAGGGAAAATTATTCCTTTAGATGCAACATATCAAAAAGGTGTAAAAGAAGCACAAAAACTAATCCGTAATTTAAAATAACAATAAAATGAAAAAGGGATGGCCGATTATTGTAGCCGGGCTGATATTGCTTTCCTGTATACAACAAAACAGGGAAAAAGCCGGTAATAAAACAGCTTTTACCGGCAAAGAAGGTGAAGTAAAACTGATAGTACTTGCACCGGGGCATTTTCATGCCAACTTGCTTCAAAAAAGCACCATTCCCCAAGTAAATGATTCGGTATACGTATACGCAATATCACCTGATGATGCCGGATTAAAACAATATCTTTCAGCTATTGAGCTATTTAACTGCAGATCTGAAAATCCGACAGACTGGCACGAGATTATTTATACCGGCCACGACTTTATGGATAAGATGATAACCGGTAAGAAAGGAAACGTTGTGGTACTTGCAGGTAACAATAAGAATAAGACTGAATATATTCTCAGTGCTGTGAATGCCGGTCTGAATGTATTGTCAGACAAGCCGATGGCAATTAACCGGGAAGATTTCCTTTTGCTGGAAGAAGCGTATAAAAATGCCAAGGAAAAAAATGTTCAACTGTACGATATGATGACAGAACGTTACGATATACTGAACATCATAGAAAAAGAGCTGATAAACAACCCCGATTTCTTTGGAGAACTGGTAAAAGGGACCCCGGAAGATCCCGCAATATATATGGAGAGCGTGCATCACTTCTATAAAGAGGTTTCGGGCACACCACTGATACGACCTGCATGGTACTACGATGTTGAGCAACAGGGAGAGGGTATCGCCGATGTAACAACCCACCTGATTGATTTGCTGTTCTGGAAATGTTTCCCGGGCCAGCCTATCGATTATTCTCGAGACATCGGAAATATCTCAGCTACTCACTGGCCAACTGGAATATCTCAGCAACAGTTCTCTCAATCTACCGGAGAATCAACATTCCCGGATTATCTGCAAAAATATCTCGTTAATTCAATATTAAATGTCTATGCCAACGGAACTGTTAGTTTCGATGTAAGAAACCACAATGTTAGTTTAAAAGTTATATGGAACTACCAGGCACCTGATGGTGGCGCAGACACATTCATCTCCACGTTGAAAGGCACAAAAGCTATTTTGAAGACTGTTCAGAATAAAGAACAAAACTTCGTAAAACAGTTGTATGCACAAAAAGCCGAAGATGTTGATGAAAAAGAGTTTGCACGGAATATAGAAACGGCTATTGGAAAAATAAAAGCTATATATCCATTTGTATCTGCTTCACCTACATCCTATAATGGGGAGTATCTTATAAGTATTCCGGTTGAAAACAGAGAGGGGCATGAGTCGCACTTCAGATATGTAGCTGAAAGTTTTTTCAACTTCTTGGTGAATCGTAATATGCCGGAGTGGGAGAAAACAAATACTTTAGCAAAATATTTCATTACATCAACAGCATTGGCAAAAGCAATTGATTCAAAATGAACAGGGGCGAAAGAATAGGGAGAAATGGTTTATCTTCATTTGATATCCATATTTGGGCTCACCTCTTCCTAAACAAGGAGAGGTGAGAATTGTAATTAAATTATATTCATATTGAAATATACAGCTTTTATAATTCTATATTGTCTGGCTATTTTTCTGCTCTATACGGACAAAATGCATCACGTTTGAAAGAGATGGAAAAAAGTTTGTTATATACCCCTTTTCTTAGCCTGATCCTATACCTGTATTTCGAAACATATTTGCCTCTATCAGGCATATCAAAAAAACAGAGACCGACTTTCCTGAGTCAAGTTGAGCAGAATTAATTTTTATTGATTTATACTGATTATAATAAGTTATTTTTATGAAAACACTCTTTAAGTTTTATTTGCTGTCTATCATCATCTTATCTGTTTCATGTGTAAGCATGAAGCAGAATGAATTAAAAATGATTGAATTGAAAGAGCCAAAACGTCCGGCCGGGCAGAAAAGTGTTCTGCAACTTTCTGCAGATCCAATTCCAACTGTTAGAATTGGCTTTATTGGAGTGGGTAACCGTGGGGGGGCAGCTCTTAGAAGATATATCCATATGGAAGGCGTTGAAATTAAGGCTATCTGCGACCTGAAAGAAGAGCGGGTAAAAACAGGACAATCATATCTTCAAAATAAAAACCTCCCTCCCGCAACGGAATATGTGGGAGAAGATTCATGGAAAGAGGTTTGTGAACGTGATGATATTGATTTAATCTATATATGCACTGATTGGCTATCTCACACCCCAATAGCTGTATATGCCATGAAAAAAGGCAAGCACGTTGCTATGGAAGTACCGGCAGCGGTAACCATAGAAGAATGCTGGCAGTTAGTCGACACAGCAGAAAAGACAAGAAAACACTGCATGATGTTAGAAAATTGCTGTTACGATTTCTTTGAACTAACTACTTTAAACATGGCTCAGAAAGGAGTGTTCGGAGATATTGTCCATGGGGAAGGTGCCTATATTCACGACCTTAGGTCCCAATTGAAAAATGTTGAGGGATGGAGAGTTAAATTTTACGAAACCTATAACGGAAATCCTTACCCTACCCACGGTTTCGGTCCCATTTGCCATACTATGAATATACACAGGGGTGACAAGATGGACTTTCTGGTTTCAGTCTCTTCAAACCAGTTTGGAATTTCTGCCTATTTAAAAGAGCTGTATGGCGATGGATCTCCGGAAACAAAAATAAAACATACATTAGGTGATATGAATACGACCATTATACGTACTGCAAAAGGAAAAACAATCATGGTACAGCATGATGTGACCAGTCCCCGCCCCTACAGCCGTCTTCATACAGTAAGTGGCACAAAGGGCTATGCACAAAAATACCCTACTCCCCTAATTGCTTTGGAGCCGGATTCACATCAATTTCTGACGGAGGAAAAATTTAACGAGCTGATGAAAAAGTATGAGCACCCTTTCATAAAAGAGATAGGAGAGAAAGCTAAAAAAGTGGGAGGCCATGGAGGTATGGACTATATAATGGATTATCGTCTTATTTATTGCTTAAGGAACGGCCTGCCACTTGATATGGACGTTTATGATGCCGCAGAGTGGTCATGTCTGGTTGAACTCACTGAAATTTCAACCACAAATGGAGGCCAACCGGTAAAAATTCCCGATTTTACCCGGGGAGATTGGAATAAACTACAAGGGTTGAACTATTTTCAGTAAAATGGTTTTTTAATTATTTGAATCAAATGACAAATAGAAGAGAATTTATCAAGCAAGTTACAGCCGCAAGTATAGCTGCGGCAATACCTGGGCAGATTTTCGCCCAAAGGGTAACAAAAAAAAGCAATAATGAACTTATCTGGGCTAATTTGCTCCATTTAAGTTATAATATGTGGGAAGATAATACGCCTCTGAAATATCAAACAAAAAGTTCGCCAAGCAATGATTGTCTGGAAACAAGAATGTGGGCACACTGTTATCAGCCGGAACTGACTTTCGATAAAAACGTCTGGGATCAATTATTGAAAAAAATGGTTGATGCCGGAATGAATATGGTTATTATTGATTTAGGAGACGGAGTAAAGTATGATAGCCATCCTGAAATAGCAGTGACAGGAGCCTGGTCTCCCCAGAAGTTAATGAGGGAATTAAAAAAAATCAGAGAGATGGGTTTGGAACCTATTCCCAAATTGAACTTTTCAACTGGTCATAAAGCCTGGTTAGGGCCCTATCAACGTATGATATCCTCAGATAAATATTATGCTGTATGTAAAAATTTGATTGAAGAAGTATGCAGTCTGTTTGACACCCCCCGCTTTTTTCATCTGGGCATGGATGAAGAGACCGCAGTACATCAGAGGAATCATGAAAATATGGTTGTTCGTCAAGGTGAATTGTGGTGGCATGATTTTTATTATTTAGTGGATTTAGTTGAAAAACAAAATGTCAGGCCATGGATCTGGTCCGACTATGCATGGGATCATCCTGATCTTTTTTTTGAAAAAATGCCAAAATCTGTTTTGCAAAGTAACTGGTATTATGGATCACAATTTGAAAATATCAGCAACCCTCTGAATGAAAAATATGTAAGATTATATGACCAGTTGGAGGCACACGGATTTGATCAGATACCGACAGGGAGCAACCACTCAAATGATGTTAATTTCGGAAAAACAGTAGAACATTGCTCGAAAATAATCAGTGCCGACAGACTCAAGGGTTTTATGCAAACGACATGGAGACCTACATTGGCTCCTTGCTTTAAAAAACATTGTGAGGCTATTGAGCAGGTAGCAAATGCTATAGGTTAAAAAAATATTATCATATGAAATCATCATATGAAAACGTCAAACTGACGACATATCCTGAAAAATCTTGCAGGTCTCACAATAGCCGGATTAAAACTGATTCAGGTTATTTTCACTATTATGAATACCCAATGATGCTGCATGGTTCGTTGCAGAATATCATGGGGACTCGTTTCGACATTCTGATTATCGATAAAAGTAAACCGGAATCGGAATATTTATGGAGTGAAACAGTATCTGAGTTACACCGTCTTGATAAGATGATGAACAGATTTGACCCGCTGAGTGAAATATCGATCATAAACCGGGATGCATCGGATAATCCTATCCGTGTAACCTCTGAAATGTGGTCTGTTTTGCAAAGCTGCAGGCAATACTATCTGCAGACTCTAGGATTATTTGATATTACATTAAAAGATTTTTCAAAGGTCGGCTTTGCCTGGCAGGATAAATCAATATATTTTTCTCAACCCGGCTTATCTCTTGATCTGGGAGGATATGCAAAGGGGTATGCTTTGAAAAAAATCAAACAGTACCTGGTTAATGCCGGAGTTCAACACTGTTTTGTGGATTTCGGCAATAGCTCAGTATTGGGAATGGGCCATCATCCTTATGGCGATGCATGGAAAATAAGCATTGTAAACCCATTTAACCCGGGAGAGAACCTTAATGAGATTTCGCTAAGGGACGAGGCTTTATCGGTATCGGGAAATACACCAACCTATACAGGCCATATAGTGCGGCCCGCTTCGGGAGAATCAATAAAAGAGCGTAAAATAATATCAATAACTTCAAAAGACCCGCTGGAGGCCGAAATACTCAGCACGGCTTTTATGATGGCCGGGCGGGAAGAAAAAAAGAATTTATCTGAGAATTTTAAAATTAAAAATATTATTGAATATAGTTTATAGAATAACAATTCGGTATTCCTCTTAGGAGACTGATAATAACAAGTTGATTATCAACTCTGAATACTTTTTTGGGGTAAGGAGCATAACTAACTGATTATTCAGCTATTAAGTAAGAATTTACCGGAATGTATACAGGACTTATAAGGAAGTAAAATCATGTCGAACAAAAAACCTAAACAAGTGGATACCAGCCTGCGGCAATTTATTAAGGACTTAGGTTATATTTCGGGAGGTGCCACGCTATTGGCAACAACCCCGTGGCTGCAATCGTTCACAACGGATAAAGCAAAAGAAATTAAAAACGAAAAAGCACGTATAGGATTTATAGGGACGGGCTCCAGAGGAACTTACAGTATCCATGCTGTATCAAATATTCCGCATGCGGAAATTGTTGCTTTATGTGATATATATCCGCCGAACTTGAAGGCAGCCTCTGCTCTGTGCCCAAATGCAAAGACCTACACAGACTACAGGAAAATGCTGGAATCTACCGATATAGACGGTGTTATTATATCAACCCCACTCTATTTACATGCACCCATTACTCTGGATGCGTTGGAGGCTGGCAAGCATGTGTTTTGTGAGAAGGCTATGGCTTTGACCATGGATCAATGCAAAGTGGTTTACGAGGCATACAGGAAAACTGACAGAGTGCTCTATTTTTGTATGCAACGGATGTTCGATGAGAAGTATATAAAAGGGATGCAGATGATTCATTCCGGATTAATTGGAGATGTTATGGGAGCCCGTTGTCATTGGTTCCGGAATCATGACTGGCGTCGACCTGTACCTTCCCCGGAACTGGAGCGTCAGATAAACTGGCGCCTCTATTGGGACTACTCGGCCGGATTAATGACTGAACTAGCTGCGCATCAGCTGGAGGTGTGCTGCTGGGCCATGAAGATGGTCCCCGAATCAGTAATGGGAATGGGCGATATCGTATATTGGAAAGATGGAAGAGAGGTGTATGATAGCGTGAATCTGGTATACCATTACAACAACGGAGTCAAAATCAATTACGAGTCTCTTATTTCCAATAAATTTAATGGGATGGAGGATCAGATCCTTGGCAGTAAAGGTACCATGAACCTGGCTACCGGCATTTATTATCTGGAAGATGAAGCCGGTAGTAACAAATCGGGTATTGAACAATTAATCGGACAGATAGGCAATAAAATATATGCCTCAGTGCCGGCTGCCGGCCCAAGCTGGCGACCTGAGACAAAAGAGAGGTATACTCCTCACAACATCATTGAAGGAGAATTTCATGTAAATGACGGGTTATCGATGATTGGAGCCCTGAAAGATGGTTCCGATGAAATTCTGTCTGCATTCTGCCAAGCTTGTATTACCGGCGAAAAAGGGAAAAATATTGTTGAGGAAGCTTATCTTGCCACAATGCTTTGCCATTTGGGGAATCAGGCTATTACCGAACAAAAGAAGATCTCTTTCCCGGAAGAATATAAAATTCCATATATGAGATTTTCTTAAACTGAGTTTTTCTATACCAATTATTACTTAATTATTAAAGGAGACGCATGAAGATGAAAGATTTAATTATAACGTCAAAGCGGTTAAAAAAAGAAATATTTATTCTTTCCGCCTGCTTTATCATAGCATTCCTGATAAATATTTTTTCAATTATTACTTTCAAAACACCCTGGTATGAAATGTTTACCCAAATAGGATATGTTATTATTATTTCTATAACTTTGTATCTGCTTGTTGCAATGGTCAGAGCTGTTGCCCTTTTGATGAAAAGACTGATCAAAAGGGCTGCATGATTTCATCGGGCACTCATAAAAAGCTGCTCATTTGAGACTACTACATTTATGTAGAGAATATATTTGTAAGACATCCGACAGTTATAAAAAGCCGTTTCTTTGCGACCCATGCAATCTTTAGTCAAGACGGGGCACTAACCAATATCAATTGCAAGATTTTGCTTTTATCGTAACAAATGCGAAACTTCAATAAACAGTTTATAAACCAATATAATGATGAACAAATTCGCACTATTTTTTCTCACGCTTTGTATCTCAATAACTTCTGTTCATGCGAAACAAATAAAACTACTAACTATCGGGAACAGTTTCTCTGAAGATGCAATTGAGTATTACCTCGCAGGATTAGCTGAAGCTAATGGCGATACCATTATAATCGGGAACATGTATATTGGCGGGTGCTCTTTAGAAAAACACTACATCAATTCTGTAAATAATTTTCCCAACTATTCGTATAGAAAAATTGTAAACGGTATTAAGACTACTACACCAGGTTACAGGCTGATTGATGCTATTAGTGATGAAGAGTGGGACTATATCTCTTTTCAACAAGTAAGCTCACTTTCCGGCCAATACGAGTCCTATTGCCCATATCTTGAACAGTTGATAAGTTTCGTGGAAAAACACTCCTCCAATCCTGACATGGAGATAGTATTACACGCTACCTGGGCATATGCACAAACTTCTACTCATGCCGGTTTTTCCAATTACGGCAACAATCAGATCTCGATGTACAATGCAATTATTGATGCCTCTTGCCGTGCAGCACAAAAAATGGGAATCAAGATTATTATCCCTGCCGGCACAGCCATACAAAACGGAAGGACAAGCAGTCTGGGAGATACTTTTTGCAAGGATGGGTATCATTTGGATATTAACTACGGAAGATACACGGCTTCTTGCACATGGTACGAGAAATTATTTGAAAAACCGGTTGTAGGAAACAGTTACGTCCCCTGCACAGTTACTCCCTTTCAGGCAAAAGTAGCTCAACTTTCCGCCCACCACGCTGTAAACAATCCCTATAAGATTACGCCTATAGAAGTAAGTGAAGATTCCTGGCGTACGATTGCCTCCTATTTCTATCCACCAAAAGAGTACGAATACAGTTTCCACGGCTATCGAACTCCTCTGCAGTTTTACGATGGTACCCCTGTAAAGGATAGAGCCGATTGGAGAAAAAGGCGTGAAGAGATCCGCTCCCGCTGGATGGAGATGATGGGGGAATGGCCACCTATATTAGATCAGCAGGAATTTGAAATTATCGGAAAAGAGAAAAGAGAAGATTTCATGCAGTACATAGTACGGTTTTATTGGACGCCCAACGAACAAACGGAAGGCTATTTGCTTGTTCCCGATAAGAAAGGTAAAAAACCAGCTGTGATCTCTGTATTCTACGAACCTGAAACAGCAGCGGGAATAGGTGAAAAACCCTATAAAGATTTTGCTTATCAACTGGTTAAAAAAGGATTTGTCACTCTCTCCCTTGGTACTTCTGTGACAACTAAAAACAAAACATACTCCATCTATTATCCAAACATAGAGAATGCAACCATCCAGCCTTTATCAGTATTGGCCTACGCCGCAGCAAATGCACTGGAAGCACTGACAAAGTCAGAGGATGTAGACCCGGAACGGATAGGAATTGTAGGGCATTCATACGGGGGAAAATGGGCTCTGTTCGCCTCTTGCCTGTACGATAAGTTTGCCTGTGCAGCGTGGGGCGACCCCGGTATTGTTTTTGACGAAACAAAAGGAGGAAACGTCAATTACTGGGAACCGTGGTATTTAGGTTATTATAAGCCACCATGGAATCATACCTGGAGCAAGACAGGGAAGAATGCCAGGGGTTTATATCCAATGCTTCGTAATGAAGGATACGACCTGCATGAGCTTCATGCACTCATGGCTCCTCGTCCTTTTCTTGTTTCCGGCGGATCGTCCGATCCTCTTGAGCGTTGGATTCCGCTAAACCATTCTATCGCCGTAAATAAACTGTTGGGATATACCCACCGGGTTGCCATGACCAACCGTCCCGAGCATAGCCCGAATGCAGAATCAAACGAAGTGCTATATTCATTTTTTGAGTGGTTTTTGAAATAAAGTACATCCATATTTCGCATGTATCTACTTGGTACCCTTTTCACATAAATCAAAATCGAACAAATTAATTCAATAATTCAGGAGGGAAAAATTATGAAATCCAATAGAAGAAGTTTTTTGAAACATGTAATATCCGGAGCTGTGGGGTCGAGTTTTATTTATAATACTTATGCAGATGAATCATTTAAGTGGAAGACCAATATTGAAAATGATAAACAGGCAGACTTTATACATGGAAGTTCATTACCCTCCGGTGGATCATTTTTTAACAATTCCACACCAGGCCGGGTAAATGCTTCAGGTATAATTGACATACACTCGGAAATAAAAATAAATGAACCCTTTCATGGTGCTATCTTAAACTGGAGACATGGCGAAAAGACGGATAATGGTTTGAAAATCAGAGTTAAAGGAACAGCGCCTGTTAATCAAAAAGTTATTGTAAATGGGGTAATCGCTCAGCGCAATGATACTATGTTTACGGCAGAGATCATCATTGAAGATAAAGAGACTGAGATTACTGCAACTGCAGGTGATTATTTAGGACAAAAATCACATAGTATCCGGGTCATTTGGGACAGGAATTCTTTTCCCCGCTACAGCCTGAATATTGATGATAATATTTTCTTCCTGAGAGATATTGCCCGAAAAAAATACACCTCACTCTTCGATTGCTTCTATCTGAAAGGACTTCGTGAAATACATCGTAAATATGGGACAAAATATCATTTAAATATTTATTATTCAGATGGTTTAGAATACACTCAGGAAAAAGAGTTCACTTTATGCGAATTTCCGGATAGATATAAGAGTGAATGGATTGATAATTCTGATTGGTTAAAATTAGCCTTCCATGCATATACAAATAAACCCGACAGACCTTATCAAAATACTCCTCCTGAAAAAATAATTAATGATTTAGATATGGTTGCAGAACAAATTTTTCGTTTTGCAGGGCAAGAAACTTATGGCATCATGACAAATATACATTGGGATTTGAATCCTTCTGCCTTTAAACCATTGGCAAATAAAGGCATTCGCGTTTTAAGTGCATATTTTGCACATAATCAAAACGGCTGGAATATCAATTTGGGGTTGGATGAAGATCGTTCGAGGTATCTTTCAACCCATGATTTACTTATGGATTTTGACAGCGGAATCATTTTCTGTAAAACCGATATGGTTTGCAATTCAACCCCCCTAAACGAAATTGTTCCAACATTAGAATCAATATCCAAAAACCCGGATTGTGCTGAAATAATGGATATTTTTACGCATGAGCAATATTTCTGGCCATTTTATAATAGCTATTTACCGGACCATTTCCAACGATTGGAAAAAACCGTACAATGGCTCACTGAACACAATTACAAGCCCGTATTGTGGAATGACGGGATAATGGGTGCTCCAATTTAAAAGGTCATCTCTGTTTAAAATGTCAGTGCAGCATACCCAAATATATTTTTGATGAATTTTCTATTTAATGCCCTGGCTCTGCAGCAAAAGTTATTGCTTTTTATATACTTTTACATAATCTACCATAAAAGTATCAGGAGCACAAGCATTCTTTATTCCTTCAAGCGTTGACGGTATCTCCATGCTGAGAATCATATACTGATCAATTTTCGATACGCCTTCACTTATCTCATGAAACTTCAGTCCATCAATAAAGAATACATATTTCTCCGGTGTCCATTCAAGTGCAAAGGTATGAAAACCTTCTGAAAGCCCTTTCAGATCGCTGTCAAGACGCCCCACCGATTTCTGGTTTGGCCCATAAGCCCAGTGAACACAATGTGTCATATGATCGTCTCCTAGCTCCTTGAAATATTCAAAAATATCTATTTCCGCACCAAAAACTGCAGGATCTTCACCTTTCGATATCAGTGGAGACTGCATCCAAAATGCCGCCCAGGGCCCACTACATTTTTGAAGGCGGGCACGGCATTCGAAATAACCATAGGTAGTATTAAATGTTTGATAGCTTCCTACGGCACTACCCATAATACTGTCTTTCTTGATGTCATACATAAGAAGTAAACACCCATCATTTACGGCAACCATAGAAGGGTCGTTGTAACCAATGCGGCGAGGTCCGGTTCCCCTGACTTTCCATTTTAAAGTGTCCAGTTCTGTACCTTCAAAATTATCTTCCCAAAAGAGGGAATAACCTTCATTCTCGGGAATAAAGAGATCTTGTGAAATCGCGCTGTTTTCAGGGATAACGCTCTCTTCTGCTTCTTTTTTTGATTCTTTACACGCAGATATAACTATGATACCTAACGTTAAAATTACAATTAACTTTTTCATTTTTTGTTTTTAATTATTATATATTTGTCATTTTAGATAGTTGTCGATAAAGCGGTATGCATCTTCCCTTATTTCAGAGGGAAAATCGTGGCCTGTGCGAGGATAAACAAATTTTACCGCATCATCTGCATTCATAAAGCGATAGACTTCCCTGACACGGCTTTCACACTTTCTTACACCTTCTACAGAAAAATTGAGGTCATATATCGGAGAATTTGAAAAAAAAGGCCTGGGAGCAATTGCTGCAATAATTTCATCAAAATCGAAAGGGATCTTTTCAGCATCCAGATCGAATTTGTCTCTGATAAAGGGCATGTACCTTTCTTGTGCCCAGGGTCCCAAACGGCTTCCATATTGAATAATACTTTTTTCACCTGCATGGTAGTAATCAAAGAGTGTCCATCCGCAGCTGGAAACAACAACTTTAATTCGTGGGTCAAAAGCTGCTACAAAAAGGGCGTTATGACCGCCTAAAGAGTGCCCGATAACCCCAATTCTCTTCTTATCAACATAGGGAAGAGACTGCAACAGATCAATACAGGAAATATGATTATAAATGCCTTTCATTGTTCCTGAATTATACCGGTCTTTCGCGAAGTCGTAATTTCCCAGTTCACCCATACTCGGATAATCCGGCGCAATAACCACATATCCCCTCTCTGCCAGTTCTTTTGCATAGGCTCTGTTTTTAATGCCGGCAGCACCATCAATTATCTTCTTACCTTCAGCACCGGTCCCATGAAGGGCAAGTATGGCAGGTAACAACTTCGAAATATTCTTTGGGCGGTATAGATAAGCGAACACTTTTTCTGATGGTGCCACCTCAAAGTTTATGGTGTAACGGATATATGTATCGTAAACAGCTGTGTCGGAATATTCAACATGCAATTTTTTCTTCTGCCGTTGCGGAAGTTTTCCCATCACAAGTTGCATATTTTTCAGTATATCCTCCCTTTTTCCGCTCCATTCATTTTTATTAGTTATGGGTAAGACATTCCCTTTACGGTCTCTATAAGTCAAAAGGTCATAAGAGCTATTTATAACGCTGCGGCTTAAAAGGCGTTTAATCTTTGCCAGAATCAACTTTTCCGATTCAGCGGTTACAGGACTGGATTCAATCTCATACCCTCCTTCAGCATAGGCTTCTTCTGTTCCGATATAAAACGGACCATAATCGCCATAAGCAGCCATCGCAACAAAATTATCGGGAAACATCTTTTTAGCTGCCAGTTGATACTCAATAAAGAGTTCTCCCGGCATAAATAGTATACGGGCGTTATGGATCCGCAAACAGGCTATTTCTATACCCTTCCCTTCAACTCTTCTCTTATACCAGCCCAAACGGCCCATATTGTTGGCAAGTAAACGGCTGTTCATTTGATTCATTTCCGTCTCTATCTCTTTGACTTTATCTCTATAGGGCAATAATAGATTTTCGGTATTCCACCCCAGGTCAGCCTGTCTGACACTGTATTTTTTAGTATTGTTCCATGCACGCTCCATTCCATCTGCCATTCTCCTAGCCAGGATTAAACGGTTTTCATGGCTGCCATCATTATACTTCCCGGCTGCCACATTACCTCCTGCGCCGTTGAAATGTATGTGCATGGCATCCGGCACAGCCAACTGGCGCAGAAAACGGGCAATACCTGGAAAATCAGGATTGGCTATTTTAGTAAGATAATAACTCTGTGGATGTGTTGCATAGAAGCTTAATACAGCCAGTGGAGTATTATTGTTCCAGAAACTTACAAGCGACACTTCCGGATCTATCAGCCCCTCAGGCATGGAACGGAGGATGGAATCTTTGGTTGAAGAACCACGCATAGCCACAATCCGTCCCTCTTTTTTATAAACCCTCCTGTTTGAAGCAACCTTATACACTTCCGCACTGCCTATACCTATATCTGTTACCTCCTTAACGTCGTTAAGTGACAAGTGGATAGCTGACTGAAGCCTTCGGATTACCTCCCGGGCAAAAGTGCCGTCAAAACAACCTGAAGGAATATTTTTATCTTTTAAAATTTTCTCAGCTGTGAAATCACATATCGGAGCATCATGCTGATGAACAGTATGTACTACCACCCTGTTGGGGATAGTGCCGGCAGCTTCAGCCAAAGCCTCCTTGAATATATCCTGTGACTCATTGGCAATTCCTATCCAGTCTACAGAACACAAAACGATGGGCTCGCCTCCGCCCAACAACACAATGCCCCTAGCCCTCAGTGTTTGTTCCCCGGAATTTATCATCGGGTCGTAAGTGAGACTGCTGCCAATTGGTGGAGTAGCATCCACATCAAAAACAGCAATTCCTATTCCACTTGTCCCGGGTGGGGTAGCATATAAAGCATTTGGGAATGCTGACCCCGCTATGCAAAAAAGAAAAAGAAAAATCAATTGCAATTTTATCACTTTCCGCTGTCTGTTGCTTATCATTTCATCTAATTTTTATAATATTTAAATTATTCTGCATACCTTCATTAAACCTGATAGAAAGCTCAAAGTATGAATGCTTGTTCACTTTCTCAGAATATAAGCGGACTATACTAAAAGAACAAAAGCACCTCCATATCACTGCAAATCTGCAAGATACACCTCCATGGGAGACAATACCTTGATGTCTCCGGCAGGCATGGTAAAAGAGATTGAATCGGTTTTACTGGTATTTGTTGCAATAATATATTTTTTTCCACTCTTTTCACCTTTTATCGTTACATGTTGATCCCCATCAACCATTGTTTCAAGTGTATTAAGCTTAATTATTGCAAGATTATTATTCAGCTCTTCCATTATTGGAACCAGCTCGTCAAAAACTTCCGGTGTTTTGGACCAGTCATTCCAGAAAAGCACTCCTGTAGCACCATGTATTATTGCAGTGTATATCTGGCATTTTACAATTTTCAGATAATCAGAAGGAGTTAAATTCGACGGCTTTGCATATCCATTTCCATCAAAATATAACCATATAGGGACTTTGCTCCCCAATCCGGTTCTAAGTGCATCAACAGTAATGCCTGCAAGTATGGGATATGCATAGAAATCAAGAAATGCATTGATTCCGAATACATCTCCGTTTCCTTTATAATCCTCAGAAATAATCCGGATGTTCTCCTTCCATATATTTATCAGCGTTTCCCGATCATATTTGTTATATGAGTATTCTCCATTTGTAAATTGATATACTGGAGTACCGTCATAAGCTTCATAAAATCCGAGCAGCGGGAATTTACATTTGCGAGCATCCTCACTAATCAAATTATAGGGGGGATCAGCCGGCATCGTTTCATTCTTTTCGAGATAACGTTTTTCAAAAAGATAGGTACTCCCCTTGGCATGTCCCAGCAGATCAACATATACAAGAGCTTCCGGATCATGTTTTTTAAGCCTTTGGTTGATCAAGGTCCCTACTGCAGGGGGAACAGCCCATTTGCTTACCCCTCCCAATGCTATCTCGTCTATATGAGAGTATATATATTTATCGTGGGTTTTTTTACCCAATAAGGCAATTATCTGAGAATCGAGATACTGAATAAAATCGGGATTGTCGGCTTCCTTTTTTATATATTGGCTTCTATAATAATCTTTATCTGCGCTGTCGGGTAAACTTTCTATCCTGTCAAGATAACCATGGAGTATTGGTGAAAAGGGATTCAAAATATGAATCTTGTCCGACATATACTCCTTTTCGTTGCCTAACGACATAAACAGCATATTGAAAGGTGAGGTCTTTTTCTTGAAGAGCAACTCGTTTTGAACATATGCAAGACTGTCTGCTTCGGGCTCCTGGGTAAATACATAGCCTGGCACATGCCATGTGCCGATGGCAAAGAATCTGTTTTCCACGTTCTTTCCATCTTTTGTAACAATCCATCCTTCATCATCTATGCTCCAGGTTTTTGCACTTGAAGTTGATTCCTGAGCATTCATACAACCGCTCAGATAGAGGAAACAGATACCACTAAAAATAATATTAAATACTCCGTAATTTTTCATAATTGTGAAATTGAAATTTATATTGTTAAATATCGTAACCCTGCCACAAAATAAGTTTCATAACAGGGCTAGCAAAACCTGGCAGTTATATAAAGTTATGAGATTAGATGGAGCTGTCCTCTGTTCTCATAGACCTTCATGATTGCATTTATCACATCATCCATATCCTTCTCTGTTGCCAATAACGGCCCCGAAGCCCATAGCATCACCATATTGTCACATACCCAATCGCAATTAGGCAAATTCAAATCTGATTTAAACTGACGAAGCCTCTCTGCTGTATACATAGCTTTGTACTCTTTTCTTGCCAGAATATTTTCTGTCCAAGGCTCTCTATGCAAACCATTCCTGATATAAGGACTCAGGTTTATTCCCTCAGCAGAAACCGCCTTTAGAAAAACATCCCGGTGAACGCCATTCCAGTGTTCCTTGTGATATGCCATCGTGTAAAGGTAAAAGGAACCTTTGGTTGTTCCCTTATACAATTTCTGTGGCACAAGCCCTTTAAATCCTTTAAGCTTTGAACTTAAATATGCAGCATTGCGGTTACGTACTTCAAATTGCTCCTCTGCACGTGTGATCTGTTCAAGCAGTACTGCTGCCTCAAACTCATTCATACGGTATTTTGGCCCGATGGTTTTGTGACGTCCCTGCCTGCTGGTCCCATGGTTCATTACAGTATAACAATCATCCAGCAACTGTTCATTGTTGCTGATGATACCACCACCTTCCCCGCAGCAAATAGTCTTGCTTGTCTGAAAACTAAAACACCCGGCATCACCAATAGTCCCCAGACGCTTGCCCTGATACTCCGCAAGATGAGCTTGACATGCATCCTCGATAACTTTTAAGTTATGTTTCCCGGCTATGCTCATTATACTTGACATATCTACCGGTTGGCCCATCATATGTACCGGCATGATGGCTTTAGTGTTACGGTTAACTTTTTTCTCAACTTTTTTCGGGTCAAGCTGGAACGACTCTCTGTCCAAATCTACTAAAACAGGAAGCGCCCTCGCACTTATTATTGAAGAGATAGTTCCCATATCGGTATATGGGGAGGTTATGATCTCATCGCCGGGACCAAAACCCATGGCCTCTACAACAGTATGAAGTGCTTGTGTCCCCGAACCGGTTGTTACGCAACCCTTTACTCCCAGAAGGTCGGCATATGCTTTTTCGAAACGTGCAACATTGCCGTTGACGGCATTATCAATGCGGTTCCATTTACCACTCCTAACAGTCTCTGAGATTCGCTCTACAATCTTTTCGTCAACATACGGCCATTTGGGCCACACTTTATTTTTCACCAATGGCTCTCCTCCCAATGCCGCTAATTTACTACTCCCTTTTACATATGTGTCAGCTATGTTTTTTATCGGATCTATTGACCCGGCAGTAGCAGCTAACGCAGTACCGGCCGATACGGTTGTTAAAAACGATCTTCTTGTTATTTTGTTTGTTTTCATTATGTAAGTAATATTATTATTTCAAGTTTCTCAAGAATTAATTACTATCCCATACGATAAAAAGTGAATTGGGGACGGGTTACAAATCGTTCTCAATATAGCATTTAGCTGTAATATGTGAACGTGCGAAAGTTGGTAACTAATTATTTGTAAATCCCGCCTTCACTATCTGATATTTTTCAGAATCATTTACCGGATTGGGATGTGTATAGATCAATACACCATCGGCATATTCCCTCCCGCTTCTTATTACCTCCGATACGTACAGAGGGGTTGAAGCGCCCAGACGGGAATGAGCTGTCAGATATACATCGATGTAAATTGGCATCTGCTCATTGAATAGGCTTCTCAGTTTCGCAATCTCCTGCTCAACCAATCCTGCATTTTGAAGATTACCTCCCTCAGACTCTGCCCTGTATGGGAACAGTATTCCATCGAGCATTGGTGAATAGTTCTTTACAAAATCAATCGTTATCTGCCTATAATAGGAGCAGGGAATAAATTGAAGTGATGGATTGATTTCATCGATTTTTTTTGTCATTTTCCTGACATACTCAGGCGTATAAAAAGTAAGATTATGTACAAAATCATCAATACTGAAAGCAACCAGATTAGGGTAATCTGCACTAAGTTTCGCGATCTCTTCCGACCATCTGATATAGTCCAGGCCAAAAGGTTCAGAGTTCCATTTCGCTTTTGGTTTCGACTCGGAAGGGGGCACTAAGGAAACCCATACAGCGATCCTGTTTTTTAATGCCATGGGAAGAAAAAGCTTCAGGTCATCCCAGTCGTTTTCATTTTGCCATATTAGCCAATTATATGTATTTGCGTTCAGATCTTTCAACTGATCAATCAGCCTATCAAGATCTGCCCGGCCGTTAGAGAGTCTTGGCAAGCCTGAATAGGTTCCAAGTATCATATTATGTTCACGTGAATATTTGAAGTAATCTTCCGGCAGTTTTCCTGTCGATCCACAACTGGAAAACAACAGGCTGCAACCGAAAATAAACGCAGCAATCAAAAGCAACAACGCACTGTATAACAAATAATTATTTTTCACGATGTCAATTTTTAATTTGTAACAATGTTTTTAAATCCGGTAATAATTGCTGATTCTGATGATTTGCTCCATTTGGAAGGTAAACCATATACCCGTTGTGAAATATCCCCTTCGTATCCTCCCTCATCCAAGATCACTTCTGATGGTATATAACCCATCACATCATTAGCGTAAGACATTACAAAGATTTGCCCTCCGAAGGACTGTTTCAACTTTATGCTGTATGATATCACAGATTCTCCTCCAAGCACAAACAACTTCTGCTCACCTATCTGCCAATATCCTAACGGAAAAGGATAGGAGTTGGCCAAATGTCCCTTCGTATTCAGCTCCGAGATCATACCTTTCGCCCATCTGGCCTGATAATCATCCTTCTTGGCAATTTCTCCAAGTTCCTCAATTGGCAATGGCTCATCCAGTAATAGATTTATTTCGGAATATTTTGTAATAAGCTTACTCACCTGCAAGTCCATCTCTTCGGAGAGCACCCGCTCTACAGCTGCGGCAATTTGTTTTCCATATTGTACCGCCAGCGGGATACTCCGGCGTGGCATTGGATTCTGATCAGCTCCTGCTCCCTGGAAAAACATAGCAGTGGCACCTGGATAAAGCTTTTCAAGCTCAATTTGGGCAAACCCCGGATAATCGCCCGAAAATTGATTGATTGACAATGTGGTTGGATGACATGCATATCCAAATACTACGGCTAACAACTGCTTGCCTTCCGTTTCAATTTTTATGACCGGAACAGCATAATCATTCGGTCCTTTCAATTCAGACGTAGCTGTTATGCTGCCTTCTTTGTTGTTACGGCGGTTGACCTGAAAACGAGTAATTCCACTACCTGTAAATATCCTTACAGGTTGCAACTCTTTCATGGCCTGATCAACCAGGTAGAAAAGTTTTTTTTTCAGCTCTTCCGTATACTGATCCACTGCCTTCCAATCCTGTTCACTCATGGGATAAATATACCTCAGAGCGCGAGAGATGACCGGCCCTGAATGTGTATGGGAGCTGCTAAGAATGATCTGGGCATTATCCAGTCCATATTTAATATTTATCCATTTTCTCACCTCATCGGAGAAATCTTTCGGAACACCCAGAATATCCATGGTAATTAGCAGAGAGCGATTTCCCGATGCATCTTCTAACAATAGTGCCTTAGCCCACAGGTCGTGCAACGTCCCTTCCGAAGGAGAAGTTCTGCTTGCATAACCGGCCATCCATACCGATGACTCCGGGGTAATAACTGTACGTGCAACACCGGCTTTCCACAGATATTGATCTTCATCAATTTCCCCCGCGTGGGTTTGAAAACAAATTATCAACAGTCCAATGATGACTGGTAAAAATTTCAGGAAGAAGCTTTTATTCATCATATTCAACTTATTTTGTTTTTGCAACAATCTTTTCGGCATTCAGCTGAATTTTTCCAATCGCGGTTGCAATATTGTCCATCTCCTTTTTGGTGCCAAGCAATACGTTCTGAGGGATCCAGACAGCCTCTTCATTACATAGTTTCTCGTTTAATGGACATTTGTTCTCCTCTGCATATTTATCATAATTCAACCTTTCCTTCGGATAAAATTTCTGATAATATTTACTCTCAAAAGCATTTTTCAGATAGGGCATTTTATTCAGTTCACTATAGCCACTTGAACATGGAACACCTTCGGCCCGTAATGCATTCAGAAATTCTGTTCTCGATAATCCTTTGAAATGTTCCTTGTTATACCTGAATGGGAAAAGATGGTAAGCTGCTTTCGTCACATTTTTGTACAATTTATACGGCATGATTCCCGGAATGACCTCTATTTTAGATCTGAGGTAAGATGCATTATCATTACGCTGATTGGTCTGTTCCACCAATCGTGTCATCTGCGCCAAACCTATCGCAGCCTGATACTCTGTAATGCGCAGCTTTGTCCCGATCATGACGGTACCTGCACCTATCTGCCCCGCAGTTGATCCGTAAGGATTACCGTAGTTATGGTAAGAATAACATCGATCCATAAAATTATCATCATCGCTTATAATTGCACCCCCTTCCCCGATAGCCATGTTTTTGGAATTCTGAAAACTAAAACATCCCGCGTTTCCAAAGGTCCCTACTTTTTTCCCGTTTATTTCTGCCATCCATGCCTGGCATGCATCCTCGATAACCAGTAGATCATGTTTCCTGGCAATTTTCATAATTCTTTCCATATCGCAGGGTAGCCCAAGAATGTGCACGGGAATAATTGCCCTGGTATGAGGAGTAATCTTCTCTTCTATTTTATCCGGATCCATCTGGAACGTTTCCGGATCAACATCCACAAAAACAGGAATCGCTCCATTGAATAAAATACATGATACGGATGCAATAAAGGTATAGGGCGTCACCAATACTTCATCGCCCCAGCCAATTTCAAACTGAGCCAATGATGTGTTCAGTGCATTGGTCCCATTTACTACCGCCAGAGAGCGTTTAGCTCCCATTAGTTGTGCCCATTTTTTTTCAAATTCATCTGTGAGCTTACTCCTGGACCAGACACCACTACGCATCACATCAATAAGTTGCTTTTCATCGGTTGCTGGATTCCACTCGGGCCATACAGGCCACTGTCCCGTATATGATTTCTGGCCACCCAAGATGGCAGGCACTTTACTTTTATTATCACTCTGAGCCCAGGTATTTGCCATGTTAATGTTTGAGACAGCAAGTAAAGACGTGCCTCCAACTATGCTTTTTTTGATAAACTTTCTTCTGTTCATATTATTGCACTATTTTGTATTTATAAAGTGAATAGCTGTTCTCCGTTACTAATTTAAAACTAATTTGTCCATCTTCACCCGCTTTTACGTGAAAATTATCACCTTCACCCAAAATCCTTTCCAATTCAATGCTTGTCCCTGGTTTTAACCATGTATTCAATTGCATAGTTTTATTTTTGTTGTTTTCCCTGAATATTAAAAAATAACCGTATCCATCTTTAATGCTTTGAAAACCTGTCCATGATTTTCCGGACGGTACATCGCCGATTGGCAGTATTACACCACTGTGCAAATCATATTGGATTTTCTTATACACATTCAATATATGTTTAAGTGCAAAAGCCTCTTCCGGCAGATTATGTGCTTCCATCCACGCAAGGGGCTGTGCCATCATAGTAATCGCAAAAAGGTATTCAAAATCGTAATTTCCGGGGGCAAAAGAATCGTTTCCATATTTTTCATTATTACGCCATTTATTCAAAAACTCAATCTGCAAATTACGGGAAGGAACATATTTCGACAATGTCCATAAATTTCTCAAAGTCCAGTAAGGAAAATAATTTCCTAAATCGGTATATCTGTTTTCAAGAAAAATATTTCCAAAACTGTTCTTGTAGAAATAACCGAATCGTTTATCTGCAGTAACGTCCAGATTAAAAACCACATCATGATTTAATGCCTCCGAAACTGTGGAAAGAAGGCTGTCTACCCTCTCTTCAGAGAGTTTGTTATGAATTCTTAATCCGTCAATTTTGAAAGTCCTGATTCCATATTTCCTGTTTAACGAGATCAGAACTTTTGCATCCTGCAACCAGTCATCATAATTATCGGTATAACTCGGATTAAACCACAAACATACTTCTATTCCAAGCTCTCGCCCTTTTTCAACAACATTTTTCAATCCTTTTGGGAAATTGACCGGATCGGGAATCCAATAGTCAGACCTCTCCCAAATTTTATCGAACGAACCGCCACTTGTTGTAGCAGGGCTTTTACCAGCTTGCCATCCGTCATCAATCTGAAAATGGGTTATCCCTAACCTATGACATAACTCCAGCTCACTGAGGATATATTCTTCATTGATGCGTTTTCCAACCCCGCGATCACCCCAGGTATTCATCATAATCATTTCGTCTCTGTCAGAGATAATCTTTCTTATTTTTGACTGATATGCTTTCAGATTAACAAGAGCATTATACTCATTTTGAGAAAAAATACCGAAAACGGTCGAATATCCACGGGTCCATTTGTCTGTACTAATATCATTCTCATCTATTCCCAGGCCAATGGCCTTAACATTTCCGAATGAAGCCAGATAATCGGCTGAAGGATACTTCAACTGCGCAAGAGAAGAGGGAGATTCCTTAAGAATAAAGAAACCCTGTTCATTTTCATTATTGAGGGCAAACAACAGATTCCCCTTATAAAGCCTCTCATTGTAAGACTGATAGTCGTTCACCATTACCAGGCTGTTCAGATGATCTGTCATCTCAAACAGACTTACAATCCTATACTGCCAATGTTTTCCCTGAAAGGATACACTTTCCAGTACTGGTATTCGATTTGCCGTTTTACGGGAAGCGACAAATCTCACATCCGTCAGTTCATTATCTATAAACTGTTTATCATACCATCCGATATTGGACATATTGCCCTTGAAATAGAAATCATTCCCCACTACAGGTGACTCGGGATATAGCCTGATTACACGCTTTATGAGCAACTTTTTGATGTCATATATGATTTCAACTTCCACATACGCCTCTCTTAATGAGCTTTCAGCTACCACATAGCTGTTGAAAGATACAAGGGCAGAAGAGCTATTATATCCCGGAAGGCTCATATCGGGTGACTCAGACTGTGATTGCCATACAAACCGGTTCGTTTTATTCTGAATATACCTGGTAATCAGATTCCCTTGATTTAAATGATATACGCGTTTTATCTGTGAATTTTCGACCACTAGGGAATCCCCTTTTTGCATGACAATGCAATCACGGTAACAGATAGATGTCTCTGCTACCAGCTGAAAAGCAGCTAGTTGCAAAAACAATAAGGTGACTAATCTGATAATCATTATGTTGTAAAATTTATCCATCCATCACCAGGGAATTTTCTTATAATCACGAACACTCTACAGAGCATTAACTCCCGGTTTTGCAAAACTTTATAAGAGCCGGGACTTCTACTACTCTTATAGCTATCTCTGTGACGATTGATGCAAATTATAAAATAACATCCGGGTCAATTTGTAAATTTGTTGTTTTTAAATTACACACTATGTACAAAGAAAAAAATTAATAACGAAATAGGAGTTTGAGTTACCGCATTTTCTTCCTCATAAATCGCAAAAACATAATTTAAAGTCATTAATTATTCTAACAAATTATCTGATCCATTTAATCAACAGAACCTTTATCCCGTTAATAAAGATATCACCGGAATTCTCCCTAAAAAATACTACTGTGAGAATAAACAATGCTTGGCATTCTGTATTGAACATTATAATGTTACCTCTTCGGTAAGCGTATCGATAAAGTAAGGTTATAATGTGTTTTTTGACATCTTCAATCAAACAAATATTTCACCGACCGGGCATTTTGCTTGAGTAACAATTTTAATTATATATTAACCCAAAAAGGATTGTGCAAAGAGTATTTTGCACAATCCATAATCAGGCTGAAAAATTTCAAATCACTTAAGACTTTGCACAAAAAGTGTCAATAAATCTTATAGTCTGAAATTCAATACTGCGGATTATTCAAGTCACGGTAATTGAATTTTAATCAAATCCTCTATCTCTTTTCCATCGTGCATGAAACGTGCCAGTGTATATACGTTTCCGGCATCGTCTATAGCAATAGAGTTTACATAAGTGGGATAGGCTCCGTCTTCATAAAACACCGGTCCCATATCTTTATATTCTTTTTTCGTAATATCGTAAGTAACAAGGTGGAGATGTTCCAGTCCTTTTGCCGCTCCCATGTTAATTTTATCAAGCCCTGTAACTCTTTTTCCGTTTTCATAGATAGGGGCTCCGGTTAAGTAATGGATTATTCCGTTTTTATCTATCGTGAAACCAAGGTATCCATAGCTGAACTGGTCAAACATTCCACTTTTCTTTGACGGCTCGGAAGTGATACGATCTATTACCTCAATTTTCTTTTCTTTCGGATCAAAAGTGAACAGGTAGCCGGAATTACCATGTACCCCATATGCTTTGTTTTCCGGTTCATACCAATATATTTTTCTCCAGTTGTAGCCCATGCTGCCCGCATCTTTAGGATCATAGGAACCAAAGTAGTCAATCCGCAGATCAACACCTTCAAGTTTTTCCGGAGCAGCCAGAGACGGGTTGTAGTAATATATATCCCCTTCTGCAGTAGAATAATATACATTTCCATCGCGTGGATCCACAAACATCGAACGACATATTACCCTGAAGTCATCTGTACCCAACTTCGTTTCTCCGGCTTTAGTCACAGGCCCTAAATTACGAAGGGTTCCTGATTTTATATCATGATGAATCAGCAATCCTTTCGGCCATGTGAGTCCATATAACTGATCACGTTCCTTGTCCATTACCATGGTAATTATACCCTCACCTTCGGGAGCCAGCGACAGGCTCTTAATCTCTTTTGTATTTAAGTCATAATAAAGAAAGTGTCCTCCGGGGTATAATTGGTAACCTTCAGGAGCCACTGTTGGTACATTCTCTGCTCCGTCAATCATCTGGTAATATCCAAGGTGAGTAGCAAAATACAATTTATTATCTTTCTCGTAGAATTCTACGTGGCTTTTACCCTGTGCAATATATTTTTGTTCTTTTTCGCCTAAAGCTTCGGATAAATCTGCCACAAATTCTGTTTTATCAGTCAGTGGGTCGTAGCTATAGAATTGTCCTCCCACATCGTGCCTGGTAGAAGATAATACATAGTATATTTTTCCGTCACTTGCTTTTGATATCGCATTGTAGGTATCATGTGCATCATCAAATCCTGAAAAATACCTCTTTGCAACAAGTGTGGCTGGGTTTTCAGACTTATCTGCACTTTTATTAACGGCAGAGTTGGTCTGACTTTTATTGCAACCGGCCAAAAAAAGCAGCATTAAAATAGGAATAAAAATAGTTTTCTTCATTTTCGTTAGTTTTTTATTAATACTATATATTTAATTATTTTCTCATAAAAGATAAATCTAAATTTTTTATAATTTCATTAACTCTTTCAACTGTTGCTTCTGTAATTTTTCCTGAAGCGTTTTGCGTCATTAACCTGGTGTAGTTTTTATCGACCATAATATCTTTTCCAGAGTATTTGGGCATGTTCAGTTTGCGTTTACTTTTCTCCTGTGATTCAAAATATCCCTTCTCCATATAAGAAATGTTACTGATAGCCATAGTACAATTTCCTTCATTATATGTCAAGTGCATGTTATAGGTTATATACATGCCAAATACAGCTATAGGATTAGACGATATCTCGAGATAATCTGTTATAAGACAAATGGTGGAATCTTCATTATTTATAAGAAACGCACCGGAATACGGATCCAGCTTATCATTCAAATAAGAATATGTTCTTCTAAAGAACTCATTTTTATTTAACTCGTATTCAAACTTAGCTAAAAAAACAACTTCTCCGTCAACCACAGGGATCGAATCTTTTGAGAATTGAATAGACTGTGCAAATCCCATTGAAGAGGGGAAAAAGATGAAAAACAAACAAAGCTTAGCGATAAAACCTCTTCTTGATAAAAATTTTGAAATATTACGCATAAACATTTGATTTAACTGATTAGCAATTATTTAAAGCTCTAAATAGTAATGAGTCCTATCTGTTTACCCATTTTACAAGTAACCCTAAAAGGTTGTTTCAATTCATTTTTCTCATAAACTGCCGGCTTTCAGCCTTTCTACTTTCATCATACATAGTGATGAGATCTTACTTCACTTACTTAGTCGAAAACTATATTCCTGTATAATAAAAAACTTTTTTTTACAAAACTATGTTTTTTTTTATAAACCCAAGGCCATTTACAAAAAAATATAAATTACAACTACAAATTTATCACATAAATTACTCTATAAATCTATCTTCACGTTGAATTCCCCTCAAAAAACGTCAATTTATCCATATAAAATTTATCATTGATATTATATTAGTACCTGGGATAGCGAGACATCGTATATTTTCGATTCGAAAAGTAAATATATAACCAATATATGGGAAATGACCCATCGGAGGATATTTCAATCACGAGCTTCGGGGTTTGACAGAGTGAATACAAGATAACTCACCAGATTATATACATTATGTGCAAACATCCATGTGGAAGTTGTGGGTATTAGTCCGTGAATATTTTTTATGCCGCCGATGGTTACATGTATTCTTCATTGTAAAAAAACAAACAAATCTTCTAAGCCAAGACAATAATAGGATGCCCCTGTAGTTTCTGCGGCAGTTTTGGCCTCTAATCTTCTAATGGAAGCTATCTCCTCTCTTGTATGCACGGCACTGCCTTTATCTCCGGGAGTCATCGTTGCCATATGATTATCCCAACCTGCATTTTTCAATAAAGAGAGCGTTCCGGCACACATCATTTCAACATCATCCGGGTGTGCAAAAATTGCTAATACTTTTTTCCCATTGATTTGTGTTTAAACTTTTATATTAGACAATATCCTTAACTTCCTTGCTTTTTGCAGCTTCGCAACAAGAAGCAATTATTTCTCCAAACTCACCTTGTCCAATTGTTTTTCTGGCAAGAATACTTCCTTTAGAACCATAAAGTTCAAAAATATTTTTACTGCTGTTATCCGGAATACAAAAATAGGAATCCACAGTGGCAATAGCGCCGTTTTCAAAAAATAAGGCAGCTACAGCGATATCCTCTGAAGAATAATTATGAACTTATTTTTTAAATAGTGCATACTCATAACAATTTAGATTATAGCTTTTACCAATTAATTTTTTGCTTGTCGAATTGATAAAAAATAACCTATATGTTTTGTAATTTTATCTGCTTAATCTACAATCTTATAGTTGTTGTATTTCCTTCCAATAAGGATATGTCCACAGGATAATTTGTTCTCCAGGCACCGCGTGTAAAGTCGGGTATTTCAACAGGTTTTGAATGGTTTGACACTGATTTTTCACTTAACGGAATAATCACGCTCCAGGCAGCAGCATCATACACATCAATATCCATCGGAAGCCCGTTTCTCAAACAATCAATAAGCCGCCATGTCATTAAAAAGTCCATTCCACCGTGCCCCCCCACTTTTTGGGCCATTTCTCCAATTCGTTTTACTATCTCCGGCTTATACTGGTCGTTAATTTTATTCATCTCTTCATCATCAAGCCATTTACTACCAAGTGAAATCCTGCCTGGCTCAGGATATTTTTGGGCAGCACCTTTTGTACCACTGATCATGTGTATACGGGAATAGACCCGGGGACTGGTAGTATCGTGCTGAAGCATTATGGTTCGCCCTTTCTCCGTTCTGATTATAGAGGTATTTATATTTCCTCTGTAGGAGTTGGTATCATACTTTTTATAAAACTGATCGTTTTTTGCCAGTTCAGAAACTTTCTTCCCAAGCATAAAATCATTTGAAGACATCGAGGTCATGTAGTTCAGTTTATCTCCTCTGTTAATGTCCATGATCTGACAAACGGGACCTAATCCGTGTGTGGGGTACAGATTTCCGTTATGACGCTGGCTTTCTTCCAAACGCCACATGTTTAAATCTTTTGTCTTTTCATGAATTGACTGGTGATGAATATAAGCAGCATCGGCATGGATAATATCTCCGAAAAATCCTTGCCGCGCCATGTTTAATGTTAGCAGCTCGAAGAAATCATAGCAACAGTTTTCCATCATGTAGCAATGCTTTTTTGTCTTCTCTGATACCTCAACCACTTCCCAGGCCTCGTCAACGGTGGATATGGCTGGTACCTCAACAGCCACATGCTTACCACATTTCATCGCATACACAGATATGAGTGCATGGAGCGGGCCTCTTGGAACGGCAATACTAATTAAATCAATATCAGGATTTTCACATACTTTTTTCCAGGCATCTTCACTTCCGGTATATACCTGTGCTTCCGGTAATCCCCGTTTTCTAAGCAACTGCTGAACACTGTCAATACGGAATTGTACAATATCGCAAACCGCCTTTATTTGCACGCCTTCCAGGAAGGTCATATGATTCAGGTTCGAATAACCGCGATTCCCTATCCCAATAAATCCTAAACGTACAATATCCAGCTTGGGAGCCCGGTAACCGCACATATTAAAATATTGTTTTCTTCCTGTCCCCTTAGATAAGGTTTCAAATCTATCTGAAATGGATCCTTCAGCATATAGGCCGGGGATAAAACCGAAGCCAATGCCTCCTGCTGTTATCTGTTTTAAAAAATGTCGTCTGTTTGTTTTCATGCTTTTTCAACGTCCAAATTTCCGAGTGATTTTTATTCTTAATTAAAAATGTTAAAATACAGGATAGCTACAAGAGAATTGTTCTTTTGTTGACGAACTCACCATTTATCATTATTAATCGACTTTTGTCGAATTTCAAGCGAATTTAATTCACAATCAATAGTGGTGATTATTTTAAACGATGTCGGTTTCATATATTATTCCTGAAGAAGATATACAATACCATATTTATCCACTGTGCCTCTGGGCACAATAACTTTGTAACGGTTCTTTCCTGTTTTTTCAACATCCACATTTTTGTGTCCTTCCGCATCGGGCGAAGTATAATAGGCCTTTTTGAAAGACGGCAATGTAATCTCGAAACTTATATCTTCATTGATCGGCTCCCAAGCTGGAGCAGCAAGGGGAAGCACATCACCATGCTTTGACTTTACTCCCGTAGCATTCAGCAAATGAACCATTACAGCGCCCTTTTCTGTATCCTTATAAGCTGTTACAAGCACTTTTGATGGAATTGATATCGACTTGAACTTCATCGGTCCAACCGTATTCTCTATTATTCTTTCGTTGAATGCAGTTATTTTCGGATCAGGGGTAAAGCGGTAAATCATATCGGTATCTCTGATCGACGGGCAAAATTCGTTCATCATACTTTTATCCATGCTATATATTATTCTCCCTTTGCCATATTTCACTTCCATCAAATCTGTTTTAGTGGTTTCAGCTAAGAGTCTTTCGGTGAGGATATCGCAAAATGCCCGTTTATCCCTGACTTCACCGTACGGTGTCAGCACTCCCGACTCTCCCGTAAGGAGTAGGGTGCCACCGTTAAAGATAAATTGTTTTAATATACTTTCCTGTGCATCGGAAATACAATCCATTCCCGGTGCCAACAGTACCCTGAACCTCGAAATATCCTGACTGGTTATCGCATCATCCAGAATAAAAGTATGGGGTATATGCCTTGAAGCCAGGAATTGACCGGTTCCCATTATTTCTTTGGGATAATTGCCCGTGTTTTTTGCAGACCAATCCCTTGTCGATCGTGAAAACACCACTGCAATATCGGTATAGGGGACAGATGTTACCTTATTCATATTTTCTTCCCAGCCAGTATATGGATTCATCTTTTCATTCTCTTCAAAATCGACCAAGGACCAGGTTACTTGTCCGAACATATTGTTCATCGCCCATCCAATAAGTGCATAGTTAAATACTCCTACTGGATAGACCAGCCCAAAAACAGGGGATCCGTATGTTTCCCTCAAACTGTTATACATATTCCTGCTGGTGAAATTATAACGGTAGTCGTCCCATACGTCGCGGCTCATGATCTCGGTGCCTAAAAAGTCTTTCGACCTGGCACTCAAGGGCAGGTCCCCCCCCTGTCCGTAAGAGGCTGAATTGGCTAAAAACCCCCCTTCAGAGTAGTATTCCAGGTTTGAAAAATAGGGGTTGATGCGGTGAGTAAGGTTGCTCAGATCAATCCTCCATTGAGCCATGGCATATTTTCGCCATTCAATCCAGGTTTTCCATAATTTTGATGATTTATTATGCAACAGCGGATTGGTTTCATCATCCGGCAATACCAATCCGGTAATATCGGTAAATGATTTCCTGCAATGGGAGCAATTACAAAAATTCGCAAAATGAAACGCCGTCTCATCCAGCATAAAACCATCGATATTGGTATTTTTAATATGCTCAGAGATATAGGGGAAGAAGTATCCATACTTAAAATCGGTATTTACGGGACACAATCCCCATGTAGGCAACCCATTGGTATGATTATGCTGCAGGTAACCTGGATTTGCAGCCAGAAACCGGAATCCCATATCGGCATTCCATAAGATGGTGAGGTCCTGGTGATCGATAATCTTCATTCTCTTTTGATGAGCTATTTCCACAGTTTGCCTGATGTTTTCCTCCACCCGTTTCAAATGTGCTGAATAGGTGTGTCTTGAAAGGAACCCATTCAATATCACCGCGTTCACTCCACTGTTTTTGACCTGCTCTAACCTTTTCTTGATTTTTTCAGGTGTATTAAATTCATTAAAGGTGCCCCAGTTGTCAGGCCCCATCGTTCCCAACGGGCTATTGAACCTCCAGGCCAGTTCCTTTGCCTGCTGATCTGGCAATGCCGTACCCAGATCCGGAAATGGGGGTATCTCTGCCGATTCACCTATCTCACCCGCAAGCGAGGAAAATGCAAGCGCTTTACCGTAAACAGGAGGAGTGTCGTAATAATTTGCAAAGAGGATACCCGGGCAAAAACCCTCTTTTTTCAACCAGTTCCCCCGTCTGAACTGATAATCTTCTTCACGATGCAAAAACAATTGAAACCCAATGACGCTGACTGCCCAATCACCTGCAAAACTGATGTCAGCGTTACCATCCTCTATCCATTGAACAAGGGTGATTTCTGACATTTTACCTTTGTTAATTGTAATGTCATTGTAAATTGGTTCCCCGTCGAATATGATAGAAAAAGGGCCCTTTCCCTTATGCAATGCGCTTGATTTTATTGTGATAAGGTATAATCCCGGGCGCAATCCATCGGTAGTAAAAGTGTTGGGGCTTGAAGAGGAGCAAGCGGCATATAATGCCCCGGGTCGCCCGTCTCCTTCGATAGAGATCCCTTTGGTAATTTGCCATCCATAACCTGCCCCGGAATCATACCGTGTTGTTCCAGCGTTGGTAAAATCATTACCTGCCCTGTCGTTAAATGAGAACAGTTTCTCTTTCTTAAGTTCCGAAAAATAGTGATAAAAGGTGGCTGCATGATGGTTTGCATAATCATTTTTACCTCCCTCAAAAAGAGTTAGCTTACTAGTTAGATCTCCACCATATTGCGTGGCGGAAGTAGAAAATGAAAGTTCAATTGCATCTCCTTTTTTCGCTACTGTCCATTGCGCCACCATAGTATTTATACCAGCTACATAATAAGTGCCAACTCCGTGCGGATTAAAATCGAAAGTAATTGCTCCTTTCGGGGTGTTGAAAGTGATCCACCGGGTTCCGGTTGTGATAATCCCATCGGGCATGGCAACATCAAAATTACCGCTGCTCCAGCGGGCGTTTTGTGAACGTCCCGTCAAAGCATCCCATGTTGAATTTGCCAATGTAGCAGCAGGTACCAGAATTTTATAAGTAATGTCTGGAGAAGGGTAACTGTCCATCAGGGCATCCTGATGTACCTGAAAAGTCAGCTCTATCTTCTTACTGTCAGGAGATAGTCCCATCTCTCTGCGGTATGGAGCAACAGCTTTACTATTCCAAACATTAACGGTTTGCCAGCCATTTTCACGTGTGACCATAAAAGTATCAGCGTGGTCACCAACCGTTTGGTCTGTTATCCAGGACAGAGAGTCGCTGCAAATCAGAATTTCCCCTTTCCATTTTACTTCTATATTACGTGTATGGGCAATCTCAAGGGGAGACTCTTTCCCTTTTATTATCTTTTGTGCGTGTAATGTTCCTGTTATTATGGATGCAAGAAAGAAAAAAAATATTATTGATCTCTTCATTGGTTTTTATTTCATTTTGCTATTATCGGCTGATAGAATCCCAACAAAGATATTTCTCACTCAAGGGCTCCGGCATCCATTAATTGGCAAGGAGAATCCTTGAAGGGACTATCGTAGGTTTGTAGATACTTATCCTTAAATAAACAGGTGCTTCCCTTATTTGAGCTTCGCAACGTTATTATGTATTTTATCAACAGCGTTAATGATGTCATCCATATCTGACTTAGAGCCGAGCATGAGTCCGCCGTTCCACATCCAAAGCGCCGAGTTATACGTTTTAATCAAAGCTGGACAGTGATTATTCTTTTTATATTTTTCAAAATCCAGTTCTTCTGCCGTGTATAACTTTTTATAAATATCGGATTTGAACACCTCATGGAGCATCGGTTGACCATAAAGCGGATCGTTCGGATAACCTGTCCCCATCGGAACTCCTTCAGCTTTGAGCGCCTCGATAAACCTTTCACGCGGTAGTCCGTCAAGCTTATCCTGATTGTACACCATAGCATAAATGTAATATGATGCCGCAGTTGCCCCTTTGTGTAATTTTACCGGTGTGACACCTGGATAAGCGGCGAGCTTTTCATTCAGGTATGCTCCGTTTTCGTTCCTTATTTTGTGTTGTTCTTCGAGTTTTTCCAACTGGCACAATCCGATAACAGCCTGGTACTCTGCCATACGAATCTTGTTAGCAAGAATAAGTGCTGTGATTGAACTTATTTGCCCTGATACCGAACCCGATGCGTAACCGAAATTGTGGTAGGAATATAGGCGGTCGTAATATTCGGTATCGTCGGTCAGAATTCCGCCTCCTTCGCCAATGGGAAGGTTTTTCGATGCCTGGAAGCTAAAACACCCGGCATTGCCGAAAGTTCCGACTCTTTTGCCGCCAATTTCTGCAAGGTGTGCTTGACATGCGTCTTCCACAACGAACAAATTGTGTTCCTTTGCAATTTTCATAATCGAGGGCATATCTGATGGATAGCCACAAATATGAACCGGCAGGATGCCCTTGGTCCGCGGAGTTATTTTCTTGATGATCTGCTTGGGATCTATTTGGAAGGTCTCCGGGTCAATGTCTGCAAAAACTGGCATGGCACCTTTGTAGAGTATTCCGAAAACCGAAGCACTGAACGTATAGGGAGAGCAGATCACCTCGTCGCCCGGGCCGATATTTGATTGCATCCATGCGGCGCTCAGGGCGTTGGTCCCGTTCACCGTCGTGAGGCAATGCTTCGAACCGTGCATTTCTGCCCATTTTGTTTCAAATTCGGTAACCTTTTTACTACGTGACCAAACCCGGTTACCCATCACTTCGTTCATTCTGGGATTGAACTTTTCAGCATCCCACTGCGGCCAGCTTTGCCATTTCTTGTTGCCTCTAACAGGAGTTCCACCTAAAAGTGCAAGTTTATCTGAAGTTTCTCTCGAATTTCCAAAAACGGGACTGAAACCTGAAACTGCAACTCCTGCAGTAGCGGCTGCTGCCGTACCTATAAAACGGCGACGACTGATATTGTTACTTTTCATATTATTTTTATTAAAAATTACACATTGTTTTTTGATGCTATACAGCTATATAAAAATTTACAATTTTCGATTATTTTGTAAGGTGTGATCAATATCGCTATTACTGGCTGTATCTTTGAATCACATCTATCATTTCGTCTGAAAAATAGGAATATGCAAACAGACAAAACCCACGGTAACCGTACTGTTTTACCATTTTAAGTTGTTGATCAACAATCTCAGCATCCATGGGTACAGTGGTGTCATTTTTCCTGGTATAGAGTTTTAATCCCGGAAATATTCGTTCCGTCATTCCTCCAGGTGTATAAAGTGCTTGTTCATCAAGTATATCTTTCAGTATATCCAACCTGTCGGTATAATTCATCGGGAAAATATAGTCAACAATATTTTCTGACAGGAGATCCCTGCTGTCGCGATAGATACCGCAATATTGCTGGGGTCCGACTCCGGAAGCGGCTGTGACCAGCAATTTCGGATTCGTTTTCTTCACCATCCTGTTCACTTCACGGAATAACTCTTTAAGATGGCTGGCTCGCCAATCGATCCACTCTTTACGTTTTTCACCCATCGGGTCGATACCATTTATTCCGGCCTGTTCCCGGAGCCCGGTAATCGCATCCTTAAAGTAATCCATCACCTGCGGGGAATCACTATACATCAGCTGGAAACCAAACAGTACAACCTTCCCTTTATTCTTTCCGCAGATTGTCACCACAGGATCACCTGTGTCCAATCGGGCAATTACATTCGCCTGCCTGGTAACCAATGAGCTTCCGCCAATTCTAACCTGCATATTATCAATAGATTGACCGAACATAACATTCGAAACCTGAAGGTTTATCCGTTCGGTTTTGAAACCCTTTGTTCCCGATACTCCGGTAAGCCCCGTTAACATCTCATTTGTAAACAAGCTGTTATCAGGAGAGATCCAGATTATATCGCCACCCCTTTTCACATATCTGTCCAGTGCCTGCCCCATTTCAGCGGTCATTTTATTGTAAAAGGAGATGATAAGTAATCCCGGGGTTCTTAATTCGTCAACATTGGCCGGTTTTTCAGAAATATAGGCATATCCAACACCGGTACGGTTAAGGTTACGTTCAATCGTTCCCAATGTAGCCACGTTTGAAGTGATAGCATCGGGACATAACATCCTGACCGGATACCTATCTTCTTCAGGAGGAACAATCCGTTCGGGATAATCAAAAAAATCAAGGGGGTCGAAATGGCAGGTTTCCTTAAAACGATACCTTGCCGTTTCCGAATAATCAAAAGCGGCATTCCAGTAACGGGCATAATCGAGATGAATGCCATCGATGTCATATTCAAGTAATTCTTCTAATACCGACAACAGGTAAGGATTTACATCAGGATGTGCTGCCGATAAGAATACGTGATCATAATTATTGTCAATAAAAGGCTTACTTATCCAGTCCGGTTGCCTGGGTTTAGAATAATAAGTGCAGCTCCACGGTTGAACCATAATTCCAGCTGCATGTGCTTTCTTAATAAGGTAGGCAAGTGGATCATACTCATCATCAGCATTTACTTTTCCAATAAATTTCTTTGATTTGAACCAGACTTCATCTCTTAACATAATGTCGGGCAGAATAGTATTTATACCCGCCTTACGGCATTTTTCAATCAGGTTGTCAACAGTTTCACGGTCTTTGAATCCCGGAGGATCCACCCAAAGGGCACGTGTTTGAAATTGTGGTACATCAGATCCTTTGTTTATAATCCCGGCACAACCCGGAAAAATGATCGAAACCAAAAGAATCTGAATGATTGAAGAGAGGTTTACTTTATGTCGGCACAACCTTTTCTTAATTCTTACCATCATTTCAATCATACTGTAAATATTTATGTGAATAATTTTTATTTTCCCACTAAAGAGGCGACGATCCTATTACATTGAATATCAACATGTATATTCATTTGTTTGCGATAAAAAAGACTTTTCGCGCGGAACTGATAATTTCTTGATCAAATGACGTAAGCCGGAATAGCGACAACTATTTACCGTTTCATAATTTTTAATTGAATACCCATATATGAGATACCTAATTTCAATCTTCAGTCCTAAACCCATTTATATCCACGATATATAAATTGGAGCTATTCCGAACTCACGTCAGTTTAATACAACAACATCAATCGTTCAATCTAATATCCAATAATTATCGGTTACATTAAAATCAAATTCGTAAAAATCGCCGTTAGCATCTAGCCCTAATATTTTATTTCCAACGTTAATTATTTTTACAAATTTACTCCACCCCGTACCAATTTTATTCTTGCTTCCAAACGTTCCGGAAGTTGTGATTGGGATACTCCATAAATAGCCATCCTGGTCAACACATACAAGGTATTGATAATTAAACAGTATAACCGGATCATAAAAAAAACCTTTAGTGACCGTAGTCCCGTTTGAGGAGCCCCATGTTGCATCATTGTTTGCAAACCAGGTACGCAGATCCCCCGTAGTTGGAGCAATTGAATAGAAGAATCCTTTTGCCGGTATGAATTTTATCATGTTAAAGCTGGAACCGAAAGTTTCCGCTCCCGATGGCGTTTTAACAGTAACAAGCCGTCCATCCACAATCCGGTGCATAGACACCAGATTACCTGTATTAACACAGATGAACTTATCGTCATTGTAAAAGAAGAATTCCCTGTAGTTACTCCTTGGCACTAACGATAAGTAAGTTTCGGCTTGAGAGAATGAACCATCTTCATTCAAAGCATATACAATCACGTCGCCATCGGCATTCCATTCATACAGCTTATCCCCGTCACGTTCAAAATATCTGCTGGAGATATTCCCTTTGAGAGATAATTTTTTCCCATTTTCGAATTTAGCAGTGGGGGCTTTAAACGTTTGATAATTGCCATAAACCGTATCCAATCCCTGAGGCAGGAAAAACACATTCCGAAACTGAAATTCTGCTCCATCAGGAAAGTTGGCCAACTCAATTATATCGGTATTCCTTTCAATCTTTACCGTTTTATTGACTCCGTCTTTATCCTTATAATTTATTTGGGAATAGACAACACTATCTCCAGTTATTGCCGGGGATAAGCCTAACTTATATTGTGATAAAGCGAAGTCATACTCTCTCATTGTCAGCTTTCTTTCAAACAGATTGCTGGCAAAATTTTCACCCCAGGCAGTTACAGTAATTGAGGAATACAATGATGATTCCCCCTTACTGTTCTTATTGCGGAACTCATACAGTATTGAACTTTCGGTCAGGTTTTCAATAATAATTGAATCTTTCTGTATACCCGGAGTAGTGCGGACAAAATCTTTAACAATAGAATCGCGCCTCATATTCCAGTAAATAACTGTTTGTTCAATCTTCGGATCAGTGCCGATATACCATGTTATTTTTGCACGGCCAAATCCGGGCTGTACTTTAAGAGAATCCACTTTCCCCAAATAGGCCTTTTCTTCCATACCGGCAAATTCACTCTGAATATCGTTTATGCTGTCGCAGGATATTCCAACAATGAGGATTGCCAGCAGGGTTACCATTAATGTAAGAAGCTTATTCATTTTTTTCATATCTGTTTCGTTTTTTTAATCTTGTGGAATCGATGTATCACCATAAAAAGTTAACTCCGAACAGGAAAAATAGTTACTGGATGGAGGTGGGCTAATAAACGTGATTGATCTGACAAAAATCCTGACATATCGCACAGGTTTTGCTTCTAACGGCACTTCACTCTCAACTCCACTGGCAGATAAAGCATATATATCTGCATTACTGAGTCCACCAGGGACAATATTGCGTCCCAGGTACGTCCAGTCGTCCTTAAACGTCCTGCTTGGAATTTCAGTCATAGGATCAACTGTTTTAATAGCTCCCCAGCGTACACTCAGTGAATCCAGCCAATAAGATTTGTCTGTAAGTAAATCATAATCGATCTCATCAATTCCCCATGCTTCAAAATCTGTAATATTTGCCTGTCCATAAAGAGAATTTATATGATAAGGGTGTCTCACAATACGGCTGAGCTTAACTACTCGTTTCAGATCTATGGTAATGGACAATCCGCTTCCACCTGGATTTGTCAGCCATCCATGCCCTGAAGTATTCACTGTGTTATCCCAAAGCAAGCTCAATTGACGGGTAGAAAGATTCGTGGTATTGTCCCATGGAATATTTGCACGGAAATCGGCATAAGGCTTCGGTATCATTACTTCATAAAGAGGAGTGGTCGTGAATCTTATCGTATCCGAAATGTTCCCCCATTTATCTTCAAACGAAATACCAAAATTAGTTTGTACAGCTTCGTATGGCCTGAAAGCATGTTTATCGTTTTTAAGTGCAGTATAATACATATCTCTAGTTTCCATGATATTGCCTTCATTCTCAACCATCAGCCGCACTCCCAGTTCTGTTTGTTTTGGATTGTACCAGGAACCTATAACACCACCGAAGCCAGGTATCATTTCCCAGGTATTACATGCAATATCGATAAGTGATTCCAATGGTTCGAATTCCACTTCAATAGGTTCAGAGCGTTGCTCATGTTTGTTCACCTTATAAAGTTTGGCTTTCACCTTATTTACTCTGTGAAAACCTTCTATAGTCAGTGAATTATTATATACAGAAGATTTATCGGTGAAAATTTTTCCGTTCCTCTCATATTCTGCCATAATGTACAATATATCCGGATCTTTGGGGATAGTATATGTAATTATTGCACCACCATTAATTGGCGTAACGGTACATTCTGCTAACGGACCAGGATTCCACGGTCCTTTCGGCTCTGACGGGCCTGTATTGACATCGTCGCAGGCAAAGAAAAACAAAGCCGTAAAAATAATAGATATTATAAGATCATATCGTTTCATAAAATAATTTATTTTAATTTCAACATTCTAATGCAACCACTACCAGCCATAGGTTTGTACCAGGTTTGTATTAACCCGTAAATCGTAGTCCCTTAGCGGGTATAAGTAATCTCTGAAAGTTACCTGACGAGCCGGGCCATAGACAAGAGGGACATAAAACTGCTCAGGATTTAAATAGGGATATGACCATCTTGTAGGAGGAAGCGACCAATACTTATCGGCTATTTTCCATCTGCGAACATCCCAGAAACGTTGCCCTTCAAAAGCCAACTCTATTAACCGTTCCCGTTGAATAATCTCGCGCATACCCGATTTGGAACTCGGTTTGTCAGGATTAACAGAGGCATCCATCCATGATGATACAACACTATTTAAACCAGCATTTTCCCTCACTTTATCAATCCAGTAATACACTTCGTTGTCGGGCTGCGCCTTTATTTCATTAAGCGCCTCGCTGTAAAGCAGGTATAGATCCGCAAGGCGAATCAGCGGGAAACGGTAATCCCAGGGATTATAATATTTTCCACTTACACCCTGACTATTTGAAGTCTCAAAAGCAATTATTTTTTTGGGAGAATACATACCGCTAGCCTGATTATTTTGCTGTTGTATTTCTCCATACCTCCATCTCATAAATGGGGAAAATGTTGCTCCACCATTATTTGTGGCAGTGGCAAGCTCCATATATCCCCTGTCGAATACCAAATCCGCATAAAATCGGGGCTCGCGGTTAAAGTGCATCTCTGATGTTATTTCACCTGTAGCAATGTAAAATTCGTGTTTGTCACCAGGTGTTGCACGGCGTACTCCGAATCTCCCGGCATAATTAAAGGTCTTATCTTCGTCCATCGGAATTCCTTTGTTCGTATAAAACAGCTCAACCATATGCCATGATGCATGATAATAATTTGGATAAGAAGGCTGATCTGTAGTGTACATATAGGGCATTAGCATCCTTAACATATTCCCTAAAACGCTGAATCCCAGTCCAGATCCGCCACCTTTACCGTCGGCAAAAGCCTCCTGGGTAGCCCAAATTACTCCTGTATTGCGCTCTAAATCTTCGGTAATAGCTTTTCGGATTGTCATCATCTGCACCAACGTATCGTTCATATTAAATGTTTGCGGCCCTCCGCTGTATTTATTGAAAACATACAACTTCAACCCTGCAAGGTGGCAGGTATCGATTGCGTTTTTAATTGCTTTGGCGGCTCTTTCCCATTTTTTTACATCGTAAGTATCGGAAATCAAATGTTTACCCCGGTTATCAACCCAATCTTTGTAATCGGGATTACCGTTGAACAAAGGGCTAGCAGCCCATGCCAGCACTTTCGCTTTTACCGAAAGGGCAATGGTCTGTGAAATGCGGCCCTGTTCAGTAGCCGGATCCGGAAGTACCAAAGGTAAATCGGGTATAGCCTCATCCAAAAGCCCTACGATATAATCCACACACTCATCCACCGGTTCGCGGTATGCCATCAAGTCTGCGGGAGCAGTTGACAGAGGCAATTCTTTATCAGCTATAACGATAGGCCCGTAGAGCTGCATTAAAAAGAAGTGATAATAGGCTTTCAGAAATTTCACCTCTGCTATCCATCTTGCTCTTTCCATAGATTCGATATCTTTCGGAAGATGAATATTGTTCAGAAAAATATTGCAGTCGCGTATAGCTATGTACAGGTTTTTACCCCCGTTTATTCCCGACCAGTAATTCTGAAATGGATTATTTGTATTTTGCAGCCCATCTGCAATTTGTCCCGCCATTGATTTTTTCGCCCGGGTGTCCATCTCACAAACGAACTCATCTTTGCTGGTAAAATAGGCCGGATAATATAATGGGTCGGTAGGATCTGGCAGGCCGGAGTAGCATGTCCTCAGAAATTTCTCAGCCACGGACCGGTTTGAGAAAGCATGATCGAGCGTTGCCGTATCGTTCGGCACCACTTCCAAAAAATCACAACTTGCAATTCCCAAAAGAAAAAAAGCTGTTATTATTTTTATTAAATTTTTCATTTTACTCGTGAATTAAAAATTAATATTTACTCCAATATTAAACACCCTCTGTATTGGGTATCCCAAACCCTCACCTGCCATTTCGGGATCCCACATCTTAAATTTGGACCAATGCAGCAGGTTACTACCGCTTACATATATACGGAACATATTCACATAGTATTTTTTCGTTAGTTTTGCGGGCAGTGTATATCCTAATTCCGCTGTTTTCAAGCGTACAAAAGCACCGTTACGCAACCACCAGGTACTATTCTGATTATTATTGCTAATCTGTGTTTCTGATAAGCGCGGCCAAAAAGCGTAGATATTCCGGTTATTTTCCGACCAATGATCTTCGGCAATATATGACAATAGTGCCCGTTGCCCTCTGTTAAGGAATGGTGTAATTTTTGAAGGTTCTATAAAAAATGAAGAACGTGCTGAACCCTGGAAAAAACATGAGAAATCGAATGCTTTATAACCCATGGAAAACCCTGCTCCGTAAATGATTTCCGGTACAGTCGGATATCCAATGGGCACCATGTCATCCGTTGTTATTTGTCCATCGTTGTTTATATCCTTGTATTTGATGTCACCGGCCATATAAACTCCAAAAGTCTGTTTAGGGGAGTTGTTCACATCTTCTTCATCGATAAAAAGTCGTTCTGCAATGTATCCTCTTGGTTGATTTATTTTATATCCAATGTACGATTTCCACGGAACATCGCTATAATCCGGTTCTTCGTATTCTTTAAATTTGCTTGATGCATAGGTGAAATTACTGTTTACCACTGTCCAGAAATCTTTATTGAAGTTTTTCTGATATTTCAGCTCCACTTCAAATCCATGTCCTTTTGCAACACCCACGTTTGCCTGTGGCACTGCACGGAGCCCCATTGTTGTTGGAATATCTGTGCGGGTTTGCAAAATATTTTCACGGGTTTCTGTAAAGTAATCAGTCAGAAGAGTAAGATCATTGAATAAACCGAGTTCTATTCCCAGATTGGTTTTTTTGGCAATTTCCCAGGTTATCTGATCGTTGGCATACCTGCCTATTGTTATACCCGATCTGTAGGCCCTGTCCATACCAAACCAGTAACCGGTACCAGACATATCAATTTGAGACAAATAAAAAAAGCGGTCATAGTTTGAACCTATCTGGTCGTTACCCACCTTACCGTATGTAGCTTTCAGTTTCAATGTGGTAATAATATCTTTGGTAGCAGACATGAACTCTTCATTGCTTACCATCCAGCCGCCTCCGACAGAAGGGAAAAACCCGTAACGGTTGTTTTGGGCAAAACGCTCGCTACCATTATAGCCGAAGTTCAACTCTATAAAATAGCGGCTATCGTATCCATATGCCAACCTTCCGGCTGTGGAGATATTCCTCCTGGGCAAAGATGCCTGAAGCTTGTCGGAAACACGAGCATCAATACTGATAACCCCGGTTTCTGATCTTAACGTCCCTACTAATACCGCGTTAATATCGTGTATCTCATTTATTTTCTTGTTGTATCCCAACCTAAGCTCACCATATTGGGTAGAGGTTACCGTTCTTTTGCCCTCGCTATAAGTCAGGTATTCCGTACCTGAATCCGGATTAAGCGGGAATAATTTATAAGAGCCGTCCAGTGTTGTAGCAGGAGTATAATAGAACGGGGAATAGGTACGTCTAATATCATAATATGAATCTCGTTTTGTATTATACATCCCCTTGGCAAACAATCCATCCAATAGTCCGGTAAATTTATGTTCAATTTCCAACTGCAGCAACATCATAGATTTACTATCCTCTATGTATCCGCTAACAATCTCAGCATAAGGATTGATAAATGATCCGAGTTCGCTGCCCATACCAAAGAGAAGGTGTTTTGTTTCCATATTTGCTTCATCTTTGGGATAATATGGCAGGAATTCTACAGGTGTGGCATTGCGTGCCAAGTGAAAAGTATAAATCCCGCCAGATACCTCCTTGCCGTCTATCCAACCGGGCCTAGGGCCGCTTGTATCATCGAACGATCCGTAGGCACGCACAATTCCACTTGTGGTGGGTGAAAACTTGATAGTCACGTTGGAGCGAACCTGAAAACGATTAACATCAATATTGTTATTCACCATGTTTTCCTTACTTTCCTTAATAATTCCGGTGTCGTGCTGGTAATTTGCAGCAAGATAATATTGCACTGCTTTTCCACCACCGGTTATATTAAGGTTTACCCTCTGATTTGATGTACGGTCTTTAATAAGGTAATCGTACCAATTTACTGAAGGATACATAATGGGATCAATACCCAGTTCGGTATTTCGTATTTTGTTTGAAGAATAGGGAAGTGCCACCATGGGGTCTCTTGTCCTTACCGCTTCGTTACGAAGTTTCATGTAAGTAACAGGGTCGGCAATATCAACAAGTTCTGTATTACCTGAGGATGATAATTCAGCCCTGATATTCACTGAAATCTTATCGGGCGAACCTTCTTTGGTTGTAACCAGGATAACCCCGTTTGCACCGCGCGCACCATACAGAGCAGCGGCATTTGCGTCTTTCATTATAGAGAACGACGAGATGTCGTCTACGTTTATTCGTGCCAGATCAGTGGAGCTCATTTCAATTCCGTCAATCAATATTAACGGGTCTTTTTTCCCGTAAGTACTAAATGTGGTAACACCCCTAATAAAAAACTCAGCATTGTCCAATCCTGGCTCACCCGAACGTTGGTATGCGATAATTCCCGCCATTCTACCAGCAAAAGCTGTCGTAATGTTGCTTGATGGTACTCTTAATTCACCGGGTGTAACTGTCGATATAGAGCTGATCACACTCTCTTTCTTTTGTTTACCGAAAGCAACCACCTGCACCTCATCCAATGTGAGGATATCTTCTTTCAGGGTGACGGTTACGCCGTTAATTTCTCCGGCGAGCTGTTCCTGAGGAAGAAACCCGACATAGGTGTAGACCAGAGTCTCCTTTGCACCACATTCAATGGAATATTTCCCTTCCGCATCAGTTGCAACTCCCACTCCTTTTCTTTCCTTCACCGATATAGCAACCCCGGGTAAAGGGAATCCATCCTGATCAACCACACGCCCGGAAATTTTCACTCGTTGTTGTGCCACATCCCGTGCAAATTTAGTTTCAATGATTGTTGCTTTTTCTTTGAAACCTTTTGACTCTTTGCCGTCCGAAGTGACGTTACCTGCAGCAAAAAGTGGACTTAAGATCATCATAACAATTACGATGAAAAATAAATTTAACGTTCTTTTCCCTTTCATCTGTTTTGGATTTACTTTTTTAATCATTTAAATCTTTTATCGAATACTCACTGCTTTTCCTTATTTACAGATAGTTACCACTTGAAAAGTTAACAACCAACAAGGATTATTTCAAAAACACAATTATGTAATATCATATAATATGCAAAGTAAAATTAAAATAAATGCATAAATCTTATATTTACGTAAACCAATCCTCAAAAAGCGTTAAGTAATTGGTGATTTTTTTTGGGGGGCAATATTTTTTCCTGAAATTATATACCCTTGATTTATTATTTACAGGATTTTTTTAATGCTGTATTCTTCAATACATTTTTCCATTCCCTAATACCTGGTGAGCGGGGAAATTGATGAGCTCTAAGCCAATCGCCCTGTATATTGTACCGCAGCGATTCTCCAGGATTGTATCGAAGCACCACCCGGCGTTCTTCCGGTTGTTTGTCTAAAAAAAGATACCTGTCGGAAGGGAAAATAATCCCTATTCCTATCCAGCCGATCTCCGGGTCTTGAAACCCCCAGCTACCCATCACCCCAGCTTCCCTGTCACAGAAGAAGCCTTCGGTGCCCAATGTGGTTAAGGTAAGACCAATAGCTAAGGTCCGCCCTCTTTCGCCTCCTTCGACAAAAATCTCAATGGGAGAGTCTTTTCTTCCGGCAATGGCGGAAGGGCGGATATAGACTGTATATGGACTATCTGCGGGCCCAACATTTTCAGCTACAAACTCTAAGGTAACCGTATCAGTGGTTTTTTTTAATAGCCGTGCCGTAAACACCGGGTCTCCGGTTTCTTTCTCGTTCCTTACAGGGTAGGCAACTCCATCAACATACAAAACCAATCCCCCGCATCCGCCTGTTTTTCCGACATGCAGAATATCCATTCCCCAACCGTTTGTATCTTTGTGATAATTGCCGCTTTTTGAGATATTCTTATATATCAATGTATCAGTTCGCTTTCCAAACAGGTCAAAGTGTCCGTCATAACAACGAAAAGCAGCTTTCTCAGACTCCCATCCCCAGTTCGGGGGAAACCACGTATTATCCCATGCAACCCCATTTTTATCAGGTAGAGCCCTTAATCCTGCCACCCAGGAAGAGTAATCTTGCACGGTATTTTGCAGCTTAAACTCCTCCCGTATCAGCTGTATCATTTTCTTAAAATCCCCTTTTGTCCGCTCCGCATCTATTTTTTTCCAAAAGTCTCTCTTTTTATATTGCTTTTTCAGATTAAACATCCTCCGATCTGCAGCAATCCTCAGGTAATAAAGCATGGATTCATCGCTGTTAACAAGGCGTTCGGACAGATTTTTCGAAAGGATATCGTTCTGTATTCTTTTTTCTATCATATTCCACACCTCGTCCTGTTCCAATCCAGGCTTTAGAGATCTCAATGCACCTATCAACATATTGTTCAGCAAATAGAGTTGTGAGGGGAAATCAGCAACTACAGGTGAATAGACAGGACCAAGCTCTTCAAAACGCCACCGGACAGACTTTACCTCTGACACATCAAACTGCCAGCTGTCATCAAACCTGCCATCTCCATTGATATCGACTTCTACTTTATCCAAAAACCCATCATTATTGGTATCCGTCCACAAATAATACATATCTTCTTTGTTGTCGTAGTCATAATCAACTCTCAGCCATGTCTTGTCGCTGTTTTTGATATGAAGCCGACCTTCGGCAGGATTGAAATAAAACTCATTTGGCAGGGATGGCTTTGTCAATACCTGATAGCGTTTGTTGTATGGGCCACAATCGGGGCCTCCGATAACAGGAAATTCAAATCCCTTTTCGGTAGAGGGCGCTGCAATAATTCCCTCCCATCTCTCAATATCGGTACGCTTACCGTCCCAGGCTTTATTCAAATCATTTTCGTCCCAGGTCATTAAAACTTTCGACCATTTTATATCGGAGAAAAAAGAAATTGCCTCACTTCGTTTTAATACTAGGTGCGAAGGTATATCCCTGATAACAATGGTTTCACTTTGCTTTTTCTCTACACGCAAAATATTGCCCACCTCACTGTGTTCATCGGAAGCCCATGTGGTTACTCTATTTCCAATTTCCAGCCCGGGAGCGTATGCGGATAAGGAAACGTCGAAATCTCTGGGGTTGACGACGGTTGCATCGTTATCCAGGTCAAAGCTCCATCGTATAGTATGCACCACGTCTTCCTGCCCTGACACCCGTAGCACCTCCTCCGTAATGCCATCTCCATCAAGATCATAAAATAGGAACGGATTTTCAAAGAAAGGTGTCCAATATTTTTCACCGGGTTTTATATAAAAAGCAAAGAATGTTTCGTCTCCACCGAAATGAGTGTTGTTTTGACATGGGTTTTGATAATAGTAGTAATCAACATCGTACCACAACAAATTATCATCTCCGTCATCGCGGCCCCACCAGGCCCTTAAACCATACCTGGCATCATAAAAGAACATTGACATAAGGTCAACATCACGATCGCCATCTATATCTTCGTAATCAACAACTGCATCTACCTGCCCATCTGCATTCCAGTCTGCCAAATATAGATCACTGTCCAGATCAGGTTCACCGCCCATCTCCAAATCACCATCTTCATCAATAACACGAACCAATATGGGCCGTTTACTTTCGTTATGACGGGGATCAATATCAATAAACCACACTTCCTCCGGCTTTCCATCACAGTCATGATCTATGTAGTAACGTTTTCCGTGCGTATCAGAAAGTACTTTTTGCACTATCACCTGGTCGAACTTTGCCAGATCTCCAAAAACCCATTCAAAAGCCAATTGTTTTTTCTCTTTCTCTGTCAGATTTGCTGCCTGAACATCAGTAAGCAGGAAACACAAAATAGCTCCAAATAAAGCTGTTTTCATATTTTTAGATAAATTTAATAGCTTGTCCGGACGTTTGAAAAGGATTGGCATGGAAATCTTTTTCTTTAACGTGGCTTAACAATTATTCTCCGGGTTCAAATGTACATCAATGGTTACTCCCCTGTATTGATTGCTGATTAATTCTTATTTACCACAGCTATCGACATAAATGTTTTCGAAAGCAAACAAAATGTTTTTTATTTAAGCAACCCATTTCTCAAGATACGCAAAGATCGCACGTTGAAGCATCTTAACGTCTGTTGAGCTTTTTTCGTCTCAGCTCCTGCTACGGATCACCTCTGAAACCTGATCAATGGCATCGGTGTGTTTTTGTTGACAGGCGGGAAGAGTTGGCCTCCATACGGTCTGCATAAACCCTTTGAGCCTCTCTGGCGCTATTTTTTTTTCACAATATTTGACTGTTTCTCTGAAATTAATATCGTTACTGTGGTTGCTGCCAGTCGGCACCTGATCAAAACCGTGCTCTTCAAGCTGATCGTATATTCTTACATATTTTTCATGCAAAGGGTTGGCAAACTTTTCAAACTGTGTCCCATAATACCAGTTGCTCTGGAGAACCGACTTTGGCATCTTTTTAAAGAATTCATCCGGGAAACTCCATGCATAGTCAGACCAGATCCAGGGGCGTACGTTTTGTGTTTCAACCAGTTCTGTCAGATAATAGAAATCATGCCACCAAAGGTCGCCCTGCCTAACCACCACATTCTGATGCGTCCTCTGATTGTCAGCGGTTTCCTCGTCCATGCCGAGGTGGAAAAAACGGGGTTTATCAAACAGGTCGATAACTTCATTAATCAGGTTGGAACATACATGATAATAAGTATCGGAGGATACCATTCTCTGATAGGGCCCTAACCACGCTTTGTGCCCAGTTGAAAAGTTTAGTTTGGGTATGGGTTCCAACCCAAGCCCACGAATAATCTTTAATTCTTTCTTCAATTGGGATGTGCTCCATGCACCATTGACAGCAATTTCAGGATGGCTGTCGTATTTTACACCATCTCCCAAATCGATTATAACCATATTCATGCCCTTATCGGCCATTCTGATTAATAGACTGTTCCACATCTTTTTATCGAATGTAAGGTCGGGATGATATTTATGAGCCCAAAGATAAGCCTCCCTGCAATCATTACCTTTGAATACAGTGTCCTGATAGGGCGAAGGGGTATGATCCTCCCACATATTGTAACTCAAATGTAGCAGATTTGCCCAGATAAACTCCTCTTTCTTTCTTTTGGCAGGTTGCGCAAAAGCAGATCCTGCCAAATTGGCCATCAGACCCGCAGCAGCTATGCTCTGAATAAATTCTCTTCTTTTTATCATTTTGGAAATTGTTTAAATTGTAGTTGTGTTCACAACTGTTTATCTCTTACTCAAGTTTCGCATATATAAATTAAAACATTGTCAGCAGTGCCTCGGCATCCATTTCAACCCTGTTTACTGAGAGAATATTGATTTCCACATTCTCCAGCATGTAAAAATCGAGTTTATCGGCAATAATGTCATCTTTCATATTTATCCAGTCCCTCTTGCCCAACAATTCACATTAGCTCATAAAAAATGTTTATGATAAGTGGTACCGGTGGAATACAAAGAGCGTTCTGGTTTTTTAAGTAAACTTGTCAGTTCTAACCGAAACACATGCGAAAGTCATAGATCAACATATTTCCAGACGGAACAAGTTATGATATCTAATGAGATGATGTGTACTCATTGTACCATTTCTTTGCTTTTCCTGCCAATTCTATGGCGTTTAGTATATGCGTTCTGTTCTCCTCGGTAGTGAATCTCCATGACGATTGGATGAAACCCAGAAGCTTCTCATCAGATATATTCTTTGTGCAAAACTTCACATTATTCATAAAGTTTTCATCGGTACCTTCATAATAGTTACTACCACCGGGCACCTGTTCATAACCGAGCTCGTTAAGCGTTTGGTAAGCCTTGATAGAGGGATTGTTTTCGGGATTAAAATTGTTTCTGTTATACCAGTTGCTCTGCAACACCGATTTGGGCATCATTTTCGCAAATTCATCCGGATATTTCCTGATATAATCCTGCCAGACCCATGGACGGGATCCATTTTTAAACACCTCTCCAATTAAAAAATAAAAATCGCCCCAATACTGCTTGTTCTGTCTGATTGAGATGGAATCGAAGGTTAGATGATTGGGTTCATACTCTTCATCCATACCCAGATGAAAAAAATCAGGCTTTTCAAAATGGTAGCATATCTCAGCTATAAGATCCTTGCATACCTGATAATAAGCGTCTGAAGATACCATTTTGCTATAGGGCCCCAACCATGAATCGTGATAGGTGGAAAAATTCAACTTCGGAATTGGACGAAGCCCCATCTTGCGAATTTTAACCAGTTCCTCTTGCAGCTTTTCGGTTGACCAGGCACCCTTTACAGCTATTTCAGGATGACTCCGGTATTGCACAGCATCACCCAGATCAATCACTACCGTATCCATTCCTGCAGCTGTCATACTCTCCAAGGCTTCATTCCAGAGAGATTCGTTCCATTGCAGATCATAATAATAGGCCCTCCACATGTTTACGCTCAGATGCATCAGGCATGCCCACATTTTATTTTTCGCGCCAGATTGCATACTTGCAACAGTCAAAGACTTTGGATTGGAAAAAAGCAATTTAGGTGAGCCGGCAACAGCACCTATTGCTGCCAGATTGCGTAAAAAATCTCTTCTTGTTGTCATCTTCTTATCATTTATGATTGAGTAAATTTTTCATTGACTGCATCAAAACATCACCTGCTCCGGGGAAAACGCCCGACACCTCAACTTCATAGCCACCCTGTTTATAAGCTTCCCGGGGAGCTATATATCCCGGTCCATAATCTCCATAAGCGGCAACAGTCACGAACAAATCGGGACGTACATTTTTAGCAAACAGTTGAAATTCCACAAAGCACTCTCCTGGAAGTCCAATCATTCTAGCTTTACCTATCTTCAAGCAAGTGATATTAATTTCTCCTCCATTCCTGTATCGTTGAATATATGCAACTGCAGGAACAATTGAAGCAAGTGTCTCTTTATCTTTGGAATTCTCCCATCTTTTTATCTCTTCAAGACTCTTGTCAGAAGGGTACAGACGTACCGGCTGAACCAGCCACTCGACCGATGCTGCCGAAACAGCTTCTTTCTCTGTAGCTTCCCAGGCTCTTTTCATACCATCTGCCAGGCGTTGAGCGAGGATCCACCTGTTTATCCTGGAGCCGTCGTTATATTTTCCTGCAGCAATATTACCGCCGGCTCCGTTAAAATGGATATGCAAAGCATCAGGGACCTCCAGCTGCCTGAGAAAGCGGGCTATTCCGGGAAAATCGGGATTAGCAATACCGGTACGGTAATAACTTTGCGGATGAGTTGCATAAAAGCTTAGGACAGCCACCGGCTTTTCGTTATCCCAGAAACTGATCAGAGAGACCAGGGGATCTATCAAACCCTCGGGTTCTTCCCTCAGCTTTATATTTCCGCAGGCTGAAAAACGAGAAGCCTTGACAAGTGAATCGCTCCCAAAAATACGACGATTGGAAGCAACCTGGGAGACTTCAGACTTTCCAAGACCGATATGCGTAACTGTGAAAAATTTCTTTAATGATTCTTTAACGGCTTCTGCCAATTTATTCATCAGTTTCCGGTCATATTCACTTTCATATCCACCGGGATCAAGGCCAGCTTCAATCAACAACTTCTCCGCGCCAAAATCTGAACGTGGAGCATCGTGTTGATGAAGAGTGTGCAAAGCGACTCTGTCGGGGGTAGTTCCGGCTGCTTCAGCCAATGCTTCTCTGAATGCAACATGGCTTTCATTAGCAATACCAATCCAGTCAACTGCACATAAGACAACAGGTTTTCCTGATCCCATTATCACGATTCCGCGGGCACGGAGTCCCAGATCCCAGCTATTGTTCATTACACCATAAGCCAGTGCTGTACCAACAGGAGGTGTAGCATCGAGGTCGAAAACAGATATTTTTAAAGAGGTGTCGGCAGGGGATATTTGATTTTCAGCCTTTACTACATGAGAAATCAAGATTAAAGACAGAAGCATAAATACGTATCTCAAGCTTTTGCGAAGTATCATAATATTTACATTAAAAAATTATTTATTCAAGTAGACTCATCTGTTTAATTATTGTATATCATAACCTGTGAACATTCGATGAAATCTATTGGAGTCCACGATTTTCATTTTATCAAAGTTCGTTATGATAAACCATATAATACTTTAAAATTACGCAAATCATCTTTCAAAAAGCGCAAATGCGAGAAAATATCTGTAAATTGTTTTGTTGTTCTGAAATTCAATAAATATCTTTATGCTTAACATTATTGATTGAAATAACAAAGCGATAAATTATCATATCATAAATCACTGAAAATCTAAAATATGAACTATCTCATAGGTGTCGATATCGGAGGGACAACCATCAAAGGAGGGTTAATAAAAGGTAAGGATCTGATCAGGCAGATTGTACGTGATACAAAAGCCTCTGAGGGGGGAGAGACAACACTGAACGTTTTAAAGGATGTGATCCGCCAGCTAACGACGGTAGATACCACAGCAATAGGTATTGGGGTACCTAGTGTTGTCGATAGCGAACAGGGAATAGTATATCATGTTCAGAATATAAGAAACTGGGATGAGGTCCATCTGAAATCAATTCTTAAAAAGGAGTTTGATTTGCCCGTTTATATCAACAACGATGCCAACTGCTTTGCCATGGGTGAACGTATCTATGGTTTGGGACAAGATTACGAAAATTTTGTGGGAATAACGTTAGGGACCGGTGTTGGGGGTGGAATAATCCAAAAAGGCCAACTACTGGCCGATGCCAATTGCGGTTCAGGTGAATTTGGAGAAATGCCTTATCTGGATGGTAAACTGGAAGAATATTGCGGTAGCTTTTTCTTCTCAAAATATAACAGCACTGGTTATGAAATTATGCAGAGAGTGGAGACGGGCGACAAAGAGGCCACAGAAATCATGAACGAATATTCAATGCACCTAGCCGTACTGGTGAAGATGATTGTTCTCTCCGTTGACCCACAGGCAATTATTTTTGGCGGTGCAATCTCCAAATCATTCCATCTTTTTGAAATGAAGATGGTCGAAAACCTGAAAGACTTCCCTTTTCCAAACTCTATCAGAAAATTAAAGATTTTACGTTCGCAGCTGCAGGACATCGGCATCTTAGGTGCTTCTGCCCTCTGTTATTGATATCATCCTCATATCAACAAATCCTAAAAAGCTGGAACAATCTATCTTTCATTCATACTTGCTTATAGTAGCCGAAAATTTCAGGAAATAAAAATTCCGCCGGGATTTTTCGTGCGTCAATATCACTAATACCCGGCGGAAGGAAAGAATGAGAGAATTTACAAATGGAATATTATTACAGCTTCATTTCCCAACCTTTTTGATATTTCCTGCTCCATAATTTGGAGGCGGCTGGATTATCTAGGATATGAGCATTTAAAGCATCTGTTCTGAATGTAGTTTTTGTGCGCTGGGCAATATTTCCCAAATGTGCCAGTGTTGTGCTGATACATCCCACATTGATATCGGCATTTAACGGAGAGCCTTTTCTGATGCCGTCAAGAAAGTTGGAAAAATGGAACGAATCCAGTTGCTGTGTGGGATTTATAGTATCACCTGCCTTGAAACTCATTTCACTGGTTACATTTTCAACAAGCTCATTTTTAAGATCATATACTTTATAGGCGTTACCTCCTCCAATGACCAAAGTGCCAGATTCGCCGTAGAATGCGCAACCTACCGAAGAGTCTTCAATATTGCGGCCGTTGCAACTCCGGCCTTCCCATGTGATCAGCTTGTTGCCTCCAAATTCGAGGTTCACGATCTGTGTATCCGGAAATTCCCAGTCATCGCTATAAAGGTATCTGCCTCCTGAGGAATCAACATGGGTAGGATAGGTTAAATCCATACCCCAGCGGAGAATATCAAGAAAATGTACGCCATTGTTGCCGGCTTCACCGGTACCCCAATTATAGAACCAGTGCCAGTTATAGTGGAGATAGTTGTCTTTGTAGCTGGCTACTCTCGGTGCCGGCCCCTGCCACAGTTCCCAGTCGAGCCAATCAGGTATGGCAGTAATATTTCCTGTACCTATCGACGGCCTGTTGTTTGCGTACCAGGCTTTACCGAAATAAACCTTACCTATGATGCCATCTCTTATTTCCTGTACCGCTTTAATAACATTAGGCCACGATCTACGCTGCATACCGGTTGCTGCAACAATGTTGTATTTCTTCACAGCCTGCATTAGTATTTCATCTTCTGCAGGATTATGACTCGTAGGCTTCTCCAAGTACACATGTTTCCCGGCTTTCATTGCCATCAAGGCGGCCGGTGCGTGCCAATGTTCGGGCGTGGCAATGATAACAGCATCCAGATCCTTGCGTTCAAGCAACCTTCTTAAATCTTTCTCTCCTATTGGTGTATTGCCTGCAATATTTTTTACATTGGCAATACATTTTTCCATAGCACGTTTATCTACGTCGCAAACATAAGCTATCTCACACCCTTTTTCCCTTGCGAAACCTCCTGCCAATGCATTTCCACGCGAGTTTACACCTATGGCACCCATTTTTATTTTATCATTGGCACCGGCAATGTTTTTATAGCTCTTTGCACTAAAACCAGGCAATATTCCTCCTACAGATACTGCAGCTGTTCCGATTGCTACATTTTTAATAAATCCTCTTCTTGTAGTCATAGTATTTGTTTGTATAAATCAACGTTCAATTAAATCAAGATATCCCTATTCACATATTCAGGACAAATATGTTTTCTTGAATTTAATCCTGTTTTTAACCGCCAATGAAAAGCATCAGACGCTTCTTTTTTGTTAGCAGAGCATAACTCAAAAGTTCAATCGACGGTATATTAAGAGTAAACACATCTTCTGCCTATTGATTATTGAAAAAACTCAAAATTAACCGTGCTTCAGCTTCAAACTAGCGAAATATTTCAATAAAGGACAAACATATAAAAATAAACTGTTCCTACTTTTACTTTTTACGTATAATTATCATCAAAAAACGCAAATAAGAGTATTGTGCCAACTACAATCGGTATTTTTCAGTTCAAGATATGAAATAGTATCATTCCTATAAGCGCTCACTTCCTATTTTTTCTCCTACAACTTTAATTAACTGGAGGTCATCCTCATAGGCATCTTGAAACAATTGCCAGATCATTACTCCCGCAAAGTCGTTATCCAGGACATACATGCATTTTCTGCCAATGGTTATTCTGCCGTTATAATATGTTTTACTTACGTTATCTTTATCAGCTATATCTGTGGCAGTCAAATTGTATTTCCCGTCAAAGGCGCTAATTACTCCATGAAAACGAATGCTACGAACTGCATCTGGTTGCACTCCTTCGTCCCATGTGTATCCATAGAATGGAAGCCCTCCGATAATTTTGTTTTTAGGTGTTCCATATTGGTTAACCCAATAATTCAAATCACTGACAAAATGATCATACGAAGCATGCTGTACCGGTGTGGATGTAAATGAATCGTGATCGTAACTCATAACATTGATGTAATCAAAATAGCGTTGCCAATCTGAAGAGTAGTTCAACCAGTTGCTCACCACTGCGCATGTCATAAGCATATTCTCATCTTTCAATTCACGCAACTTTCCCGATAAGTTTTATATAGGTTTTTTAAACAAAACCATTAAAAACACCGCGGGGGGGTTGCCAAGCGGTTAGGGGTGCGCCCCCAAAAAGAGTGTCAACCGGCAACATAATTTAATAAAAAAGGAGATCGAAGTCTCCTTAAAATTAACTATCATGTTGCTTATGAAATACAAACGGTTAACTTCGGAACATAGATACGTAATTTATTTGGGTATGAAAAATGGTGATACCCGGAAAACCATTGCAAACTTGATAGGTGTCAGCCCTTACACGGTGTCCAGGGAAGTAAGACGTAACAAAAAAAAGAATGGAGGCTACTCATGGCGTTTGGCACAGGAGATGGCTGATGAGAGGAAGGAGCGTCTGCCCGGGAACAGGGCTACCCCGGAATGGATCAAACAGAAAGTGTTCCGCCACGTTCGCAACGATTGGTCACCCAAACAGATTAGTGGATTTTTAAAGAAACAAGGGGAGAAATTCCAAGGAGGTTATAAAGGAGTATCTCCAAGTGAATACAGAAAAGAGATGGTGAATAAGCAATGAGTCTGCTCTTACTTCCGCATATATATAACATTAGAAAGTACTGTTGAGCCCACTTTAACAAGTCGTTTTGTAAAATATGATATTTGATTTTCAAGTGATTATGATGTCAAATCTTCTAATTTGAGACTTTTTCAAGCAGACTCACTGTTTAATTAATTGTCATTTGACTCTATCAGTCGTTGAATATCTTTACGGTGACCATATACGACAATTACATCATCGTGATTAAGAATACTTTCTGCAGTAATAATATCTCCGGTTTTTAATATGGTAGTGGGTACTCCCAATTTATTGATAACATTTATCTGTTTCAGCTTTGTAAGCACAATCACGTTGTATTTTTTGTTAAATTCAATTTCTTTCAACGACTTACCTATCAATCGCTTCGGTACGTGCATTTCCACAATGTTAAAATCTTTGGTCACTTCAAAAAGATCAACATAAGCGGTCGCCGACAACTTCAATGCCCATCGTTCGGCAGTCTCAATTTCGGGACGAATAATCTCATTAATTCCCATAGCTTCCAGAATATTTTCCTGCAAAGGAGATACTGAGCGGCTAATAATGCGTTTAACGTTCATCTTTTTCAGTAAAGCCGTAGTCATTAGGTTATCACCTTCGCTTGACCCAATACAAACTATTGCAACGTCGGCATTTTCAAGTGGCAGGTTTTTAATTGCCAGCGTATCTTTGCAGTTCAAACAAATAGCATGGGTAACGCGATCTTTTATTAGTTCCACCAATCGCATATTGCTATCAACCGCCACTACCTGGTGCCCGATATTCGTAAGTTTTTCGGCCAATGCCGAACCAAAATGGCCTAATCCTATAATAATGAATTTCATATGTTTTTATCTTTAAAACTAGTTTATTAACAGATCTTCTCTCGGAAAGTAGTAATAAGAGCCGGAAGAACGTTTAAAAATTGCCATCAAAAACGTAAACATTGTAACGCGCCCGAGAAACATAGTTATTACAATAACAATTTTACTTGCATCTGCCAGAGTTGGAGTAATTCCTCTACTCAGGCCAACAGTTCCGTATGCCGATACTACTTCAAAAACAACATTAATCACCCTCTGCTGCGGTTCAATCAGCAAAATGACAAGAGTAGAAATGCCGATTACTAACAGCGAAAGAAAAATGATGGCAAAAGCTTTGTTCATTGTCCCCTGGTTAATTTCTCTGCCAAACACATTGCTACGGCGTCCGCGTATTAAATTTACCACATTTATTACAGCTAGTGCGAAAGTGCTAGTTTTTATTCCTCCGCCAGTAGATGCCGGTGAGGCACCTATCCACATCAATAAAACAATAAACAAAGTTGTCGGCATTAGTATTTCTGCCGTGTTTACTGAATTAAATCCGGCAGTACGTGGTGTAACAGCCCCAAAAAACGATGTTACACATTTTCCCCATAATGTCTTATGCTCAGCCAATGTATTGCTATACTCCAAAAACAATAAAATAATGGTCCCTGAAATTATTAAAACTAAAGTAGTTGTCAGAATAATTTTTGTGCTCAGGCTAAGTACCCACGATTTATAAATATCACGTTTCTTAAGAAAAAATTTTTCAATCAGACTTTTAGTTTTATACCTCAAAAACTGAAGCGAATTAAACAGAATTGGAAATCCTATACCCCCCAAAATAATTAAAAATGCCAGGGTGAGTAAAACAGAATAGTTGAAACGGAAAGGTTCTTCATACAAATTATTCGAAAGCGTTGAAAATCCTGCATTACAAAAAGATGAAACAGCATGGAAAACCGAAAAAAAAAGGCGTTCACCGGACTCAGGAATAACTGTTGAACCTGTTGAAAAAAAAAGTATTAAAGTCCCGATTGATTCGATACTGAAAGTAACCAAAATAATATTCCGTAGGGTACGAAATGCATTGTCAAATTTATCAACAGCAGTTGTTTCAGCAATAATCACCTGACTTTTAAACGAAGCCTGTCCGGTAAAAAAACGGCTGAAATAATTTGTAAAAGTCATAATCCCCAATCCCCCCACCTGAATTAACATCATAATAACCACTTGCCCAAAGCGAGTAAAGTACACGCCGGTATCTTGAACCGTAAGCCCCGTTACGCATACAGCGCTGGTTGAAGTAAATAGCGCATCAACATAAGCTATATCGTTATTAGATGCATTGGGCAGCATCAACAGAAGGCTCCCTATGAAAATAGTTGTCATAAAACTGACAATGAAAATTATTGCCGGATTAAACGACTTGTTACGAAAGCGGAACCGTATATTATAAATTTCTCTAAAAAAGACAATAAACAAACCGATATATGTCCACATATTATTCCACTCAAACACAGATGAGGTTGTAAAATAACGCACCGCATTTAAAACAAGAGTGTAAAAAAGGATAAAGATTAAGATCCAATCTGTTATAAGCCCTACAATACCATATGCATTTGTTTTGTAAACAGTTCTGAAAAGAATAGATAAAAAACCGGTTAAAAGCGTAAGGTTGAAGAAGATAAAAACAAAATTATCCCATGTGTTTTCATACGGAAAGCCCAATTCGAAGACAGCTAAAAAAAATGATATGGTACCAATGACAAAAGATGTCCTGCTGACAACTTTAAGCATTTTCTGTATAGTGAATTTATTTTGCATTGCTGTCTGTTTTAGAGGCAAAGTTTCGTATCGTAAGTCGTTACCGGATCAATACTTTTTTCACTACTGAAAGACTGAAAAACATGAAAGGAGTGCTTCCTTGCAGTTTCGCTCAAATGTTTTATTCCTGTTATTTACTTTCAATAAATAAAACATGGTAAAGATATAGAAAAAGTTTTACAGTCAGTCAAATTGATGAAATACGTTTCAATAATTTATTTATGTAGCTGATAGCAGCAAATATCTTCAATAATTTAATAATCTCTTTGGTGATGATGTTCTTTTGTATTACCCTCTATAGGACGTGAACACATCATTGTTAAACAGTTTTTTTGATTCAGCATCTTTTCAATATCCGTCAACAGGTTCTCTTCCTTGTCATCAATTTCATTCTTAGAAGTAAATAATTATTACCTCTTCTCTTTACGCTATTTTTCGAGTTCCATTATTTCACATTGTGCCGCTACTTTTTATTCGAGACTGGGCATTTTTTCGCTTCTGCTCTCTTGAGCTTGATTTCAGCATCAAGCTCTTTGATTTCCTTCTCTCTGCTAATATTCACACAATCGGCCACTCATTACTTGTTTCACTAAATTCTTCATGTCAATGGCTGAATAAGTCAGTAATGTCAGTAAAGTAAAAAAGTTATTTTCATTTAAACTTTGTGGATGTGTTTTAAAGCATTAATTTTGCATCGTACTATTAATGAAAAATACTGTATGAATGAAAAAACTATTGTAACCGGAGTGATTGGCGCTGATGTACATGCCGTAGGCAATAAGATTCTTGCTTTTGCACTGGAGCAGGCGGGTTTTAAAGTGGTCAACCTGGGTGTCATGGTTGCGCAGGAAGAATACATCGAAGCCGCACTGGAAACCAATGCCGATGCTATTTTGGTCTCTTCGCTCTACGGGCATGGCGAGATTGACTGCCAGGGTTTGCGCGAAAAATGCGATGAAGCCGGACTTAAAGACATTCCGCTTTTGGCAGGGGGAAACCTGGTAGTGGGAAAACAAAACTTCGATGAGGTGGAAAAGCGTTTCCTGGCTATGGGGTTCACCCGGGTTTATCCTCCGGGTACGGCCGTGGAAAAAAGTATTTCCGATTTAAAAGAAATTCTTAAAATATAATCCTATTGTAATTGTCCAGGGGCGATTTGTAATTCAACTGTAATTCGAAGTTTCGTTAATTTTTTCCACGAAGCTGCCAATTATAATTGAACTATACGAAACGAATGACTATTGAATAACGCGCAGCATAATAATGAACATTCTCACTGCAGATATCGGCAGCACATATACCAAGCTGACAGCGATTGATACCGCTAAGAGGGAGATTGTGGCAACTTCTGCCGCCTTTACCACCATCGGCACCAACGTGAAAGAGGGTTTTATGGCTGCTTATAACAAGTTGGGACAACATGCCGGAGAGTTCCTCTACGATGAGCTGCTTTGTTGCAGCAGCGCTGCCGGGGGACTTAAAATGGTTTCACTGGGGTTGGTTCCCGAACTTACCGCTAAGGCGGCAAAACTTGCCGCAGCCAGTGCGGGAGCAAAAGTGGTCAAAACATATGCTTTTGAAATATCGCAGGCGGAACAGGCAGAAATTTTTGATATCCGCCCCGATCTGGTGTTACTCTGTGGCGGGACCGATGGCGGAAATAAGGATGTGATTCTTACCAATGCGCGCCGGTTATGTCAGATCGATTGTCCGTTCACCGTTGTTGTTGCAGGCAACAAATGCGCATCGTTTGAGCTGGAAGAGATTTTCAGGGCTTCGGGAAAACCGTTTGTAATAACCGAAAATGTTATGCCTGAGTTCAACAAGTTAAACATCGAACCTGCCAGGAGAAAAATAAAAGAACTCTTTATCAGCCGCATTATCGAAGCCAAAGGACTTGGCGGTATTCAGAGAATGTGCAAAACTGATATAATTCCTACACCATTAGCGGTGTTGAATGCCTGTGAGTTGTTGAGCAAAGGCACTAAAAACACACCGGGTTTAGGCGATTTGCTGGCAGTGGATATCGGCGGGGCAACTACGGATGTTTACTCCATTTCCGATGGCAGGCCCACCCTCGAAAACGTCACCTTGAAAGGGCTCCCTGAGCCGGTTAGCAAACGTACCGTTGAGGGCGATCTGGGAATGCGCTACAGCCTTGCGTCGCTGGTGGAAGAGCTGGATCTGGATACCTTTTCGGAAGAATTAAGCATCGACAGGTCAGAGGTGATTGATTGGGTAAAAACCTGTACGCAGCATCCTGGCTTGTTGGTTGAAGCTGAATCCCGGGAACAGAAGATTGAGGAGTTGATAGCACGTAATGCCGTAAAAATTGCCGTGGAACGGCACGCAGGGACCTACCACCCAGTATATACACCCTTCGGGCAGGTGTATACTCTCACTGGGAAAGATCTTTCCGCTGTGCCGTTTATTATCGGTATCGGAGGTGTTGTTATCAATGCCAGTGAACCACAGGCTATTCTGGAAGGAGCAAAACGGCAACCGGACGATTTCGTGTTTGCCAAACCCGAACAGCCCGGTTATTTAATCGATAAAAAATATATTTTT
>ENA-UOOK01000271-UOOK01000271.1-fermentation-metagenome-genome-assembly--contig:-NODE-271-length-66019-cov-7.523467_pt1 | contig 66019 bp, 56 predicted proteins | sample MGYA00245777_ERZ724023 | MGnify/ENA primary metagenome ERZ724023 (study PRJEB28704, sample SAMN03018312) | fermentation metagenome | biome: anthropogenic terrestrial biome; feature: soil; material... | reverse complement strand
AGCTCCGCGACGAGCGGACGGAGCTGCTCAGGACCATCGAGCGGCTCGAACTGATCCTCTCGTGCGAGGCGAACGTGCTCCGCGAGATCCGAAAGGAGGTCGTCGCGGCCGGCAAGGAGTTCGGCAACGAACGCCGGACGCGGATCTCGGACGAGGAGGCCGATCTCAACATGATCGGCCTGATCCCGGACGTGCCCATGCTGATCTCGATCACGGCCCAGAACTACATCAAGCGCCTCCCGCTCGAGACCTACCGGGCCCAGCACCGCGGCGGGCGGGGCGTAAGCGGCATGACCCAGCGGGAAGAGGATGCGGCCGAAGAAATGTTTGTAACCCGGACCCACGACTACGTGCTGTTCTTCTCCAACCGCGGCCGCGCCTACCGGCTGAAATGCTATGAAGTGCCGGAAGGCTCCCGCACAAGCAAGGGAATCAATATCGCCAATGTTCTGCCGATTGCACAGGATGAAAAAATCACTTCTATGATCCGGGTGCAGAAGTTTGACGAAAAAAGCTACCTGGTTATGGTGACGAAAAACGGAATTATCAAACGCACTACGCTGTCTGCCTTTAATACCGCCCGAAAAGGCGGCTTGATCGCCGTTAATTTGGATGAAGGGGACGAACTGTCATGGGTACGGCTGACGGGAGGCAGTGATGAACTGCTGGTCGCCACGCGCCTTGGCATGGCCATTCGGTTTAACGAACAGGATGTGCGCGCCATGGGCCGCACGGCACGCGGCGTAAAAGCCATTGCCCTCCGGGAAGGTGACAGCGTCATCGGCATGAGTGTCCTGCGGGAAGGCGGGCTGGTGCTTACCGTATCGGAGACTGGGTTTGGGCGGCTTTCGCCCATAGACAACTACCGTCTGCAAAGACGGGGAGGCTCCGGCCTGAGAAACTACCACACGGTAAGCTACGGGAATGTGGCGGCCATTAAAGTCGTCGACCGGGAGGACGATATTATCCTGATTTCTTCCAGTGGAATCGTCATCCGCATTCACGCGGACACCATCCGGGAGTGCGCGCGTCCGTCCAAAGGCGTGCTGCTGATGCGCGTGACGGAAGGCAGCCGAGTGGTTACGGTTGCCCGCACGGCGCGCAGTGAAGAAGAAGAAACCGTTCTTCCGGAAGACGACGGAAGCGCCAACGAAGGCGCCGGGGATGAAACTGATGAAAATAATGAAATGCCGGAAGACGGCGATCCCGAGAAAACCGGACAGAACGAAGCAAAAACAGGACCGGATAAACCGGAGAACTGAGAGGAAACACCGATGAAAAAAACCGGATTGCTGCTAACCCTGATTTTTCTTTTCACTCTGTTTAGTGCCGGCTGTTTCCGGCAGGAGGGATCTTCCATCCCGCCGGTAAGTTCGCAGCAGACTGTCTCATCCCAGACAGCCGTTTCATCTATGAAACCGCAGACGGCTTCTTCTGTTCCTGCGGATTCCCAGGCGGCGGTTTCCGCCGAATCGAACCCCCACAGCTCTGAGTCGCAGGTTGGACCGGTTATTCCCATTCAGACAGACAGCGAAAAATATAACGTGCTGTTTAAAAAGAATCCAATTGACGCAGAGTATATTAAAGAATCGAAAACGGCAATTTCGACGGTCGATATGATCAATCTTTCGGATAAATTTGCAAATGTGTGGCAAAAAGAAATTGAGCATGCGTATTCTGAACTGGAAAAATATCTGAAAACAGATTCCAGCTACAATGCGAAAAAGCTGGAAGCAGAACAAAAAAAATGGGAAGACGGAAAAGATGCTGCCATCCGGTTGATTGGACAGGAAGCCCAAAGTACGGGAGGAACCATGGCACAGGTGGATGCCACCTCAAAGGTGATGGATTTTTACCGCAGCCGTGCCGCACAGATCTACCGCGAACTGTACAATTATGATCAAAACTTTTCCTACGCCTATTCGGATAAAAAATAAGATTTGTACGGAAGGGAAAGCTGTTTCGTATAGTTTTCCACTAAAAATGGGAAAACGGTTGAAAATCTGCGCGCTTGCCCCTCAATTTTTACGGGATACGGGATCAAACGCCATGTTTTTCGGAATGTTCTTCTTTTCTGCGCTAAGAGAGGCGAATTTCCCCAAATACAGGAATTTATGAGAGGGAAGAGAAATACGAACAGGATCAGACAATCATGCGGAGCCGCTGAAAAGAGGAATAAAAAATGAAACTGACGGAAAAAACATTGGAACAAAATTTTATTTATCATGGGAGAATTGTGGATTTCCACGTGGACAAGGCAGAATTGGAAAATGGGCGCACCGTTACAAGAGAATGCGTTGATCACCGGGGCGGTGTCTGCATCGCCGCCCTGACGCCGAAAAACGAACTGTATTTTGTCCGGCAGTACCGTTACCCGTACCATGAAGTCGTGCTGGAACTGCCTGCCGGCAAGCTGGAAACGGGCGAAGATCCGCTGGAAGCCGGGAAACGCGAATTGCGCGAAGAAACCGGTGTAGCCGGAAAAAACTATGTTGACCTAGGAAAACTGTATCCTTCCCCAGGCTATACAAACGAAATTATTTACCTGTATGCCTGCCGCGCAGAATCGCGCGGAGAGACCGACCTTGACGAGGGCGAATTTCTGGAAGCGGAGAAAATTCCGCTGGAAAAAGCCGCTGCAATGGTTTTGTCCGGAGAGATTATGGACGCGAAAACACAGGCGCTGGTCCTGAAGACCGCCCGTCTGATCGAACTGGAGAAATTTTGAATCGGCAAATTAGAAGACTATTGTATTTTATTAGACAAAATATACTATTCGGATAAATACAGAACTGAAAGAGGGAATCGAACCGTGTGGCTTGAGAACCGCGCCGCTCCATGCAAAGCCTGACATCGGACGAATTTGCATGGAGCGGTTATCCTTTTCGTCCGCACTGGGCTTTGCATCACCAAAATCATGTTGATTTGAGGAGCAAAGCCATGAAAGAACATTCGATTTTTTTTGAACTGAAAGATTTTTTGATCCTTTGGAGCAGCCAGTCGGTTTCCGAACTGGGAACCGCTATGACAAATTATGCGCTGATCCTGTGGGCTTACCGGCAGCAGGGAACGGCAATGAGCATTACTCTGCTTTCTGTTTGTTCGTATGTGCCGTACATCTTGTTCGGGATTGCCGCCGGAACACTTGCAGACCGGTGGGACAAAAAGAAAGTCATGCTGGCGAGTGATTCCATTGCTGCCCTTGGTACGCTGACGATTTTTATCCTGTATGGCACGGACAGCCTGCAGGTGTGGCATTTATACCTAATTAATTTTTTTCTCAGCTTTATGAATGCGTTTCAAAACCCGGCCGCGTATGTGGCGGAAACATTGATTATTCCGGAAAAATATTATGCTAAAACAAGCGGGCTTCAGGCTTTTTCCAGTTCTCTTGTCACTATTCTGGCTCCGGCGCTGGCAACAGTGCTGCTTTCCTTTTTTAGGCTCCCGGCCGTGTTAACTGCCGACCTGCTCTCCTTTGCGGCAGCGTTTTTCTGCCTGCGGTTTTTTGTCCGGATTCCGCAGGATCGGATTTCTGCGGGCGCGGAAAGGGAACCGTTTTTCCAAAACCTTTGGGCAGGGCTGGCCTTTCTGCGGGAACACCGGATAATCCTGCATTTCATTCTGTTCTTTTCGTTTGCCAATCTTCTGGCGTTTCTGGGAGAAAGCGGCAGTATGCTCTCTGTTCTGGTTCTTGCACGAAGCGGCGGGGATCAAGTGGCGCTCGGAACGGTTACATCGTTTGTGGGAATCGGCGCGCTGGCCGGCAGCGTTCTGGCAACGGCCGCACGGCCCGCGAAAAGCCGGACAAAAGTGATTTTTCTCTGCTGCGCGTTTTCGTTTCTGTGCGATATTCCCCTTGCGCTGGGCCGGTCCGCCGCCGTATGGGCGGCAGCCGTCTTTGTGGGGAATCTGCTGGTCCCTCCGCTGAACGCAAACCTGACGGTTCTTATGCGCACGAAAATCCCGGTGGGAATGCAGGGCCGCGTTCTTTCGGTGCGCAGCGCGCTTCAATATTTTACAATACCGCTTGGACTTTGTATCGGCGGAATTTTATCCGACAAAGTGCTGGAACCGTTTATGCGGAAACCTTCCGCATTCCAACACCTTGCCGCCGCAATGCTTGGTACGGGAAATGGCTCCGGAACGGCAATTATTTTTTTGTTTACCGGAACCCTCGGCTTTCTTGCCGGCTGGCTGTGCCTGAAAAGTCCGTGGTTCCGGGAACTGGATTCCTGAAAAACACCTCCCATGAAAACTCATGGGAGGTGTTTCAATCCGGTCTGTAAAAATTAATAGATATTATACTAACCGTCAATTCGATTCATCACTAGGCCGGTGATCAGCTTAGGATAAAAATATGTGGATTTCTGCGGCATTTTTTCACCTGCCGCGGCGACATCGCGGATCTCAGTTACACGTGTCGGATTTAAAATAAACGCGCACTGGCTCTGCCCGTTTTTCACGGAGTCAATCGCTTCCCGGAATGAGCGGGTATAAGTGAGGTTGACCTGATTCGCCATATTTTCTTTGTCAATACCGAGAAGCCGCTCTAAAATCAGGCTGTGCAGGACGGAGACATCCAGATTCCGGTAGGCGCCGCTTTTATCCGGCAGAATTTGAGCCATGGCATTTCCATCTTTAAGGACAAGAAGCGTCCAATCTTCGCCGCCGGTGTAAAAAGCAAACGCCTTTTTGCCGCGCTGATAATAATCGTTCAGAGCTGGTTCGATTTTGCCGGTATCTTGACACGGAATGACCTCAAACTGATCGGCACAGGCGCGCAGCAGCCCGGCGGGATCAAAGTTCTTCAGCCCGCGGACAAGGCGGTGCGTGGGAAATACGACCAGCCCTTCATGTTCCATATCAACCAGCATCATCATGACGTAGTTCTCGCCGCCTGTGGCAGTTCCCTGCTTCTGCCGCCAGCGGCGGTAGTTCAGCGCCGTTTCGTAGCGGTGGTGCCCGTCGGCAATATAAAGTTTCCGGTTTTCAAAATCGCCGCAGATAGCCCGAATGGCCTCTTTATCGTTCACAATCCACATGCGGTGCGTGACCGCGCCGTCTGAAAATTCATAGCGCGGCCTGCCGGAGGAGAGCGCATCCAGCCGGTGGGTGGTCATGTGCGTTTCATCCATATAAAGCGAATAGATCTGGCTGAAATTACAGCCGGTCGCTTTCATCAAATTGAAGCGGTCTTCCTTGGCTTTGGAAAGCGTCTCTTCGTGCGGAAGAATAATCCCTTTGGAGAATTCCTCCAGACGGACAAGGCCGATAAAGCCCTTAACCTTTTTCTTTTGCCCATAAGCTTCAAACTCTTCTTCATAAATGTACAGGCCGGGATCGGTATCCTGCCGAAGGACGCCGCCGTCTATCCATGAATGCAAGGTCTCACCTGCCTGCGCATAGGGGTTTTCACCTTTCGGCAGTTCCAGCCGGATGACGTTTTCCGGGTTTTCAGCCAGATAAGCAAGGCGCTGTTCCTCACTGATAATGTCATAAGGGGGGCAGGTCAGCTTTGCGATGTCTCCGGCTTCTGACGAATAGCGCAGGGCCCGGAATGGTTTGATTTCCGCCATATCTTTTCCACCGTTTCTCCGCGCGGATCTTTCCGCCGTCCACTCCGCGCGGAGAGCGGCGGCTTTTTTGGCGCAGCATTGCGCTGCCATTTTAAATCTCATTATACCCGGCCTCCCCTCCCCCTGTCAATTTCTTCGGTGCCGGAAAGCAAAAAAAGAAAGCCGCGCCACCCGTTATACGCCGCCGAAGTGGAAAACAATCCCGGCGGCGGCGGAGACGGCAATCCAGACGATCGGGTGGAGCTTCTTCGTCTTTTTTACGCCGCGCGTCAGGAAAAGCAGAACGGCCGCCAGGGCAACGGCTTTCCAGTCGAGGACTTTCCAAAAGGAAGCGGCCGGCACCGCAGAAGGCAGAAATGTTATGGCGGCCACCGACAGGCCGGCGGCAGCAATCAGTCCGGTAGAAGCGGGGCGAAGGCAGTAAAATGCCTTTTTTACAATATCATTGTCTTTAAAATTGCGAAGGAAAACGGCGATCATCAGGACGATAATAACGGAAGGCGTGATAAGGCCTATGGTAGCGACAATAGAGCCCGGAATACCGGCAGTGGTAAATCCAACGTAGGTAGCCATATTGACCCCGATGGGTCCGGGCGTGGATTCCGAAACAGCGATCATGTTTGCCAGCTGTTTTTGCGTAAACCAGCCGGTGGTGTCTGCGATGCGGGATAAAAACGGAAGCGTTGCCAATCCGCCGCCTACGGCAAACAGGCCGGTTTTGAAAAACTCCCAGAAAAGGCGGATAAGAATCATGCTTTACGCCCCCCTCTTTTTGCCAGCGCCAGAATGACGCCGATCGCCGAGGCGGCAACTACAAAAATTGCCGGCGAAATATTTAAAAAGAACGATCCGACCGTTACAGCCAGAAAAATGCAGAGGGTGAGAACATCTTTTACCGAACTTTTCCAGAGCTTGCAGATCGCGTTGAAAATGAGGACGCAGACGCCCACCCGGATTCCGGCAAAAGCGTTCTGCACGGGCGGAAAACTTGAAAAGTTGGAAATCAGACCGGCCAAAAAGGTGATGATGACGACGGACGGAAAAACAACGCCGAGCGTTGCTACAATCCCGCCGGCGACGCCGCGCCTTTTGTGGCCGATAAAAGTGGCGGTGTTCACCGCAATAACGCCGGGCGTACACTGGCCAATGGCAAAATAATCCGCCAGTTCTTCTTCTGTGGCCCAGCCCTTGTCTTCCACCAATTCCCGCTGAAGAATCGGCAGCATGGCATATCCGCCGCCGAAAGTCATGACGCCAACTTTGGCGAATGTAAGAAATAGTTCCATTAAACTACCCATCTTTTTCTGAATGCCCCCTGATTTAGTATTATCCTTAGGATAACATATTTTTAATTATATTGAAAATATTTATTTTATTGCAGATTTATATTATAATCATATAAATGACAGAAATGGGGGCGTGAAGGATGGATATCCGGCAGCTGACCTATTTTGCAGCGGTTGTAAACGAAGGAACCATGACGGCCGCGGCCAAATCGCTGCACATTTCACAGCCGCCGCTCAGCACGCAGATTCGGCTTCTGGAACAGGAACTCGGCTGTACGCTTTTTAACCGGGATACGCGGCATATTCAGCTTACGGACGCGGGTCGGATTTTGTATCAGCGCGCCTGCGTGATTCTGGATATGGTTTCATCGGTGCGGAACGAGATGGCGGATATCCAGGCCGGTTCTGCGGGAACGCTGCGGCTGGGCGTAGTGTCGTCCATCTGCGGATATGTATTTCCGGAATGGCTTCGGCGTTTCTGCGGCAGCCGTAAAAAGCTGAAATTTGAACTTTACGAAGGAAATACCTATCAGCTGCTGGAACAGGTGCGATCCAATCAGGTGGAGCTTGCGTTCGTCCGCACGCCTTTCTCTGCGCCGGATCTGGGCTGCGTCCGGCTCAGGGATGAGCCGCTCTGCGCGGTGGGACGGCCCGGTTTTTTCCCAGATGCGGATAATGCGGTGCGGCTTAGCGGACTGACGCGCGCGCCGCTGATTTTTTACCGCCGGTGGGAGCAGATCCTGACGGATGCGTTCCGCAAAGCCGGCCTGCGCCCGTCCCTTTTCTGCGTGAGCGACGACGCCCGCACAACCGTCGGCATGGCGGAATCCGGTTTTGGAATCGGAATTGTCCCCCGCTCCGCCGTTCCTGAAAAGCTGGCGGCTCCCAACGTCTGCCGGGTGATTGACTGCCCGGAATTCCATTCCCGTATCTGCGCCGTTTACCGCAAAGGTATGTATGTTTCCTCAGCGGCCCGTCAATTTCTGGATCAAGTACGGGCGGAGTGCCGGCGGCAGCCCGGCGTTTTGCCCGTTTCATCCGCGGAACGCGCGGCGCCCGTTCAGAAAACAGCCGAAAAGAGGTTTGAAAATGGCTGAGAAATTTATTGTGATTCCGGATTCTTTTAAAGGTTCCCTGTCTTCTGCGGAGATCTGCGGAATTATGGAGCAAAGCATACGGACGCAGTATCCCGGCGCGGACGTTGTGCCGGTTCCCGTGGCAGACGGCGGCGAGGGCAGCGTGGATGCGTTTTTAAATGCGCGGGGAGGCGAAAAAAGATTTGCGGAAGTAAAAGGCCCATACGGCGAACCGGTCCAGGCGTGCTACGGGGTCGCAGACGGCGGTACGGCCATCATTGAAACGGCATCCTGCGCCGGGCTGCCGCTGGCCGGAGGCCGGGCCGATCCGGGTTCCGCCACAACCTACGGCGTTGGGGAACTGATTGCAGAAGCGGCGGCATCCGGGTGCAGGAAAATAATCGTCGGTCTGGGAGGCAGCTGCACAAATGACGCGGGAACGGGCATGGCGGCTGCGCTTGGCGCAAAATTCTATGACGGAGCTGGAAAAGAATTCGTTCCGGTGGGAAGCACCCTGGAAAAAATCACCCGGATTGACCTTTCAAAGCTCAATCCAAAGATGAAAGACACGGAGATAACGGCCGTATGCGACGTTGACAATCCGCTGTACGGGCCGAAAGGGGCCGCTTATGTTTTTGCCCCGCAGAAGGGAGCGGACGAAAAGACCGTGCGTCTGCTGGACGGCGGCCTGAAGCATCTTTCGGACGTGATCCGAAGGGATCTTGGCGTGGATGCGGCGCAGATTCCGGGTGCTGGAGCAGCGGGCGGCATGGGAGCCGGCATAACGGCCTTTCTGCACGCAAAACTGAAAATGGGCATAGAAGCCATGCTGGATACCGTCCATTTTGACCGGCTGCTGGAACATGCCGATCTGGTATTCACCGGCGAAGGAAAGATCGATTCCCAGAGCCTCCGCGGAAAAGTAATTTCAGGAGTTGCAAAAAGGGCTAAGCGTGCCGGCGTCCCAGTCGTTGCGGTCGTTGGAGACGCCGGCAGCCAGATTGATGAAATTTATTCCATGGGCGTCACGGCCGTTTTCAGCATTAACCGAATCGCCGCCGGGATGGAAGAGATGAAAAAGAGGAACCGGGAAGATATGCGTTCTACGATGGACGATATTCTGCGCCTTTTAAAGCGGATCGGCTTCTAAGACCCTGACAGGCGGGCGGTTCACCGGTCCTGAAAATAGTCCTTGATAATGCGGATAATCCTTTCGGCAGCATGGCCGTCCCCGAACGGATTCACCGCGTTTGCCATACGGCGGTAAAAAGTCGGATCATCCAGCAGCTGGGACGCAGCCCGAACGATATCCTGCGTCCGGACTCCCGCCAGCATGGCTGTCCCGGCTTCGACCGCCTCCGGCCGTTCGGTTTCGGTCCGCAGAACCAGAACAGGCTTCCCCAGAGAAGGCGCTTCTTCCTGCAGGCCGCCCGAATCCGTCATGACAAAATAGCTCCGGCCGATCAGGTTGTGCATATCGAAGACACCCAGAGGGTCCGTCAGGCAGATGTTCGGAATCCCGGAGAGCGCGGAACAGACTGTTTCATGGACGGAAGGATTCGGATGGACCGGCCAGATAATCCGGGCATCCGGATGGCTGCGGGCGATTTCTTTTACGGCAAGGCAGATATTGCGGAGGGGCCCGCCGATATTTTCACGGCGGTGAGCCGTTACCGTAATATTTTTCTGCCCGGAGCCAAAATGAATCTGCCGCAGGCTGCTGTTCTGAAACTGATAATCAGGGCGGAAGATGCTTTTGACGACGTCAATCGCCGTATTTCCCGTCACGTACACATTCCGGGTGATATTTTCCTTTTTTAAATTGGACTGGTTGATTGCTGTAGGGGAAAAATGAAGAGTTGCAATCCGTGAGATAATCTGCCGATTCATTTCCTCCGGGAACGGAGAATACCGGCTGTAGGTCCGAAGCCCCGCTTCTACATGGCCCACCGGAATCTGATGATAAAACGCCGCGAGGGCGGCCGAGACAGAGCTTGCCGTGTCGCCGTGGACCAGGACGAGATCCGGCTTTTCCCGGAGAAGGATCGGATCGAGGCCCTGCAGCACCCGGGCGGTGATATCGGACAGGGACTGTCCCGGCTTCATCAGGTTCAGGTCATAATCCGGACGGATGGAGAACGGGCGCAGCACCTGATCAAGCATTTCCCGGTGCTGGGCCGTAACACAGACGACGCTTTGTATTTCCGCGTCGGCTTCCATCTTTTGAATCAGGACGGACATTTTGATGGCTTCCGGACGGGTGCCGAACACACTCATCACTTTAATTTTTTTCGTTTCTGACGCCTCCTTTGCCGCCCGCTACGGGCATTTGCCGGCGTACACGAGCAGCGGCATGCACTGGTCAAAAGCGGGATAATCCCCCGTTTTGGAATCGCCGAAAGCGCCGTACGCACCAAGTTCGGCGTCACTGCTGCGGTAGCGCTCCATTTTCTGGATCGCCGCGTTGTAAAGCCCGCGATCTCCCTCTTCTTCTGCAATCAGCGCAGCCAGCGCATAAACTGCCGTGGAATGGTAGTCATACCCCGCGACGACGCTTCCGTCCACGTGGTACCGGGCGGCAAGCCCTTCGCCGGAAACCTGTTTTTTCAGCCACGCAAGGCTTTGCGGTTTCAGTTCCCCGGCCTTTGCAAGGTTCCACAGCGTATAAAGCGCTTCCGACATGTTCAGATCGTCCGACGAATAGCTTTTCCCATCATAATCGTAGGAAGAACGGTAAAGGGGAAACTGATCCGATATATAGCCGGCCTGCACGGTTTTAAGCGCGTTTTCCGCCACAGAGCGGAAGCGGGTATCCTCCTCGGCCATTCGCCGCAGGACGGAGATATCGGCGTAGCAAAGCGGAAGGGAATGGCTTTTTTTGTCCGATTGAAAATCGTAAAAGCTCACAAGGCGGCTGTTTTGGACACAGTCCCGGTAAACAGCCCCGCGGACGGAATCGGCCGCCTGCCTGTATCCGTCCCAGGCAGAATCGGCATCGGCCAGGGCCGCCCAGATGCGCAGGTCATCCAGAGCGGCGTTTGCCCCGGCGGTTTTTCCTGCCGAAGTGACATACCAGGCCGCAAGCCCGTCTTTTTCCATTTTTTCTTTTGTAAATTTCCATGCTGAATCAAACAGGGACTTGTTTTTTAAAAGAACCGCATACTGCATCATAAGGCCCTGCGTTTCGCTCAGGACATCGTGCCCGCCGGGAGTCGATCCGGAGTCTTTTGCGTTGCAGTACACTCCGCCGCCCTGGTTTGTCATATTCTTGGAAATAAAAGCGGCTGTGGCGGCATCCCCGCCGCGCAGGGCGTATTCCATCAGCCCTTCGCAGTCCCCCGCCGTCAGCAGGCCGGACGCATATGCCGCGACATTCCCCTGGCTGTTCAGCACCACGGCGGTCGGGATTTCCTGGATTCCCCAGGCCTTATAGGCCGAGAGGCCGCGGTCGAACCAGTTCGGAAAAGAAACGCCGAGGGAACTGAGTTCGGAAAGGGCTTTGCTCTGCGTCTCTTTTTGGGAGTCCAGCTTGTCGATCAGCAGGACCTGGGCGCCGTTGTGTTCTGCAATTTCTTCGATCTTTTTGGCACCCGAAAGCTGTTCCCGGCAGTATTTGCACCAGCTTGCCCAGAATAGAAGCACGGCCGGGCGCCCCCGCAGGGAAGAGAGTGAAACGGTTTTTCCATTTGCATCCGTAAAATCCGTTACGGGCGGCGCATGACCGAGTTCCAGATTCTGCGGGAGCTTGTCCTCGGGGACGGCAAGCGTTCCGGTTTTGGATTCCGGACTGCTTGGCTCTGCTTTCTGCGGCGAACGCCACCAGATTAGGATGGCGGTGATCAAAACCGCCAGAAAGACGATCCCCGCAAAACAGAACTTCTCCGGGCGGCTGAGCGGCATTCGCTTATTCATCCGCCGTTCCTCCAATCACTGCTTATTTTCGCTTTTGCCGTCCGGCGGCTCAGGCGGCTCGGGCTTTGCCAGGGCGGCGCTTACCGTGATGCCCACGTGGCCCTCGCGCAGGGCCTTTTCAATGTCAAACCGGGAATGCAGCGCCTGGCTGCGCAGTTCCATCAGACGTTTTTCTTCTTCGGCAAGACTGCGAAGGTGTTCTTTGCGCTCTGCCTGTTCCCGCGCTTCTTTCAGCCCGCGCGCTTTGGCGGCCGCCGCACGCTCGAAACAGCTTTGGTTAATATAGGCCACCGCCATGCCGGCGAAAACGGCGAAAACCGGCAGGATATGATAGTGGTAGCGGTTCTGGTTTTCTACCAGCAGGTGCAGGGCCATGGTGCCCAGAAAAAGAAGGACCAGAGAATAGGACGCGTTGGGCTTTTTCTTCCACAGGTAAAGGCCGAGCACACCGGAGAGCACAAGCATGATAAGGTAATAAAGGTCACTTATGTCCATCATGCGGTAGAGGAATGTTTTCCGCTGCGGCGTTAAATTCCCCTGCTGATCCATAAAGAGAATATTCCATGAAGCTCCGTAATCGTCGTTTCCCCAAAGCACCTCAAATTTGTGGACCATCAGATTGAAATTTGCCTTGGGGCTGCCGCAGAGCCGCTTGAAGGCCAGATCCCGGCACGCCTGATGAGCCTTTGCTGCGCTTTGGGTGGAATCAAAAGCCTTATACAGGTAATCCGAATCTTTTTGATTCCAGCCGCCGGAAGACTGCGTGTTGAGGCCGACAAGCAGGTTGTAGCCGTAAGAGACAGAGCTTGAAGCAAGACTGCGGTTCACCGTATACCCGACGTTCAGGGAGAAGAAAGCGGAGAACAGCAGGTACGGGCACAGCACCAGCAGGCAGCGTTTCCAGCCGCGGCTGATCAGCCGCAGTCCAAGGGGAATATCGTTCCGCAGCCGTGCGGGAAGTTTCATTTTCCCCGGGATCATATAAATCAGCAGGGCGATCAGAAAAATCACGGCTAAAGGCCGGATGACGCCGGCAAACGCAAGGAGAACCCCCAGACCCGCAAGCTCCAGAACGCAGAGCCATGGGTGGGCGGCAGTGCCGCCGAAATCCTGGAGGGAAGCGACAAACAGCCAGACACAGCCCATCAGCAGAAAAGTGAAAGCATATTCGCCCGCGACAAAATTGCCGTACAGGATCTGGGAAGGCCAGAAAGCCGCTGCACAGAGACCGGCAAAACCGCCGATTCGGCCGGAAAGGCGGCGCACAATTCGCCAGACAAAGAACACCGTTCCCACGCTCAGGGCAACGTTAAAATACTGTGCCGCCGCAACACTGGTGCCGAACATGCGGAAAACAGCCGCCAGCACCAGCGGGTAGCCGAGGACGTGCGGAAACATGGCGACATAATCGCAGTAGCCGGGGCCGTCTTTCAGCAGGGTTCCCTCATTCAGCATCTGGGCGATCTCATAATAGGTTTTGTAATCGGACTGCGGGGCCATCGGCATCGTCTGTACATAGTGCACACGGATTGCCGCGGATACGCAGAGCACGGCAACGGCCAGTACGTTTTCAGCCCAGAACGCAGCGTGCGGATGCTCTTCGGCGCGGCGCGTTATCTCCAGGCGCGCCCAGATTACGCCGAATACAATCAGCAGAATCCCCATGCACAAAAGCAGGATCAGAAATATCCCTTTGAGATAATACGGATACTCCTGCCCGGCACCAAGTTTGCTTAATGTACACACGATCGCATAGAGGATCGCGATCCCGTACACGGTCAGGGCGAAATACATAAACCCGTTTCGTTTGATCTCCATCAGGAGCCGCCTTTCTGTTCCGATCCCCGGTTCCGTGAAATTAGACCGGCCGTTTACTTGTTTTCTTCATCCCGGTGGCGCCTTGCGCGCAGGATAACCAGAATGACCGCGAGCAGCAGGATCAGCATAGCAAAAGTGGATACCAGTGTAAAGACGACGGCGCTGCGGTTCTGCTGCAGGGTTTCACCCAGGGAAGGAGATTTTTTCTCCTGGTCTTTGAGAAATGTATAGTTCTTCGTTTCAAAATCGCTGTCAATCAGGAATGCGTCGCCGGAAAGGGTCCAGCGCTTTGTCTGTTCGGCAAGGTAACTGCCGATGGCGGCGAGGTTCGCGTCCTTAGAGCCGGAAACCGCCAGGATGGCCTTGCCGGAGGCGTAAGGGGAGCGCAGGAGCTGCAGCACGCCGATATCCGCGGCGTAATCGTCGCTGAGAAGCAGCTGCTTATTGCTGGCAAAACGGCTGCCGCCCGGAACATAGGCAAAGCTCAGCTTATCATTCAGGGAAGCCAAAACTTTATTATCCCGGTAGGTTCCCAGGAGGATCAGATTTGATCCATAATTTGCTTTGCTGAATTTGGATGCCCGGACCACGCTCAGGCTGCCGTATGGGCTGACGCCGTTCCCTTCCATGGCAATAACTTCCCCGAGGGTGTTCAGTTCGGTGCTGCTCATTGAATCGGGAATGACGACGCAGGTGCTGTTGAACAGCCCCAGCTTCTGGAACGGATACGGGCGCGTGTCAAAACTGTACCGGCTGCCCTGGCCCACCGGCAGGTAAAAGGTGGAATTGCCCATGACATAAGCCCACGGCATTTCGTCGGCCCGCTTGGTACAGTAGAGATCCTCCAGTTCCAGGTCAAACGCAATTTTGATGCTGCCCGCGTAAGTACCCACCACATCCGACGGCAGAAGGAAAGAAAGCGTATCCCCCCCGGCGCGGCTCCGCTCGAGCTTTTTGCTGCACACCGGCACATTGCCCCAGTAAACGGTGACAAGCGAACGCTTGAAATCCAGATTGTCACTGTAGCGGAAATTGAGGACAACCTTTCCCCCTTCGGACAGGATAAAACCTCCCGAAAGCGGAAGGAAGACTTCCTGCTCATGGTGGAACGGCCCGATAAACGAGAGGCCTCCGCCTGTAATGCCCTGTACCGTATAATTGTTGGCAACCAGGCCGCTCAGCTTTGAATTTTGGATCACCGTATCCGCCGACCCGGCCTTGACACAGGCGAAAGACTTTTTTTCCTGGGAGACGCGGTCACTGTCCATCAGCATGGCAGCCCCTTCATACAGCGCCTTCACATTGTCGGAAGTGACGACCAGCGTTTCCCCGCCGGAATCAGCAGCTTCAAAGACGGCGGCGTTCTTTTGAAGGCTGACGCTGCTCTGCTTTTCCGCGGCGGCAAGCGAAGCGGGAAGCTCACTCCTCAAGGCGACAACCACGCGGTGCCTGATCCCGTCCCGGCCGTACTGGCTCAGCTCTTTCAGCGAAATCCGGTCTTCACCGTCGGTTTTTCCGCCGAGATCCGCACGCAGCAGAAGGGCGGAAACCATCTCTTCACCCGAAGCGCCTGCTGGGACATATACGGCGCAGTCCTTTCCGGTGCCGTCAACGGATGACAGAAAAGGGTAGGGGTAATAGGAAAGCTCCTGGCGGGCGTCCACCGTTTCGTAGCCGACCTGCACCAAAGAATTTTTACTTATGTTCACCCAGTTTGCACCGGAGAAATCGTCCAGGCACCCGTTGTCATCGTACAGGCGCACAAACCCGCTGACGGTCAGTTTGTTGTACCCGGTTTTTAATGCGGATACCGGGATTTCAACGTAAGCCACCTGCGTTTTGCCGGAGCCGTAATCCACTTTGCAGGAGGAAACGGGCGTGGAGTTTACGAAAAACGTGAGAGAAGCGGGCACATTCCGGATCAGCGGGCTGACACTGAATTCAATCCGCGCGAAGGCGTAGACGGTTTTCCAGTATTTTTCCACGCTGAAATAAAATTCACTGCTTTTGTAGATGCCGCTGAACAGCTGGTCACTGCTGAAAGAGAAAATTTTCCGGTAGCTCGCGGCGGGCTCTTTCGGTTCTTCGGTGACCGGAGAAGCGGCTGACGAAGGATCGGAAGCCAGCACTTTGCCGGCCAGGCTGTCGGGTGATGTCTGCTTTGCCGTGCCGGCCGGCTGAGACGCGGAGGAGGCTGCGCCGTTTTCGGCGGTTCCCTGCCCGTTTTGAGCGGATGCAAAAGGCGCGGCGCACGTGAACAGCACCCCTGTGCAGAGTATCAGACACGCAAGGATCTTCCCAAACTGTTTTCCTTTCATTGCTTCCTCCCCATCGGCATTGTGTCAGATTTGAATTTCGAGTTTTCGCTGTTTGTGCTTTCCACATAGCGGACCGTTTTATCCCACTTTACTTCCCGGTGGAATAAATGATCCATGATGGAAAGATAAACGGCCCGTATCATGACAAAGACCCATAATTTTGCATAGGTAAACAGCATCAGTGTAACAAGCGCCGCAGACTGAAGGCTGAATTCGTTCCGTTCCAGCGACAGGGTAAGCATCATGTCGGCGATAAACACCACAATGGCCATTCCCCACAGGAGGGAAGAAAATCCGGCCAGCTTTACGTGGATGAACCCCATCAGCCCGCCCACGAAGATCACGTCGGACGTGATCAGCGAAGACAGCATCAGCACATAGACCATGGCAAAATAAAGCGTATCCAGCCGCATGGGCCCGGCTTTGGGATCAAAAGTATATTTGAAATTTTTGACCAGTACGTAAATGTTTCCCCTTGCCCAGCGCGTGCGCTGGCGGAACCAGACGCTCAGGAGGTAAGGCTCCTGCTCCCAGGTGACCGCCTGCGGCAGAAATTTAATGTAATACCCCATGCGGTAAATCCGGAAACTGATTTCGGTGTCTTCACTGAGGGCTTTTACATCCCACCCTCCGATTTTTTCGATAATATCGCGGCGGATGAGGTAATTGGTGCCCGGAATGGTGCAAAGCCTGAAAAAGAACGATCTTCCCGCCTGGTTCATACATTGATGCGCCAGCGTTTCAATATTGACAAACCGGGTAAGCAGCGAGGCATTGCGGTTCCTTGTGCGGAATTTTCCGACGGTGGCGCCGATTTTCGGGTCCGAAATTAAATTTTCTGTCAGAATCCGCAGCGCGGAAGGCTCCGGGGTATTGTCGGCGTCGTAGACGGCAATCAGGCTGCCTTTTGCCACCGAGAGACCAATGTTCAGGGCATTTGACTTGCCCGCGCCCCCTACGGTGCGGTCGGTGCTGATCACGATCAGGCGGCGATCCGAATACTCCCGCTGGATTGCCTGCAGGATTTCCAGCGTATTGTCGTCGGAATTATCATTGATAATAATAATCTCGTACCTATTTTTCGGATAGTCAAAATTCAGCAGGGAGCGGACGGTCCTGCCAAGGACGAGAGCTTCGTTGTGTGCCGGGACCAAGATCGACACCATGGGGTATTGGCCGCCCGGGGGAGGATTGCTGCCGGAAGAAACGCTGCTTCTCAAAATATACCGGAAGCCGCCGATGCTCAGAAACGCGTAAATCGCCATAAAAAGCCAGATTGTAACAATGGCGTAAAGAGAAGCCGCGTCTGCAACGGACATTCAATCACCCCGCTTTCATGATTTCATGATAGGATCAGCCCTTTTTGGGCGGGACGTCTTTCCCGGAGGGACGCCCGCCGCTGCTGTAGAAAAAGCGGCGGTGCATCTGCCTGCGGGCAAAATAGGTGCATAGAAGAAAAATCCCGATTGCCGCCGCCGCAAAAACAATCAGCACGTGGTTCTGGTTCTGAAGATCCGCCGTAGCACGGTACAGCATGGTGCGCTTGTAGTTATGGTTTGAACTGCAGGACTGGGGCGTATAGCTCAGCGCCGCTTTTTTTCCATTGACCGTAAGGATGCTGCCGTCCCACGTAAGCTGACCGCCGTTGAAGTATTCCGTCTGGCTCATGTCCCACAGGCTTTTGAGCGGAACGGCGGAGTCCCGCGCCGCACGGACGGTTTTCATCACCTTTTCCGATCCCTCGGAGGCGTCGACATACACCGCGCCGGCGCAGCAGTCCAGAAAGCCGGTGTTCTCGGTATCCAGGCTGATAGCCGGAGAAATAAGCTGAACGCCCAGGCGGACAAAATCGTTGGTTGCCAGTTTCAGGTCCAGGCATTCCCCCGCCGTTCCGTCATTGTAAACGAACAGGGTGCGGTACCGGCCGAGGGCTGTGCGGAGATCCTCGTTATAGATCCAGCTGCGGGGGATTTCCAGCGCCACCGGGTAAACCTGATTGGCAAAATAATTATCGGCCGCGTCCGTCAGTTTCTGCTGCAGGTCTGCCGCGCTGAGGGTTCCCTGCACAATGGGGGCGTGCAGAATCACTGCCCCGCCGTTTGCCTGAGCATAGCGCAGCACTTCGCAGAACTGCTGCATAGCCGGATAGTCCGCATTCTGGTAGATGGGCATCACACTGATTACAAAACTGATCTTTTCCTCCGCCAGCTGCTTTACGGTTGAAAGCAGGCGATGCGGGTCCGTAAAGGGATAAACGGAATCAATCACGACAAACTGCGCGTAGCTGTGCGGCTTATCATTGTACGGCCACAGCCACAGAGCGGTTTCCTGCTCCAGCACCGCCCGCGCAAAAGAGGTGGTATAGTCGGTCATGGGGAGGTACCGCACCGTTCCCCAACCCATGACAAGCGGCTGCCTGCCCTCGGAATCTGAAAGCGACCCCGCCGTGTAGGTCGGTTTCTGCGGCAGGCTCAGGTTGTCCAGTGTAAGCAGCTGGGTAAAGGTATGGTTCCCGGCGAATGTATAAGAGGCAACCGCACTGTTTCGGCCGGAAGCCGGCTTTCCGCGCGGATAACGGGCGGGGTCCGGCACAGTGCCGGGCAGGCATCCCAAAAGGAGCACGCGCCCGGAATAGCCGGAAAGCAGGGCCTCTGTTTCTGCGGAATCTTTCAGCCCGCAGCACACGACCGACTGATACCGGGAAATCCGCTCTGCAGCTTGTTTCTGCGGCAGGTAATCGGCGGAGTGTCCCAGATAAGTCATGGTTTCCACTACGCTGCACAGGCTGTTCCGGCCGGCACTGTCTAATTGGTTGGGGTAAATAATCAGGATTTCGGATTTCTGGGTTTTGGGGGCGGCCGTGCTTTGGGGCGCCTGCGAAGTTTCTCCGCCGCTTTTCGTGATAATGTTTCGCAGGGAGTCTGTGTCCGCATGGGCACAGACCGGAAACCAGGACAGCAGAACACCGATTGCCAGCAGGCAGGCCAGCCGTTTACACGTCATACTGCAGCTCGCTTTCCACTTTTCGGCAGAAAGGGATCGCGTCCGTTCCGAACTCCGGCTGATACTGCACGTAGGCAATGCGCACCTCTACTCGGATCGGCCTGTCGGTAATTCCCTTAAAAGCGTCTTTCTGTTCGAAAGCATGCAGCAGCCGGCGCTTCACGGCAACGGAGCCTTCCGCGCCGCAGAAACAGATAATGCCGACGGAACCGTTTTGGTCAATCGAATAGACGCGGTCTTCCAGACGGAGGGTATCCTGAACAATTTCGGCAAGCCGCTGGCGGAGGCGCTCAAACCCGCGGCGCGGAAGGATGCTGCGCAGCTCGTTGAGGTAGCGCAGCTTAATCAGCATCAGCCCCATTTCGGCGCCGCTCCGGCTGGAGAGGGCCATCGTTCGCGCAAGGTTGGAATACATGCTGCGCAGGTTTTCCAGCCCGGTGAGCGGATCGACGACCGTCAGCTCTTCCACCTGCCGATGGAGAATGGAATTTGCTGTTTCGGAGGCGGAATACTCGCGGATAAACAGAGTAAGGCCCGCGAGAATGCCCAGCGGCAGAACAATCCACAGGTAAGCCGTGTTCTCAATGGAGACATGTTCAGAAAGGTAGAAGAACAGCTTGTAAGCGGCAAATGCCAGAATCTGAAAGCCGGTCAGCACAACCGCGGCAGACGGCACCCGGAACACCACCAGAATGATCGTGACGAACTGCAGGAGCAGCATCAGAACATTCTGCATCAGGAGCGCAGAGGGTGAAAGCGCAACGATCATGGTGCCGACAAACAGGCAGACCAGAAACAAAAGCATACCGACATCCTGCAAAAGCAGAATACGGCTTGTGAATACGGTTTTCAGGCTTTTCTTCATTTTCCGTCCTCCCCGGTTTCAAAAATGTTTAATCGGTGAAGAATCTCCGTGAGGGTAAGCAGGGACAGCAGATCAATGCATACGCTGAATATCAGGCAGTAGCGCGGAAGCTCCGGAGTCCCGCTGCGGATCAAAATATAGGCCGTATGCACCAGGCCGGCCGCCAAAATGGTCCAGAAGGTATCCAGCGCAATGGCGCGGGCCCTTGCCGGCATCCGGCGGGTATTCCACTTTGCCAGAAGGATACCGTAGACAATTGCCAGAAGAAGCAGGTACCCCAGCGTTTTAGGGGCCGACTGGATTTTAAAGTTGCTGAAAAGCGCAAACAGCGGCGTGCGGCCCCTCGCAGGCATTCCGGCCGAAAGCTCGTAGTTCCCGCAGTTCCCGCGCCGGACGTTGAACGCCGCGCGCACCCCGAGCTGAAGCAGGATCATCATGGAAACCGGATGCTTTGCGTAATACAGCACCAGGCGGGGCGTAGAATATTTGTTGTAAAATCCATTTGTAAGCTCCGGATTATCAGCCCGGGAAAACGGGTAGCTGCTGTAGGAGGAAGCATCCGTCAGCGTTTCAAACCGCGGATCAATCCCAAATTCAGAAAGCGTTTTTTGCGGGTTGGTGGATTCCAGCAGAACGCCGCTAGTCATGGCGTTGAATTTAGAGTCCTGACTAAAGCGCGAACTGCTGCAAGTGAGGGAACCGAAGCCAGACAGAATGAGGACCGCGGCCGAAAGAACCGCAACAGCCCGGGTGGGGCGGTTCGCCTTATCCATGGTCATCTGCCGCAGGCAGAACACAGCCAGCACGAAACCGATCAGGGCGCAGTGCTGTTCACACAAAGACAGCCCCGCACCAAAAACGGCGAGAAGCACCAACCGAACCGTATCCCACCGGCCGGACCTTTGCAGCGAGAGGGACAGCCCCGCGCAGTACAGCAGGCCGATGAGCCACACGGCTTCCGGATAAAGGGAATTGAAGTAGGCAAGATAGGAAACATCGGCGAACATTAAGACCGCCACCACCCCAATGACGGTTCCTTCAGAAGCAAACCGCACGCGCAGCGCAACCTGTTTGACAAGAAACCAGAAGGCCGGAAGGTACAGGCACAAATAAATCAGGGCTAAAAAGCGCACATCAAATTCATTGCCTGATGAAAAGACGGCGTTCAGGCTCATTGCCGCGCGGATCAGCAGGATATGGGTGGAGAACCCAGAGCCCTGAACCGGCGCCGTGCGCTCATAGGTTCGGACAAAATAAGCGCCGGTGGCCTCTTTGGCATCGCCGGCGCGGTAGCGCAGTCCCGCCTGCTGCATGATAGTATGCAGCGAACCGTCGTCCGCCACCCCGATGCAGCGCGGCAGGAACAGAAGAATAACCGCAGAAGCACAGCAAAGGGCTGTTGCGGCTGCCGCGACGGACGACGCCGAATAATGCTGTGCCATGCGGTTGTTATATCGGTTCCGCAGGTTCTTGACCGTCCGCCAAAATGCGCGGACGCTGGAAATAAACCGTTTTAGGGACGGCTCGCTGTGTTTTGGCTGATAGGCCACACCTGCTGCCCCCCTTCTTCCCGCATGTTTTGCTAACCGGTGTTTCGCGGGCAGGCGCTCTCTTTATTTTTGCCCGAAGAATAAATTTATTATAAAACGTTCTATGAAATATTTCAATAGTGAAAATGTAAAATTGATCCAAACATTCTTCCGGCGCGCTGCTGGTGGAAATTCGGCCGGGGGACGTAGTTTATAGCTGTTTTCGGTAAACGGAAGGCGTAATGCCGGTTGCATGCTTGTAAACCTTTATGGAATAAAAAGAATCCGAATTTCCTACGGCTGCGGCGATTTCGGCAGTGCTTTTGTTTGTGGAGCAGAGAAGTTCCTGCGCCTTCTGAATCCGGTATTTCGTGACATGCTCGCTGAGCTGTTCCCGGTTTTCTTTTTGATAAGCGTACTGAGGTCGCTTTCACTGAGCTTGTTTTTTTCGGCCAGCTTTTGCAGGGAAATCGGCTTTTGATAATCGTTCTGAATATAATCGATAATGTTATGGATCATGGCATTGTCTGAAAGATAGTTTACATTGCTGGGGTGAGGGATCGCCGCGGCATTTTCCCGATCCAGCTTCTGCTTTCTTTTTTGGGCTTTCATGATCTTTGCATTCAAATGCTCGATATCGTCCAGCATTTGATTCATCTTTTCCGCCATCTCACCGATTTCATTATGCTCAATAACGGTGATGCGGCGCCCGGTGTCTTTGGTGTAGTCCTCCATAAAGGCAATTTGGCGCCGGATCGGTTTGATCATCCGCCAGTAAACCAGAAAGAGCATAAAAAAGGAAATCAGAATCACAGACAGATAAGTTTTGCTGCCGTGCACATACGAAACGCCGCAGGTTCCGCTATCTGCTGTAAAGTTTTTCGTAGTATTCTTTGATCATCCTTGCCGAGGAGAACTGCCAGCTCGACATCTCGATGCTTGCGCGCATCATTTGGACCCATGCGTCCCGATTCCTGTAAGCCGGGAGGATTTCTTCCGTCAGAACCTGATAAAGCGAACCGGCGTCAGATTCGTCACGGTTCTTTCCGGTATATCCGCCGCCGATCTGCCAGCCGTTGACGCCGTGCCGGCAGGCTTCCGGCCACCAGCCGTCGAGGACGCTGAAATTCAGCACGCCGTTCATAGCCGCTTTCATGCCGGACGTTCCGCTGGCTTCCATCGGCCGTATGGGATTGTTCAGCCAGACGTCGCAGCCGCGTGTGAGCATTTTGCCGATTTTCATGTCATAATCCTGCAGGAATACGACGCTGCCGCTGTATTTGCGGGCCCAGTTTACAAGGTTTCCGATAATCTTCTTGCCCTCCCGGTCGTTCGGATGTGCTTTTCCCGAGAAGATAATTTGTATTTTTTGTTCCCGAAGCAGTTTCCCGATTATTTTTTCGCTGTAAAAAATGAGGTCCGAGCGCTTGTAGGGGGCCGCGCGGCGCGCAAAACCGACCGTCAGCACATCTTCGCGCAGCCTTACGCCGTTCCTTCTGAAAACTTCCTCCAGCAGGGCGCGCTTGAGTTCCATATGGACCTTCCAAATGTCACCGCCGTTTTTATATGCGCTGATGATCTTCGGATCCTGCCATGTGCCGTTGTGGACGCCGTTTGTAATGGACAGGATAGAGCTTCCGCCCGGCACGCCGGCCCACATTTTGCGCGCAGTTTCGCCATGGAGCTTTGAGACGGCATTGGCCCTGCTGGAAAGGTACAGGCCGGCTGCCGTCATGCTGAACGGGGAACCGCCTATCTGGAGCATCTGCCCGTAAGTGAGCCCGTCATAAGCCCCCATGTACTGCAAAATATCGTGTCCGTGCGTTTCGTTCCCGGCTTTGACCGGGGTATGCGTTGTAAAAACGATATGTTTTCGGACATGCTCCAGCGCGTCGTCAAAATCCAGCCCATTCCCTTCCATCTGTTCACGGATCAGCTCAATGCCTGCAAACAGCGGGTGGCTGTCGTTGAAATGGTAGATATCAACGTCAATTCCGAGTTTGCGCAGGGCACGGACTCCGCCTATGCCGAGGAGCATTTCCTGTGCAATGCGCTCTTCTTCGAACCATCCGTAAAGCTGGCCGGTCAGACAGGAGTCCTGCTGCGGCAGGCAGGTATCCAGAAGATAAAGCGGGACGTTTCCGTACTGTTCACATTCCCACACTTTGGCCTTAACCTGCCTGCCGCGGATCAGCACTTGCACGGTTACACCCGTATCTTTCAAAAAATCATAGCGGTAATCGGGGAAGCAGTCGTAAAGGGTGCCGTCTCTGCCGATAATCTGGTGCGTATAACCCTGCCGCCACAGGATGCCGATGCCGACCATGGGGTATCCGCCGTCTTTGGCGGCCTTTAAAAGATCACCGGCGAGAATACCAAGTCCGCCGGAATAAATTTTAAAATCTTCATGCAGCCCGTATTCCATACAGAAATAAGCTACGCGCGGAAGTTTGTTAGTTTGATCCATTTCCATGCTCCTCCTTATTTTTTAGGTTGGATGGGTTCCCCAGACAGTCAATCCTGCCGATGACCGTTTCTCCGGGAGACAGCGGGAAGGGCTCATCCGTGCGGCAGCGGTGCGAACACAGCCCGCCGGGATGATACAGAATTTCCGCCTCCGGATTTCCCCGGGCCGCCTCTGCCGGAAGAATTTTCCCCAGCACCGGGGACTGTTTTTTTACACTGCGGTTTGCAAGGACAAACAGGCACTCTTCCCAGTCTTTATAGCATAGGAGCGTGAACTTTCTGCTGCCGAGCAGGGAGGGCTGTAAAATAAATTTGGACGGATCGCCGATAAGCCTGGAAAACCGTTTGCGCAGCGACAGGGCGTCGCAGAGCACCGTATCAATGCCGCCGCAGTCCTGCAGCCAGTGCAGGCAGCAGGTATCAAAAAGGGCAAGTTTTGCATACATCGGATCTGTTTTGGGGAGTACGTATTTGCCGCGTTCACTGTTGTCGAGCCCCAGGTTTACCGGCTGGATTTCAAGAAGTTCCTGCCCGTTATGGAGGATGGGCAGGGAATTTGGCATGAAACAGTTCAGCACCGTGAGCATTTTTAAAAAGCGGCGGTCGGGGTATAAAAGCGCCGCACGGGGCGTATCCGGTGTTTCAAGCGCCGCAGTTACCGGGACGGCCGACGGGAGCAGAGAGTTTTTTAATATATTTCGGTTGAAACTATCCTTTTGAAAATTTTTGTAATCCATATAAGTAAAACCGCTTATAAAGTCAAAACCGCTGCGGGAAGCCTGCCCGCTTTTTGCCGGGTTCAGTTCCTCGGACCACAGGATAAATTTGGGGTTCACGCGGCGCGAATTCGCAATGATGCGGCCGCAGAGTTCTGCCGGAAGCGCGTGAGCCATGTCAATACGTGCCCCGTCAATGCCGAATTTCTGTTCGTAAAACGGAATCACATTGGCAATATAGTCCCACAGTTCCCGGTTTGGGGCCTTTCCGCGGTACACGTTCAGCGAAGCGCCGTCCTGCATGATATACGGGGGCTGGCCGGGCTCCAGAAAAGCCTGTGCCGGAGCGCAGGAGTCGAAATAGAACCGCAGGTAAGTGACGTCTGTCCACGGTGGCTGCCGGTCGTTGATGATATCCGAAAACCCCGGCGCCGTTGTAACGCCGAACTGGTTTACGATTTCAGCGAAGGCGTCTTCCCCTCTTTCATGGGCCGCAGATATCTTCTTCCATTTTTCAGGATCAATCTGATCGGGCGACGGTGAAAAATACTCCAGATAACCGGTTGCCCGCGCGGTTTGATACAGGTTTTTCAGCGTATTGCCGTCGAGCCGGATATCCTTTTGGGATGTTTCAATGACAGGCGGGCGGAAATCTTTCTCTTTTTCGGCTTTGATCCAATAAAACCAGTCCGGGTGGGAATAGACAAGCTCGTTGTCGCGCGCTGCCGTCCGGAACGCAAAGTCAAGCATGACGCGTATCCCAAGCATGTGGCACGCTTCCACAAAAGCCTTGAATTCGAACTCCACATCCGTATCCCCCAGCAGGGGATCGTGCAGGCCTTCGTCAAGCGAGTAAAAATCCCTGATGGAATACGGGCTGCCCAGGCTGCCTTTTTTATATCTTCCGCTGTGTTTGAAAACCGGGAGCAGATACAGGATATCCGTTCTGAATTTTTTGACAAGCGGCAGAAGCGCCAGGCATTTTAAAAAAGTTCCGGACTTTATTTCTCCGTTTTCGCCGTGCGGCCACGCACTGAAGAACCGCGGAAGCATTGCATACAGAATATTTTGCGTAAGCGGCGGTTCCTGCCCGCCGGCCGCTTCATCTCGAACCGGTGCTGCTCCCAGAATGGACTTTTCGATATTCCATGAAAAAAAATCATACGGATTGACACTGATTTCTCCCGGCCTTTTTTCCGAAACCGTATAATCGGGAAACCCGGCGCAGTTCCATCTTTGCGGAACGTAAAAATTTCCGGAAAAGCCCGCGCTGCGTTCATGCAGAATTTTGCAGAGTTTTTCAACGCTATTCATATTAAATTCCTTTATTTTTTTAATTGTGCCGTTTCTGTAGAAGCCTTACGGGACCCGCCGGAGTATCCGGAAGGAATCCGGAGAAAATTCTGCGCCCGGCTTCAGTTCCGCGGGTCTTCCGGTCCACAGGTCGGTATATCTGCCGCAGAGCTTTTTTTCATGGAGCGGGACGGTTTCGCCGGCGTTGTTCAGAATGACAGCAATGCGGTCTCCGCCGGAAACGCGCTCATACGCAAACAGCCCGGAAACCGAGAGCTGACGGTAACCGCCGTAAACAAGCGTCAGGTTTTCCTTCCGGATCTGGATCAGTTTTGAATAGAATTTGAACAGGTCTCGGTCCTCTTCGTCTTTTTTCCACGGCATACATTTGCGGCATTCCGGGTCGTTTCCCCCGTCAAGGCCGATCTCATCTCCATAATATAGGTAGGGAATCCCAATATAGGTAAACTGGAACACTTCGGCAAGTTTAAGCCGTTCCGGCCGGCCGCCGCAGGAAGTGAGGAACCGCTCCGTGTCGTGGCTGTCGATAAGATTCAGCATGTTTCGGTTCATACTGTCGGGATAAAGCATGCGCTTGGAGGCAATTTCATCCGCAAAGCGCCTGCCGCTGATCTTTCGTTTGGCAAAATAGTCAAGAACAGCGTCGTACAAAGGGTAATTCATAATTCCGTCCAGTTCATCGCCGCGCATAAAGGCGTTGGACTGGTGATGGATTTCACCCATGACGACCGTTTCGCTGCGGATGCTTTTGATATACCGCCGGAACTTTTTCCAGAACGTATGGCTTACCTCGTCGCAGACGTCCAGGCGCCATCCGTCGATTTTTGCTTCTTTCGTCCAGTACCCCGCAACTTTCAGCAGGTAATCCATCACTTCCGGATTCGACGTATTCAGTTTCGGCATATACTCGAGTTTATCGGCAAAGGTAAGGTAATTCACTTCCTTTACGTCGACGGGATATCCGTTCAGGAAGAACCAGTCCTTATACCTTGAGCGGCTGCCGTTTTTCACCACATCCTGAAATGCGAAGAAGTTTTCTCCACAGTGGTTGAACACCCCGTCCAGAATAACTCTTATGCCCCTTTTGTGGCAGCGGGAAACAAGTGTCTTGAGCGTTTCGGTATCCCCGAAATGCGGATCGACGGTGAAGTAATCGTCCGTGTTGTACTTATGCGCCGATGTGGAAAGGAAGATGGGCGTCAGGTATAGAAACGTTATGCCCAGTTCTGAAAGATACGGCAGTTTATTGATAATACCCTGCAGGTCGCCGCCGTAAAACACGTGATGCGCGGCTGACGTTCCCCACGGCACCGCATTCTCTGGGTCGTTCGAAGGGTCGCCGTTGCAGAAACTCTGAGGAAATATCTGGTAGCAGATACCTTCCTGAGCCCATTTTACCGGCCGGTACAAGTCTGCCTGCGCGATATAGGGGAAGTGAAAAGCGCCGGGCTCTTTTGGCTCCGTTTCCCAAAATCCACGTTCATTATAGAACAGGACAGCGCCTTTTTTGTCTTTCAGACAGAAGAAGTAAAGGAAGCGGCTGGATTCTAACTGGATGTCTGTTTCAAAGTAATCAGAAAATTCCGTCTGGCAGGCAGGTTCCATGCGGGAAACCGAAAACGGTTTGCCCCACTGATACCTGTCTTTATAGAAAACGGTGCATTCCGCCAAATCATCTTTTGCCGATTTCAGGCGGAGCCGAAGCGTATCTTTGCAGACCGGAAAAGCGAACGGCGTATCGGATATATGGAAAATAGATTCTTGTTTCATGTCATGGCTTGCCAAGCAAGCCTATTCACTTCCTCTTTTCGGATTATAAAGTTCGGATTCCCTGCGTTTATCCTTTGACTGCGCCTGCGGCGAGACCGCCCTGGATATATTTTTGCAGAAGCATAAAGATCACCATAATCGGCAGCGAGGACAGGATGGATGCGGCTGAAAACAGTGTCCAGTGGGCAGAAAACTGGTTATTGATAAAGGTCTGCAGCCCCAGTGCAAGGGTATAGTTGTCAGGCGACTGCAAAACGATGGAAGAAATCATGAATTCACTGTACGTCCCAATAAAGGAGAAAAGGAAAATAACGACCAGCATGGGGGCGGCAAGCGGCAGAATAATTCTTGAAAAAACAATCCAGTGGCTTGCGCCGTCTACAAACGCCGCTTCGTCAAGTTCGCGCGGCAGGCCGTCAATATAGGATTTCATCAGCCAGATATTATAAGCGCTTCCGCCTGACAAAATCAGAATCAAAACAAGGAAATTATCCATCAGGTTAAATTTGTAGATGATTACGTAATAAGCCGCAAGAGCCATGCTGCTGGGGAACACCTGCAAGATCAGCAGGCTCATAAGCCCATATCGGCGCCCCGGGAACCGCATCCTTGAAAATGCGTACGCGGCGGTGCATGTCAGGAAAATCTGGATGGCTGCCACGCAGACACAGAGCAGAAGGCTGTTCAGCACCCAGTGGACAAAATCAGTTGTTGCAAACAGTTTTTGATACGTATTAAAGCTCAGATCTTTCGGAAACAAAGAGGTAAGGAAAAAGCTGTCCCCTTTTGAAAAGGAGGACATAATAATCCAGAGTACGGGGTAAATCATGAGGGCGATTGCAATCCAGATAATCACCCGGCTGATCCACAGATAATTCCGGTCTCCCCGGCGCATGCGCGTTTTCCGGCTTTTGTTTTTTGGGGAGCTGACTGCTGCGGTGTTTTCCATTTCAGTCCACCTCCTCAAACGAATGGGAAGCCTTCATGTTGATCAAAGTCAGAATCCCAATGACAAGAAACACCAGAACACTGAGAGCCGCCGCCAGGTCATAGCGGTTTGACACGGTTGTCATTTTGTACCCGGCGCTCGCAAGGATATCCGTGTATCCGGCATACTGCGTGTCGGGCCGCGGGGGCCCGCCCGCCGTGATCATATAAATATTCCCGAAGTTGTTAAAGTTAAAGGCGAAAGAAGATATGACCAATGGGATGGATGACCTCGTTATGAGCGGCAGAGTGATGTGCGGAACATTTGCCAGCGCGACGCCCCGTCGATTTCTGCCGCCTCAAAATAAGCGGGAGAAAGCGCCTGAAGGGCGCCAAGGCAGACATTCATCATGTAGGGGTAGCCAAGCCACAGGCTGCAGATCAGAATACCGGTGCGCGCCCATGTGGGATCGGTGAGCCATGGCGTATTGCCCGGCAGGTTCAAGGCTTTCAGCAGCATGTTGATTCCGCCGTAATTCTGGTTCAAAAGCCCCTGCCAGGACAGGGTGGCGATGGTAGAAGGCAGCGCCCACGGCATAATCAGAATGGCGCGGTAGATTCTGGTTTCCTTCATGTTCGGGTTGTTAAGGAGGATCGCGAAGATCAGGCCGATAAGATAAGAACCCCCGGTGCTGATTACGGCAAATACAACCGTCCATAAAAATACGGGGACAAATACCGGTTTTAAATTACCGGTGACCAAATCCGCGTAATTAACCCACCCGACAAAACGGGGATTGTCAATATGGTACATATTATAATTTGTGAATGAAATGACAACGGTAAACACAATCGGCACAACGGTGAAGAGGAGGATGGATACTAGCGCCGGAGCTAAAAACGGAGCGGAAGATGTTTTCTTTTTCTTTTTAACGGATTCCATAATGGACCTCCCTTGGTGCATCTGATCCGGCGGAAAGGCATGGCGGTACGGTCTGTTTGCAGGGATGCTGCCGTCCGGATCCGCTTCGGCTGGATTTATTTGAAAAATTTAAAACCAAATATTTTATTGCAGCTTTCCCCCCACTCTTTCAGTGGAAGGAAAACTGCAACCAGTTTTCTGCCTGCGGATATCAGACTAAAAATGCCTTCTTATGCCGGAATAATCACATGAGTAATGCGTGAAAATTTTATTTCCCTGCATTCATGGTGGTAATGCCCTGCTTAAACTGGGTCACAATATTGGCCGCCGCCTGATCGACGGTTTCTTTTTTGGTGAAAATCAGTTTAATATTATTTTGCGCGGGGGTCCAAATCTGGCTGAGTTCCGGAATGGTGGGCATGGATTCACCGTAAGAAGCCTGCTTAATAAAAGCTGTGGTATTGGCGTCATTTTTGATTTCGTCATTTTCCTGAATGGACAGTTTCGCAGGGATCCGGCTGCCCACTTTGTAAAGTGCAACCGCGGATTCGTCACCCATATATTTTATAAAATCCCACGCCAGAGCTTCATTTTGGGTCTTTGCACTGACGAACGCAACCTGCGTGCCAACCGCCGTTTTAATCTGGTTTCCGTCCAGAGTCGGCAGCGCAGCCACTTTGAAATGGGTTCCGGCGCTTTTGAATCCTGAAACGTCCCACGGTCCGCCGATATAAAAGGCAATTTTACCATTCTGGAAATTGCTTTTTGCGATATCGCCCGTGATGTCGGCGGGCATCAGGTTATATTTGTTCACGAGATCGTTCAAAAAGCTGTAAGTCTTTTTGGCGCCTTCGTTTCCAAGCCCAATATCCTTGGTATCATACTGATCGTTGTTGCTTTTAAAGACGTATCCGCCTTCTGCGCGGAGAAATCCATAGACGTAATAAAAGTTCGACGCATCAAACATAAAGCCGCCCTTTTTCTGTGCTTCCGAGATAAGATCTTCGAAAGTTGCCGGGACGGTCTGGATTTTGTCGGTATTGTAGAACAGCGCGATAGATTCGATTGCGATTGGAATGCTGTAGGCTTTTCCGTCTACCTTGCAGGCACTGACGGATGCGGGAGTATAATCTTTTTCTTCAATGGTGCCCGACGGCACTTCCTTTACAAGGCCTGCCGTTGCAAAGGTCGCAACATTGTCGTTTGCAATCCCGTAAACAACATCCGGTCCCGCACTGCTGTGCGCTGCCTGTGCGAATTGCTGCATGCTGGCTGTCTGGTAAATGAACTCCACCTTATTATTGGTCTTTTCTGCCCATTTTTGGGCGTATTCTTTCAGTGTTGGAGTTTCGGACTGCATATAAGTCCATACACGAAGTTTTTTCCCGGACGGAAGGCTTTCAGATGTGCTGGCAGACGATTCAGCACCGCCCGGATTGCTGCTGCCGGTCTCGGCAGGGGTGCTGCTTCCGCCGCTGCTGCAGCCCGTTCCGAGCGCTGCCATTGACGCGGTTAAGGCACAAACCATGCTTAAGGAAACGATTTTTTTCACAAATGATTTCATTCCAAATTCCTCCCATAAATTGAATGTTGGCTCAAAAGAAAATTGCGAATCTGTGCAACCGATTGCACAACGGACAGCAAAAATCTGCCGCCGTATTATATTTTGGCAGTTTTTCTTACCCCCTTTATGCCAAAAAAATATGCCCGTTAAGGCTGGCAGATGAATTGATGATCGGTGGATTCACGTGTCGTAATCTTGATATCCACGAAAGAATGAGTGGGCTTGAAATCTTTTTGTTCAATTTCAGCATGAACAAGCTGGAATGCCTTTGCCCCCAATTCGAATGCATTGATATCAACGGAGGTAAGGGCCGGCGAAAAATATTCGGACAGCTTCAGGTTGTTGAAACCTGCCACAGCAACATCCTCCGGCACATGGAAACCTGCCCTGTTAAGTACTTTTATGGCACCAAAAGCCATATAATCGTCAGCGGCAATGACCCCTGTAAAAGGCACATTCCGAGAAAGCAGCTCCTCCATCATTGCGCTGCCTTTGCCTTCCATAAACGCCCCTTTGACAACAAGCTTTTCGTTGAATTCAATCCCGCTTTCGGCCAATGCCCGCCGGTAGCCTTCAAAACGGTCTTTTACAACGAGATATTTATCAGACAGGCCGATGAACGCAATCTTCCGGCAGCCGCGCGAGATAAAATGATTCGTCAGCCTGTGCCCGGCTTCCACATTGTCGTTGTCGACCCATGTTATATTCCGGTGGTTTTCCGGGTTCCCAACCAGTACAAACGGAAAAGACATCTCCGTCAGTTCCCGGATGACGGTGTCATTGTGCCTTGAAGTCATCAGGATAAGGCCTTCGGCCATGCCGTTTTTTGAAAATTCACTGATGACGTCTCTTTCTTCATGAGGTGTTGCCGCGCTGGAAATCAGGATGTTGTACCCGTCTATATGAGCCTGTGAAGTAATTCCCCGTAAAATCTCCGGGAAAAATGGATGCTGAAACGCGTTTTCCCTGGTTCCCGGCATCAATGTACCCACAATCCTCGTATTTCTGCGTGCGAGCGAACGAGCCAGCATATTGGGGTGATAATCCATTTCCAGCATCACTTTTTTAATCCTTGCGCTTGTTTCGCTGCTGATACGGGGGTTTCCGTCTAGAACCCTGGAAACAGTGGACGGGGAAACATTAGCTGATTTTGCAATATCCTTAATCGTAACAGCCATTTTTTTTCACTCCAGATTTCCGCGGACTGACGCGCGGGGATGCAATCTCTGGGCGGATTGTGCCGATCCCGTTGTGCAATCGCTTGCAATAATTCTTATTATAGCATCTTATTTGAAATATTCAAGACTTTTCACAATAATTTGTTCTATAATACAGATTCTACAGGATCAAAAAAGCTGAAAAAATCATACAGGATGATCTGCCGCTTCCGGTTAAAATGATCCGAAAAGTAACCGCTGACTGGCGCAAACAGAATCATGGGCAGAATCTGCATGCTCAGCGTAGCGGAAAATGCCGCGGAAGAACCGGTCTTTTGCAAAACATATTATAATGAAAAGGCAAAATCTTGAAGCTGCGTTCCGAGCAGGGAGATGCTCCAGCCTGTCCGCAGTAAAAGATAATTTCGGTTTTTCAGCAGGCTCACGATAAACACTCCTTAACGATAAAATAATTTTAATGTTAAAGAGGTTATAACGTATTGAGACAGCTTTGTCAACCTTTCTGTCCAATTCTGAGCTTTTAAAAGTTACGCCCGGATCAAGGCGCGGGCGGCCGCCATGCCAATCCAGCAGGCCAACAGGGCAAGGCACAGGTTCAGCCCGGCATTCAGTCCGCCCAGGACATATTTTCCGCTGGAAAAAAGCGAGATGGTTTCATAGCTGAAAGTAGAAAAGGTTGTCAAGCCGCCTAACAGGACGGTCGTCAAAAAAGCACGGAAGTTTGGGGAGACGGCTTTTGCACCCGCTTCCATGATAAATCCCATCAGCAGTCCTCCGGCAATATTGACGATAAGAGTTCCGACAGGAAAATCCCCAAGGAATTTTCGGGTTGCATCTGAAATCAGGCAGCGCAGAGCGGCTCCTCCGAATCCGCCCAGGCCGACTAGAATGATTTTGCTGAAATTCATGAAAATTTCCACCTTGACACAAAAAAATAAAGGCCTCTACTTCAAACACATGAAAGTAGAAGCCATTAGCACAAAACTGTGCGGCAGAACCTTTTCGGGCTCCCGGTGAGCTTCATCACCGTATGGAAAACGTATTATTTTTTGGCGTTTTTATTTTCTTTGTAATAGGAAGCCGGCATGTTGACTTCCAGCTGTTTGCCTGTGCCGTTCACCACGCAGTCCAGCGGATTTTCGGCAACATGGACGGGCATTCCCGTTTCCTGTTCTACGAGCTTGTCCAGTCCGCGCAGAAGGGCGCCGCCGCCTGTCAGCATAATCCCGTGATCAATAATATCGGCGGAAAGCTCCGGCGGGGTCTTTTCCAGCGTACTCTTAATCGCGTCGATAATGAGTGCCAGAGAGTCACTGAGGGCTTCGCGGACTTCGGTTGCGCTGATCGTTACATTCTTCGGCAGGCCGTCCACCAAGTTGCGCCCTTTAATGTCGACGGATGCCCCTTCGTTTTCTTCCGTCGGATAGGCGGAGCCGATTTTGATTTTGATATCTTCTGCCGTGCGTTCACCAATCAGCAGATTATATTTCTTTTTAACATAAGAGATGATGGATTCGTCGAATTTATCACCTGCGCAGCGGACGGAGCAGGATGTGACGATATCCCCGAGGGAAATAACGGCAACTTCTGATGTTCCGCCGCCGATATCCACCACCATGCTGCCGGTCGGTTCGGAAACGGGCAGCCCCGCGCCGATCGCCGCCGCCATGGGTTCTTCAATCAGCTCCACATTGCTGGCGCCCGCCTGGCGTGCGGCGTCTTCCACAGCGCGGCGTTCGACTTCCGTTACCCCGGACGGGATACAGATGATGATATGCGGTTTGGAAAACGTTGTGGAGTGGACTGCTTCCCGGATGAAATGCTTCAGCATGGTTGCCGTGATATCAAAATCCGCAATCACGCCGTCTTTCATCGGCCGGACGGCGACAATGGAACCCGGCGTGCGGCCGATCATCTCTTTTGCGTGCCTGCCCACGGCCAGCACGGTGTCATTTCTCACGTCCACAGCGACCACGGAAGGCTCGCGCATCACAATGCCCTTGCCCTTCATAAACACCAGTGTATTGGCCGTTCCAAGGTCAATACCTATATCTTTCGAAAACATCGGTTATTTTCCCCTTTCCAGGAATCCGGCGTTCAGGCCTGTTCCCGCGAACGCTTTTCATACTTTTCTATTATAACCCCAACTGCGCGGATACTCAACAAAAATTTTAAAGATTGCACGCGGCAGCGAAGCCTATTTTGCGTTTTTTTGAAGGCCGTTCAGAATGCGGTTAATTTTGGCAATGGGCAGGCCGATCACATTGTAAAAATCCCCGTTGATCCGCTTGACAAACAGAGCGCCCTTGCCCTGAATCCCGTAGGCACCGGCTTTGTCGAGCGGCTCGCCTGTAGCAACATAAGAATCGATTTCCTTCTGCGAAAGCGTGTAGAATTCGACGGACGTGCATTCATGGCCGCAGATGAACTGTTTTCCGCTGATTACGGTATATCCCGTATAGACCTGATGCACGCTGCCCGAAAGGAGCTTCAGCATGGCTTTTGCCATTTCGGCGTCCTTCGGTTTGCCGAGGATGCGCCCTTTCAGCACGACAAGCGTATCGGCGGCGATAATCGTGTCCTGGGGGTGCAGTTTGGCGGCCGCCCGGGCTTTCCGGGCCGAAAGCTGTTCCACAATCTGCATAGGCGGTGTGCCGTGCAGGAAAGTTTCATTCACTCCTACCGGTTCCGCCGTAAATTCAAATCCCATTCTTTTCAGCAGCTCACTGCGCCGAGGGGAAGAAGATGCAAGCACCAACATGGTATATCCCTATCCTTTTACCTGAATTCCATAATATGCACATAGATAAAAATAGAAGCTAGCAGCAGCAGGGCCTGCGCTGCATTGATATCAATCGTTATGCCGAAGGTCAGCCGGATTACGGAAAGGTCAATCGTAACAGCCGGCATGCCGAATTTTGCGCTCATTCCCAGCCAGAAAAGTAATTTTGTTCCGGCGGCGGCGTTTCCGGCCGCTTTGCCTAAAACGACTGCCAGCATCAGCAGCACGATTAACAAAAGCGTTTTTAGAATGCCCTTTTTCATCAAAATATTTCCTTGTTTTTTAAATCAGCGGATGTCTGTTTTTCCCGTGGAACCGAACGCGCCCGCACCGCGCCCGGTTTTGCCGAGGTCATCAGTTTCTTTCAGGATGGGTCTCCAAACCGGCATGACTACCAGCTGGGCGAACCGTTCCCCCGGAGAGATCACATAGGGCGTATCGCTGGTATTGCCGATTCCGACGATCAGCTCGCCGCGGTAATCGCTGTCCACTACGCCCACAGCATTGGGAAGCGAAACGCCGTGGTTCACGCCGAGCCCGCTCCGCGCAAAAACCAGACCCACGGTGTTTTTGTCCGGCAGGGCAATGCCGACGCCTGTCGGGATTTTATACAGCCCGCGCGGCTGGATGGTAACCGGTTTGTCCAGGCAGGCGTAAAGGTCAAGCCCCGCAGCCCCGTCGCTGCCCCACGTTGGCAGCACCGCATTTTTCCGCAGCCGTTTGATTTTAACTTCTTTTGTTAGGATAGTATCCATTGAACCACTCCGGTGACACAGTTTTTTTAAAAAAATTCGGATTTTATTTTATACAATCCCACGGTAATACAATCCGCGGGTAAACGTGCCGTTTTCACGGACGGCGGGGTGCCCCGAGACCGCCGAAAAATAGGCGCGTAAAATTTTATCTGTCTCTTCCGGGTTCTCGGTGGAAAACCGCAGAAGCCCGAAATCCAGGTTTTTCAGCTCCTCCATCCGGTCTGCCAGATAGACGGGAACCGAATTGAGAACCTCACTGCACGCGCCCCGGCATTGGACGGGAAATTTTATGCCGCGGCGGTCGGTCAGCTCCGGCGCGGTTTTGCAGTGGAGGCATCCCCGCTCCGAGTTGGCGGCGGGGCAGTTCCGGCAGAGCATCAGGGGAAGCCGGCCGTAGACCAGAAGCCCCCGCGGCAGCCTGCCCCCAATGCACGCCGCCTGCGAAAGTTTCAGTTCCGGGGAAAGCTCCGTGTCCGAAAGGCCGAAAGCCCGGTACCATTCCAGCGATTCGGTGTTCGTAATGTTCAGCGAAAACCCGCCGTGAACACGCATCCCGGCATCCAGCCCAAGCCGGGCGCCGTCCAGATTACCCGCCCACACGTCAGTTACACCGGCCGATTTTGCCAGTTCCAGCCGCCGCCGGACGGCGGCTGAAAGGCCGAACAGGCCGCGCGGGATTTCCACCGCAACGGGAAACCCGTCTTCCAGCAGGGCGGAAAGGCGGTGCGGATCAACCGTGCAGGGAACATAGACCAGTTCGCAGGCTTTTGCCGTTTCCGGGAGACGCCCGTCCGCAAAAGAAGCGCGGAGGCAGAATTCCCCTGCCGCGTGCAGTCCCGGTTCCGGCACCCCGGCTTCTGCGAACGGAACAGGCGGCCTTCCCGCCCGCAGCCGTTCCAGCTGCGAAAGCGCACTGCGGCGAAGGCGGTTCAGTTCTGAAACGGGAACGGAAAGCCCTTCGTCAAGTTCGCAGCGGACGCTTCGGGCATAAAACGGCGTGCCGCCGGTCTTTTCCAGCTGCCTTTCGCACAGTTCCCGGCTGACCGGGCGGCTGACGGCCCGCTGCGGAACCGGCCCCTCTGCTTCGGCCGTGTGCCCAGCCCCGTCTGAAGCGAGAATTTTTATTGGTTTATTATAGGTTATTTTTACGAGAAAATCAACGGGGATTCTTGAAATTTCTTTAGTATAAATTGTCCGGAGACCTCGCAGCACTTCACCGGTGGCACCGGCCACGTCTTCCCGCGACCGGATGCCGAACATTTCCCGGCCCCGTTTGCCGTCGGCGTAGCCAGAAGTAAACCCGGAGCGTGAAAAGACAGCCCGCAGGCTGTTCAGCAGATCCTGGGGCACGGGCTTGCCGTCCGCCGCGTACCGGCACGCGCGTGTAGCCGCCGCCACGTATTCGGGGCGTTTCAGGCGGCCTTCGATTTTCAGGCTGCAGGCTCCCGCTTCCGCCAGTTCGGCAGCGCGCGGGATCAGCGACAGATCTTTGAGGCTCAGGTCATGGCCGGTGCCGCCGGGGACGGCAAAGGGCAGGCGGCACGGCTGGGCGCAGAGGCCCCGGTTGCCGCTGCGCGAACCGAGCATGGCGCTGAAATAGCACTGCCCGCTGACGGACATGCACAGCGCACCGTGGACGAAAATCTCCAGTTCCATACCGGGGCATTCCCGGTGGATTTCCGAGATTTCTTTCAGCGACAGTTCGCGTGCGAGCACCACCCGGCGGAACCCGGCTTCTTCCAGCGCCCGCACGCCCGCGGCAGTATGGACGCCCGTTTGGGTGGAAGCATGCAGCTTCAGTTCCGGGGCGCGCTGCGCCACCAGGCGCGCAAAGCCCATATCCTGCACCAGCAGGGCATCCACAGGCAGCGCGCAGGCTCCCCGCACCAGCGCCAGCGCATCGTTCATTTCGCTGTCGAACAGGAGGGTATTGACGGCAAGGTAAACTTTTACATCCCGCACGTGGCAGTATTCCACGGCGGCCTTCAGCCCCTCCGGATCAAAATTGGCAGCGCCCGCGCGGGCGCTGAACCGCTGCGCGCCGAGGTAGACCGCGTCGGCTCCGGCGCGGACGGCGGCCTTCAGGCTTTCGGCCGAACCGGCCGGTGCAAGGACTTCCGGCTTACGATTCATCGTTCTTCTTCTCAAAAAAGCTCATAAAGTTTTCCTGATCCGCTTTGGCGTCCGGTTTCACACGGGAAAAATCGCCCGTCTGGCGCTGAGCCGGCGGGCCGGACACGGCGGGCGGAGCCTCTTCTTTTTCGGGTTCTACGGCGGGTTCCCCCGATGCTGCCAGGCGCGTGCGGAGCGTCTGGTTTTCGCGTTTCAGGCGTTCTGCTTCACGGTGCGCTTCCTCCGCCTCCATGCGTGCATGGGAGGAATCCTCCAGATAATCTTTAATCTGGGAACGGAGATTCTCTGCGGAAGACGCGGATTTATGCGAATTATCACAAAAATTTAAAGCGGTGTAGATAGCCGCCATGGTAACAGAAATGCGGTCATTCTGTTTCATAATATCTTCCATGGCTTTCTGTATCTCGTCGCCGACGGAACGAATGTAATTTTCGCTGTCTTCCGAACACAGGGCGCATTCGCAGCCGCAGATATTCAGTTTTATCCTGTTTTTAGCCAATAGTTTCATATCCTTTCTCAGTCGGCGCTTTACAGGCCGGTTTTATGAGACCCCACACAGCCAATCCAAGTTGGCATATCCTATTATAAACGATTTCCATATAATATAAAAGGGATTCCGGGGATTTTTCAGCCGCAGGCAGGCCGTGAAGAAAATTGTGCAAAATAAACAAAATAAACCCGGATTTATTCCCCGGCAGGGTATCTGTTCCGGCAGGATCAGACTGGATAAAAATGGCTGGTACACTGGATTTCTGGAAGAAATCAATCGTTGCAGCCGAAAATTGACTGTCCTTGAAAAAAAGGCCGTATTGGTGTATAATAACCATATCTTTATAAAATACATAATTTTACATTCCGCATTTGCCGGAATGCTTCGCTTGGAGGGTCCTGTATGGGCGGGAAACAATCGGTTGAAGAGATTCAGCAGACAGTCCGGGATAATTTGGAACATGTTTTCGGGGTGGCGCTGGAGAACGCTAACGACGAGCAGTGCTACAAGGCGGTGGCGCTTGCCGTGCGCGACCGGATGGAAAGGGCCGGAAGAGTTTTTGCGGAAAATGCCCGGAAAACGGGGACCAAACAGATTTATTACCTCTGCATGGAATTTCTGCTGGGTCGGTCGCTGAAAAACAGCCTGTTTAACCTGGGGATAGAGGACGATTACCGCAAAGCTCTTGCCGGCATGGGCATCCGGCTGGACGCGCTGTATGAAAAGGAACCGGACGCCGGTCTGGGAAACGGCGGCCTGGGCAGGCTTGCTGCGTGCTTTTTGGATTCAATGGCAACGCTGGGGTACCCGGCTTTTGGGTATTCCCTGCGGTATGAATACGGCATTTTTCGGCAGAAGCTTGTGGACGGCTGGCAGACGGAGCTGCCGGACTTCTGGCTGCCGGGAGGAAAGATCTGGCTGCACGCCGAACCGGAAAAAAGCGTGGAAGTCCATTTCAACGGATATATCGACGATTACTGGAACAATAGTTTCCACATTGTCAACCACAAGGATTACACCAAAGTGACCGCTATTCCGTACGATATGTATATCTCCGGCTATGGGGGAAAAGGAATCAGCCGCCTGCGCCTGTGGGCGGCGACCAGCTCGGAGTTCGACATGAAGCTGTTCAACGGGGGCGATTACATGCGCGCCATGGAGCAGAAGGCCATGGCGGAAGTGATTACCAAGGTGCTTTACCCGGACGACAACCATCTGGAGGGCAAGAGCCTGCGCCTTTCGCAGCAGTATTTTCTCGTTTCCGCAACGATTCAGGATATTATCCGGCATCACCTGTTTACGCACCGCTCGCTTGACAGCCTGCCAGACCTTGCGGCAATCCACCTGAACGATACGCATCCCGTTCTTGCCATCCCGGAGATGATGCGCGTGATGATGGACGAATGCGGCTACGGCTGGGATCGGGCGTGGGAAATTGTGCAGAGTGTGTTCGCCTACACCAACCACACCGTTATGCCGGAAGCGATGGAATGCTGGGGGATTGACCTGTTCCGTTCGCGCCTGCCGCGCATTTACCAGATTGTAGAGGAGATCAACCGCCGCTTCTGCGCGCAGATGCACAGCCGCGGGGTGGACGGCTACAAAGTGGGCCGCATGGCGCCGTGGAACGACGGCTACGTAAAAATGGCGAATCTCGCCGTTGTCGGCTGCCACAGCGTCAACGGTGTTTCCAAAATGCACAGCGAGATCCTGAAAGAAAAGAATTTCAATGATTTCTATACGGAGATGCCGCAGAAATTCACCAGTGTGACCAACGGGATCGCCTACCGGCGCTGGCTCTGCCAGGCAAACCCGGAGCTTTCTGCCCTGGTAACGGATCTGATCGGCGACGGCTTTAAGCAGGACGCTTTTCAGCTGGAAAAGCTGATGAAATACCGGGATGATCCGTCTGTTCTCCAGAAAATGGCGCAGGTGAAACGGAAAAACAAAGTGCGCCTTGCGGAATATGTAAAAAAGGCCGGAGGCCCCGAACTGGACCCCGATTCGGTTTTTGACGTACAGGTTAAGCGGCTGCACGAGTATAAGCGCCAGCACCTCAATGCGCTCCAGATCCTGGCCGATTACCGCCGTCTGCGCGAAAACCCCAATATGGATTTTACGCCCCGCACTTATATTTTCGCCGCAAAAGCCGCCCCCGGCTATTATTTTGCGAAGCAGATTATCCGCTTTATTGTAAACCTCGGCAAAACGATTAACGGCGATCCCCGGGTCAACCGGAAAATGCGTGTCGTTTTTCTGGAAAATTACCGGGTGACGCTTGCAGAACTGCTGATGCCTGCCGCCGATATCAGCGAACAGATTTCCCTGGCCGGCACGGAAGCCTCAGGCACCAGCAACATGAAACTGATGCTGAACGGCGCGGTTACGCTCGGGACGCTGGACGGCGCCAATGTGGAGATCCGCGACGCGGTGGGAAAGGAAAATATGATCCTTTTCGGACTTACGGCGGAGCAGGCCGCCAGTCTGAAAGGGAGCGGCTATGATCCGCGTGTATATGCCCAGAACAGCCCGGCTATTTCCGGCGCGCTGCGGGAATTGAACGACGGCTTCTGCGGCATCCAGTTCAGTGATATTGCCGATTCCCTCTTAAAATCCGATCCGTATCTGGTGCTGGCAGACTTTGCATCTTACGAAAAAGCCCGCCGGAAATCGTCGCAGCTGTATTCCGATCCCATTGCCTGGCAGCGGATGTGCCTGATTAACGTTGCCAAATCGGGACGTTTTTCCGCCGACCGCGCCATTCGGGAATATGCCGAAAAAATCTGGCACGCAAAACCGGTTCCCGGTTTTGCGCCGGCCGGCGCGGAATCGGGCGGGCAGCCCGCGCAATCTTGAAATCCTGCCCGGAGGCGACTGGCTAATGTTTAATTCGCGAAACCCGGTTTACCGCAGCCCCTCGGGCGCGGTCCCGGCCGGAACCGCGATTCATTTTAAAATCACTATGCCCCGCAGCCTGCACTGTTCCGCGGCGCGGCTTTTAGTTACGGACGACGCGTCAGGGAAACGGCAGGCGCTTGGCATGTTCTGGTGCGGGATGAACGGCGGTCAGGACGAATGGTGGGAATGCCATTTCACTCCGCCGAAGGCCGGCCTTTATTTTTATCGGTTCAGCACGGATACGCAGCCCGGCCGGCGTATCCTTTCGCGCGCACGGGGCGGAGAAGCCGTCTTTTCGGAGGACGGCCCGCCGTGGCAGCTTACGGTATATGAACCCGGCTTTACGACGCCTGAATGGCTCTGCGGCGGCGTACTGTACCAGATTTTCCCCGACCGGTTTTTCTGTTTTTCCCGGGAAAAGCAGGGGGTGCCTTCCGGCCGGAAAATACACGCGGAATGGGGCGGACAGCCCGACTGGAAACCCGACCGGGAGGGGAAAATCACCAACAGCGACTATTTCGGCGGCGACCTGCGCGGAATTGAGGCAAAACTGGATTACCTCGAATCCCTCGGGGTGACCTGCCTGTACCTGAACCCTATTTTTGAAGCGCACTCCAACCACCGGTACAATACGGCGGATTACATGAAGATCGACCCGCTGCTCGGCACAGAAGAAGACTTTCGAAGCCTGTGCGCGGCGGCGGGCCGGAGGGGTATCCGCGTCCTTTTGGACGGGGTTTTCAACCACACGGGGAGCGACAGCGTCTACTTCAACCGGGAAGGGCGCTACCCCGGGCCGGGAGCGTACCAGTCGAAAGAATCCCCCTATTTCCCATGGTACCGGTTCCGGAACTGGCCGGATGATTATGAAAGCTGGTGGGGGTTCCGGACCCTGCCCCGCGTGAACGGTGACAATCCGGATTTTACCCAATATGTCTGCGGCCCGCAGGGAGTGGTGCGCAAGTGGCTGCGGGCGGGCGCTTCCGGCTGGCGGCTTGACGTGGCGGACGAACTGTCCGATTCGTTCCTTGAAAATGTGCGCCGCGCCGTAAAGGCGGAAAAAGGCGGCGCCGCCCTGTTCGGCGAAGTCTGGGAGGATGCCTCCAACAAAACCGCCTACGGGAAACGGCGCCGCTATCTTCTCGGGGATCAGCTTGACAGCGTGATGAACTATCCGTTCCGGAACGCCGTCCTCGGCTTCCTGACCGGCGCGGAGCCGGCGGACATGATGGAGCAGATCCTGACGGTGCTGGAAAATTATCCGCCGCAGGCTGTCCGCATCCTGATGAACAACATCGGCACGCACGACACGGAACGCGCGCTGACGGTTCTGGCGGGGGAACCCGCGCGCGGGCGCGGCCGGGCGAGGCAGAGCCGTGCCCGCCTGACGGCGCAGCAGCGTGCGCTGGGTCTTCGGAAAATGCGGCTGGCTTCCCTGATGCAGTTTACGCTGCCGGGTGTGCCCTGCGTGTATTACGGCGACGAAGCGGGAATGGAAGGGTACCGCGATCCGTTCAACCGCGCATGTTTCCCGTGGAACAAACAGGATGAAGAACTGACCGAATGGTACCGGAAACTGGGCCGACTCCGAAAAGGCTGTGCATGCCTGAAAGAAGGGGATTTCTTTCCGCTGAGGGCAGACGGAGGCGTAATGGCCTATGTCCGCAGCGGCGGAGGGGATGCCCTCCTGTGCGCGTTTAACCGGGGAGACAGCCCGCAGGTTTTGCAGCTGGACGCCCGGTGGCAGGGGGCTCAGGCGCTTCTCGGTCCGGGTCCGGACGCCCGGGGCGCGCTGGTGCTGCCCCCGGTTTCCTGCTGTGCCCTGCGTCCCGCGGAAAACGTGTGAAAATTACGGCAGCGGATTGCCCGCGGCCAGGTAGATATCATACCATTCCCGGCGGGTGAGCTTTACGCCGGAAGCTTTGCAGATGTCTTTAAGGCGGCCGCAGTTCATGGTGCCGACAATGGGCTGGATTTTGGCCGGATGCCGCAGGATCCAGGCAATGGCCACGGCAGTATTCGGGATTCCCCGCGCGGCGGCAATTTCATTGATTTTGCGGTTCAGTTCCGGGAATTTGCCGTTATCCAGAAAGACGCCTTCGAAGAAGCCGTACTGGAACGGAGACCATGCCTGGACGGTAATGTTTTTCAGGCGGCAGTAGTCCAGAATGCTGCCGTCGCGGTCAATGGAACGGTCAGTATGCATGTTGACGTTGATCCCCGAGTCGATCATGCCGGTGTGCATCACGCCGAACTGCAGCTGGTTGACCAGAATTCTCTGATTCAGATATTTCCCGAGCAGTTCAATCTGCATGGGGTTGTGGTTGCTGACGCCGAAATACCGGACTTTGCCTGCTCGGTGCAGTTCGTCAAACGCTTCGGCGACTTCCTCCGGTTCCGCAAGGGCGTCCGGCCGGTGAAGCAGCAGAATGTCCAGGTAATCCGTTTTCAGCCGTTTCAGACTGCCGTCAACAGCTTCCAGAATATGTTTTTTGGAAAAATCATAGCATTTATTGCCGATTCCGCATTTGGATTGGAGAATGATTTTCTCACGGACACGCGGCGTCATGCCGATAGCCTGCGAAAAAATTTCCTCTGATTTTCCTCCGCCGTAGATATCGGCGTGGTCGAAGAAATTGATTCCCTCTTCCAGGGCTGTGCCGATCACGCCGGACGCCTGTTTTACGGAAAGGCCGGCCATCCTCATGCAGCCGAGCGATATTTCAGACGCGGTGATTTCCCCGTTCCCGATTTTTATTGCATCCAATTTTATGACTCCTTTCGATCCGATAGAATTGCCGAGGATTTTTGTCTATTATAGCATGACCCGGATTCAAAGGAGTTCTTTCATGCAGAATTCGATGATTTTTTACAGATTATTCATATTGCTTCCCGCTTTGTTTACCGATGTTGCACAATTTCTTTGATTCCGTTTGATGCAGCATGGAAATAATGCTATAATCAGCAATAAGATGGAAAATAGGGGAGGCTGTCGTTTGTTTGAAGAATACAAATGAAAAAAACGCCAAAAAGCGTCTGTATGAATTCCTTGCCAACTCAGACATTTTCAAATGGAGGGTTGCGCTGAAATCGATCCTTGCTGGGGCTCTGGCGGGCCTGCTGGCGGTGGTCTACCGGCTGGCAACTGAAAAGGGAACGGAGTTTGCCGTTAAGGTTTACGGCTATATCCGCGTCCATCCCGTGACGGTTGCCCTGTTTGTGCTGGCCGCCGTTGCCGCGGGAATTTTTATTGCCTGGCTGATTAAGCTGGTTCCCATGGCTTCCGGCGGCGGCGTCCCGCAGGTGGAAGGCGTTGTGCTGTACGGGATGAAAATGAAATGGCACGCGGTTATCGCCGTGCGGTATATCGCGGGCATTCTCGGTTCGCTGTTCGGGCTTTCGTTTGGGCCGGAAGGCCCGTCCATCCAGATGGGCGCGGCGGTGAATGACGGACTTTCACAGAAGATCAGCAAGTCAAAAATGGAGAAGAACTGCCTGGTGACGGCAGGTGCCGCCGCAGGCCTTTCGGCGGCGTTCAGCGCGCCGCTGACCGGCATTATCTTTGCGCTGGAGGAAATCCACCGCAGTTTCTCGCCGGCCATTCTGCTTTCGGCGACGACCGCATCCCTGACTTCGGACTTTATCTCCAAATACTTTTTCGGCATGAAGCCGATCCTGTATTTTCAGAACGTCCCCCAGCTTCCTTTAAACATGTACCTGTGGCTGATTCCGCTGGGTATCTTTTCAGGCCTGGCGGGGATTGCCGCCAACCGGGGCATGCTGCTTCTGCAAACGCTTTACAATAAAATCGACCTGAAATTCCGGCCGGTTATTGCACTTCTGATTGCTTTGCCGTGCGGCCTTTTTCTGCCGGATGTGCTGGGCGGAGGCCGGAACCTCATCACCATTGAGCAGCGCACTTCCTGCGCGCTTTCCGTCGTTTTTCTCCTTTTAATCGTCAAGATCCTGTTTTCCTGCACCAGTTTCGGGAGCGGCACGCCGGGCGGTATCTTCATGCCGATCATTTCCATTGGGGCTCTTTCAGGAACCGCATTTGGGATGCTGGCCATCCGCATGGGAGTGCCGGACAAGTATCTGCCTGTCTTTATCATCTGCGCGATGGGCGGAGGGCTTTCTGCATGCGTAAAGGCCCCTGTGACAAGTATTATCCTGACCGTTGAAATGGTTGGATCCGTCGTCCACATCCTGCCCGTGGCCGTCTGCTCTTTTATTGCCCTTTTTGTTTCCGACTTCTCGAAGACTCTGCCGATCTATGAAGCACTGCTCGGCCGCTTCATTAAGAGCAACGGCTATACCATTTCCGAACCCAAAGTCGGCAATCTGATGGAACTCCCCGTAGAGATGGGAAGCGAAATTTCCGGCAAACCCCTGCGCGACACGAAATGGCCGAAAGGTGTCCTGATTATCGGCCTCCGCCGGGGTTCGGATGAACTGATCCCCAAAGGCGACACGGTCATTATGCCCGGCGATTACCTTCTGTTTGTGACACCGCCGGACAACGAAAGTATTATCCGGAAGAAAATGGCACACCTCAGCCGGCGGGATTAGGATAAGTCAGCCCTTTTTTACCGCACAGAACAGCAAGGGGGCTGTTGCAAAACGCCTCTGACTATTTATCGCAATGGGAGAAATGTTTTGGTAAAAACATGGGGTAATTATTTCGTTCATTATATTTTTAAAAGTCCAACTTTATTACCTTCAGAAATTAAACATAATGCGAAGTATGATGTTTTTTTTATCTACATTGATGATGTAAGTGCCTGCCACACAGGAGTATGATTATTTTGCACGGTACCGCTTTTTTACTTTTTATTAGGGTTTTACACGACGTGCAGTGTTTCGATTTTAAACGGCCCCGATAATGATCTAAGAGCCTGTTTAATATCTATACGAAGGTAGTATTGTGCAAAAACATAGTAAGAAACAGAACGTACGCACGATTATCTGAGTAATATCACCCGTAAAGAATTTTAAATTGTTGCGGGTATCAGGGTGAAAAACTCTTCTTCCATTTTTTTACGTGTTGGTGTAAACTGTAACGTGTTGGAAACCGTGGGGGTTTTCAAAAGGGTAAAGATACGCGACCTTGCAAGGCATACAAATCATTCTACCTTAAATCAGTTTTTTAACGGCGGCTTCTATGTTGACAAGGTGGCGGCATACAAATATTATTGACTTGAGTGTAATTCAAGTAACGGAGGTAACATATGAAAAAGCTCAGTCAGTATTTAATGTTAATTGGGATTGGATTTCCCATATTATTCACCGGTTGTTCTCATTTGTCAGTTCCCGCAAATAAATCCGGCAATCTGGACACAATCCTCACTTCGCTAAGGGAAAACGCGGAAGTGCAGGACTATGTCTGCTCTCACAATTCAAAGGAAATAGCTGTTATTTATTCAAAGGGAGAGCAGGAGTCTTTCGCCGTCATATCGACTCAAACGGGTCAAGAAACTACAATTAAGGATAAGGACCTGACCGGGTCCTTAAATCTCTATTCGCCGGAGTGGTCCTATGATGACGCCTATCTCTCTGTGAGTGAAGGGACATGCGTGGTGCATAGGACCTTTGTTATTGACGCATCCACTCAAAAAAAGCGCGACGAGCTTAGAAACACCGGAATGGTCTGGGCTGCAAACCAAGATCGCATCATTTATGCAACCGTAGATGAGTCCATAAGGCCTGTGGTGGAAACCGAGCTGTCGGGCTCTTCCGAGCTTATGTGCTATAACGCCTCGACAAAGCAGAAAACAACTATCATTTCTCCCAGTCCCAAATATCTTTATTACCCAATTTCTTTCGATGGAACAGGAAACAGATTGATTTACGACCGAACGGATCTTCAGAATGACGACAAATACGAATTAACCCTTAACATTCCACTTCATAATCAAACGTCTTCGTCTTCCTGAATTTTCCCATATATTCATAAATTTGTTCTGGCGTTTATCGTTGTGCTTGTTAAAAGATTTTAAACAGGCTCTAAGAAGAATCGAAGAATATTACGCCGCTATTCAGGCGGCTAAATGAAACTAGTTCCGCTTTTAAAGACACAAAGGCCCCGAAGTGTAATCAAATTTTTGATTCAAAGTTCAGAAGCAGTGCTAACATTCCACAGATGAAGTAAACGTATTCGGATTTCACGAGGTTACCTCCACCATGGAAATCAAAGGGACTGCTGCAAAATAGAAATTTTGCAGCAGCCCTGTTTTCATGGTAAAAAATACATCTTATCAGTATTTCTGTAAACAAGCGGGTAAAAGAGGGCCCTAAATGGTACGGCAGTGCAAGGCCTGCACTTTTCAGAGCAGCCGGCGCTTCCACCATTTGTCTGATTTTTCGGAATCTATTCTTTTTGAAGGCAGAACAAATGCGTTTTCAGCCTTCCGGTGCTGCATTTTGCCCACAGCTTGTTTAAGTTGCAGCCTGCATCCGCTGCAATATCCCGGTATTTTGCCCGGTGCTGCTGTTCCAGCCTGCGCAGAAAAGGACGCAAAGTCCCACTGTCTGTCCGATTCGGGAATGCAGCGGCGCCGGTAATGTATTCGCTGTTCACGGCGATCTGCACATTGTAACCGGGTTTGAGCTGCCCGCTGCGCATATGATCTTCTTTCATGTGCATAAAGGCAGCATCAGGGTCTGTTTTGGAATAACTGCTGCGGCAGTTTCCCATCGTGAACAGTTTTTTCTCATACCCTTCCCATTTCTCCAGCAGGGCGGAAAGCTTTTCGTACGCACGCTGTTCCGGTGGCTTGTGGCGGCCGGCCGCATGTACAAACTGGATTCCGGCTTCCTCACAAGACGCCTTTTCCGAACTTACCAGCGCACGAAGCTTTTTCAGAGTCCACATGGCCGGGAATCCCACGGCAGGCAAACTCCCCGTGCACGGTATCTTTCACTTTAGCCAAATGTTTTTCCGTCGTTTTGCGCCATACAAAAGTATATCGGTTTGCCCGGCTCTCTATTTTGGTGCCGTCAATGAAAACTTCTTCATGCTCCGTTTCGCCCATCTCTTCCAGTCGTCTCACGAACTGGTAAAACAGGTCTTTCACTGCTTCTTTGGTACGCCCGGTGCGAAACCGCGCAAATGTGCTGTAGTCCGGCACTGGCTCCCCCTGCAGCAGCCACATGAAATCCACGCGTTTCCAGCAGGCTTCCTCCAAAAAACAAGCCGTCACCCAACCCGGGCGGCGGCTATCTTTATAGGAGGAAAAATAAATGGCAAAACTTACAAAGCGGGCAGACGGGCGCTATCAGCGCCGCGTAACGCTGTCGGACGGTACATCTAAACTTGTGTACGGCCGGACAATTGCCGCACTCAAAACGGCGGAAGATAATCTGCGGGAGCGCGACCGGCAGGGACTCCCGACTGTAGAAAAACATATCCTTGTCGGTGAGTGGGCAAAAGAGTGGCTGAAAAGCTATAAATCGTCGCTCCGCGCGGGAACCATTGAAATGTACCGTAATGCGTACAATAGCCATATTATGGACATTATCGGCGGAATGGCTGTCGAGGATGTAAAGCCAGTGCATATCCGCCGGGTGATGCGGGCGTGTGCGAGCAAGTCGGAAAGCTTGCAGCACAAAGTTCTCATTACCTGCAAGCAATTATTTGAAACCGCACGGTTAAATCATATTATCGCCACAACACCATGTGACGGAATAAAAACTACAAAGCATAACATTCCGCCAAAACGTAAAAACTTGACGGACGAGGAGCAGCGGGCACTGCTTACCGGCCTTACCGGCAGAGCATTAACTTTTGCCGCCCTAGGCCTTTATGCCGGGCTTCGGCGAGAAGAAATTCTTGGCTTACAGTGGGGCGACATAGTAAATGACCGGCTGACGGTAAACCGTGCAATCACTTTTCCAGGCAAAAGTAATCAGCCAGACCCGGATCAGTCGCTCAAAACTAAAGCAAGCCACCGCACAATACCAATACCTCCGCAGCTTATTGATATATTGGAAATAGCAAAACATAATAGCCTTTACGTGGTTCCAGCGTCGGATGGCGGAATAATAACGCGGTCATCCGTTCGTAAACTGTGGGTATATGCTACACGGATTGTACCGGGTGTACACCCTCATATGCTTCGGCACTCCTACGCGACGAGCCTTTACCGGGCCGGTGTAGACCTTAAAACGGCACAGTATCTTTTGGGACATTCAACTATCCAGATGACGGCTCAAATTTACACTCATATCGCTGAAGAAGATGTAACGAACAGTGCGGATAAAATCACCGCGTATTTCAGCGGCGAAAAAACGAAAAGTAGTCAAAAAGTAGTCAAATCGGAAAATGAGTAAAAAAAATCCGCATGCACTGATTAAAGGAATCCAGTCTACATGCGGGTTACAAGCTGGTGAACCATCGGGGATTCGAACCCCGGACACCTTGATTAAAAGTCAAGTGCTCTACCAACTGAGCTAATGATTCATATTCACAAAATGCGACTAACAAAAGAAAGGAAACTCTTTTGGATTATTGAGAAACGATCCTTGGCTGGGCTGGCAGGATTTGAACCTACGAAATGACGGAGTCAAAGTCCGTTGCCTTACCCCTTGGCTACAGCCCAATATGGGAGCACAGCAAACGCTGTGCCACAAGAAGAAAATTTGGGGTGGAAGGTGGGACTCGAACCCACGGTCTCCAGAGCCACAATCTGGCGCGTTAACCAACTACGCTACATCCACCATATTCGGTTTCTTTGGTGCGCCAAAAGGGACTCGAACCCCCGGCCCACTGCTTAGAAGGCAGTTGCTCTATCCACCTGAGCTATTGGCGCAAATGTGGAGCGAGTGATGGGAATCGAACCCACACAGCCAGCTTGGAAGGCTGGTGTTCTACCACTGAACTACACTCGCATTACAGCATTCGCATTTCAGCGACGTCTAGTAGTATAGCACAGTTCAATGGCAGTTGTCAACCTTTCCCACGCTTTTTCCGCAAGTGTGAACATTGATCCAAAGAAATCGTTTCAGACTTATTAAATTTATTTCAGATAACTGACGGAAATCCCGTTTTTCTCATCTGCGGTAAGCGATATGCCCGAAATCTGTTCGTCGCAGCTCTCGACAATCGCCGACGTGATACGATCCTCCACCTCGCGGCGAATCAAGCTGCGCAGGTCGCGCGCCCCGCTTTTTCCACCGATCGCGTGTTCGGCAAGCCAGCGCGTTGCCTTGCCGTCATACACGAAAGTAATGTTGCGCTCCTTCAGGGAAGTGACATATTCATTCAGCATCAGGTGCGCGATTTTCTCAAAATCATCCACGCCGAGCGGGCGAAAGACGACGATCTCATCCACGCGGCTGAGGAACTCGGGCCGAAGGAATTCGGAAAGGGCTTTCATTGCCTTTTCGCGGCTTGCGTCAGCCTGCGTGCGGGCGAATCCAAGCGCATTTTCCCTGTTCTCGCTGCCCGCGTTGGAAGTCATGACGATGACGGTATTCTCAAAGTTGACATTGCGGCCGTGCGCGTCGGTAATATGGCCTTCGTCGAGGATCTGGAGCAGGATATTCATGACGTCCGGATGCGCCTTTTCAATCTCGTCAAACAAGAGAACCGAATACGGGCGCCGGCGGACTTTTTCCGTCACCTGCCCCGCCTCGTCGTAGCCGACATAGCCGGGCGGCGAACCGATGATGCGCGAAACGGAATGTTTTTCCATATATTCCGACATATCAAGACGGATCAGAGTCTCAGGTGTATCGAAAAGCTCCTGAGAGAGCACTTTCACCAGCTCCGTTTTTCCCACGCCGGTGGGACCGACGAAAATGAATGAAGAGGGCCTCCGCCGGGGGCTGATCTGCACGCGGCTGCGGCGAATGGCGGCAGCCACGGCGGCCACAGCCTTTTCCTGCCCGATGACCTTCGCGCTCAGCACGTTCTCAAGGTTTGCCAGCTTTTTCAGCTCATTCTCCTGAATCCGGCTTGCCGGAATACCCGTCCACAGCTCGATCACATGGGCAACGTCGCGTTCCTCCACCTGAGCGCCGAGCGCGGAAGGGGCGAGCTCATTTTCCTTCGCGGTGAGCTTGGAAAGGTCCGTACGGATCTCCGCAAGCTTTTCATAGTCCGGCTCAACGCCGGCGGCCGTCATGGCATCTTCCTGCGCGTGCAGGTTTTTCAGCCGCTCTTCCACATTGTCGTACTCCGACAAAGGAACATTCCGCAAAGCGGCGCAGGCACAGGATTCATCCAGCAGATCGATTGCCTTGTCCGGAAGGTAACGGTCGTTGATATACCGTTCGGAAAGCGTGACGATACGCTTGGTGATCGCATTGGAAACATGGACGCGGTGATAATTCTCGTAATAGGATTTGATACCCGCGAGGATGCGGACGCTGTCGTGAATAGACGGCTCCGCAATGGTAACCGGTTGAAAACGACGTTCCAGGGCGGCGTCCTTTTCGATATATTTGCGGTACTCCGCAAACGTCGTCGCACCGATCACCTGGATTTCTCCGCGGGAAAGCGCGGGTTTCAGAATATTTGCGGCATTCATGGAACCTTCCGCGTCTCCGGTGCCGACGAGGTTGTGCACTTCGTCGATAAAGAGGATGATGTTCCCCTCCGCCTTCACTTCGTCAAGAAGGCCCTTGATTCTGCTTTCAAACTGGCCGCGGAACTGCGTCCCCGCAACGAGCGCCGTAAGATCCAGCAGATGGATTTCTTTTTTCTTCAGACCAAACGGAACGTTTCCATCCGCCATGCGGATCGCCAAACCTTCCGCAACGGCCGTTTTGCCCACCCCGGGTTCCCCGATCAGGCACGGGTTGTTTTTCGTCCTGCGGCTGAGGATCTGGATGACGCGCTCGATCTCTTTCTCCCGCCCGATTACGGCGTCGATTTCGCCGGCGCGGGCCTTGGCGGTAAGGTCGGTGCAGTAAGCGTCCAGATGCTTGCGCTTTGTTTTATGTTTTTCCCGAGGTGCCCGGCTGGCGGATTTTCCGCTCTGCACCTGTTCCGGAGAATCGCCGGTTCCAGGAAACATATTGATATTGCGCAGGGGCGGCATGGTAGCTGCTCCGCCTGGAACGAATCCGCTCAAGGAATTATCATCGATATCGTCGTCCGGATTACCGTCTAAATGATTTTGGGTGCCGTTATCCCGGTTATTTTCCTGCTCGTTGCCAAACATTTCGCTCAACTCGTTTTCCATAGCTTCCAGCTGATCGTCGGAAATACCCATCTGATCCAGCAAATCGTTGACCGGTTTAATGCCGAGCTTTCTGGCGCAAACCATGCAAAGCCCGCGGGCCTGCTTGATATCGCCCGTGGGCGATAAGAATACGACCGCCGGCCTTTTATGGCAATTGGAACACATTAACATGCGGGGTTCACTTCTTTTCTCTGTGGTATCTTTTAATTATATCATAATAAAAAAATATATATTTTACGAAATTATGACTGATTCTTATTTTTTTTATCCATGATTGCGTCGACATCCAGATTGTATTGCGGATCATCCGAGTGGATGATCTGCACATAGATCTGCGCGTAGCGGACGAATGCATAGATCATGAACGCCGCCGTAATGGACAGCAGGATAATATCCAATACGGGAGAATCTCCCTTTCCCCAGATGCCGGCGGCGAAAATGGTCCCAAAAGAAATATAAAACAAGACAGTTGCCACTTTCCCATACCATTTTGATCCGCTGGGCTTCTTTTTATTCTTTTTCATCAGCTTTATCGCTCCGCCGATCATCAGGCTTTCTTTTACGACAAAAACAGCCAGAAGCGGGATCAGCATCGGCTCACGCACGGCGAAGCAAATGGCGACGACCGCCTGCGTCAGTTTGTCGGACAAAGGATCGAGCATTGCGCCGAGCTCGGTAAACTTATGAAATTTGCGCGCAATCCACCCATCCAGCATATCCGTAATGCCGGATGCGGCGAGAATCAAAAAGGCCGCCATATAATTCTGATAAGCAAAGAATATGACGAATGGAATCACCAGAGCGCAACGGATCACAGTAAGTGTATTCGGCACGTTGAAATTTTTATTCTTATCTTTTGATTTCATATTTGCCTACCCCTCTGCCTACTTCGCTCAAAAGTTTCGACCGGAAGACCTGATAGATCGGGTTGTGGTCATACACCGCACAGTAAATTTTGGAACGGGAAATCTCCCTCCATTTTTCAGCTTGTCCGAACGGAACGGCGGCTGACAGCGCCGTCCGCAAAATGGCGCAGAACAGCAGCACCAGCACGGCGCCTTGGCAAAAGCCGAGCAGCCCGCCAAGCAGTGAGTTCAGCTGGCGCAGGCCGGGAAGATGGAAAAAACGGTTCAGGAGGGTTGCAAAGGCCTGGATCGCCACTTCAAACAGGATGAAAAGCGCCAGGATGGCGAGCGGTTTTCCCCAAGCTAAATTTTTCAGATAAGCGGCTGTTTTCGCTCCGAGTATCGTGGACAGCCACGCGGCAAAATTCTGCCAATAGGATATGGCAAGGATCAGGGCCGCAATTCCGCCGACCAGGTCGAAAAGGGCGCGGACAAAGCCCCGGCGAAAGCCGGAAATGATAAAAAGAACAATGAGCCCAATGAAAACAAGGTCCGCAAAGACGTCCAAGTCCATCCCTCCCTTTCCAGCCGAACCATGTGTCGCAGGCCAGGCTATGAAAAATATACCACAAAACCGACGGCGACACAAGTTTTGCAACGGGATTACCAGCGATTCACACAGCGCACTTCGGAAATACCGAGGACATACGCGGAACTCTCGTCCTTCAGCGCCACGGCGCAGGCATCATCGCCCGCGTCCTCCGTCTTGCCGGAATCGTCGGCGGAGGCCAGGGAAAAGAAGCTCACTTTCCCCTTGGAGAGCACTGCGGCGGTCTGACCGGAAAGGGAAACCGAGAGGATTTTCCCGCTGAACCGTTTTGAGAAAATTTTGCCGCCGGAGGCATCCAGCACGAGAAACGACTGGTCTTCCGATCCCTCATAGGGCATCAGCCCCAATGCGACGCGGCCGCCGTCCGCACAGAATGCCGTCAACTGGGAACCGTCAAAATCGAAATCCCGTTTTAACCCGGACGACAGATCCAGAAAAACGGCGCCGGTATCCCCGATCGCCGCAACCGAGGATTCCGTTTCCCAGAAAGCGACGCTCAGCAAATTCCCGGAGCACACCGCAGCGGGTTGAACGATCTTGCCGCTTGTGAGATCGATGATATAAACGGCGGAAACCAGATTGCCCTCCTTCGCGGAAACGCCGGTCACGGCGGCTTTGGTGCCGCTCGGATTCAGGGCCACGGCCGTCGGATAATAATCGGAAAACCAGTACCTCGACACCACCTGCGCGGAGGAATCATAAGCCGTAAGCTTGCCGCAGTAACCGTCCGCCTCCGTGATCAGAGCGCTGCGCCCGTTGGCCGCAACGGCGCCTCCAAGGATGTTTTGGTCTATGCTCGGTTTCAGCGAATCTCCGCCTGCCGTTTCCAGCATGCAGTTCTTTCCGCCGAGGTTATAAAGCATCAGATGGGCGCCGCCGGCGCGAAGGACCGGGCTGGAGTAGCTGTGCTGAATATTCAGAAGTTCCTTTCCCGTGGGGTTGTAAAGAGCGAGTGACGTGTCGCTGGCGAACGCAACGTTTTTATTTAAGGAAAGAAAATTCCCCGGTTCGACCGTCGAGCCTGAAAAAGTACGCGGGAAACCGTCGCCTATTCCGACGCCGACGATATTGCTTTTCAGCCACTGCCAAGCGTTCTCCGGCGCAAGATTTTCCCGGTTGTACCAGCCGAGCACGCCAAGCGCGCAAAGCGCGAGAATCAGGGCAACGCGGTAAATCCAGCGCGGCACGCGATGCTCCCGGAACCCTTCGCGGGGACGTTTTTCCTCCGGAACGAGGTGCTTCCCCACCTCGACCGGCATCGTGTCGAAGCGGTGTTCCCTGCTATTCATTGAACGTCACACCTTCATAAAAGACCTTTTGCAGGAAAAGCCCCTGCGGGGGCGCGGTCGGTCCCGCCGCCGCACGGCTTTTCGCCAGAAGAATGCGCTCGATATCGGCAGGCTCCAGTTTCCCCTGGGCAACGCGCAGCATGGTCCCCACCATGATGCGGACCATATGGTACAGGAAACCGTCCGCCGACACGGTAAAGACGACGAGGTCGCCTTCCCGGTTCCAGTCGGCACGGGTGACCTCTCGCGTCATATTCCCCGGTCTGCGGCCGTCTTCCGCACAGAAAGACGTGAAGTCGTGCCTGCCGCGGAAATAAGAAGCCGCATCGTTCAGGCGGCGGAGATCCAGCGGATACCAATAGTGCAGAACACGGTTGCGCAGGAACGGGTCCCGAACCCTGCCGTTCCAGATCCGGTAGGCGTACTCCTTTCCCGCGCAGGAATATCTCGCGTGAAAGTCGGGAGGAACCTCGCGGCAGGAGAGCACCGCAATGTCATCCGGAAGAAAATGGTTTAGCGCGCCGACCAGGCGGCCGCACGGGATCGTCCGTTCCGTGCGGAAGCTGACGCAAAATTCGAGCGCATGCACAAAGGAATCCGTGCGGCTGCAGCCTTTCAGATCCGGACGCTCGCCGAGGACTTTTTCCAGCGCCTGCTGAAAAACCTGCTGGACCGTCACGGCGTTCTGCTGAACCTGCCAGCCGTGGTAATTCGTTCCGTCGTATCGAATGACAAGCAGCAGATTGCGCATCGGCGTTCCCCTTTCCACTTGGAATCTCAATGAAACGAAGCCGGGAAAAGCACCCGGCAGAAAACGACGCCGGCGCAGAAAACCGCGGAGCAGACGACCGCTCCCGCATCCAGCCTCGTCATGTGCGGCTGTTTCATCTTCGTGCGCCCCTCACCGCCGTGATAGCAGCGGCATTCCATCGCCATGGCGAGGTCGTAAGCGCGCCGGAAGGAAGAAACGAACAGCGGGATCAGGATCGGGATGAGCGAGTGGATCCGCTGCATCACGCCGCCGCTTTCCATATCGGCGCCCCGCGCTTTCTGCGCGCTCATGATCGTATCTGTTTCCTCAAGCAGTGTCGGAACGAAGCGGAGGGCGATCGTCATCATCATCGCGATCTCGTGGACCTTTACATGGAAGACCTCCAGCGGTTTCATGATGCGCTCCAGCGCGTCGGTCAGCTCGGTCGGCGTCGTGGTGAAAGTAAGGACTGAGCTGAAAAGGATCAGGCAGACGATCCTCGCGGAGATGAACACCGCGTTGAAAATGCCGCCGTCCGTAATCTGCATCACGGGGAAAAACGGGCAGCGCCAGACCACGTTTCCGGTGCCGTAAAAAAGATTCAGCACACCTGCGAACAGAATAATAAACAGGATGGCTTTCAGGCTTTTGAAATACTGGCCGAGAGGGACGCCGGAACCGATCAGCACGGCAAACATCAGCGCCGCCATCAGCAGAAGGCCCTGAAAATTCGACGCGATGAACAAAAAGACAATGAACGCGAACGTCAGCGCGATTTTCACGCGCGGGTCCAAACGGTGAATCACCGATTTGCCCGGGATATACTGCCCGAGCGTAATGTCACGAATCACGGCGCGCACCCTCTTTCCGCAGCAGCGGGCGCAACTCTGCGACCGCCTGGTCGACCGTCAGCGCGGGACGGACCGGATAGCCCTTTTCCTTCAGCGCCAGCAGGATGCTGGTAATCTGGGGAACACGGAGGCCCATGGTCTCCAGTTCGCGGCCGCGGGCGAAAACGCGCTCCGTCGTGTCCAGCATCACGGCTTTTCCGCCGTTCATCACGAGCACGCGGTCGGCGCACCGCGCAATATCCTCCATGCTGTGGGAGACAAGCAGAACCGTATTGCCGCGTTTTTTCCGATAGTCCGAGATCTGGCTCAAAAGCATGTCGCGCCCCTGTGGGTCGAGACCGGCCGTCGGCTCGTCCAGGATCAGCACGTCGGGGTCCATTGCGATAACGCCCGCGATGGCCGCGCGCCTTTTCTGGCCCCCGGAAAGCTCGAACGGGCTTTTCCCGAGCAGGTCTTCAGAAAGGCCGACGAAGCGGGCGGCTTTGCGCGCGCGTTCTTCGGACTGCCGCTTGTCCAACCCCATGTTGCCGGGTCCGAAGCAAATATCCTTCAAAACGGTTTCCTCAAAAAGCTGATGTTCCGGGTACTGGAACACCATGCCCACCTGAAAGCGCACGGAGCGGATCTTCTTCGGCTCCGCCCAGATGTCTTTCCCGTTCAGCAGGACGGTGCCGGAAGTGGGGCGGAGCAGCCCGTTCAGCGTTTGGATCAGAGTGGATTTTCCGGAACCGGTGTGGCCGATGATCCCGAGGAACTCCCCCCGCTTGATCCCGATGCTGACGTGGTCCACGGCGACTTTCTCAAACGGCGTTTTCACGCCGTAGGCGTAGGTCAGATTTTTTGTCTCAAGAACAAACATGCCATTCTCCCTGTGAAGATTTCAGAAGCGGTTCCAGCGCCGAAACGCATTCGTCGATATCCAGCACGCATTCCGGAAGGCGGAAACCTTCCTGCCGCAGGCGCCAGACAAGCTCCGTCGCCTGCGGCACGTCGAGCTGGTGGTCCTTGAGAAGCTGCACCCGGGAAAAGACCTGGCGCGGCGTCCCCTGCGTCAGAATCCTTCCGTCGTCCATCACGACGATCCGGTCGGCGCCCGCTGCTTCATCCATATAATGCGTAATCAGCACGATAGTAATGCCGTTTTCCCGGTTGAGCTTATGGATGGTATGAAGGACTTCATCGCGGCCCCTCGGGTCCAGCATTGCCGTAGGCTCGTCCAGCACGATGCAGTCCGGCTTCATCGCGATGATCCCGGCGATCGCGACGCGCTGCTTTTGCCCGCCGGAGAGCTTGTACGGCGCGTTCAGGCGGTAATCGTACATCTCCACGGCTTTCAGGGCGTCGTCCACCCTGCGGCGGATTTCCGGCGGCGCGATGCCGAGGTTTTCCGGACCGAACGCCACGTCTTCCTCCACAATGCTCGCGACAAGCTGGTTGTCCGGGTTCTGAAGCACGAGTCCCACCCTGCGCCGGATCTCGATCTTCAGGTTTTCGTCCATCGTATCGAGGCCGTCCACATAAACCCTGCCGCCGCTTGGCAGAAGCATCGCGTTGAAGTGTTTGGCAAGCGTGGATTTCCCTGATCCATTATGCCCAAGAAGCGCCACGAATTCTCCTTTGCGAATGCCGAGGGAAACGTTGTGCAGAACCTCCAGCCCTTCTTCGTCCTCGTTCGCCTCATAAGCGAACGTGACGTTTTTTGCAGACAGATAATCCATCCGTAAATCCTTCCCGATTTTTCAGATCTTTTTCGCGTCTTTCCTGAGCGCCCCGATCCGTTCCCGGTACTCTTCGGCCGAAATAATGCCGCCCTCGCAAAGGCTCTTCAGCTGCTCCGACCGCTCCCTGAATTCGTTGGCGGAGGTACCGTACGCGGAGGTCCCTGAACCGGGAATCTGGGCGCTGTATGGGGATTCCTCTTTCTCATCCGGCGCTTTTGCCTGCTCCCGGAGCCGCTCTTCCGTCACGGCCTGCGACGCCCTGATTTGGTTTTCCGGCGGAAGATCGGCGAAAGATTTTTTTCTTCCGTTCTTCCGTGCCCTCGCGGCGATAAAAAGCAGAGCCGCGGCCGCAACGATAACGCCGGCCACTGCAGGCGTACCCCCGGCTTTACCGGCGATGTCTATGACGGTGAGAAAAAGGAACAGAAGCACTCCGGCGGCATAGCTTTTCGGATTCCGTTTCACCACTGCCCTCCGCCTTTCCAATCAATCGGCCTGCCAGACGGCAGTGCCGCCGCAGGGCAGCGCAAGGCCGGTCTCCGCCACCGGGAGGCCGATCTCGCCGGAAGAAACCCTTCCGCCGAATTTCCGGCCGACCAAAACGCCGAGCAAATACTCCATGACCGCCGGAGACAGCCCCGCCGTGTAGGAATTCAGCAGAAAGAAGAGCGGTTCCCGCGAAAGGATCGGCACGCAGCTCTCCACCAACTGGAACAGCTGCTGCTCCAGCTTCCACACCTCCCCGCCCGGGCCGCGCCCGTAGGACGGCGGGTCCATGATAACGGCGTCGTAAGCGTTGCCGCGCCGCTGCTCGCGCAGGACGAACTTTTCGCAATCGTCCACGATCCAGCGCACCGGCTTTCCGGCCAAACCGGAAGCCTCCGCATTTTCCCGCGCCCAGGTAACCATCCCGTGCGAGGCGTCCACATGGCAGACCTGCGCGCCTGCGCTCAGGCAGGCAAGCGTAGCCGCTCCCGTATAGCCGAACAGGTTCAGCACTCTTACGGGGCGGCCGGCCCCCCTGATCTTCTCCATGGCGAAATCCCAGTTGACGGCCTGCTCCGGGAAGACACCCGTATGCTTGAAGCCCATCGTCTTCACGCGGAACGTCAGCCCGCCGTAATGGATTTTCCACACCGGAGGAACGGGCTTGCGCATCTCCCAGCGGCCGCCGCCGGAAGAGGAGCGCAGGTAGCGGGCGTCCGCCTCGCGCCAGAGCGGATTCTCTTTGGGCGTGTTCCAGATGATCTGCGGGTCCGGGCGGATCAGGCAGACCTCTCCCCAGCGCTCCAGGCGTTCGCCGGAGGATGCATCGACCAGTTCGTATTCCTGTTTCTGCCATGTTGCGATTCTCAAATCCGTTCTCTCTCCCGCTCAGGTCAGGCGCTCCCGGATCACGTTCACAACGGAATCCGCAAGTGCGTGGATATAGCTCTCGTCTTCCCCTTCGATCATCACGCGGAGCAGCGGCTCCGTACCGGACGGCCGGACGACGACGCGGCCGGCGGCGCCGAGCTTTTTGCGGACATCGTCCACCGCCTTTTTCACCTCTTCATCCGTGTAGAAGCGCAGCTTTCCCTCGGCGCTGACGGGGACGTTCACCATCACCTGCGGGTAGCGCGTCATCAGGGTTGCAAGGCTGGAAAGCTTTGCCTTCCTGCGGTGCACAAGGCTCAGAAGCTGCGCCGCGGTCAGCTGGCCGTCTCCCGTCGTGGCAAAGTCGAGGAAGATGATGTGGCCGCTCTGCTCTCCGCCGAAATTGTACCCTTCCTGGAGCATCTCCTCCAGGACGTAACGGTCGCCGACTTTCGTAGCCGAAAATTTCATCCCGTTTTCTCCGCAGAAGCGGGAGAAGCCCATATTGGTCATGATCGTGCCGACGACGGCATTCTGGGCGAGTTTCCCTCGCGATTTCATATCCATAGCGCAGATGGCCATTAAGTAATCGCCGTCCACAAGCTGTCCCTTCTCGTCCACGGCGAGGCAGCGGTCGCCGTCGCCGTCGAAAGCCACGCCCGCGTCGAGGCCGTTTTCATGCACGAACGACATCAGCCTCTCCATATGGGTGGAGCCGCAGTTGTCGTTCACGTTGACGCCGTTCGGCCGGTCGGAAATCAGGTGGCACTCCGCGCCGAGCTCGCTGAACAGGATTTTCGCGGTGCGGCTGGTACAGCCGTTGGCGCAGTCCACGCCGATTCTCATACCGTCGAGCGCGAACGGAACCGTGCTCTTGATATGGTCGATATAATCGCGGGCGGCGTTCGGCGCTTCCGTCACGCATCCGACGCCTCCGCCCGTGGGGCGGGGCGTTTCCTGCGCGTTGTCGAGCACGATGGACTCGATCTGCTCCTCGAGAGCGTCCGGCAGCTTATAGCCGTCGCCGCTGAAAATTTTGATGCCGTTGAACTCGCACGGGTTGTGGGACGCCGTCAGCATGACGCCCGCGTCCGCCTTGTATTTGCCGACGAGGAACGCCACGGCGGGCGTCGGGATCACGCCGAGGCGCACGACGTTGGCCCCCACGCTGCAAAGCCCGGCGATCATGGAGGCTTCGAGCATATCGGAGGAGATGCGCGTGTCCTTCGCTATCAGGATTCTGAGGCGCCGCTGATTGTCGTTGGAGAGTACCGTCGCCGCCGCGCGGCCGATGTTCATCGCAAGCTCGCAGTTCAAATCGTCGTTCGCAACGCCTCGCACGCCGTCCGTTCCAAATAATCTGCCCATTGGATTCTCACACGCTCCTAATTTCAAATTCGGTCTGCAGGTATTTTCCCCTTTCCGCCAACCATCAGAACAGCTTTTGCTGACCGCTGTCAACGGTCTCCGGCGGCTTCAGTCCAAGGTGTCCGTACGCCGCCGGCGTAGCGCAGCGGCCGCGCGGCGTACGGCTCAGAAAGCCGATCTGCATGAGATACGGCTCGTAAATGTCCTCAATCGTGACGGCCTCCTCGCCGATCGCCGCGGCCAGCGTTTCCAGCCCGACGGGTCCGCCGTTGTAAAACTTGATCAGCGCGTTCAGCAGGCGCCGGTCGTTCGCGTCCAGCCCGATCTCGTCGATCTCCAGGCGGTCGAGCGCCAGCTTCGCGGATTCGGAGGTGATGTTCCCCCCCGAAACGACCTGGGCGAAATCCCGGACGCGTTTCAGCAGCCGGTTCGCAATCCGCGGCGTGCCGCGGGAACGCGACGCGATTTCGAGCGCGCCGTCCGCCTCGATGGGAATTCCGAGAATCTTAGCGCTCCGCGTTACGATGCACGCCAACTCGCGCGGTGTGTAAAGCTCCAGCCGCAGCACCACGCCGAAGCGGTCGCGCAGCGGCGCGCTGAGCTGGCCGGCCCGCGTGGTGGCGCCGACCAGGGTGAATTTCGGAAGGGGCAAATGGTAAGAAGCCGCCATCTGCCCTTTCCCGGTGATAATATCGAGGGCGAAGTCCTCCATGGCGGGGTAAAGGATTTCTTCCACGCTGCGGGAAAGGCGGTGGACTTCATCGATGAAAAGCACGTCACCCGGGCTGAGGTTCGTCAGGATCGCCGCGAGGTCGCCCGGCTTTTCGATCGCGGGCCCGGACGTGATGCGGAGATTTACGCCGAGTTCGTTCGCTATGATGCCCGCCAGCGTCGTCTTGCCAAGGCCGGGCGGGCCGTACAGCAGCACGTGGTCGAGGCTTTCTTTCCGCTGCTTCGCCGCTTCGATGAAAACGGAAAGATTCTCCTTCACCTTATCCTGACCGATATATTCCGAAAGGGCGCGCGGACGGAGCGGATTTTCGATCGTACCGTCCTCCGGGGTATACTCCGGCGCCACGACGCGGTTTTCATAATCGCTGTCGTCCGGCTCCGGGCCCACGCGTTTCCGACTGTCGTTTTCTGTCATCGCGCCGCCGCCACTCCTTTCTCAGACAAGCTATTTCCCGCCGCGGCTGCCGGGATCCATCGCCTTCAGCGAAAGACGGATCAGTTCCTCCACCGGAAGGCCGCTGTCGAACTTCGCCACGACTTCCGCCGCGTCGGCCGGCGCATAGCCAAGTACGGCAAGGGCGTTCACGGCCGCGTCGGCATGGGAGGAGACGGAAACCTGCCCCACAGGCAGGGCGCGTTTCCCGCCGGCCCCATCCAGATTCTTCACCTTGTCGCGCAGCTCAAGCGCGATGCGCTGGGCAAGCTTCGGCCCCACGCCGCTCGCACGCGTCAGGGATTTGCTGTCCCCCGTCGCAACGGCAACGGCAAGCTGCTCCGGCTTCAGTTCGGACAAAATGGCAAGCGCCGCTTTCGGCCCCACGCCGCTGACGCCTGTCAGCATTTTAAAACAGTTCCGCTCGGAAATGGATGCAAATCCGAATAAAACGAGGGCGTCCTCGCGCACGCTCAAATGGGTGTAGAGGACCGCTTCTTCTCCCTGCCGGGGCAGGGAGCGCCGGGTGTTCAGGGAAATAAGGCATTGAAAACCGACGCCGCCGCACTCGACGACGGCCATACCGGGTTCCAGATGAATCAGAGTGCCCCGCAGACGGTAAAACAAAGCGCGTCACACCTGCCCTTTCTGCACAGCGCGGATCCGCCGTTCCAACATCGCCTGCCGCAGCCGGGAGCCGCACGCCTGGCCGTGGCAGACCGCCATGGCAAGCGCGTCGGCGGTATCGTCCGGTTTTGGAATCTCTTTCAGGCCGAGCAGCCGCTGCGTCATCTGCATCACCTGCGGCTTCTTTGCTTGGCCGTAGCCGGTCACGGCCAGCTTGATCTGCATGGGCGTGTACTCGTAAACGTGCGCGCCGGTTTTCCGCGCGGCAAGCAAAATGACGCCGCGCGCTTCCGCGACGCCGATGGCCGTCGTCTTATTGTTCTGGAAATAAAGCTTCTCGATGGAAACGGAATCCGGCCTCCAGCGCTGCGCCACGCCGGAAAGAGTATCGTAGATGATCTCGAGGCGACGGTCGAAATCGAGCCCGGCCTGCGTTACGATGGCGCCATGCTCCAGCGGTTGAAAACGGCCGTTTTCGGCGCGTACGACGCCGTAACCGACGGTTGCATACCCGGGGTCCACCCCGAGAATAATCATTTGAAATCCCCTTTCCGGAGCATACCGTTCCATAATATTCGTTTTATTATATCACAGAACCGGGATTTATGGAATAGCGCCGCCCCATTTTGCAGGATGACGGCGCGCAATCCGGAGCGGTCGGCAAAAATGCTTTTTTTCTTCCTGAAAAGCGGGAGAAATGGTATAATCGAAAGCGCAGCCCGCAGAATTCATCTGGGAAAGGACTCCTCTATCATGAAAACCGTAACGGTAGGCGCAAACGACGCCGGCCAGCGACTGGATAAATTCCTCACAAAATCATTTCCGAACCTGCCGCAGTCCATGATGTACAAATGTATCCGAAAAAAGGACATCAAATGCAACGGAAAGCGATGTGCGATCTCCACGCGCCTGCAGGAAGGCGACGTGCTCACCATGTACCTGAAAGACGAGTTTTTTCAGACGCGGCCGAAAGAGCACGATTTTCTGAAAGCTCCCGCCAAGCTGAATGTTCTGTATGAAGACGCAAATATCATGATCCTCGACAAGAAGCCTGGGCTGATCGTACACCCGGACGAGCACTACGAGCTCGATTCGCTGATCGCGCGCGTACAGCATTACCTTTATGAAAAAGGGGAGTACGACCCGGAAGCGGAGAATTCGTTCGCGCCGGCGCTGATCAACCGCATCGACCGCAATACGGGCGGCATCGTGATGGCAGCGAAAAACGCGGAGACGCTCCGCATCATGAACCGGAAGGTCAAGGCGCGGGAGATCCAGAAGCTCTATCTTTGCGTCGTATGCGGCAGGATGGACCGGAAAGCCGACACGCTGGAAGCGTACCTGACGAAAGATGAAAGACGCAACCGCGTCCATATTTCCGGCAAGCCCACGCCGGATGCGAAACCGATCGCGACGCGGTACCGCGTTCTGGAAGAGAAGCAGGCTTTCAGCCTTCTGGAAGTCGAGCTGCTGACCGGGCGCACCCACCAGATCCGGGCGCACCTCGCGTCTATTGGACACCCTTTGGCCGGAGACGGAAAATACGGAAGGAATTCCTTCAACAAAGACACGTCATTTCCCTACCAGGCGCTTTATTCCTACCGGCTGAATTTTCGCTTCACGTCGGATGCCGAATCGCTGAATTACCTGAACGGAATGGAATTCCAGGCCAAGGACGTCTGGTTTCTCGCCGAATTTCACAGCTTTCCATAAATAGCAAAGATTCCGGCTTTACGGCAAAATAAAAAAATCCCCTGTCGGGGATTTTCGGTGAGCGCGAAAAGCGTCAGGTATTTTTATCGACCTGGTGGAATTTCTTCAGGTTCCCGGTTTTCCGGCTGCGTCGGTCGAGCTCGGCCTCCACGTCCTCCGGGGCGATCCCTTCGTTCGCCATCAGCACGGCGAGATGGTACAGCAGGTCCGCAATTTCCATCACCGTGTCTTCTTTCCGCCCGTTTTTCGCGGCGATGATGACTTCACTGCACTCCTCCCCGCATTTTTTCAGGATTTTGTCGAGGCCCTGCCCGAACAGGTAGCAGGTGTAGGAGCCTTCCCGCTTTTCCGCTTTTCTGCTCAGTACGGTGCGGTACAGTTCCTTCAGCGCGTCATTCATTTTCATCCCTCCAGATTTCCCGATAAAAACAGCTGTGGTGCCCCGTGTGGCAGGCTGCTCCCGTCTGCCTGACGACGACAAGCAACGTGTCGTCGTCGCAGTCGCCGAAAATGCGCACGACCTTCTGCACATGGCCGGAGGTCGCGCCCTTGTTCCAAAGCTCCCTCCTGGAACGGCTCCAGAACCAGGTGTAGCCGCTTTCCAGAGTCCGCCGCAGGGACTCCCGGTTCATATAGGCGAGCATCAGAACCTCGCCGGTTTCGTCCTCCTGCACGATAGCCGGCAGGAGATCGGATTTTTGGAAAAAACGGTCCAGCAAGCTATTCCACTTTACAGTATCTGCCATGAACTCAATCCTCTCCGCAAATGGAAAGCGCTTCCTTCAAGTCGACGTCGCCGGTATAGACCGCTTTCCCGCAGATTACCCCGTAAAGGGGCAGTGAGCACAGATTTTTCAGATCCGACGCCGACGAAACTCCGCCGCTTGCGATGACATTGCAGCGAACCGTTTGGCAGAGTGAGGCGAGCATCTCCATATTCGGGCCTTCCAGCATCCCGTCTCGTGAAACGTCCGTAAAGATAATATACTTTACTCCTATGGACTCCATTTTCTTCGCCAAAGCGAGGCAGCCCACGGCGGAAGCCTGCGTCCAGCCGTTCTGCACGGCCACGCCGTTTTTCTCGTCGATACCCACGGCGATCCGGTCCGGGTACTTTTCGACGGCTTGCCGGACGAACTCAGGCCGCCTGATTGCAGCCGTGCCGAGGATCACCCGGGAAATTCCGTGGGATAAATAAAAGTCGACGGCATCCATTCCGCGGATGCCGCCCCCCAC
>ENA-UOOK01000269-UOOK01000269.1-fermentation-metagenome-genome-assembly--contig:-NODE-269-length-66181-cov-9.788222_pt1 | contig 66181 bp, 54 predicted proteins | sample MGYA00245777_ERZ724023 | MGnify/ENA primary metagenome ERZ724023 (study PRJEB28704, sample SAMN03018312) | fermentation metagenome | biome: anthropogenic terrestrial biome; feature: soil; material... | reverse complement strand
GTTAAACCTGCAGGAAAAAGTCGTTTCACGACTTTCTGGGGAGCAATCATATTATGGTTCATTTATTTGAAAGGTGAAGTTATGTATATCAAAATAGAGTCATCAAGATTGAATAAATCGAAAAAAAATAATTGGTTAAGGCTGTTTATTATAGCCTCGGCATTTCTTTTGCTTTCGCAGCTTGCGAAAATGTTTGCAATACAAAGACCTGATCTTATTGAGAAGTATTTCTCCAGAGGTCTTTATCCTGTTACATCCCGTATTCAGACAGGTTTTTCAAACCTTTTACCTTTCTCTTTATATGAGGCTCTTATTGTGATTATAATCCTTTATGCTTTATTCAGGATTATACGGCTTATACAGTCAATTTCAAAGAGAAGCTTTAAATTTGAGGGATTACGCTTTTTAATTCATCTTTATCTATTTGTTTCAATGGGATTGTTCCTTTTCCAATTTTTATGGAGCCTCAATAATTACCGTAACCCATTAAAAGATCAATTGGAGTTAACAGTACAGGACACATCCACAGCGAAGCTTGACGAGGTATATAGAGCCTTGATAACCTCCGCAAATGAAACCCGGAGTAAGCTTTCCGAAACTCAGGACACTGTTTCTCATCCTTTTAAAACAAGCATTGTTCTAAATACCGCTTGGGAAGGGTACCACCGACTTGCCATGGAGTATCCCATATTTCACAGCAACCGTGTAAGGGTTAAGGGTCTTTTATTATCGAGGATACAAACCATTGCAGGATATAGTGGGGTTTATAATTTTTTTACCGGTGAGCCTAATATTAACACCGAACCTCCCCTTGTAACTCTTCCACACACTGCCTGCCACGAAATTGCACATCAAATGGGAATAACCTTAGAAGATGAAGCCAATTATGTGGGTTTTTTAGCCTGTAAAGACCATCACAATGTGTTGTTCCAATATTCCGGCTATCTTTCCGCCCTTACATTTGTGGGGAATTCATTATATCAGCAATCACCTGAGCTTTATTCAGAGGCTTCACAGCTTCTTAGTGACGATATTAAAGCAGATCAGCAGGAAATAAGTTTGTTTTGGGACAAATATGAAAACGATACGGCTTCAGAAATCGCTGATAAGTTTAATGAAGTATACCTTAAAAGTAACAATCAAACCGATGGCATGAAGAGCTACGGTAAATTTGTTGATTTACTCATTGCGGATTACCTTAAAAATGGCTCAATCTAGGAGTTCACTTGCGAAGTCGGCTTTCCTGAGGAAATCATGTATCATTCATCCCCCAGCTACACTTTCACTGTCGTGAATAAGGTAGCTTAGAGGTAGGGGACTTCTGATTATCTGTTATTTGCTCGTCACAGCATAAGTAAAATTAAGTTCAACTTATATAAATCATTCAATAATATTAATCAGGTTAACTGTAAGGGCATATACACAATCAAGGGTAACGTATGAATCGGGTTTCATTCTTTCCAGTATGCTTTGTGGAATAAGCCCTTTTGCTTTTGCTGTTTGATATGCATTACCTTGGTTAAATTGTATATTCATTGTTTTTAGCATAATTTCACATGCGATTTCACCGGTTAAAGAATCGTCCGTTCCATAGCTTCTAAGCCTGGAATCCAGCTCCAGTGAATATTTTTCCGGTGCTGCCTTTACAATAAGGTTTATAATAAGCGTTTTAAATGTATTTTGATATGCCTCAATATCAAATAAGTAATCGTTATTTTCCCCACCGGCTAATAGACCATATTCGGTTAATACCTTTACAGATGGCCATGCCCAATGTTCATTGTTTGGGTTTACCTCATTAAAATCAAAAAGCGTGAGCCCATTTCTTTTCAGTAGCTTCTGATAATCAACGATAATTTCCTCAGGTGATTTTGAAAGCTCCAGCGGGGTTATATCATTCAGATAGCAGTATGCTGCAGTTACCCCCATTGCTTCTCCGCTTGATACACTGACAGGCAGTCTACCCGCGCTTGTTGCTGCCAATGATGAATAGGATGCCTTTTTACCTACCATAAGCATATTGCTATAGTTTTTAGATATAAAGCATTCAAGGGGTATAGAGTATATTTTAGGGCTACCCAGTATGTATGTATAGTCATCGGAAATTTCCGTACTTACGAACTTTTGAGCATCCACCGGAGCAGATGCTAAAACCACCTTGGTTGGAAAACTTCTGTTTCCAAGAATATCCTCTACTGTTAGGCTGTAAACACCTTCGAAATGCCTATACTCAGGTATATAAAAGCTTGTTGGACCGGTTTTAAAGGAGCAGTTCTCAAAAGGCACAAAAGCATATTGCAAAAAAGCAGTTAAATACTTTGCTTCAGTTAACGCATCTTTAAAATTCTCCTGCATTACTGCTGGATCATCAACATTAATCTGCCACATTTTTATACCGCTAATAACCATTTCGTTGTCAGGTTGCCTTATAAAATTTAATTTTGAAATTTTTGTTTTGGGACTGTATCTTTCATATTTCTGCAAAACAGTTTGGAAATCATCTATGTTTCTGTCTAGTTTACGGATGCTTTCTATATCCTGCCACTTAACATCGGATATTATAAAGTTATATTCCACCGGCATATATGAATTAGGAACACCGATGTCCGCAGAACCAGTAAAATAAGGCACATTGCACAGCGTAAGCACATCTCCGTTTTCAGTGGCGTCAATAAATACAGGGGCTTCTATAAGATGCTTTTCGCCTCCATAATAAACACTAATACCATTTACCTTGTTTCCATCGATTTCAGCTGATAAAAAACCGGCATTATACCAGACAGTCAAGCTTTGTTCTTTTTCCATAATCCGTTTAGCGGATGTAATATAATCAGTAACCGAAAAATTTCCTCCGGTCTCGCCAAACAGCTCGGAATAGATGCCATTATTCAGCTTCTTTTTTGAACCTTCTACTATCGCATAATCGGGAGAAGTATATGTAACAAGACCCGATTTAACATAACTTCCCGGATCACTGTCCTGTGTAACAAGCAGAGTTTTAAGACCAAGCCTTGCTCCAGACAATGCGGCAGCAAGACCCTCAGGTTCAGTACCGAAAACCACAAGGCTGTATTGGTTTATCCCTTTTGGGCTTTCTCCTTTTTTAATCTTTCTTTGAAACTCATCTCCCGTAATAATAGGACGGATTCCAAACCAGAAAGTAAAAAAGAATAAAGCTGCTATAATAATGTTACGGAATAAATTGCTGCTTTTCATATGTTACCCTGCTTATGTAAACTGTTATTAGCTTAAAGCCCAAAGCTCATATCGTTTTCAGAGCTTTAAATCCATATGCTAAATGCATAATATTTTCTTTAGTAAAGTATTAATATATGACTTATGACTTTACTGTATTGACTCGAAAACATACATAGATTACTCTACTGTATAGCTTCCGCGTATCAGGAAAAATGCCTTGTCTGAAGCCACGAAAACACCTCGTCCGTCTGCCCTTGAAGATAACAAAAGATGCTGGTTTGTAATCTTCATTCCATTTGTAAGATCCTGTGCAGATGTAACATCGGCCAAGCCACCCAGTTCTCCTGATATTGCTGTTGTTTCACCACTTCTAACAAGAATCTCTGAGCCTGCTCCTAAAATGACTTTTTGTCCCTTTGACAGCTCAACCACAACAAAACCCTGTTCCAAGGCTTCTATCCGACGGATAAGCTCAATGTTTTGACGCTCAAGGCTGTCTATTCTTGTGAAAGCGTCAATAGTGAGGTTAATAAGATCCCTAACATCAGTTCTGATATTGTTCAGAACCTGCTCGTCAACTGTGCCTGTGCCTGTGCTTGTTCCACCAGTAGATGGAGTGCCTGTCCCAATTTTACTTGTAAGTAGCTGTATTTGCTCATCAACATAGCTTTTTGTCACCAATGGATCAAACTCACTGCCAGGCTGTGCCGAAGTTGCAGCTTGTGCTGCTGTAAATGCGGTAACCACTGCCATTAATAAAAACGCAACATACAAAACCCGTCTCTTTTTTCTCATTTTTAAGACCCCCATGATCGCACCACCTGATGCTTCTTCGCTATGTATTTTTTTATTGTAAATACCTTGTTTCAAGACCAAAGCTTGTGCTTAACGCTTCATTGACCTTCGTCATGAGTATTCTATCAAGGTGCCCGGTTTTTTCACGCAACCTTTTTTTATCAATTGTCCTTACCTGCTCGAGCAAAACAACTGAATCCTTGTTCAGCCCATAAAGCTCGCCAGGTATCTCTATATGAGTTGGTAGCTTTGCCTTGCTCTGTCTTGAAGTAATCGCCGAAATAATAATTGTAGGGCTGTGCCTATTTCCAACATCATTTTGAATGACTAAAACAGGTCTGATTCCACCCTGTTCGGAACCTATTACAGGACTCAAATCCGCGTAGAAGATATCTCCTCTTCTAATTTCCAAAATTTTCACTCCTCGTGCTGGATTTGACCCCACAAATATTTAATTATCCACTGGAAAGACTTGATTTACTGCGTTTTACACAGCATCAGAATTTCCATGTGATAAAATTTAAGACATCTCAAATTTTATCGAAAAGCCACTTCGTGACTTTCCGGAAGATAATCATATTATATTTTTATAACCTAACCCCGTCAAATTAAATGTCCGTTACAGCGGACTTTCTGCTATAATTCACTGCTTCGATATTTTGGTATATAGCTGTGCAATAGCGGAAACTGCGCTTCAATTTACAAGAGCTACATTCCCTAATGTTTCCTAATATTACACTCCTATGTCTCTACCTTTACCTGTGAACACCAGTGACTTTTTCCATATTTTTAATCTTATCAATAAGTATGGCATGTTTTTAATAAAAAATACATTGCCCTGGGAACTACCCACCATTAAACATTTTCCAAACATCAAGTAATTCAAATCAAATAATTCACAACATTAAAAAACTTACCATCTTTAATGTAAACCCTGGGTATACGCTTACCAACCAGGCACACTACTTCATAGTTTATTGTTCCTGTAATGTCGGCGATCTCATCAGCCGTAATCTCATTATCCCCCTGATGTCCTATTAATACCGCTTCATCCCCTGTTTTTACACCGGGGATATCTGTTACATCTACCATACACTGATCCATACAAACTCTCCCTACAACAGGTGCATATTGCCCATGTATCAAAACCCTGCCGCAATTGGACAAAAGCCTGGAGTATCCATCGGCATACCCCACAGGCAGCGTAGCAACTCTACTCTTGCGTGTGGTTTCATAGATACGCCCATAGCTAATCGGAGTACCTGCATCTAACTCCTTAACGAGAATAACCCTGGCTTTAAGCTCCATCGCGGGTTTTAGATCGATGCAGTTCCTATCTATATCCTTTGATGGATATAGACCATATAATATAATCCCCGGGCGAACCATATCAAGGCAAATGAATGGATATTTTATAATTGCAGCGCTATTTGCAATATGCTTCACAGGAATCAATATGCCGATTCTGTTTAGCTCATTTATTATAGTTTCAAAACGTTCAAATTGAAGTCTTGTAAACTCACGTTCTACCTCGTCGGCAGAAGCAAAGTGTGTAAAAAGCCCTTCTATAACTATTCCGGGAAGATTATTGATCTCCACAACATCCTTAACAGCTTTGTAGCCGGGCTGAAAACCCACTCTGGACATACCGGTATCAATTTTTATATGAATTCGAGCCTGTTTTCCCAGTTTAACTGCTGCTTTTGATAGAGCCTGTGCTAGATCGTGGCTGAATACTGTTTGTGTAATATTATTGTTTATTATCTCTTCAGCTCTTACGGGATCGGTGTAGTTTAGCACCAAAACAGGTACTGTTACACCTATTTCCCTAAGTTGAATGGCCTCGTCAAGCATTGATACGGCCAGACGGCTTGCTCCGTTTTCAATTAATGTCGGTATGGTTTCCATAACACCATGTCCGTAGGCGTCAGCTTTAACCACAGCCATTATTTCAGTCATTTTCCCAACATTTTTGGCTACTGCTCGCACATTATGGGCTATATTATCAAGGTTAATCTCCGCCCAGGCTCTGTTTAGCTTTATATCCAAGACAACACCCACTTTCACTTATTAATTGTCCCATAGCCAACGGAATTTCCGCGCAAATTTCACTTGCTGTATATCCCGCCTGCATATGACTTCTGTTGGCAAGAATGTCTCCGCACATTCCATGTATATACACTCCCAAGGTAGCGGCTTTTAAAGGTTTAACACCCTGCCCTATAAATGAGCCAATTATACCTGAAAGGACATCTCCTGAACCTGCTGTAGCAAGTACCGGATTTCCAGTGGAATTTATATAATACTTCCCATCAGGATTTGCTATTACGGTTCCCGCTCCCTTTAAGACAACTGTCACGCTCCATTTGCGGCTGTATTCCACAGCAAGCTTGATCCGGTTTGCACGGATTTCGTCGGCGGTTAAACCGGTTAACTGTGCGAATTCTCCCGGGTGGGGAGTAATCACAATAGGAGCTTGTCGGATTTCAAATATATTAGCTTCTTCCGCCACTGTTTCTGCCATTATATTAAGTGCGTCCGCATCAATTACCATAGGTCTTTTACATTTACAAATGAATTCTTTAACCCATGCTGCAACCTGTCTTTTTGTGGTTAACCCCGGTCCAATCACTATTGAATCCATTGATTCAGACTTTTCAAGCAACATATTAAGGCTGCCGTCAGTTATAAGACCATCCTCATCATCAAGCGGGATTGTTATGGCTTCCGGAACTGTTATGCTGTAAATTGGCAATAAAGATTTCGGTACTGCCAGATAAACCATTCCGCTCCCGGTTTTAAATGCAGCTTTAGCTGCAAGGGTTCCCGCACCTGTCATTCCCTTAGAGCCTGTAATTATTAAAATTTTACCAAACGTTGTTTTATGGCCTTCAACAAATCTTTGAGGAAAATATTTACATAGCTCTGATCCCGCAGAAAGCTGGCCGTCAAACCTGAGCTGCCTTGTTGCGCCTGTAGGAATTCCGATATCCGCCACAGTAACCTTACCAGCAAGCTCTGCCCCGGGATATTGGGCAAGCCCGGGCTTTAAGAGAGAGAACGTTACAGTTTCATCTGCTTTTACTGCTATTCCACCTACCTGCCCGTTTTCACCGTTTACACCGGATGGTATGTCAATTGACAATACCTTTGCACTGCTTTCATTAATAAGCCGAATTACCGATTTAAAAAGTCCTGTGACATTTCCGTAAAAGCCTGTTCCAAAAATCCCGTCTATTATAAGATGTGCTTCTTTTAAAGATTCCTCTACCCTTGGCATTTCCGCTTCATCAGTCACAAAAAGAATCGTCGCGCCTATATTTTCAAGAATCTGCAGATATGTATCCGCTTCTCCTTTTACCATGCTTCTTTGCACCAAAGATACTACAATTACCGGATATCCGCTTTGAATCAAATGCCTTGCCACAGCAAAAGCGTCTCCCCCATTATTCCCCTTGCCTGCAATTATAACTGTTTTACTTTCGGGCATGGCTTCTGCCAGCATTTCTATTGCTTTAGCCACAGTACACAATGCTGCATTCTCCATTAAAAGAATACCGGGAATTTTATATACATCCATAGCCAATTCATCAAGCTTTTTCATTTGAGTCGGCGTTGCCAGCTTCATCTGTTTCCTCCTCTTGCTTAAGGAACTTCATATCCAGCTTTGTCAATTCGTCTGAGCCTAAAAGATCATGGAAAAAAGCATAAACCTCCGTCCAGTCTGTTGTAAGGTTTTGTCTTTGTTCCTGTAGCTCTTTCAATCTTTTTTTCACATTATTAAGCTCAGTTTCAAGCTTTCTTTCTTTTTTCTTAGACTTTGCCATTACATTGTACACTTGCCTGACAGTTTCATCAAGCAGCTTGAAATTTGAATCCCTTATTTTATTTTTCATATCAAAGAGCTCGTCTTCCAACTCGACTGCTCTTTTATTAAGCTGCTCAATATGTTGTTTTGATTGTATAAGAGAGCGTTTCGCTTCCTCGTTGTTTTTTTTGAAAGCTTCCTCGGTTAAAGCAATGATGTTATTCATATGCTTTTTTTTATTGGGATCAATATTCTGCTGCTCTTGGAACAATGTGGCTTCCTGCCCAATCAGCCTGTTTAAGTTGTCCTGACACTTCTGTACCTCCCTGCTGATAGGGATTATCTTGAAAATCTTGTTCCAGCGCTCATCCAGCGTTAGTATGGATATATCATTCTTTTTTAATGTTGATATATCAAACTTCAACTTTTTTTTAAGTATCATAATAGTCACGTATCTTTCTTTTAAAAGTTTAGAATATGTTAATTTCGCTGCAGGAGCTCATTCTACTGATTAAATATACAAATAACAAACAAATTAAAAAATATATATTCTATGTAAAAATACTTTCTATGCATGAAATACAATTATTTTTGGTTAATGCAATGAAATCACATTTACAATATATTGTAAATATACCCTTTGACTATTGCTCGAAACAGATAGCACGTATATTAATTAGTGTATATGTTGGATTCCAATTCAGTAATATAAAGCTCATATATAATATCGGCAGCTTCTTTTCCATAATTTATTGTTAACTACCCTTCACTTATCATTTATCCCCACCTACACATTAGTTGCCTTGAATAAGGTTGTTTAGAGATGGAGAACTTCTGATTTATCTATGATAAATAATCCCCTGTAAAAATATCGAGGAAACTGTCATTCTTGCCGATAAAGGTTATATAACAGCTTTTGCAGACCGGAGGGAAAATGAAACTAACTGCTTTATTCCAATTAAAAAACTTTAAAAATATGAGTAAACAGAAGAAGCTTATACTTATGGGGAGTGTTACAATTTTTATACTTCTTTTTACTTCGATTTGTCTTTCACATGTTTTATTAAGCAGTCCAATGGTTTACAGTGGTGTTTACCTTGATAATGTCAGTCTCGAAGGGCTTGACAAAATTGAGCTTTCAAAGTATCTCGAAAATAAATATAATATTGACTTATCAACCCTTGAGCTGTCAATCTATCATAGAGACTATCCCGTAACCGTTGGTTTCGATGAATTAAGCATTCAAATTGATAAAGAGTTGGTGCTTGAAAAAGTCTTTAGTATTGGAAGAAAGGGTAATTTTTTTAAAAGACTTATTGACATATATAAGAATAAGAGAACTCATACCTATCTGGAAACCGAAGTTTTCGTCGATATGGGGGCTTTAGATGGAATTATAAATCAAATATATGAAAACACATATATTGATGCAGTCTCTCCATCGTTACTGTTAATGAAAGATGAAGTTGTAATTGTATCAGGTAAATCAGGCAGCGCAGTTAACAAGAAATCTCTCAAAGAATGCATTTTAAAGCAGCTGTCTAAGATCGAATCAGGCATTGTAATTGTTCCTGTGGATGAGATATTACCTGTAAAAATAGATACTGACGCAGTTTACAGCAAGATTGTTAGAGAACCTCAAGATGCTGCCGTCAGTATAATTAATGATACCATAGAAATAACTCCTGAGGTTTTAGGAAGAAAGCTTGATAAAGCTGAATTTATATCACTCGTAGCAGAAATGGAAGCAAAAGCGGTAAAATATCCAATAGAACTAAAGCTTCCGGTTGAATTCGTCCAACCCGGTATAACAGCAGAAAAAATTGAAGATTCGTTGTTCAGAGATGTTTTATCGGCGTATACGACAAGCTTTACCGATGATACTGAAAATGACAGAAACCGCTCGGTTAATATACAACTTGCGGTGGAAGCCATAAACGGAACAATACTATCCCCCGGCGAATCCTTTTCTTTTAATGATATTGTAGGGCAAAGGACGCAACAAAAAGGGTATCTTCCGGCAAATGTTTACACCTCCGATGGGATTACTACAGGCATTGGCGGTGGTATATGTCAGGTTTCCTCAACCCTATATAATGCCGCCTTAAGGGCAAATCTTGAAGTTACAGAACGTAATCCTCACATATATATGGTGGCATATGTTCCACTTGGATGCGATGCATCTGTTTCATATGGAATTCAAGACCTAAAATTCACAAACAGTACAAAATGGCCTGTTAGAATCGACGGTCATGTTACTTCTGATAACAAGATAGAATTTTCTATTATCGGCACAAATGAAAACCCCTCCCTTGGAGTTGTCATTCAGTCGACGGTTATAGAACTCATTCCCTATACAACAGAGTATATAGGGGATGCAGCAGTTTCAAAAGGCATCAAAAAGATAATACAAAGAGGAATGAACGGTGCAATTGTGGATGCGTATATTATTGTAAAGAAAGACAATGTAATCGTTTCGAATCGCAAGCTTCATTCTACAACCTATAATATACTTCCTGAAATAATACATGTTCCCGTAGAGTAAACTTAGGATTTTATTCGTTGGGTTTCACTCAGCGATGCACACATCTTTTCGACTATCTTTCTGTATTCCCATACAAAAAGCACTAATTATGCAAAATTGATTTTTCTGCATCACCTTACATGGGCTTCGCACACATCCAAATAGCAGAACCCTGCAGTTGCAAAATATCAAATTCTTGTTTTGTTTTAATTTTTGCAGCAATAAGGTACTTAAAAGAATTTTAAACCAACCATAGTAATTATACATAATGTTCCAACAGGTTTTTTCATCAATGAACTCGAATGTATTGTGTTTTTTAAGCCACGGCTTTTTTGTTTAATTCCATTTTGTTGTGGTAAATACTAAGGCATGCGAGACGATTAAATTTGGGAGGTTGTTATATTATGAAAAAGTTATTTAAATGTTCAGTTTGCGGATTTGTCTATGAGGGTGAACAGGCTCCGGATGTATGCCCAAAATGCGGTGCACCTAAAGAAAAGTTTGAGGAGCTCAGCAAAGAAGCCATGGATAAGATTTATGCCTCTGACAGAACAAATGATATTCATATGAAGCTTGTAGATCTCAGTATGCAAATAGTTGCGTTATGTGAAGAAGGTATTGAAATCGATCTTGATCCGCCTTGTGTTGCCTTATTTAAAGATGCAATAAAAGAAGCCTGGGTTATAAAGCAACGCTCAAAAGCCGAGCTTGTGGGGCACATCAGCAAAGGTAAGTTTTAGTTTAAGGTTTAGGTTCAGCAAAAGCAAGCGAGAGATGTGATTCCTGGCAGAGTAGTTGGAACAGCATCTCTCTTTCAATACCGATATACGGTCTTTGTTTCTCACTGTCCTTAATAATTGTAACCTTTTTATCAAAATTTCTTAAGAATTCTATATACTCATTTTTTACATAGTAAATATGTAATGAATTCATTTTAACCTCTTTTAAAAAGAAAAGGCAGTCGTTTGACTGCCTACTTTTCAGCTCCCTACTATATGGCAAGGGGTTTCCAATTTTTCAACTCCCTACTAAGCAAGGGGTTTCTATAATTCAATTATAAAGTCCGTATGTATAATTGTCAATACATTCCTACAAAACTTACCTGAAAACTTGTTAGAAAAAGTGCTTATTGTTTTTTTATTCTTATTCGTTTACTTCGCCCAATACTCATAATGCGTCATAATTACCTAATATTGTCTATCATCGTTAGAGTATCTCCCATATAAGCATAATCACTGACTTATTTAGCTCTATAATCCCGTCATCTACTTGTTCTCTACCATGCGCAGAGTTGACGTACACCCTTCATTACAGTTGACTTTTCATATTTTTTTCCATCCACTGCTGCATATTGTTGTTTTTTAAGACTTACACTGTCTTGTGTTAGCATATCTAATGTTTTTTTTTCAAGCATTTTTCACCCTCCCCATTATGTGCTTACATAAGTACCTCTAAAAATTATATAATTGCGGTTTTCGCAGCTTGATATGCTTGACAAATCCCAACATATATAGTTTGATTAGTTTAGCTTTGACGGGAAAGATATGTTAATTAGTTAATTAGTTAGTTAGTTAGTTAGTTAGTTAGTTAATTAGTTAGTTGGTTAGTTGGTTAGTTAGTTAGTTAGTTAGTTAGTTGGTTAGTTAGTTGGTTGGTTGATTGATTGGTTGGTTGGTTGGTTAGTAGCTTAGCTAACCATACTTGAATGAGGTATTGTATGCGCACTTTTATTGTTTCCGATAAAGATGCAGGGAAACGTGTGGACAGGTTTATTATGGGAGAGCTGGATGGGCTTTTTTATCCCTTATTATTAAAAACTTTCCGAAAGCGTGATGTAAAGGTTAATGGTAGCCGTGTTAAGGAAAATTACATTTTATCAGCCGGTGAGCGGGTAGAGATTTATTTATCTGATGATATTCTAAATAAGAATAAAAATGTCAATATTCCTGTAGTTTATGAGGATGATAATATTCTTATTGTTGACAAACCCAAAGATATCCCGGTTCAAGATGAAAAAGATGTCTCCATCGAAAAGCTTTTAAGGACAGCAAAACCCTCCGATACAGCTTCAAACGACTTCCCGGCGTTATGCCACAGGCTTGACAGGAACACATCAGGTCTTTTGCTTTTGGCGAAAAACCAGCAGGTCCTTGAAATTATTTTCGAAAAATTCAAGTCAAGAGAAATAAAGAAGACATACAGATGCATTATAATCGGATGCCCTGAAAAGCCATTCGCGGAGCTTAACGCATTCCTTGTAAAAAACCCGGATAACAGCTTGGTTAAAATATATAACAAAAAAGTCCCGGGAAGTGTCCCCATACAAACAAATTACAGAGTAGTCGAAACCAACGGAAGCCTTTCCCTGCTTGAGGTTGAGCTTGTGACTGGCCGCACCCACCAAATCCGTGCCCATATGGCATTTGCAGGTTTTCCTGTTTTAGGGGACGGCAAGTATGGAAAGAACAGCATTAACCGGAAATATGGTTTTAAAAAACAGCTTTTGCAGAGCACTTGCCTGGAATTTCCCTTTACAACTGATGCTTCCATACTTAATTACTTAAAAGGAAAGTCGTTTACATTACCCGTAAAAAGTCTCGAGGAAATCATTTCAGGCCACGTTTACTTCTAATATCTGTTTCTTATATTTCCGGTGTTCTTATCCGAACAGGTCGATTCAGACGTAAACTTCTAATATCTGCTTTTTTTATTGCTTCCGTTTATGCTGCTTCCGCTAAGGTTTACCAACATACCGTCACGCATTTGAAACGTAACATCCATCAACCCCAGTAAGTCTGTATCGTGTGTGACTACCACAACGCAGTAGTTGCGTTCGTGTGCGAGGCGTGCAAGCAATGCGATGATGTTGTGAGCAGTGGTGCTGTCAATATTGCCCGTGGGCTCATCTGCAAGGATAATACCTGTATCCATAGCCAGCGCACGCGCTACTGCGACGCGTTGTTGCTCACCGCCTGAGAGCATGGAGGGAAAGCGGTTGAACACTACCTCTGTCAAGTCCACACTTTTAATGTACTCCTCGGCGTGTTTTTTTGCATCACGCGGGCGTATGCCGTGCAGCTCCATCGGATACATTACGTTTTCCAAGGCAGTCAAAAGTGGAAAGAGCCGAAAACTCTGGTAGATCATTGCCACATCGTTACGACGGAATGCATCCAAGTCTAACTCACGTGTGGATGTGCCGCGAAAAAGCACGTCTCCTTCATCGGGTATGTCCAGCCCCGCCATAAGCGAAAGCATTGTGGACTTTCCGCTTCCGCTTTTGCCGACAATAGCGTATATTACTCCTTGCTCAAACGCACATGTGACGTTCTTCAATGCCTCCATGGTTTGGTATCTGTTACTATAAGCATAACTTACAGACTGAAGTGAAAGGATACTCATACTAACCTCCTTATTCTTTCTCCGATAAGATTGATAGCGCGCTCTTGGAATTTTTTAAAAACGTGGAGAACGCCACACTCAAAGCATAGCAGATGAAAAATGCATAAACTCCAAGTGTAGCAAGCTGCGCCGCCCCCTCACGGGCATACCATACCGCAGCAGCAGGCAGCGTACCAATGAGAAGCAGCAAAAGTTGTTCACCGAAAATCGTGGCGAAAATGCGTCGCTTATGTGTACCCATGCTACGCATTAGTGCGATATCCTCACGGCGGCTGTTGACAGCAAGGAAACCGGTGATAAGTCCTAATATACATATAATCACAAGGAGCACGGGGTAGAGAATTTCTAAATACTTGCTACGCTGTGTGATGGAGCTGAGTGTTTCGTTGAACTGTGCATCTTCAATCACGACACATATGCGGATATTATTGATCATGGAGGGACCTGAAAAGCCTTCTGTATCAAGAATGTCCTTCACCCGGCCTAAAACTTGGGGGTCGCTGATTTTAAACGTCAACGAAGAAATATATTTGATGTCCAGCATTATATCGATTATCTGCTGCTGTGTAAATGTGTGGTTACTATACATGCTGTAGTAATCAGATGCCGCATTAGCATAATAACCGGTTTTGATGGTGAAGTGGTTATATGGGAGTTCGTTGAGGGAAGATTGTGCAGGGTTTAAAGCGCCCATCGGTAGTGGGCAGTAGATATTGTTTTGGTTTGCTACACGGGTAAAGCTTCCTACAACCAGCATATCCATGCCGATAAAGTACTGATAATCAGAAAGACAATTTTCTACATAGACGCGTATGGTATCACCCGGTTCTATTCCGTGCTTGCTCATGAAATGAGAAGATACAATGCATGGTAGTTCTTCCCATTCACGGCTCGAAAAACGAGCTTCATCCCATTCCGTCATGAAATCAGCACGAAATTCGTCGAAATAGAACTCAGGGGCATATCTCACCGAATCGGTAAATACGACGTTCGGCTCATATAAAAGGGTGTCGTTTAGAAATTCTAGCTCAAAGGGGTTACTCGGCGTGGGAATAGGCTTAACATGGCCTACGGAACCATCCTTATGCATCAAAATGCCAAGATAGCTATAATTTAAGGTATATGTATAAGCTATATCATTTAGCTGATCTATATTTACAAGCCTTCGGGCAAGAGTATTTCGGATGCTCAGCCTGTCCGAAAACTTTCCGTTCATCTGTGCACAATATCCTAAAAGCTCTGTGTTCTCATAAAGCGCTTTCTGCGCCGTTCTGTAGGATGCAAGGGTTGCTTGAAGCGAGGATACGAAAAGTAGTGTCGCCGCGCAAAGCACCGGAACTAAAAGAGATCTCACGCTGCCGCGCCTTATGGAGAGTGTAGCGTGGCGAAGCGCACCCGACAGTGCAACCGAGGATTTTTTTGGAGATCGGGGTACCCATACGCGCATCCTAGCTGTAACCAAACGCCCGCTCACCGTTCTTTCTGCAAAGTAGAGGCAAAGGGCAAGGGAGATGAAAAAAACTCCAATACCGACTGCAATGGCAAAGCCGTACGACAGCATCACAACTGGTGTAAATCCCTTAGTTATACCTCTAAATCCGTCGCTGTACCGTATATCCACCACTTGCAGCTCAGAAACAAACTCATAAGCATATTTTATCAAATTCTCAGCGTATCGCATTCCTGTCAACATGCCCGCAGAAATAGCTATAAGCGCAATAAAGCTTACACCAACCATCAGATAGAGCCGTACTTCAACTTTTTTCGCACCAAAGCAGCGCATAATCCCAACGGCGTCCCTCTGACTATCTGTAAAGATATAGGCAAAGAAGGCCAGCACCGCAAGCGTCACAACAAAGGCAATGATAGAAAGTGCTGCTGCAGCACTTTGAATAACCTTCAACGCATCAGCTATAGATTGATAGCCTTGGTCATAAACGGCAATGAATATACGCTCGGGGAGCAGAGGCTTAATTTGAGAAAGAAAAGTATCAGCAGTGCCGTTTTTGATGGTTGCCTGACCAAGATCGTACAAATAACGTACGGGGCGTGCTGAATTAGAAGCAGGCGTTGTGTAGACGTTTTGGTAATACTCTTCATGGTAGTTGACAATACCTACAATGGTATATGTCTCCTTGCGGGACATTTTATCACCCAAAGCGTACATTGTAGCACTTTCATCATCAGGCAGTTGGATAGTCAATTCATCGCCTACATTTGATTCAAGATCCTTGGCAATAGTTTCGGAGATTACACATACCTTTGCGCCTTCTTCAGCTTCTTGCCTTGTAAACAGACGTCCTGAAATGGGTTGCAAATAGTTTTGATGGAATTCCTCAAGATCACCAAGCTCCTGCACACGACAGACTGTTAAGGAACTGTTCATGGCGGTATAATATTTTGCAATTGCATTATAAATATTATTCTCATCTGCATGCAGGGCTCCGGCAGATTCTATTTGCTGAACTGGTTTTATCGCTGCGCAGTCTATACCCGCTTGCTGGAAAATCCAGCTATAAAAGGGTGAGAGCTGAACAGATAAGCCATTAGTGGCAGCCCTATGATTTAGCGCATGAATAACATAAGTGGCGTTAGGATCAGGCACAAACCCAAAATCTTCCGGTTTGTTTTGAATAAACACTGCATGTCCTTCCGCATAAGAGCGGAAAGAGTATAAGCTTTCTACCAATTTACCATAATAGGGGCTATCCTTTGCATATTGTCTGAGCCCCGTTACAATAAATACGCAAGGAAAACTGTATTCGGGATTCCAAGCTGTGGAAACATAGCCAGCCGCAGAACCCATAACAACATCCGAGGGCTGCCAGAGGAGTACATTTTCGTTTGCGGCGATTGCGTCAAAATCAATACTCGCAATATCTGCAAGCATGGCTTCGCTTTTACTTCCCTTGTTTGAACCATAATCCTCAAGGTACTCCATGGTGATTACAGTAGTGTAGTTTGCTTCGCAATCGCGTAGCATGGCAGCACTCCCCGCCCATGTATTGACACCTAGATACAAAAAAGCCGTTGCCACCGCAATTAAAAGTGCGAAAAAAACAGATTTTACTGGTGTGCGGAGTACACTTTTTATGCTATTGCGAAAAATCATACGCTATCCCTCCCTGAGGTTGTGAACCTCATTGTTACTGGCATAGAAGGTGTTAATTCAAATGGATAATGTTATTTTGTACACAAAAGATGGAACTTCAAATTCCATACAATATTTGCGCCAACATATCGAAAGCAGATTATCTGCGGAAAAAAAGTATATAAAAGTATATATTAGTAGCACATGAGACCTCTTATAGTAAGATAGCTTCATCACATATGATATGAGGTAAGTAGCCTAGGGGAATTTCACCTCCAGGCAGCTTGCTGTTTATGTATCTTTTGCTTTAACTTGCTGCGGCGCACTAGAAATTTGCTTTTCCCATAATCAGAGTAACACAACAAAAATTGACCGTCAAGAACACCAAAAAATATAAATCCCCCTTATTTCTACAGTATTGTATGAATAAAAAGTGTGTTGAGATGTAAAACGAAACTCCTTTATGCTTCAAAGCCCTGCATTAGTATTCCTCTTATAATCTAATGTTCTATTTAGGAAATCTTTAGGTCTCATCAGTGTGTACCTATTAATCGTGGCATTTTGAAATAGTCTCATTGAAGGTTAAATTATTGCCTTCAATGAGGATGGGGATACCATCCGCCAGTTCTTGAAGCACCTAGGGCTTTGGCTTCCCGGGAATCATGACCCACAGGAACAGAAAAAAATCTTATTCACAAGGGTTATCATTAGTAACTCAACTTTCCCACCTCAGCTTGCGAGTAGTATTTTGAGGTGCTGGTACCGACATGCTGAGGTGTGATGTCACACCGCCGTCGGTAGCCTGCTGTTCAGGCAAGCGCCCAATACAGGTGCGTACCCACTGGAACGCACCCCATACAGGTGCGTACCAAAGGAGCGTACCTAAGGAGCGTACCTAAGGAGCGTACCAACCGGAACGCTTCCCCAAGAAGGATAACCCCAAAAGACTGTGGGAAAGTTGAGTTACCGAAAATTTAAACAATTGTTCGCGAAAAAAAGTGGGGAAACCTGCTTTTTGATAAAAACACGTATCTGTTCAAAGGTTACAGCCCCACCGAACTGTAACGTGCTCTTTGAACAGTAACAAAAACATGATGCGAAAGGAGGTGAAATATTGGTATATCAAAGCCAGCAAATATTAATACCAGACAATACGGCTATAGTAAAAGGAGCTTCATCAAAAAGAATAAGCATTGGGAATGATGCATTTTCAAAGGTTTTAGGCAGAAATATGCGCTCCGGTGAAACGCTGGATACGAAGGACAGCCATATAAAAGAAGAGATACTCAAGCCTCTCTCCTCTAAAAGACTAAACAATCGTATTACAAGCGAGAATCAGCCCCTGGAAACACCTGGAGGCAGCGCTAATGGTGACAACATTAAGATAATTAGCCAAGCTGATGAGAACAAGCCAATGAAGAGAGCTGACACTAGTCTGGTGGATGTGGATGTTTATGATGAGCCTGTTGATCTTGTTGAAGAAGATGCTCCTAGCGTAGAAGACATGGAGCAGGCAGAAAAACTTCAGACTATAATGGATGAAATTATTGTTATTTTGCAAAGATTATTTTTTTCAGCAGAAACTGAAAACACTGGTAAAAGCTCTTCTGCAGCAGAGACAGGGACTGGTCATAAACAGCAGGTAGTTTTAACGGATACAGTTGAATTAAGGCAAGCATTGGAACCGCAAATTAAGGAATTACTTGAAACAGCTCAAAATCTTGAGGGAACAAAAACCTCAGACATAGCGATTAAATTTGCCGATGGGTTACAAACACTCATTGATGATGGACTTGCTGAAATGGTTGAGGAAATGGGCGGTCAGGTATTTATTTTGGAACCGGACAAAGTTAAGAACCTTGTTGGAAAAATGCTCAATGAGGCTGAAAAAGCAAAAATCGGCATAACAACAAAAGCCCTCGAAGAGATTGTGATACCTGCAATGAGTTTTGAAGCAAAGCAGCCGATAAGCACAGGTCTAAAGCTAGAACAAAGCATAAAAATACCTATTGAGCAGCAAGCTGATACTCCCGTTTCCAATAAACAGGAAAAGCCTGTTGAATTAAAGGAGCTTAAGCTTGAAAACAATTTCGAAGAACCCTTGAAGGAGCAAACAGAAGTTTTGACTTTAAAGGTAGATAAGGAGCAAAAAGAACCAGTACTTGAGATTGACAAACAAACGAATTTAGCATCTTTTGTTGACACAATACAAACCGAAGTCAATATTCCGGAACCTGTTGCTGCCCTAAAGGCACCTGTTGATGTAAAAACATCTGTGTTTCAGCAGGCTATTGAAAAAGCGGAGACTTTTTTGAGCGAAGACAAAACGGAAATGGTTATTCAGTTAAAGCCGGAAAGTCTGGGGAAAATCTCGTTAAGGGTAATTCATGAACGGGGAGAAATTGTAGCACGCTTTATGGCGGAGAGTGATCAGGTAAAAGCAATTCTGGAAAGCAATATGCAGCTTTTGAGAGATTCACTCCATAAAAACGGAGTATCAGTTCAAAGTCTGTCGGTATCGGTAGGTCAGCAAAATACAGATCAGGATTCCGGTAACGATCATAGTTGGCAGAAGGATTCCATGCCCGGTAAGCGCATTGCAGTACAGGCTCCCGGAGTTGATACAAGTCATCAAACCTATGTTTACAGTGGTCTTGCAGGAAGGATATTAAGTGGTGGTGAGTCGAAAATTAATCTTACCGCATAAAAGGAGTAGTGGTATAAATGTCATATGCTAGTTCAATTGGTCAAACAACAATTGAAGAAATGATAAGCTCCCAGGAGACCTCTAAATCCAAACGTGGTGTAAGCGATGAGTTGGGCAAGGATGATTTTCTTAAGCTTTTAATCACGCAACTGCAGAATCAGGATCCGATGGAACCAATGGAGGATCAGGACTTTATCGCTCAGATTGCCCAGTTCAGCTCACTTGAGCAAATGCAGAATTTGAACAATTCCTTTTCATATTCTATGGGCTTTTCATTAATGGGAAAATACATATCCGCAGCAATCACAGACGAGAAAACAGGAGAAGTCAAATATGTCGAAGGAGAGGTGTCCTCAGTCAGATCAGCTTCCGGAGAGGTTTACCTTGTTGTGGATGGTCATGATGTACCGGTTAGCAAAATAACCAATGTTTCAGAAACCCCGCTGGGATATCAGGGTATGGAAATTGAGCGTTACAACAACCTGATTGGTCTTTTAAGCTCAGTTAGAACAAATGTGGCAGCAGACGGCACTCCGTATTCAATGGAAGGAATAGTTGCTAAACTGCAGAAAAAACAGGATGGGATTTACGCCACATTGGATGAGGTTATTCTTAGCGTTAAAGACGTTGAAAAGAATGCTTTCGGTAGTGTTGAAGAATATATTGAAGGCATGAAAGGTCAAGAGATTGTCTTTAAAGCAAAGGATGAAAAAACCGATAAAGCAATCGAGATTAAAGGTGTATTAAGAGACGGGATCCTGGATGAGGAAAAGGGTTGCTATCATGTGATTCTTGACAATGTGGAAGTTCCGGTGGAAGACATAGTGTCAACCAGAAAGGTGGATTTGGTTTCAACCGAGCAGAAGCTTCTTAGTGAGATTCTTAAGGCCATTAAAGCGCTTGAAGAAAAAGTACCTAATCTTTCAGATGATCTTGAAGAAACAGAAGGAGCTTCTAAAGCAGGAGCAGCCGAGGAGACCGGAAGCACTGAAACACCGGGAGATGCAGATGCGCCGGGTGAAAGCACTACCGGAGGTGGGGACGTATGATTTATAACAACAGACCGGTTACAGGTGTTACACCAACAACAGGGCAGGTTCCCAAAAGACAAAATGTAGAGCAAGCGGGTGGCTTTGCCGATATTTTACGGGACAAGCTTAATGCAGAGCAGGAGCTGAAAATTTCAAAGCATGCTCAGATGCGAATGGATATGAGAAATGTAAATCTTACACAGGTGCAGCATAAAAAGCTTGTAGATGCCGTAGACAAGGCAGGCTCCAAAGGCGTGAAAGACACGCTCGTTGTAATGGACAAGATGGCTTTTGTGGTAAATGTCAGGAACCGCACAGTGATTACGGCAATGAACAGCGGTGAGCTAAAAGATAATGTTTTCACAAACATTGATGGAGCCGTATTTGCAGATTAGACCTGATATAGAGTTATTAATATTGAGTCGGGAATAACCGATATATTGAATAAGGGTTTAAACAGCCGGACCCGATCGGGAGGCTGGCCGTTTCGGACTGACTGAAGAAACGGTAAACCGAGGAGGGAATTATTATGATGAGATCCATGTTCTCAAGCGTTTCAGGCTTGAGGTCACACCAGACAAAAATGGATGTAATAGGTAATAATATTGCCAATGTTAATACAGTTGGCTATAAAGCCAGCCGTACCGCATTTGCTGAAATATTTGCACAAACTATGTCCGGAGCGGGATCGCCTGATCCCAACACCGGAAGGGGTGGTACAAACCCAATGCAAATTGGTTTAGGTATGAATGTAAATGCCGTCGATACCCTTATGGGTCGCGGCAGTCTGCAGCGTACCGATAGCCCAACAGACTTATCAATTGAGGGAGAAGGATTTTTTATTGTACGTGCCGGAACAGAGGGTACACCGATGTTCACCCGAGCAGGAAATTTCACAATTGATAAGCTGGGCAACTTAGTTACTCCCCAGGGATTAAACCTATTAGGGTGGCAGAAGTATGAAATGGACAACGAGGGCAACTACATATTCGACACTCAGGAGGAAATAAAGCCTCTGAATTTGTACGAAGATGAGTATAACATGAATAAACGTATTATTGCCGCAAAGGTTACAACAAAGGCTATACTTGCGGGTAATCTTGACGCAACAAAGGCACCGGTCGGAGGCTATACAGGTACTGTAATAAACGGAGCAGAAGTAAACAAGATACCTGACACCAAAGATGCTGCAGGTGGTGGAAATCCGGACAAAATCCCTGACGATGGTTCACAGAATATTGATCCGCATTTTATTGTGCCTTTGACAGTCTTTGATGACCTTGGAAATGAGTACAAGCTAAACGTCAGGTTCTGGAAAAACTTTGTAGAGACGACAACAGGAACAGAACCAACTACCAATACTTCATGGTATTATTCTGTTACAGGTTCAGGTGCAACAGTGTCGAATGCAACAGGATATATAAAGTTTGATAGTACAGGCAAGATCATAACTAATCAAACGGGTTTCGATATAAAACCAGATATTACATTAGAACCAGCCGGAAATGTGGGAGCGGATCCATTCACTTTCCAACTGAATTTTGAGAAGCTTTCCATGTTTGCCGATGACAGCTCGGTTAAGCCCACACAAGTGGACGGGTATCCGCCGGGATCCTTAACAACATTCAGCATAGGCAGTGACGGAATACTCACAGGCGTATACAGTAATGGCAGACAGCAGCCGCTGGGAATGGTTGGTCTGGCTGTGTTTGACAATGCAGCAGGTCTGCAAAAAGCCGGAAGCAATTTGTTCCTGCCAACTTCAAACTCCGGTGATTTTAACAGAGCTTTTAAGCCCGGAACGGAAGGCTCCGGTAACCTTAATCCCGGAACACTTGAAATGTCCAATGTTGATTTAGCTCAGCAGTTTACCGAAATGATCGTAACTCAGCGAGGATTCCAAGCAAACAGCCGGGTTATGACAACTTCCGATGAAATACTTCAGGAGCTTACCAACATGAAACGTTAAGCCGCCTGATATTTAAAGGCATTACTATTCAGTAGCCCGGAAAAGTAGCGGGTGGTTAACGAGACAGAAACCCGCAGGCTTTAGATGTTTGCCTCTGAATAGATACAGAGAAAGCTTTAAAAAGTTGCATACAGAATTATTTGTTTTCCCAATGGAATCCGGCACCATGCCGATGCCGGGTTCCATAACATGATTAATCCCCGGAAAGTCAAAAAGTGACTTTTTGATGATATTAAAAATTTCTTTAAATTCATTAACGGAAATTTTGAAATTATTAAATTCATCAACCTCTAAAGAAGGCCGGGTAATCATAGTGTTATGAGTTTATGAGCAAGCTGCTGCTTGACTGAATGAAAGGGGTATGAAAATGATTGAAGTTACCCGGTTGAACCAAAAAACGTTTATCCTGAATTGTGAATGGATTGAAACTGTTGAAGCAACACCGGATACTGTTATTACCCTTACTAACGGAAAAAAGCTTGTAGTGGCAGAAAATGTTGAAGATATTATTCGAAAAGTGATAGAATACAAGCAAAAAGTTATGTTTTTTCGCCCAGATAATCAGTAGTGTTATTAATGTTTTGATGGTATCGATAAGCTAAGGTGTGATAACACACTGCTATCGGTAACCTGCTGTGCAGGCAAGCGTCTAAAACACTGTGGGGAAATTGAACTCAACATATTATCAGGATGAGAGGTGGAGCTCCTTGGAGGGTAAAAGCATTTATACTATTCTTTTGGCTATCATTGCGGTATTAACGCTTTCATTGGCGATTTTAATAATATTTTTATTTATATCATATAACCCAAATCAGCAAGCCGCAATAGATGTTGAGACTACTAAGGGTATGAGCGAACGTGTTGTACCGGACGCAGAAATGATTGAGTTCAAGCTTTTTCTGGGCGAGGAAAAAATGTTCGCATTAAAAGGCGAACCCGAGAATCCTGATTCTATTGTAATGGTATCGGTTACCATAAAGTGTGATACCGGTGAAAAACGTAAGAAAGAAACTGACGTTACCACTCGTGTTACACAATATATGAGTGAACTGGAAGAGGCTGTTGGGGATTATTTCGCTGATATGACACTAACAGAGGCAAAGCTTGTTGAAACACGTTATAAAGCAAGAGATGACTTTATAAGAATATTTAATGATATTATTAATGCAAATAAGCAAGATAAAGAAAAGACTGTGTATAAGGTAACGCTTCAAATGTTCGCGCAATAATACTTTAATGCAGATTTAAACTTATGAATTAGCTGGTTTTAGTTGCTTAATTATAAAAGATTGTGCATTAAGTAAAAAGCAAGGGGGGACATATACCTGTGGGAGACATACTGTCCCAAAATGAGATAGATGATTTATTGCTTCAATTAAGCACAGGCGAAATTGACGCACAGGAGTTTAATAAAGAAACAACCGAAAAGAAGATTAAGAACCATGATTTTAAAAGACCAAGTAAGTTTGCAAAGGATCACCTGCGTACAATGCAGATAATCCACGAGAACTATGCAAGGCTTATAACCAACTTTCTTTCCGGTTATTTAAGGACATTGGTGCAGGTTGATGTTATATCAATTGAAGCGTTGCAATATTCAGAATTCACCAATTCCATAGCAAACCCTGCTGTGCTGGCCATAATAAATTTTAGCCCGTTACCCGGAAGTATAATTTTTGATTTTTCACCAGCTATATCATATTCATTAATTGAAAGGATTCTTGGTGGAAAAGGCACCGGAATTGAGAAAATACGCGGCTTTACGGAAATTGAAATAGCTATCTTAATGCGGATTATATCACAGATGCTTGGGTTTATGCGTGAGCCATGGGAAAATGTGGTGAGTTTAAGACCACACCTTGATAGAATTGAAACCAATGCACAGTTTGCGCAAATTATGAACCCTACAGAAATGATTGCACTTGTCACTTTCCAGGCAAAGATTGGTGAAGTGGAAGGACTTATGAACCTTTGCATACCGCATATGGTCGTGGAACCTGTTATGTCAAAGCTTAGCACGAAAATATGGTTTTCTATGATCGAAAAAGGTACGACTGAAGAAACAAAGCAGGCAATTGAACAGAAAATTGAAGAAACAAATGTACCCTTAATAGCAGTTCTTGGAAAGGCAGAGCTTATGGTTTCTGAATTTTTACAGCTCCAGGTGGGTGATGTCATGTCATTGGATACAAACGTAGATGGAGAATTAAAGGTTATGGTTGGCGAATTGCATAAATTTAATGCAAAGCCAGGCGTTAAAAACAAAAAATCAGCGATTAAGGTAACCCAGGTAATCAGAAGGGAGGATGGATAAATGGGAGATATGTTATCACAGGCTGAAATTGACGCATTATTAAGTGGAGCTTTAAGCATAGATAATGAGCGGGAGACAACAGAGCTCGAGGAAAGTCCTATTCTTTCACCTCAGGAAATCGATGCCCTGGGCGAAATCGGAAATATTTGCATGGGTACTTCTGCGACCACTCTATACACATTGCTGGGGCAAAAGGTCACGATTACTACTCCAAAAGTTTCCGTCACAACTTGGGAGGAACTTTCAAAACAATATCCTGAGCCGTATGTTGCTGTTAGGGTGCAGTATATAACGGGGATAACCGGTTTTAATCTTCTTATAATGCAGGAAAGCGATGTAAAGGTTATAACCGATTTGATGATGGGAGGAAGCGGCCAGGTCGATTTAGGCATGGAATTAAGCGAGCTGCATTTAAGTGCAATCAGTGAAGCAATGAACCAGATGGTTGGTTCCGCTGCTACTTCATTGTCATCAATGCTTGATAAACGGGTGGATATCTCACCTCCGGAAGCGCAATTAATTAATTTTGACGAGGACACTGAAAAAGTTCGCTTTGATGAAGGAAACAAGATAGTTAAAATCGCTTTTTCGCTGATTGTCGGCAATTTAATAGACAGCCAGATTATGCAACTTCTTCCGGTACCGTTTGCAAAAAAACTTGTTGAAAGCTTACTGAAACCTGAAGAAAAACCAAGAGTAGTGCCTGAAAGTCCAAAACAGGTTGCTGTTCCTGTAAAACCTGCATCTGCATCTGCACCTGCACCTGCACATACACCTACACCCAAGCAGCAGGAGCAACCACCAAAAGTGCAACCCCAGTATGTTCCACCACAGCAAGCTGCACCGCCACCAACAGCCCCGGGTCAGACATATGGGTTTCCCCAGATGCCTTACATGCAACCCATGCAGCAGCCTCAAAAAACTGTCAATGTCCAGCCTGTTCACTTTCAGTCCTTTGACATGGGCAGCCAATCTGTGGAAGTGCAAAACATTGGTCTTTTAATGGATGTTCCTTTGCAGATTACTGTTGAACTAGGACGTACAACAAAGAAGATCAAAGAAATTCTTGAATTTGGTCAAGGCTCAATTATTGAGCTTGACAAGCTTGCGGGTGAGCCTGTTAATATTCTTGTTAACGGCAAGCATATTGCCACAGGTGAGGTTGTTGTAATTGATGAAAGCTTTGGTGTAAGAATAACGGATATTATTCATCCGTCAAAAAGACTTTGATTTACGTAAGCAACCATTATATAATATAACGTGTCACACGAGTTTTAAAGTCTTAGCAAGGGCATAAGCTAAGAGTTATAATAGTTAACAAGTATTGTATATAAGGAGAGGATTCTTAGTATGGCAAATATACTGATTGTGGATGATGCAGCTTTTATGAGGATGATGATTAAGGATATCCTTATGAAAAATGGTTACACGGTTGTAGGCGAGGCAGAGAACGGAGCTAAAGCAATAGAGAAATATAAAGAGCTTGTTCCGGATCTTGTTATAATGGATATTACTATGCCTGAAATGGATGGTATACAAGCAGTTAAACAAATTAAGAGCTTAAGTGCAGATGCGAAGATCATTATGTGCTCAGCTATGGGTCAGCAGGCCATGGTTATTGAATCAATCCAGGCCGGAGCGAGAGATTTTATTGTCAAACCGTTCCAAGCTGAAAGAGTCGTTGAGGCTGTCAAAAAGGTAGTTGGCTAAGAAAGGCGGTGTTTGTACTGCCGTTCGAATTGCAGTTATTTGGGTATATTCTCATATTTGGGTCCATACTTTTTATGGCTTATGTTGCGGCACGATTCGTAGGTAAAAAAACGCTGGCATCTATGCAATCAAAGCATATGCAGTTAGTTGAGCAAATCAGCCTTGGTCTGGACAAGCGTCTGATTCTTGTTAGGGTAGGTACCGAATATTTTCTGTTTTTATCGGGTAAAAAAGAGTTCAGACAGGTTGCGAAGGTAAAGCTTGACAAAGAAGCGGAGCAGGCTATTAATGAGGGTGAAAGTAAAACCGGTGTAGGGTTTGATTTTCACCAGATTTACAGCAGATATATCTCCGGATATAATGATAAGAGGCAGAATCAATTTAAAAGCAAAACAAAAGATGTCGAAAAAAAGCATGACAAAAGTGAGATAATTAAAGAAAATATTCAAAAGCTGGAGCACTTAAGAGAAAAAAGCTACGATAAGGAAGTATAGGAATCGATGGCAAAAGGGAAAAAGAGAATTGTTTTTATATTATGCCTTATGCTTCTGATGATGGTTTTCTGTGTAAACGGGTTTGCACAACCGGGAATATCCATTTCTGATGAGGGAGTAACCATTAACTCTTCCGACAATCCGGAGGATGTTTCAAACAGTATTAAATTGTTGTTGTATCTAACCGTATTATCAATTCTTCCGTCTATCCTTATTATGATGACCTCATTTACCCGTATAATAATTGTACTTTCATTTTTGCGAAATGCGATGGGGACGCAACAAATGCCACCTAATCAGGTTTTAATAGGTTTGGCATTGTTTTTGTCTCTTTTTATTATGTCACCTGTAATAACAGATTTGAATGAGCAATCCTTAAAGCCCTTTTCTGAGAACGAAATATCGATGGAACAAGCAATCGATAACGCTTCGGATATTATGAAGGATTTCATGCTTAATAAAGCGGGCACACGGGAGAAGGACCTGGCTCTTTTTGCAAGCATAGCTGAGGTTGACCCTCCGGAGGATATAAATGATTTACCTTTAAGCGTTGTTATTCCTGCTTTTATGATTAGTGAGCTTACTGTTGCTTTTAAAATTGGGTTCATGCTTTACATACCTTTTCTTGTGGTTGATATGGTCGTAGCCAGTACACTTATGTCAATGGGTATGATGATGCTTCCACCTATTATGATTTCACTTCCCTTTAAAATTTTGTTGTTTTTATTGGTTGATGGATGGAATCTGATTGCCGGTACGATTATAAAATCATTTGGCTAGATATGGAAGACTTTGTTGCTATTCACAGGTAACTGGAAAGACATAGGGGTGCAATTATAGGAAACATTGGCGGAATGCAACTCATGCAAATGAAGCATAGTTTCCATTATTACACAGCATCACAAAATATAGAGGGTGCGAACAAACCACAGTTAATTGCTTTACTATATCAACTCTGATGTAGCTGCAGATATTTATCAGCTTTTGGTTTAAAATACATAAGAGAGGTGGGTTATGAATGGAACAACAGATTTTGGATATTGCACGCGATGCAGTCTTTACAATAATAAAGCTTTCAGCACCTCTTTTAGGTGTAGCACTTGTTGTAGGTTTAGCAGTCAGCATATTCCAGGCTACAACACAAATTCAGGAGCAGACCCTGTCTTTTGTACCTAAGATTATTGCTGTTTTTTTGTCGCTTTTTATCTTTGGATCATGGATGCTTACAACTTTAAAGGAGTTTACAATAAGAATTTATGATAATATTCTTCAATTTATTAAGTGAGAATTTCACTGCAAGCGCCAATCTGTCGGATAAAAATATAAAACTCAACTTTCCCGCAGCGTTTTGGACACTTGCCACTCAGCAGACCCAGCAGTTAAGAGCTTAAAAAATTGATGATTACACTAACTGCACAGCAGACCCAGTTGTAAAGTACTTAAATTGATAATTACAAAACAGCGATAAATACACTAACCGCACAACAGGTTCAGTGGTGAAGTGCTTAAGAACTGCAAAAGGAGAACAGCATGACTATACCGCTTGACTTCCTGCTTGATATGTGGGATGTTTTTTTACTTATATTTCTAAGAATAACCGGATTGTTTGTTGTATCTCCAATTTTTGGACGACAGAATCTACCTGCCTACTATAAAATAGGTTTTTCATTTATTTTAGCTATTATCTTATCTTATACTGTTTCTGTTCCTTCTCTTGGTTTATACGCAAGTGTTCTGGCATACATTCTATTGCTTGTAAAAGAGTTTATTATTGGTCTTGTATTAGGTTATATATCATATTTAATTCTTACATCCATATATCTTGCCGGTCAAATGATTGATTTGCACATAGGGTTTGGAATGGTCAGCGTTTTTGATCCGGAAGCCAAAGTCCAACTACCTGTAACAGCAAACTTCTATTTTATATTAACGATGCTGGTTTTTCTTGCTATTGACGGGCATCATCTTCTTATTTATACATTAACCGAAAGCTTTACAACCCTTCCGATTGGAAGTAAGCTTGTAATTGGGCAGCCTATAATGAATTTCGTGCTGGATCTTTTCGGTTCGGTTTTTGCAATTAGCTTTAAAATTGCTGCACCGGTAACCGCCGCTGTTTTAATAGCCGATATTGCCCTGGGAGTGATAGCTAAGGCGGTGCCGCAGGTGAATGTGTTTATTGTGGGGATGCCTTTGAAAATTCTTCTGGGACTCGGAATTATTTTACTTACCTTGACGGCTTTCCGCAACATTGTTCATGTTTTAATGGGAGGCATGCAGCAAGAGATGATGAGCTTTATGGAAATTCTAAGGGGAGAAGGGTAAAGTGGTTTCTTTTCCAAAAAAAATTTTTAGAAAATTATATAGAATCTTTTTTTGGGTGAAGTCGGATATAAAGCCTCCGATTCGTCCTAATCTCCAGCTGTTCGCCGGAGAAGGTGAAAAAACGGAGAAAGCGACCCCAAAGAGAAAGCAGGATGCCCGAAAAAAAGGCCAGGTACTGCAAAGCAGAGAAATATCATCAAGCCTGGTTCTTCTTATAGTGTTTTTATCCATTAAGCTCTTAGGAAATTATATGTACCAGGAAATTGAAGCTTTTTATCGCCTTTGCGTCAATGACCTGGCTCTCACATTTGATGTGCTTTCTATTAATGAAGTAATGCGATTAATGGGTTTGGGTTTGGTTCAGCTTTTGAAAATAATAGGTCCTATATTCGCAATAGCTTGTGTAGCAGGTTTGGTAGCGGGTTATTCTCAAACGGGTTTTTTGTTTACAACGGAAACCTTAAGGCCAAAATTCAGTAAACTGAATCCGATAAACGGAATAAAAAGGATTTTTTCGGTACGTGGTCTTGTAGAGCTGTTTAAAGCCCTCTTAAAAATTATTGTAATAAGCGTAGTAGCATGGCAGGCTCTTAAAGGCGAGATGTACAATATCATTAAATTAATGGATCAGGATTTAACTGTTGCGGCTATCTATATATTCACAACTGCAATAGACATTGCCATTAAAATATGTGTTATGATGTTTATTATCGCCATATTGGATTATGGATATCAATGGTGGCAATATGAGAAAGACCTTAAAATGACAAAGCAGGAAGTGAAAGAAGAATATAAAGAGATAGAGGGGAATCCTGAAACAAGGCAGAGAATAAGGCAAAAGCAGCGGGAAGTTTCCATGAGAAGAATGCTAAGTGAGGTTCCAAAGGCTGATGTGGTTATTACAAACCCGACCCACTTTGCAGTGGCAATCCAATACGATGCAGATAAAGCTCCGGCTCCGATCGTTATTGCCAAAGGCCAAGACTATATGGCAAAGCGTATCCGCGAGGTTGCAAAGGAAAACGGAATCGAGACTGTGGAAAACGTAGCGCTTGCTCAAGCCCTGTATAAGGCTGTGGACATAGGGCAGCAGGTGCCGTCGGACTTATATCAGGCAGTAGCTGAAATACTGGCGTTTGTTTACAAGATCAAAGGAAAGCTCCCGGCCCACACATAAAAAACAGAGCAAAAAGCAGAATTAAAATAACGGTCAATAAAGTAGCGGTGTAACGGTAAACCTGCAGGAAAAAGTCGTTTCACGACTTTCTGGGGAGCAATCATAATATACGGAAAGGATTTTTTAATGAAAACTCTTTTAGTTGCAATAAATTCCCAATATATTCATATGAACTTAGCGGTTTTGTATTTAAAAGCTGCCTGTGACAAAGAACTTGGTGAGGTTATAACTCTGGATTTTTCGATTAACGAACCAATAAAACATATATTTTCTGTGATTATTAATGAAAAGCCTGATATTGTGGCTTTTTCGTGTTATATCTGGAATATTGAATACACCATAAAGCTTGCTGAGGATATAAAAAAAGCAAATCCTGAGATTATGATAATAGCGGGTGGACCGGAGGTTAGCTTTGATAATGGTGGTCTTTTAGAGTCGAATGAGTTTGTAGATTACATTATTGCCGGCGATGGAGAGGAAAAGCTGCCTTTTCTTTTGAAAAAAATACGGGAAGGAAACAAAATTAGCAACGAAGAAAAAAAGCAGCTTAGGAGCTTCTCTGTTGTTAGCAAGCTTGATACTCTTAGAAGCCCTTATCAGTTTATTGAAAAAGATTCACTAAAAAATAAAATTGCATATGTGGAAGCGTCAAGAGGCTGCCCATTTCATTGCTCATACTGTATGTCCTCCGTAACCGATGGAGTAAGAAGCTTTCCTGTGGAAAAAGTCTTTGATGCTTTGAAAGTATTATCTGATAGTGGTGCCCGAATTATAAAATTTGTTGACAGGACATTTAATTGCAATGAAAAAAAGGCATTGGATATATGGAATCACATACAAAAATATAAAGCCAAGGATATAGTTTTTCATTTTGAGGTGGATCCCGGTCTTATAACACAAAACATGTTAGATTGCCTTGAAAAAATGCCTCCGGGATTGGTTCAGCTTGAAGCGGGAATTCAATCTGTACATGCTGAAACCTTGGAAGCTGTAGAGCGCCCCGGGCGGATCGAAAAAGCTTTAATGAACATTGAAAAAGTGATTTCTTTTAATAACATCCACTTGCATGTAGACCTTATCGCCGGGCTTCCCTATGAAAGCTATGAAAAGTTTAGTGAATCTTTTAATAGAGTTTATAAATTGGGTTCGCATCATTTCCAATTAGGATTTCTTAAGCTCCTTAGGGGTTCCGCACTTAGAGAGAAAGCAGAGCTCCATGGTATAAAATACAGCAGCTATCCTCCTTATGAAATAATAAAGAATAATTATATGGATGCTGGGGAATTTATGATGTTAAAGGATATTGCAGCCTGTCTGGAGCTTTTTTATAATTCAGGGCGATTTGTGACTTCTTTAATAGTAGTAAATACTGCTTCTGTGGTTCATAGCAAAGGCAAAAACATAGGCATAAACATAGACAAAAATATAGGCTTAAGCTTGCCCGACAGCTTCGGCTTTTTTGAGAAGTTAGCAATGTTCATGAGACGCAAGGGTTATTTGGATAGACCAATTAAAGCCTTTAATCTGTATGAAATATTCTATGTTTTTATAAAAAATAGATTTCCGTTTCTCACTGATGTTATTACAGAATGCCTCAGATTTGATTATTTGCGATCAATGAAGAATCTTACACTGCCGGTTTTTCTAAAAAGAAATGAAGATAATAAAAAAGCCAGGCAGGAAATGTTGAATATATACTGTGAAGAAATAGAAAAGGTTTTACCCCGTCTTAAGAATATATCTCTTGACAGGATATGGCATCAGGTTTTTATCGATGATTTTGATCTTCCTCCGGAAACCGGTTATCCCCAAAAGGCTGTTATCGCATTTGATTTTGGCGATGTATCGCCGGTAACGGGTCTTGCAGGTGCTTATTGTATTATTGATTTTCAATTGTCAAGCAAAAAAACCAAGGGAACGAAAAATTAGAGGGACTAACCTCCTGATTTACTGGTTTTGCAAGTGATTGACGGTAAATGTACGAGATGATATACTTATTTTATAATTACCAAAAATAGGGGGATATAATATGAACACTATGGATCGTTCACGTTTTCATGTTGGAACCTATGTTCTGCAGCCTTACGCACGTACAGAAAAACATATCTGCGAACTGGCTGAATGCGGTATCAACTTTGTTGTCGGCGTTCCCAGCGACCGCCCCACACTAGATCTGTTTACCAAATACGGCGTGGGTGCAGTCGTCTCCGGTGTTCTACCTGGCTGGTGGGGTGGGGACGGCCACAACGCGGGAAGTATGGCCAAAACCAACCCGCTCAACCGCTATGTAGATGCCGCCGCAACCTTTGAAGACCACCCGGCGGTCTGGGGTATTGACACGGGAGATGAGCCGTCCGCACTCGATTTTGCACATTACGGGAAGGTCATTGACCATGTAAACTACCACTTTCCGCGTCAATTCGCCTATTTGAACCTTTATCCGAACTACGCCTCCGTCTCAAGGAACAACGCGGAGGAAACAATAAACCAGCTTGGCACACAAACCTACGATGAATACATAGAAAAATACTGCGAAAATATCGGCACCGATTACATTTGCTACGACTTTTATATGTACGCTGCCTCCGTCGCAGGCGCATATGAAAACCTGTGTACCGTGTCCGACGCATGTCTACGCACAGGACGCAGTATGTGGATTGTTTTACAGGTCAATTCATTACATGAGAAAGAGTGGATCAGCACCAACCAGTTGCGCTTTCAGGCTTACAGTGCCATGGCATTCGGTGCAGAGGTGATTATCTGGGCTTGCTACACTGCCGGATGGTGGCACAACCAAGTGCTCGACGACAAGGGTGAAAAAACCGAGCAATATAACAAGTTACAAGAGGTCAACGCTGAGTTGCATACTTTGGGTGAAACCTATATGAAATATCGATGTGTTGCCACGCATTTTATCGGTTTCCAAGATGCGCAGGAACTGCAAAACCTTCACCAACAACCTCTCGCTTCGCTTTCCACAGGCGTTTTTACCGATGTATGTGCTGAAAATGGTGAAAACTTGATTGCAGGCCAGATGGTTTCCCGTACAGGAGATAACTCCTATGCGCTTATGATATGTGGTGCAGATGATCCACTCGACCGCAGGCAGGCAGAATACACAGTCGTGTTCCGCGCCGATAATCGCACAGTCTTTGCCATGTCGGGCACAGGCATGCGTCCTCTCACACGACGAGCTGACGGCTACTATTCGTTCTCGTTGAAATCTTCCGAAGGTGTTCTTCTTGTAGCACGTTAAAAAGCATGCGCTGGTTGCCAGCAAATTGACTTAATTCTGCTGACACAGAGCTGAAGCATAAAAAATAAATATAACAAGGCTCAGATTTCCCCCACCTCTACTGATGACCTGATGACTACAAATTTAGGAAGTGTATTTTAACATGCCGGGCTAAAAAACATATTGAATATTGCATTGGAATCAGACCATTAATGCATACTTTTGGACCACCTAATGCCTCTTAATAGACCAATGAGTGCCAATGGAAGACCAAAATATTATCAGAGAGCCCCATAAATAGGGGCTCTCCTTAAAAATTACACAGTGTAGGATTTTTTTGCCTTTTGATAGTTAATTCCATGACGCTCTCGCATAGAAATTTCTCCATCTATGAGTATCTGATAAGAATCATGCACAATCCGGTCAAGTATTGCATCAGCAATTTGAACATTCTCAATTTTAGAATGCCAGCCTTCAGGTGCATATTGAGAGCAAAATATGGTTGATGTATTTTTTAACCGAGCCTCAATGATTTCAAATACATGAATAGCTTCTTCTTGAGATAAAGGGGTAAGCATCCATTCATCAACAATAAGCAACTCAATTTTTTTGTATTTTGAAACAATTTTACGATAACTTCCATCTGCCGCATATTTAGCTGCTGTTAACTCATCAATCAACTCTGGTAATCGAATGTACTTTACCTTAAAGAACTGACGACATGCTTGTACACCAAATGCGTTAGAAATCCAAGTTTTGCCATTGCCTGAAGCTCCCATCAAAATAATGTTATGATTTTGACGTATGTAATTACATGTTGCTAGTTCAAGAACTAACTGTTTGTCTAAATGACGATCGGGATGATATTCAATATCCTCAATAGAAGCGGTTGGATCATTAAATGTAGCTTGATTGATTAACCTCTTTAGTTTATTAGACCGACGGCGAGAATATTCATAATCAACAAGTAAGTTGAAACGTTGATCAAATGACATATCATTATAATCTGAATTCTTTGACTGTTCTTGATAAAGTTCAACAATGCCACTTAAGTGCATTTCAGTTAATTTACGTAACGTTTCTTCATTTCTCATTTTTCACACCTCCAAAGTAACCAGCACCTCTGACAAAGCCATAATCAGTGTCTGTTTTTGTCTCGTTTAAAGTTCCATTTTCTTTTGATTTTTGGCTATCTTTCATACGTTTTAATATTGTTTTTAGAACAGATAAGGTAGGTGTATGCGAAATGGTCATTAATGTTTCACAGCCTTTTTCAATGTGTTCATCTGAATAATATTTAGTTAAATTTTTGAAAGATAGTAAGATCGTTAATGCTTTCTTTTCAACGTGGTTATCTAAAATGTATTCTACGAATTTTTCTGTGTTTTTCCCTATTGTTTTCGCCCAATTTCTTATTTGACCTGGCGTATGCTCAAGATATTTTCTGTGATTATCAGGCATATGATTTGGATTAGTTGAATATTGACCAACCTCGCCTAAAAGTATTTTATGTGATGCAATTCTCATATCTTTGAAGTATACTTCTATTAAGTCCTTAGTAATTCTAACATCAACTTGACTTTTGACATATTCATAAGGAACGGAATAATACATGAGGTTCACTTGGATGTGGTAGTTTAACTGAACCTTTGCAGTTTTCCATTCCGATAGCTGATAGCGTGGGTAACGGAGAGGGATAAGCTTAGATTTTTCCTCTTCGTTAAACACACTTCTTCTTGAACCTTCTCTTTTTTGGAAAGGCTCATTATTTAACTTATTCACTTCTTCTAGAATTTTCGTATTCAAATCAATAAGGCTAAAGCATTGATAATATCTCAATGAAGCTATAATCTGCCTTGAAATGTATCCAACACTTCCTTCAACACTTGGCTTATCTTTTGGTGCTTTTACACGTGCTGGAACAATCGTTGTTTGGTAATAATCAGCCAGCTCACGATAAGCCTCATTTAATATAGGTTCTCCTCTAACAGGTTTATTTACGCCTGTCTTTAGGTTATCAGGTACTAAAACTTCTGACACACCATCAAAATATTCGAACGCATGGATATGAGCAGTTAACCAGCTTTGTGATGTCATATTAAAAAATCCTTCAGCATAAAACAATTGACTATAAGGTAATGTAGCTACAAACACATAAACAGTTAGTCGTTCACCTGTACTTCGATCTTGAATGAACAATGTATTGCCTGCCCAGTCAACTTCCATAATTTCTCCCGGCTTTCGTCTAATAGGCATAGTTAATTTATACTTATTTGCATATTTCCCATAGTGTGTACAAAAGGTTCTATAAGCATAAGGAATTTTATTACTATCTCTAGCACGTTGCGAATATTCGTGGTGAAGCAATTTTAATGTCATATTTTTCTTCTGTAGTTCTCGATGCACCTCCTCCCAATCTACAGAAAAATACCCTTTTGCAATAGCTTGTTTTTCAGGAAACAAAAACTCTAATAACCACTGATTGCTCATATCATCAGTCAATTCGACTATGCCTAAGTGTTTTGCCTTATTAATTACATCTGACACAGTTTGCCTTGAATGACCGACACTAGAACTAATTGTTCTTTGATTTGTTCCCTTGAAATGCAACTCAAGTATCCGACGATATTGAAGCATAAAAACCTCCTATATAATTTTGTCATGCATTAGCATGCACCTTAATTATATAGGAGGTTTTGAATAAATGGTCTATTGATATGCCTTTATTGGTCTATTATGAGGCAATGCATGGTCTAAAAGTCAGCACTGCTGGTCTAATCCGAATGCGATACTCACATATGGTGTTGAATATTCTTTTCTTATAGAGTCGCCAGTCCGGTGGTTGACGAGCCATGCTTCCGGAAGCAAAGCCAGAAATAACATTTACGCTGCGAAAATCTTTTTACAATGAGTGGTCGGAATGTTGGGGTATTTTTCTGGGCATCTATCTCATCAGAGCCCTTCTCCCTTGGTAAGCATTGGAGTGATGCCTCTGATGCCTTTAAACATACCGTCATAGGCTTGTTGTTGAACTTAAAAATAGACGAAGATTAATAACTAATATCAATTTATTATTTTACAATTATAGTATATTGTTTATTGTGACTTTTACCTATATCTAATGTTTGGGAAATGCTTTCTGGTAATGCGTCTATAGATATTTCATAGAATCCACTATTAACCATATATTCTAGATGCTCACTTATCTCGAACAAAAGTTTTTTTAATGCAAATGAACGGTGAATTATACAAGGCTCTGGATCTCCAAACAATTCTATGCTTTTTTTAATTATCGATTCTTCTTTTATGGGAAGAGAAAATAAGGTATCATCAATAAGAATTGCTCCATTTGTATCAACTATTTTTATTTTCTTTATCATTATCTAATTCCTCCCATCTAATAATATAGAATAACAAGAATGCTAAATACAAAAAACACTCCTGCACTGATTAGCTTTATATAATGAAGGCGTGTTCTAATAAATTCAGACAAAAGAAACACTGCTTTGCCTTTGTATAAAAAGTATGAAATAAGTATAAGAGGAGTAACAAATCCGGTAACATATACAATTAAATAGAATAAGGCTTGTAAGCTCATTGACTCATTTGTTTGATAGACTGTAATTATAGTCGCTAGATAAATTTGCCCTGTACACAAAAATTCACCAAACGATAAAAAGAAACCCAACGCAAAACTTGCTAACAAAAAAAATTTAATATTTGTAAAACCTGAGAGTTTTTTAATTAAAAAATGATTTAGCTTTCTTAATTTCTGAGGTAATTGTAGCTTTACATTCTTATATTGCTCTTTTTTGGCTGCAAAATAATCCTTTAAATTCATAATAAAAAGTACAGAAATTATAGAAAAAGTAACTAATTTTAATACAGGGCCAAATAAAGTTAAATTTAATTTTGATAACAATTTATAGAACATTGTGCCAAGCAACAGAAACGAGATAAATTTACCGATGCAATAAGCGATACCTACTTTCATAATATTAACAGATTTAGTTAATATTAAAGAAATAAAAAATATCAGCATAGACATTGAACATGGATTAATTCCATTAACTAAACCAGCTAAAAAAATGCTAAAAGTCTGAAAAGATAGAAACATTTTAATATCAGATTTTAAATTTGCAGAAGTATCAAAAACTAATTTAGTCTTTATATCATCTTTCTGGAGAATTAAAGTTTCAAAATTATTAATAACACTTTCGTCCCCAACTAAATATGTATTTTTAATAAAAACAACAGGAATAATCCCTTCGTCTTCTAAACTAACATTATATAATTCATTATAATGATTTAGTATACTTTTATTATTTAGGTCATATATGTTATATTTTAGTATGTGCAAATTAACATACTCATCTTCAATATTATCAAAGTACTCAGATAATTTGTGGCATGAACTACATGTTGATGAATAAAAATAAACTGCGGTAATATTATTATCCGTAATTGCCATTGCGGGAGAAACCATAATAATAACTACAATTATTATTATAAATAGATATAGATTTTTCATTTTAATTTTCATAATGTTGTTAACCTCTGACCAATTTTATTTATTGCTCTATTTTTCCATCTTTTATAAATAAGCATTTTTTTGCATAGCTAGAAATACTTTTATCGTGGGTCACCAGGATGATTGCGATTCCTTGCTGATTCAATTCACTTAGTACTTTCATTATTTCCTGCCCATTATTACTATCAAGGTTGCCGGTAGGTTCATCTGCAAGTATCATTTTTGGATTGTTGGCCAATGCTCTAGCAATAGCAACCCTTTGCTGCTGTCCTCCGGAGAGCTGTTTCGGAAAACGATTTACTTTATCACTTAAACCGACACGTTCAACCAAATCAAGCACACGTTTTTTTCTCACACTCTTTTGTATACCTGCAAGGCCAAGGGGTAACTCAATATTCTCAAACACGGTCAAATCATTTATTAAATTATAACTTTGGAAAATAAATCCCACATGCTCATTGCGGAATTTTGCCAATTCTTTATGACTCAATGCTTTTATATTAGTGTTATGGAAAAGGTATTGCCCTTCATCAAAAGTGTCCATGCAGCCAAGAATGTTCAGTAATGTTGTTTTGCCAGAGCCCGAAGAACCCATTATAGCGAGAAATTCTTCTTCGTGTATTATCAAGGAAAAATTTCTTAAGGCAATTGTCTCCACACTATTGGTTTTATATTTTTTACTGATGTTTTTTAATTCTATCATTGATAATTCCTCCTTCTTTAAAAGACTTGTATATTATTGGTCTTTTCTCAATATTTCTATTGGTGACATTTTGCTGAGAACTCGTATCGGCAATAATGAAGAAATAAAAGTAATCAGTAAAGCACTGAATAAGGCTATAAGGCATATTCCCACATTAAAAACAACAGTGAAATATTCAAATTTAATACTTAAGAGAAGAATAAGACTTATGATTAATCCAACTGTCCCTGAAATAAAACTTACAAGAAATATTTCTGCATAGGTTTCAAAACGTAGCATTTTTTTTGGAGCACCAAAGGCAGATAATACTGCAAATTCTTTTTTTCTTTTGTTAATAAGCATTAAGCTTTTTCCTGATAAACCTATTATAATGATAAGCACAAAAAATACGCATAAATAGAATATTGCTGTACATATCATTTTCAACTCATTTGTCTGTTTCATGTATTGCTCTAGGGAATTAGAATAGAGATATGTATACTCTGGATGTTTAGAGAAAAGCCTTGTAAGAATTTTTGCTATCACATGAGACGAATAACCATCGGAACCAAAATCGATAGATAAAGTACTATTAAAAGCATGAACATGCTCAAATAGATTGTTGTCATAATAATAACTGATAGGTATGATAACTGTATCTTTCAGATCCACTTCCAATGTTGAAGCTTGAACAGGTAAATCAATTGTTTTTTCATCTATTACATCTGCCAATGACAGTTTTTTTATACCTTCGTTGTAAAATTCTCCAACCCTACTACCAATAAAGCAGGTATTCTCCCACTTTATTGGTTTATTAATATGAAGTTGTTGCCTAAAAAATCCTTCGGAAGCATAAATTAAATTAATGCTCTTTATAGAAGTAAGATCGTTTATATTATTAGAAGTTAAAATGTAAAGTGAAGCTCCTATGTCAGGAAAACTTTTAAGTATGTATTCTAAATCTTCCATTGAAAAAGGCGAGGCTTGGTAGATAATACTGTTGCTTTTTCCAAGATCTTTTTCTTTTATAAGGTTTGTTATTCCGATGTTAAAATATGTACTATCAACTCTATTCTTCCTGCTGAGATACTCTTTATTTATGGAATCATACAATGTCAAACTGGAATTTAGCAAAAAAACACACAATAAAATTTCAATCAATATTAATAAATAAACTTTTATATTTCTTTCTATTCTCCGTATAACAAGATCAAAAATATAACGATACATAATTAACTCCTTAATATTTCGCTTATACTAATTTTGAATATTCTTTTTAGAAGAAACATACTCAAAATTCCCGATACCGTCAATACTATAATAATTAAAAAAATAGCTACACTATAATGAAATTGAATGGGCTCAATGATTGCAGAGGCACCTTTTTGAATAGCAGGAACAATGTTGAGTACAATTACTGATGAACATAAAGAAATAAGAAATAGTTCTATAAAACACTGAAGAAAAATACTTCTTTTTGTAGCACCTAAAGAAATTTCAACACCAAAACGATATTGGCTAATATCGAATTTATAGAAAATCATAGAAATAATATTTACTAATGCGTAAACCAACACCGAAGAAGATAGCAGGAGTAACAATATGTATGAAGTAAAAGTACCTTTCACCTCATCAGGATATACTTCAGCTCCGCAAAATGCTTCAAAATCCCCGATTTCCTTCTTTATATAATCCAGCAGCTTGTTTAAACTATCTATTTTGTCTAGATTCATTTTAAAAGAGACGTAATGTGTTGGAACAACTCTGGATGGAATCACCTGTTCGCAAGTTATTGGAATATAGATGAAATTTGAAAGCTTCCCCTTTCGGACGATTTCTTTTACTGTTAAATTAAACCCATTAATATTTATTGTATCATTTTGTTTTAGGTTCAGTTCTTTTGCAGCGTTATTACCTAAAACACAAAGCATTTCAGAATTTTCAATTTCTTCTGGTGTAAAAAAAATGATATTATCCCTTTCCGAGCCAAACATTTTGCCATAATAACCATCAACATAAAAAACATCTGAATAAGAGCAAGCCTTATCCCCTACAATGATGCTTCTAAACCCACCATAGGATGTAATAAAATCTATATCATCACTATATTCTTTTATATTCGATATATCTTCTTCGCTCCATATTTCTACCGAATCAATTACTAAAATGCTTTCAAGGTTATTAGGCTTACTACCATTAACCTGTTTATAGGAATCATATGCATAGGAAAAAACAATTGTTGGCAGTATCATCCCAATGGCAAGTGAAATTATAATAAGTAAATTATTGGTTAAATTGCGCATTATACTCTTTATCGATAATGATGTAAAATATAATAGTTTCATACTTTATTTTACCTTTTCCAATTTATAGATTTTGTTATTTATATTGTCAGAAACATATATGTTTTTTTCGTTGTCAACTGCTATATCAGACAACCCTTTGTCTGCTAAATGATCCCCATGATATATTGTATCTATATATTCCCCCTCTAAAGTAAACCTATCAATTGTGAGAAATGAACTTAACAAATAAATGTAATCATTATTACAAACAATAGATTTAGGTGCATAAAAATTGGGGAGGACTTTTTTTGAAAAAACTCTATTCCCCTCTATTTTAAACAGGAAATGCTCACCGCTATATCCTGTATTATTAGGAGAGTTACGTAAATCCAAATGATTAACAAAAAATATATTATCATGGCTACTATATATATATCCGCATAAATTATCACCTATTTTTTTACTTTCCCCTTTTTCATTTATCATATATACATGGGCATCCTTTTTATCAACTGTATAGGTGGAAATATATTTATTATCGTTATACTGATCAAAGCCAATTCCAGTAATTTTAGAAAACTCATTTTTCAGTATTTTCTTAATATCAATCTCATCAATATAATTTCCCTTAACATCTAATATTTGAATTCTTTTATTACCCGAATCAACTATGTATATCTTGTTATCCGATCCGACTGAAATATCGCCTGGATTTATAAATTGCTTATTTTTGCTACCGGTTTCACCTATTATACGAAAGCTATCGTTTGTAAAATCATAGAGAACCAGCCTATCGTTACCGGAATCTGATATCCATAGAGTATCAAGCAAAAATAACAAACCTTTTGGTTCTTTTAATTCCAAGTCAGCTAAAAAATCTCTTTCAAGAACATAAGCATCTGAATTATTCATGGAAAAATTAAAATCCAAATCCTTTTTATCGGAACATCCACAAACTATCAACTGTACACAAAGGAATAACAATAACATATTTGTTAACTGTCTCATTAAATCACATCCATTTCTTTTATTGATACATGCTACCTGTTACCTACTAATAAATTAAATTATGCTGAACATTATTATTTTAGTCTGGCCAACAACATCCGTCATTTTCATATTCTGTCTTATAATCAAAGTAATATATTCCAGTTTCTGATACACATAAGCGTTCATAATACTTGGCATGCTTATACTTTCTTTGATTGGGATAAAAAATACTACATATATCTGAGCTACAAAAGCTTTCTGCATAAACTAAATTCCAATTACTACAGGAATCTGCTTGTGCAAATATACCAAGCATGAATGTCAGTAATATGGATATGACCATTATAAGTGCAATTTTCTTCATATATAAACCCCTTTCTGTAGCAGGTAGCATGTACAATACATCATAAAACCTAATCTATAAATGCAGAAAAATCATAGGATAACTTAAAAATATTATTGTTTCTACTTAGAAATGCAGGGAATCTACCTACTTCAAAAATAGTTTCATATATGTAAAGTTTATCTTCTATATTTACATAATCTTTGTCATATAAATATTCTGAACTATTAAAAAAGGCAACATTTTTATTACTTTTTACATTATCTAGATCTAAAATTGCATCTTTACATGCGTCACAATAATCAGTTGTAAATACAAATACATTATCATTGTTTTTATCAATTGCATTACAATACTTGTTTATTACATGGTCAAACGCTTTATTTTGAATGTCTTCCGTATTTTCAATATGATTTATCAAGTACAGAATTACTGGTTGCATATCAACTTCAACATGAAAATCAATGACATTTTCTATATTTGTAGAGAATACAGCAGGTGTGATTTTATTAATATGATAATCCTTTGTAGCAAAATTAGCTTCAAGTGGTATATTACATTGCTTAACCCGGTTTATTGGTATTTGCCCTTCCCAAATTATATAAATCAATATGTTTTCTGAATCAAAAATATTTTTCAAATCACATATGCTACCTAATTTTTCAATGCAAGACTTGCAGCCTTGCGACAAGTAAAAAAATACTTTTCTTTCACCATATATATTATTAACATTAGCATGATTACCATTATAATCAAATAATTTCAACCCAGAAAAATCATCTCCTATATTCATCTCAACAAAGGATTTACTATTCAATGCAATTGTATACGTAGCTATTATTAAAATTAAAATAATTATTATAAAAGATAATGTTCTAAAATTCACTATTAACACTCCCTATACAGAAAATACCTTGTTTACTGTAACAATAGTATAATATATTTCTATTGTCAATATGTTGTGTAAAATCTACCCCTTTTTTGGTGTAAACAGTTATTTGGTTTATTTATGCAAGAAACAGAGCATTTTAAACAAAACATATTGTAATTATAAAAACAAAGTGATAAAATAAAAGATTTAACATATTTATATAGTCTGCAGCTTAAGTGGAAGGCTGGTACTAATTACCAGGAGTGTATTCAAAAAGTCACGGTTATATATTTGAAGGTTATACCAACTTTTATGGATACTGCGTTTCTTATTATACCGGCAGGCTTGTATGGTGCTATAAAAATGTGTTGTTATTGCTATAGCTCATAATATTTATATTCATTGGAAAAAAATTATTTTTATAAATATATAAGCATAACCCGTTATCTCAACAATAGTAATCATACTTTTACAGTTCAATGACGTATTATAGTAAAAGCATGTTTCGTAGTCTATGGCATCTTGAGGTTATAACAACTGATGCAGCGATGCAGTTTTATTAAGTTGTAGGAAGTAGAATACTTCCTGTTACTTTACAATCTTATTTGGAAAATCTTTTTTTGATAGTGCATTTGGAAAGGTAACAGGGTATAATTATTAATATGAATCAATGATTCAGGCATGGTGCTAAAAGATGAATATGATTATTTTAGTGTTTTTGTTGTTTGCTGTTATTACTATCGTAATTGGATGGAGATATAAAGTGAGAGCATTAAGTTTTACATTGTCTTTAGTTATAGGGTTAACATTTTTTATACTATTTGCTGAGGGTTTTCATACCAACGTGTCCGTGTCAGCAGTTGCCGGTATTATATCCTTTATTGCGGGCATGTTTATGTTTTCTTCTAAAGACAAGAGCAAAGAGAAAAAGCCTAAGGTTAAGCCCGCACCAAAGCAAAATAAGCAGCCATTCCCAACTCCCGGTGATCAGGAGTTTGTTTGTGATGGAATAACCAGGGGTGAATTAAACAAGATTGTTAGAAACGGCAGAGAACAGGTTAAGCGTATCGAGGATATTGCTCTTAAAATCATGAAGCACAATGTTAGGGTAGATATCCTTGAGATCTGCACAACTGCCAATGATATATTTGATGATTTTGTCAAAGACCCTAATGACATCAAGATAGCAAGAAGGTTTATTCTATATTATCTTGATACAACCGAAAGAATTGTTACAAAATACTACCAGCTGGGCAAAGCACCTTATTTATCTGATGATGCAAAGAAAACACTGCAAAACGTGGAACAGACTCTTGGTATGATAAAGGATACATTCAGACGGCAGCTTAAAAAACTCACTGAAAATGATGTGCTTGATCTGGATGCTGAAGTTAAGGTATTACAGAATACTATAAAGCAGGAAGGAATTTAACCGATTACAGATTGAGCCGGTTTTTACGAACACCGTGCTTTTGATTATTCCTTTCGTACTATTTTTTATTCATAAAACGCAAAAAGTAGCAAAACCACAGTTTTTAAGAAAAACTTAGTAACTGGGAAGTATTTTGAGAGCCAAGTCTAGTAAAAAGCCTTCATCCACTGGTTTAAAGGTATAGTGGTTTTTGGCTGAGTTTTTATAAAGGGAGGATTATGTATGGAAGAGATCAAAATTAACACCAACACCGATACTAAAACCAACACCCAAGCTAACACATTAACCCAGACAAAAGAATTTGAAGAGATGAAAATTTGGGAGTCCCTTACACCGGAGGAGCAACAGCAGGTTTCTGAGGTTAGAGACACCATTGACGTTTCCAGTTCACAAGCTATATTACAATATGGTATACAAGCCCAGAGCAGTATTTCTAGTTTTTCCGATACGGTTTTGTCACAGATTCGTTCGAAGGACAGCGGGCATGTGGGGAATGTGCTAACCGATTTGATGCTGAAGGTTAAAGACCTTGACGTTGACAGCTTAGGTGAAAGTGAGGGCTTTTTTAATAAAATGTTTGGCAATGTGAAAGCAAAAGCCAAAAAATTTGTTGTTCAATATGATAAACTAAGCGTCCAAATAGATAAAATCATTGATGAGCTGGAAAAGGCAAGAATGAATTTATTAAAAGACATCACTCTTCTTGATGGGCTATATGATAAAAACATAGAATACATGCATCAGCTGGATGTTTATATTTTAGCGGGTTCTTTGAAGCTTACTGAAATAAATGAAAAGATAATTCCGCAGCTTAGGGAAAAGGCGGAGGCAAGTAATAATGCAATGGATGCTCAGAATGTAAAGGATATGCTAAGCCTTGCGAACCGCTTTGAAAAGAAGCTGCATGATTTAAAATTGAGCCGCATGATTTCCATTCAGACAGCGCCACAGCTTCGTTTGATACAAAGCAATGATCAAACCCTTGTTGAGAAAATTCAAAGCTCAATATTAAATACAATTCCTTTATGGAAGAACCAGATTATAATTGCTATGACTTTATTCCGCCAGGAAAAAGCTCTTAAGATGCAGTCAGAGGTAAACCGCACCACTAATGAGCTTCTTTCGAAAAACTCAGAAATGCTTAAGGTTAATTCCATTGAGGTGGCAAGAGAATCTGAAAAAGGCATAGTTGAGCTGGAAACCTTGAAAAAAGTAAACAGTGACTTAATAGAAACAATTGAAGAAACCTTACGTATTCAGCAAGAGGGAAGAACAAAGCGCCAGCAGGCTGAGCTTGAGATTAAAGGCATGGAAGATGAATTGAAAAAGAAGCTTATGGAAGTTACAGATGTTTAGACATCACATAGTAAACATAATAGTAAACCCATAGAAAGCAAAGTTACGAAACGCCTTAATAAAATTATAATTTATATTAAGGTGTTTCTTTGTTACATTCATATATCCTTTTTCATCCTCTTTACAAGGTCTTGGGGTAAGTCTATAATTATTAATGTAGCAAAAGAATTCTGTAAACCTGTCAGGCGGCTTTTATAGTTTTAAAGGCTGAACAGGCTGAGAATTTGTGAAGAAAGAACGAAGGTGCGTACCCACCGGAACGCACCACAAGCCTCGACCCGTTAACGAAGGTGCGTACCATTTATTTGTGTCCTGCATGACGTAACAGCATACTATACAGGTCACTTATAGTAGTGTGGGTCTTATGAGTATGATCAATAATACATAAGCTAAAGATAAAGGAGCTACAGGAGGATATATTTTGGTTTTTGCAAGTCTTATTTTTTTGTGTATATTTTTACCGGTAATTTTGATTTTATATTATATATGTCCAAACAGACGCTACCGCAATGGGGTATTGGTTTTATCATCCCTTATATTTTACGCTTGGGGTGAACCGTTGTGGATTTCCATTCTTCTTTTTGTAACGTTATTCAGTTTTTTAAACGGAATTATTGCTGAAAGATACAGGAAAGAGGTTAAGGGAAAAGTAATTGTAGCGTTAACCGTTACAGGTAATTTGTTGTTTTTGTTCCTTTTTAAGTATACTGGTTTTTTCATAGATATTCTTAATTCTGTTATAGGTTTAGGAATTAATATACCCGAAATAAGCATGCCAATCGGTATATCCTTTTATACTTTTCAAATAATATCTTATGTTATTGATGTATACAGGGGAGATGTTAAAGCACAAAGAAACCCCATTAAATTACTGCTGTATGTTTCAATGTTCCATCAGCTCATTGCAGGTCCAATAGTACGCTATAAGGATATTGCGGAAGATATAGAACACCGCAAAGAAAGCTGGGATCAGATTATAGCCGGAGTACGGCGTTTTGCTTTGGGGCTTGCGAAAAAGGTTTTACTTGGGAATATCGCTGGCGAGCTGGCAGGCACATTTCTGGATGGGAACCTTGTTCGCTTATCTGTCGTTGGAGCATGGACGGGTATAATTCTGTTTGCATTCCAGATTTATTTTGATTTTTCGGGCTATTCGGATATGGCAATAGGTCTTGGAAAAATGTTTGGTTTCACGTATAAAGAGAACTTTGATTACCCATATATTTCAAAATCCTTTACAGAGTTCTGGCGGCGATGGCATATATCATTAAGTTCGTTTTTCAGGGATTACCTGTACATTCCGTTAGGAGGAAACCGTAAAAATCATATAAGAAATCTTTTTATTGTGTGGTTTTTAACTGGACTATGGCATGGTGCCGACTGGAATTTCATATTCTGGGGATTGTTTAATTTTGTGTTTATTCTGCTTGAAAAGCTTTTCTTAGGGAAGTTGATTGAAAAAATTCCTGCAATAATATCAAGGCTGTATTTTATTGTTTTTGTGCTTATTGGCTGGGCTTTCTTCTATTTCACTGACACGGCAAGACTGTTTTCTTTCCTTGGTGCTATGTTTGGAACTTCAGGGAGAAGCTTTATTGACTTTAATGCAACGCTTATTCTGGAAAACAACATTGTTTTCATTGTTATATGTCTTATTGCATGTACCCCTGTGGCGAAATTTGTTACTAACGCAGTAAAAAAGGTTTTTGCCGGCAGAACAAAACTGATTTATGGGCTAAAGGCTTATGTAAAACCCATGCTGTATTTGTTGGTGTTTATCACAACACTGATATTTATGGTTTCACAAACCTATAACCCGTTTTTATATTTCAGGTTTTAGGATGATTAAAAATTTCACTAAAAAACTCAACTTTTCAACCTAAGCCTGTTAGCAGTGTTTTTGAGTTACTGGTGCCGACATGCTAAGGCGTGATATCGCACCACCGCCGGTAGCCTGTTGTTAAGGTAAGTGTCCAAAACTAATGAGCGTACCAAAGGAGCGAAACTACTGAAACGCTCCCTCAAGGAAGATTTACCCTTGCCAACCGGATTTGGTTTATGAAAACAAGCGAAGCTGAGTTTCTACGGTAGAATTATGAGGTGGATTTGACATGAAAAGAAAATGGATAGAGCCTATATTATTTTTACTTATAGTATCTGCATTGGGCATATTCAATATGCTGAATAAAAATAAACCAACTGTTTCTGAGGTGGAAAACAGGGCTCTTCAACAAAAACCGGAGTTTTCAACGGAAGGACTCTTCAAAGGCAATTATATTATGGATTTGGAGAATTATTATAATGATACTTTCTTTTTAAGAGACAAAATGATTTTATTAAGCAGGGACATCCGTGATGCGTTAACGGTGAATCCTGGAGCAAAACTAATTGTTACCGAAGGAGACAGACCTGCAGAGCCTGAGCCAAGTGATAATAACCTCGGGGATAATATTCCCGATACGGATGATAAAGGTACAGAAATACCCGGGCCGACCCAGGTACCGACCGATGTTGTGCCTGGTATAGAACCAACGCAAAAAGCAGAACCTACACCAACCCAGATACCGGTGGAAACAACAAAACCAAGTGATTTTGAACCAAGAGATGACGGTAATATGGGCTATTGGCTTATAATTGATGGAAAGGCTGTTGAGCTATTCCGTTTTCAAAAGGAATCCATTGATTATTACACTGAAACCCTTAATATGTACAATGAAACTCTTGGGAAAGATATAAAGCTATATTCCATGATCGCCCCGACAGCAGGAGAATTTGCGATACTTAAAAGGTACAAGGGGCTTAATGACTCCCAGAATGAAGCGCTTCAATATATAAATAAAAATATGAATCCGGACATTTTCTCCGTAGATCTGTTTGAAGCCTTAAACCCGCATAAGGACGAATACATCTATTTTAAGACGGATCATCACTGGACTGCCCTCGGAGCATATTATGCTTACTGCGAGTTTATGAAAATTCGAGGTGAAGAACCTGTTCCCCTTGACAGGTATGAAACAGCGGAGCTTCAAAATTTTTTGGGAAGTGCCTATACGAAAACTTTGGATAAAAGCCTCGAGGCGAATCCGGACACAATTCGTGTCTATCTTCCTTTTGTCGAATATGACTACACAATGTACAACGGGCACACTCCCAGCAAGAAAAAAGTTATAGAGTTAAGCTATGCGGAAAAAAAGGATAAATACAATGTCTTTATAAGCTCCGGTGGCGGAACCTGGTCTGTTATAAAGACTGAGGTTAAAAACGGTAAAAAGCTTTTGGTCATAAAGGATTCATTTGGAAATGCGATTATTCCGTTTTTCCTGCCCCATTATGAAGAAATTTATATTATTGATTCACGGTTTTACAACAGTGATTTTACAAAAATGGGTGTGCCTCAATTTGTTGAGCATCACGATATCCAAGAAGTTGCAATAATGAATTATATGGAGGATGTGAACTGGCCTGAATTTATGCAGAAAGTAAGGAACCTGCTGAACAGGGTGGGAGAGTAATCGTAGTGAACCGCTAAAGATCATGTTGAGTGATAAACACATTCTTGCTTCACTTAGAAATAATCCTTCAATGATAGGTTTGCTGCAAGCTAAAGCTTGGCTGGTCGCAAGCAAAGACTAGTTGGTCGCAAGCAAAGCCTAGCTGGTCGCAAGCTAAAGCTTAGCTGGTCGCAAGCTAAAGCTTGCTGCTCGCTCATGCATCCGGTCTGCTCGCCCATGGAATCTGTCATTTTCAAAAAAGGTATAAAACAACGGAAGCAGCTGTTTTTGCAGTTGCTTCCGTCGCTATATGAGGATATATCTAAGTTTGAAAGTTTATCTTAATGATCGCTTCACATAAATCTCACATTTAATTTCGGGTTAATTTCAAGTTTATTTCAGGTTTTCAATCATACGCACTGCAATGGTAAGCGCTTGTTCACGGGTTGCAGTGGCATAATTCATAGCTATCTCTGAAGGAGTCGTTGCTCTTGGGCTGAATAGGTTATTGCCCGTTCCGGCGATTATGCCATTAGCAGCCATGAAGTATACCGAATCCTTAGCCCAATTTGAAATTTTTTCATCATCGTTGAAAAGTGCGGGCTTTGTATAATCCAAAGTGTATTGACCATCTGTAGAAAGAGTCCAGCCGGACATGGATACCTTTTTGTACACACGGGTAAGCATGGTTGCTGCCTGTTCACGGTTTAAAAGTGTGTTCGGAGCGAACACGCCCTTGCCTACACCATCAGTGACACCTACATTATAGGCTTTTAAGACTTCAGGATCATTGGTGTCAGTAAATGGATTCACAGCGATGGGAGTAGCCTTCGCTCCCGAAAGAGCCTCATAAACCTTGACGGATACTGCCGCAAATTCCGCCCTAGTGATACCCTCGGTCAGATTTTTTCCCATGAGGCAATCCGGAATGAGCCCAAAACCATAAGCTTTTTTCATTATATCTTCAGCCCACGAAGAGGTTTTTGACCATGCATCCACACCAATTACCACAATATTGGAGTATGGAGAGTAGTAAAAGGTTCCGTCAGGCTTCTTAAACTTAAAAGACATACGGAAAGCATAAGTGTTTTTCTCGATGTCAACTTCACCCAATCCGCCGTTGTCTATGGGATCAATATCCATAGTACTTGAAATTATGTTATCACCTTGTTCAAACAGAAGTCCTCCGCTTTCGGAAGCCCACTTTCCGCTACCGATTTTCCAGTCCATGTAGTTAAGTATTTCAATATGCTTGTTAAATTCTTTAACGTCTTCGGGAATTGTATAGTTAAAGTGGAAATAAGGACGTCCGTCAATATATTTTTTGAGCTCTCCCTTAAGATTAACGGGTGCATCAAGTTTTTCAGGAATCACTCCGGATGCGTTTTTCCCAATCGATGCAACATCCGACCAAGGTGAAACAATCTCTTTAACTCCCCATGTATCGGTAGCTTTATCATAAAAATCATATTCGTAAACATAACGGAAGCGAAAATAGTAGGTGTTTTTTTCCATACCCCATGACTCAAACCCAAACCAATTGGCGTAAAGCCATGAATCAAATGAATTTAACTCGTTTTGGATAGTGGAGCCTGGGTACAGGACGAAGCTACCGGATAGACCGGGCCATAGATCAGCTAAGAGTTCTTCATAATGATCCTCCAGTGTGGTATTGCGAAAACCGCCGGGGGTTCTGTTAAATGTCCAATCGCCATCATTGATTTTCATATCAAGCTCAATAAAGGGAGCGGCCCAGCCATCATCATCATTATTGATTATTTCCTCTATGCTGTCGGGCTGGGTATAACGCAGGAGCATTTCGTCAGTGACATCAGTGAGACGGGCGGTTATGCTCACCGGTTTTTCAAGAGTTGGTAGTGGATTGCCGTCCATGTCCGTTTCCGCCAATGTGGTTATAGGCATAGACAAACACAGAAGAAACACTATTAGTAGAGCAAAAATCTGTTTTTTCATATAAGCATCTCCTTTGATTGTTGTTTATTATAGCAACTCCATGAGTTGCAGGATTATGAAGTAAAACTCCCACCTCTACTGGCCGTTAAAGGCATATTAATTTGGGACCATGCCACCAAAACTTTACCTGTCGTCCCATAGTAATAACAAATAAATCCTCAAAACACCATTGAACACCTTTTTGAAAAAACTTGTCACATATCAATTTATAAAGTTTTTACTTGTATAATGGTATTGAGGATTTATAGCTCATGTGCCTTTCCGCTAAATAATGTACTTCTTTTTTCAGTTCTACAGGGCTGGAAAACAAGTAGATAAAACGCTCGCAGTGTATTATGTATTTGCGAAGCAAAAACGTGTGTTGCACACAAAACGCATTATGAGGTGCTAAAGCGTCCGCATGTAACGGGTCGAGGCTTGTGGTGCATTCCAGTGGGATAGGGTTATCCTTCTTGGGGGAGCGTTCCAGTGGGTACGCTCCTTTGGTACGCACCTACATTGGCGCACAATTTGCGCAAGCGTTCATTGAAGCTTCTCAGCCCAATTTTAAGTATATGATAGAATCGATAAAACATCAATAGATTTCATGCAATAAATTTTACGTAAAAGCGTAAAAGTGTCAGGAGTCTTATCCACGATATTGAAAGTGTAGGTTGGGGATGAATGATTTAATAATTCGAAGAATTGTTTGCTGAAGTTTTTTCAATTATTGACACCGGCTTGTACAGTCATGTATAATAAAGTTTAATATTAATTTCAATGGAATTGCTGAGTTTAATTAAGCTAAAGCAATGACCGGAACGAGTAAGCATATGCAAACCTCTACAGAGAGCAAAGACAGGTGGGAGCTTTGCGGGGAACATGGCTGAAAATCCTCTGGTAGCAGTGAACTGAAACCGCAAGGGAGTAGGGAAACCGGTTGGGACCGTTACAACCCGTACAAGTGACAGGCATTTTTACCTGTAATTTGGGTGGTACCACGTAAGCAGAGCCTTTCGTCCCTTAGGGATGGAAGGCTTTAATATTTTTTGGGAACAATAATCAGGTTAATGAGCGCTTGTGCGAATTCAGCATGATGAGAGCAATGAGTGTTGAGAAACAAGAAACAACATCGACCCGGGTACTGAACATCGGGTACTGAACACCGAACACCAAACACCGAGTACTAATCACCATTAACATAGTTAAACTATTATATGCATTTTTACAGCATAATTTTAGACACAAATTTAAGACTTTTATTAAAGCAATTGGTTTGTATTAAAAGAACAGAATAATCAATAATGGAGGAGATTATATGGATTATGGGAAAACTTTAAATCTGCCAAAGACGGATTTTCCAATGCGTGGAGGTTTGCTGCAAAAAGAGCCTGAGATTTTGAAGAAGTGGCAGGATGATGATATTTACAACAAACGCCTTAAAAGAAACGAGGGGCATGAAAAGTTTATTCTTCATGACGGACCACCCTATGCCAACGGAGGAATTCATTTAGGCACTGCCCTTAACAAGGTACTAAAGGATATAATCATCCGTTACAATGATATGAAAGGGTATTATTCACCATATGTGCCCGGCTGGGATACCCATGGCCTTCCCACTGAAAACCGTGCCATCAATGAATTGGGGCTAAACCGTCATGAGGTTGGGTATGTGAAATTCAGAGAGGCTTGTAAAGGGATAGCTTTAAAATACCTGGATATCCAAAGAGAATCCTTTAAAAGACTGGGAGTTATCGGAGACTGGGATAACCCATATATTACGCTTCTACCGGAATTTGAAGCAAAGCAGGTTGAAGTTTTTGGGAAAATGGCGAAAAAAGGCTGCATATACAAGGGCCTTCGCCCTGTTTACTGGTGCCCGACCTGCGAAACAGCGCTTGCCGAAGCAGAAATAGAATATATGGATGACCGTACTCAGTCGATTTATGTTAAATTTAAATTGATTGACGACAAGGGAAAACTAAATGGAATAGTTGACAATCTCGATAGTGCCTATATTGTTATATGGACTACCACAACCTGGACACTTCCCGGAAATGTGGCTATATCAGTAAACCCGGATTTTCAATATTCTGTACTGCGTTCGGGCAATGAAACGTTCATTATGGCAAAGGAACTGGCGGATGACGTTATGAAAACCGCTGGAAAGGATGAATATCAGGTTCTGGGCGAGCTTTCAGGGAGTGAAATGGAATATATGGTATGCCGCCATCCTTTCCTTGACAGAGATTCTCTGGTTATAACCGGCGATCACGTAACTTTAGATGCCGGTACCGGTTGTGTTCACACGGCTCCCGGTCATGGTGTTGAGGACTTTGAGGTTTGTAAAAAATATGATGAGCTTAAGATTGTTGTACCGGTGGATGGAAAAGGTGTTTTAACTGCTGATGCAGGACAGTTTGCAGGACTTTCCTATAAAGAAGCAAACAAAGCTATTTTTAAGCATTTGAGAGAAACAGACAGCCTTTTGGCGGATGCTATGATTGAGCATCAGTATCCACACTGCTGGCGCTGTAAAAGCCCGATATTGTTCAGAGCCACCGAGCAATGGTTTATTTCGGTGGAAAGCTTTAAAAAGGAAGCTTTGGAGGCAATAAAAGATGTTCGGTGGATACCTGAATGGGGTATGGAACGCATAACAAAAATGGTAGAGGATAGGAATGATTGGTGCATCTCGCGTCAGAGAATGTGGGGATTGCCTATACCTATCTTTTACTGTGAAGATTGCGGTGAGCCGATCATAAATGAAGAAACAATCAAGGCAGTTAAAGAATTGTTCGCAAAGGAAGGCTCCACAGCATGGTATGCAAAGGAAGCTTCTGAAATACTTCCGAAGAGCGTAAAATGCTCATGCGGGCATAATAAATTCAGGAAAGAGACCGACATAATGGATGTCTGGTTTGATTCGGGTTCCACCCAAGCAGCTGTCTTGGAAACAAATCCGCAGCTCTCATGGCCTGCAGATATGTACCTTGAGGGAAGCGATCAGCACCGCGGCTGGTTCCAGTCCTCGCTGCTGACAGCTGTTGCAACTAAAGGAAGAGCCCCATATAAGCAGGTTTTAACCCATGGCTATGTTGTGGACGGACAAGGCAGGAAAATGTCTAAGTCCCTTGGAAACGGAATGGATCCAATGGACATAGTGAATCAGGCAGGTGCTGATATTTTAAGGCTATGGGTGGCATCCTCGGATTACAAAACTGACATTCGCATATCAAATGATATAATAAAACAGCTTTCAGAGAGCTACAGGAAAATTCGGAATACCGCCCGGTTTATTCTTGGTAACATTTCAGACTTTGAGCCTGAAACCATGATGGTTGATTATTCCGATATGGATGAAATAGATAAATGGGCGCTTATGCAGCTCAACGGTCTGATAAACAAGGTTGAGGATGCTTTCAGCAAATATGAGTTCCATGGATTTATCCACAATGTTCATAATTTCTGTGTTGTTGATATGAGTAATTTTTACCTTGATGTTTTAAAAGACAGATTATATGCATCAAAGGCGGACGATGTAAAACACCGCTCAGCTCAAAGCGCAATGTATATTATATTAGACTCGCTTGTTCGTATGCTTGCTCCTGTGCTTGCTTTCACCAGCGAGGAAATATGGAAATACCTGCCCCACAAAAAGGGCGACAATCCGGAAAGCATTCAACTGAACGATTGGCCGAAAGCTAATAGGGCTTATGATAACCCGGATTTGAAAGAGAAATGGGATAACCTTATCGCCATGCGTGAGATTGTTCTGAAAGCTCTTGAGAGTGCCCGAAACGAAAAAGTAATAGGTTCATCACTCGAAGCCGATATTCTAATTAAGGCATCCAGAAAGGAATATGAGTTCCTTGTTCAAAGTAAGGACATTCTTCCTATGGTATTTATTACATCCGGAGTTGAGTTAAGACAAGAGCCATCAGCTGAAGCCATGCAGATCGAGGTAAAGCCTGCTTCTTCAAAAAAATGTGAACGGTGCTGGATATTCAGCTCCACAGTCGGAGAAAATCAAGACCATCCGACAATTTGCAGCCGCTGTGCTGGTGTTGTTGAATAAATGATATGAGTTGCAAATATTTGCAAATAACAATATGATCATCACCCAGAAAGGCACAAAGTGGCTTTTTGATGTGATTTAAGATGTTTTTAATTACATCAGCCTTTGAAAGAAGGCTGGATAACCATATTGTGATTGCACGGGAACCCCCACTTATATCGTATTTTTTAGCCCACAGGGCTAAAAATACACTTTGAAGTGGGGGTCTCGGGAATTTGATTAAAATAGGAACTTGCTAACAGATTTCACGTAATCCGAAGGGAGTTTATGCTATGGACACTGAAAAGCTGATAACGCAGTTATGCGACATAAATGCTCTGACCGGTAATGAAGATAAAGCCTCCGAAAAGCTTTTGAGTTTTTTTGAGCCATTTTGTGACAAGGCTTGGGTGGATCCCTTTTTCAATGTGATTGGATATAAAAAGGGTGATTCAAAAGAACCTAAAAAAGTAATGATAACAGCTCATTATGATCAAATAGGAATGCTTGTTGCCGGGTACGAAAAAAATGGGTTTCTAAGCGTATCAAACCTCGGAGGGATTGATACAAAAGCATTGCTGGCTTCCTGCGTAACCATTCATGGTAAAGAAGACATACTTGGTGTGATAGGTGCTAAGCCACCGCACCTTTTGTCAAAAGAGGAAACAAAGAAAAATCTCAAAATTACCGAACTGTTTATTGATACCGGGCTTTCAGATGATATGATTAAAGAAAAAGTTGCGATAGGTGCTCCTGTTTCAATTCTATCACCTACTGTGCAAATGGAAAACGGATGTCTGTCAGGACGCAATCTGGATAACCGTTGTGGTGTGGCAGCGCTTGTGCTTATTCTTGAGCAGCTCCAGAGCATGAAGCATGATAATGATATTTATGTAATTGCTACGGTACAAGAAGAAACAAGTGCACTGGGTGCAATGACGACCGCATATTCATTAGAACCGGATGTGGCTGTGGTTATTGATGTTACCCACGGCGATATGCCGGATGCTGAAAAGTCAAAATGCTTTCCGTTGGGAAAAGGTGTTCCTGTGGGAATAGGCCCTGCATACAACCGGCGGGAAACAGAAAACCTGCTTAAAACTGCGAAGAAGGAAAGGATTCCGACATCACTCAGCGTTGAAGCAGGTGACCCAGGCACCGAATGCTGGGCTATTCAGATTTCTCGTTTAGGTGTTGCGACAGTTGAACTGTCAATTCCCTTAAGGTATATGCACACAGGCGTGGAGCTTATTCAGATAAGTGATGTAGAAATGGCTGCTAACCTTGCCGCAAAGTATTCAGCGGGGGAAATCGGTGAATTAGCAACACCGGGAGGGATTTTATGATTCTAAAACTCATGGAACTAACAAAGATTGACGGTATCTCAGGTGATGAGCAGGATGTACGTGATTATATCTTAAGCCATGTAAAAGAAAACTCGCTTCAATACGTAATTGACAGCATGGGAAACCTTATTGTTAAATGTAACAGCAGCGGTCAAAGCCAACTAAAGGTTATGCTGGCAGCGCATATGGATGAAGTCGGAATGATGATAAAGGATATCACAGAAGACGGGAAACTGAAATTCATCACAGCAGGGGGTATGGATAGTCGTATTCTGCCGGGTCAGCATGTGCGGGTAGGAACTGATAAAATCCCCGGGGTTATTGCTCAAAAGTCCATTCATCTTCAGGATAAGGATGAAAGAGAAAGTGTTGTTAAATTAAAAAATTTATATATTGATATAGGAGCAAAGGATAAATCCGATGCATCAAGCCTTGTTAGTCTTGGTGACTATGCAGCCTTTTCAAGCGATCCTGTTTTGTTTGGTGAAAATAGGTTAAAGGCAAAGGCTCTTGATGACAGAGCAGGCTGTGTTATTTTGCTTGAGCTTCTGCAAAGGGTTTGGCCTTTTGAATTATACGCATGCTTTACTGTTCAGGAAGAGGTTGGTCTTAGGGGTGCTCGAGTTGCGGCAAACAGGGTTATGCCTGATATTGGCGTTGTTATTGAAGGAACTACCTGCGCAGATGTGCCCGGAGTTAAGGAGCACGAACAATCCACGCTTTTGGGAAAAGGGCCTGCATTGTCCTTTGCAGACAGAACCTCCATCGGAGACAGAGAACTTCTAAAACATTTTGAAAAAACTGCGCAGGAAGAAAAAATACCATACCAATGGAAACAAACCGCCACTGGAGGCAATGATGCAGGAAGAATCCAAACATCAGGAGCGGGTGTTAAAGTAATTACAGTCTCTGTACCCTGCAGATATATTCACTCACCGGTTTCGGTTCTTGACATAAAGGATTTAGAGAATATGCGAGACTTGGTGGAAAAAGCTTTGGAAAAGCTGCCGCAAATGGTGTAAAGTCCCTATTCTAAGCTTTTGGGATAGAAGCTATTAAGCGGGGAAAGTATGTTGACTCTTATATTTTTGGGAGGTAGAAAATATGATATCGTTAATTAAAGAATTGACAAGCGTTTATGGACCGTCCAGTCGTGAGGAAATGATCAGAGAAATTATTGAAAAAAGAATATCCGGTAAAGTCGATGAAATATACACAGACACCCTAGGAAACCTTGTGGCTGTTAAAAAGGGCAAGGGCAAGAGCAAGAGGATTATGCTGGCAGCACATATGGATGAAATCGGTCTGGTCGCAACTTATATAGATGAAAAAGGCTTTATTAGATATTCGAATATTGGCGGTGTAAGCTCATTCTTTTCACTCGGTCAAAAGGTGCGTTTCCAAAATGGTATAACCGGTTGCGTGTTCTATGAGGAAAAGCTTGAGGAGTTTAAGGATCTTAAGCATAATCGTATGTATATAGATATTGGAACAAAAAGCAGAGAGGAAACAGAAAAGCTGGTTACCGCAGGTGATATTGCGGTCTTTGTTGGAGATGCAGTTGAGCAGAATGGAAAATTCATCTCTAAGGCATTGGACGACAGGATAGGATGCGCTATATTGATTGAGCTTATAGAATGCCTTGATAAAGTGCAAAACGAGGTTATATTTGTGTTTACGGTGCAAGAGGAGGTAGGAATCCGTGGAGCGGGAACAGCAGCCTACGGCTTAATGCCCGACATTGCGGTTGCTATTGATGTAACAGACACAGGTGATACTCCGGAATGTAAACCATTATCCATTGATTTAGGCAAAGGTCCTACCGTTATGATTAAAGACGGTTATACTATCTCACACCCAAAAGTGAAAGATGCTTTAATTAAATGCGCTGAGGAAAAGAGTATCCCTTACCAGCTTGAAGTGTTAAGCAGGGGAGGTAACGATGCAGGAGCAATTCACAAAACCGCAGGAGGGATCCCCACGGGCGGAGTGTCCATTCCGTGCAGATATATGCATAGCCCTTGCGAGATGGTGGATAAAAACGATGTTGAAAATGCTGTAAAATTATTAAAGGCTTTTGTTACAGCTTCTTTTTAATTTCTCGCCATGGTGTAGTGAACTCGTTCAGCTGAAGCTGAACATCATGCGTTTTTACGAAGTAAAATACGCATTGAGCCATTGGTTGTGATTGATAAATGGTATCCATCAAGTAAAACATGCCATACATGCGGAGAAAAGTACAAGAAACTGACAATAATGAAATAATATAAGAACCATTGGACGAATGAGGATAGCTTGGTAATAATACCAGCAATAGTCGGTACATCCCAAGAAGCCCCCGCCTCTTCAGACGGCGGGGGTATGTCACAGCTTACCATATAGCTTCTTTATACGGTTTTATAGAACTGTTCCGCACTCAGTGCAGAACTTTGATTTGCTGTTTTGCTTTGCTCCGCATTCAGGGCAGAACCTTTCCTTAGCCAATTTTTCACCGCATTCCGGACAAAACTTTGCATTTTTTTCAAGGGAAACACCACATTCAGGACAGCTTGCGGTTATTACGTCTCTCCAGTTATCACGGCTTAGATTTCTGTCTTCGTCAGCCATGCATGCATGTGCCCATATTTCTTCAACAGAACGGCTGGATTGAGCTGCTGACATTTCGACGCCCAAATCAGGTGCACAGCTTTTACATAATCCTTTACGCTGATTCCAGCATTTTTCCTTGCATACCCAACCTTGGCATCTGGGACATTGTATGAAATCAGAAGACAACTCCTGAATTGCTTCCTGGAACGCATCATCGTGTGCTTTTTCCCAAGCAGAGGAATGAATCCTGTTTCCCAGATCCGAAGTGCGATGGAATACACCGCCAAACAGGCTTCCAGCAGCATCAAGAACCTGTGAAACGGTACCGGTTACAGAAGCCTTAAACCTTGTACGGTATGTAGTTCCGCACCGGGAACAATCAAACTCGAACTGAAAGCCTTTGTCGCTACATAAGTCATTGTAATTTCCTGAAAATCGAATTCTCTCACTCATTTGAATCCCCTTTTCCGTGTTATACTTAAATCTTGGTTTCAATGCAGGAATGCATATTGTTGAATAAATATGCGTAAGCATATCGGAAAAGCACATATTTAGTGTATAAAATACATGCTGTTCGAGTCAATGCAGCAAAACCAATCATGCAAATTAATGGCTTAACACCATTATACATCACACAATGTAACAATAAAAGCAAAAATCACACAAAATGCATGCAGTATCGTGAGAGATCGTTACCTCTGAACAGTAACTAAGAGGTCACATAGAACACTTGATTACTCGTACTCGTATTCATATTTTTACATAGGGTTTGTATCCCCCCGAAGCCTTAGGGGCTCGAGTTAACACTGTTGCTGCTAATATACAAAGAACTGGAACGACCGGATAATGATAGCGGCTTTGTACTTCTGCCAGCATATGCGCTGCTACAGTTCCCAATATAAACAGATAAAAGACAAAATAGAAAGGCGGAATTTCATTTTTAAGGAAGAAAATCGAGGATAGAGCTAATAAAAAGAAAACAGAGTAATAGAAGTTAGCCACTTCCGAAAGCCATATCGAATGTTTTTCAATATTAATGTGCGAGGTAGGTGAAATAGTGGCTTTGGTAAAGCTTATGCTGTCGCTGTCAATTCTCCACATGCACTTGTTTTTATTCATTTGATGTCTTATTTGTAAGATAATATCTGTTTCAAGAATTCGTTTTATACCTGATTCGGATAGCTGCCTTTGTATCTTATCAGCGGGCATTCCTCCATTTAGCATAGCTTGCAGTATGGCAGCATCTTCATTATTATATTTTCCTTTTCCCTTGAGATTTGTCCCAACAAGCAAATAAAAGCCTGAGGTGTGGCGAGCCATATCAATACCGATTTTTTCTTCAATTTTATTAATTGAAACACTTGTGATTAGGCTGCAGGACAAAACAAGAACTGCAGATAAGGCTGCCGAAAAGATTTTATTGCTGGTATTACCACAGAGATTTCTTTTCCGATTTAATCCTGCGATTCGTTTCCGCTTTAAAAATGTATTATAATTGAATGTTATTGTTTTCTCGGCAATAAAGAAATAGTGAATTAAAATGCTTAAAAGCAAAATTGAAGCTGAGGGGCGTATAAGCTTTAAAAACCCTATGGCAGAGCCGAGAATTATAAATAATAAAAAAAAGTATTTTGGTTTTTCAATCCGATTTATAATTGCAAAATAGAAACATATTATAAGCAGTACTCCAAACGTATATAAAGGCTCTGTAAGAACAAATACATTGAAAAAAATCTGTGAGGGCCAAAAAGCATATATTGTTGCCGCTGCTAGACCTGTGTTTACATTAACTAAATTTTTGCCAAGATAATACAATAGAAGTAATATCCCCATGTTTAACACAATGTTCAAATAAACGGCGGTAATAGGGTTTGAACCGAAAATCGCATAAAAAAAAGAAAGAACCTTTGAAAAGCCAAAGACATGGGGGAAAAGTGAAACAAAAACAGAGTTCGACACATTGTTCTGCAAGATATTTTGAGAAAGAGTATGGTATGTGTAAAAATCCGTTTCAGGGATCACTTGAACAAGTGTTGCCCATATTATTCTTATGGATAGTGCAAGAAAAGAAATAACCGACAGCGCAATAATTGGGCGTTTAATTTTCACACGATACAAATAAGGAAATTTTGCTAAAACGCAGGAAATAGTTATAATAACTATAGGAAAAAGCAAGTTCTCCATGGAAAACTCTTCTGAAAGAATAAATAATAATGAGGTGATAATTGCAAAAATACAAAAAACAAGAGTGATAGTTTTTTTAACAAGTTGTTCCATAATATTCTCCCGTGCAATCATTATTTTAATTTTCTCAAAGAGCATGATAAATATCACTTACATATATTTTACGTAAGTTCAGGGGAATTCATGTACATTTAAGCAAAATAAACAGGAATGATAAGTTAAGCGTGCAAAGACAAAGCTTTAAAAAATTTTTGCATATATATTTCTCACTCTAAAAAAATCCTTAATAAATAGTATAGTTCTGATACATACTAAACATGCAATAAAACAACTAAAAAAACGGAGGTAAAAAAATCATGAGTATTTTGGATAATGTTTTTGAAACGGATACCAAAAAAAATAAAAGCAAAAAAAATTCAACCGGTCAGCATATAAGCAAAAAAGCAGAGAAATTTAAAGAAGAGTTTTCTGAAGGTCTTGATGCATTCGGTAAACAACCCTATCAAAGCAACGGTATTTCATTTACAAAGGTTTCGGACAATATGGCTACAATAAAATATGACGGGCTTCTCGCAAAAAGCGGAGCTGATGACGTTTATACCATGGTGGGGTATGGCAGCAATAATGCTTGGGAGGATGTTCAGACTATACGAATGAACAGGTTTGGCAACTCTTTCCATGCTGACGTTACCACAGAACCGGGCAAAACTGTTAATCTTGTTTTTAAAGACAGTGCTGAAAACTGGGATAATAACTGTGGAATGAATTATACATTTATGTAATTCACTTTAATTTATGCAGTATACCCTTCAGTAATTCAACCTTATTGCAAATAAAAAGGCAGGGAGCAAAACATACTCCCTGCCTCTCTTTCAATTTACTTTTGATTCTCATTAACAAACTCTCTGGCAATCTCTACGCTTTCATCGGAAGGAATCGGCACCTTTGATTTTGGTAATTCTCTATGGATTTGTACGACAGCGTTGGTTTTCCACGCTTTCATTTTTTCAGGATCCATTGTTCGTCTATCTTTTTTCATCCAAAACACCTCCTAAACTACCACCCAATACTCTGCAAAGTCTTTAAACAAAAATAAAAAACATTGTAAATCTTTCGCCACCGCTTTGATTCTTGCACATTTTCAACTTGCTTTTCAATAAAACGTAGTAAATCTGCTTACTCAATGATTTTTGTAACGTATATATTCTATTCTGAAATATATAGAACAGATACTCTATAGATATTGTTCCAAAACAGACAATGATATATTCAAAGCAGATTTCAGTAAAGAGTCTTATATTACTGCAAAAGTGAACGTTGGAGGTCCATTAAGTTCTTCGATTGGCATACCACAGCCCTTGTGTCTTACATTACTGCAAAAGTGAATGTTGGAGATCCTCTGCATTTGAAACAGGCTTGTCGCAAGCAAAGTTTTTGCATACGTAAGCAAGTGGTTTTTCAGGTGTTGTCGGGTATTGCGATATATAAGGTATTAGTTCTGTAAGCCCACTATGCTCACTTCCGTATAAAACTAGCGAGGTAAAAGGACGGAACTTGTTTCGGAGGACATCAATAAAGGGGCTAACTGAGTTTTTGTCTGCAGCTGCTATCAGGATAACTTCCTGGGACGGATTGAGATATAAAAGGTGGGAAGTCAGCATATGGGAATATCCCAATGGAGCCTGTTCTATCTGTTCCGCGAAGCAGGCTGTCACATCTTCAAAGTCCTCAACTAAATTTGCTTCACCCGAAATTCTCGATAAGCGTATTATATTCATTGAAGCTACAGAGTTACCTGATGGCATTGCCCCGTCATAAGCGTCCTTTGGTCGGATTATTAGTTCTTCTGAATCATATCCATAAAAGAAAAATCCACCGCTGTCCTTATCCCAAAATAAGTTCTTCATTTCAGCGTTTACGTGTAATGCTTTTTTAAGGAATTCGGGCTCAAAGGTAGTCTGGTAGAGCTCAAGATACGCCCATACTAAATAAGCGTAATCATCAAGATATGCCGGTATCGCAGCCTCACCATCTCTGTATCGCGCCAATAGGCGATTGTCATTGCGGTAAAGATGGGTTTCGATAAATTTCACTGCTTTTCTTGCTATTTCCGTAAAAGAATTATCCGTGAGAATTCTTCCTCCCATAGCAAAAGAAGCTGCCATCAGCGAGTTCCATGAAGTAAGGATTTTGTCATCCTTAAAAGGATGAATCCTCTTATCCCGTGCATCAAAAAGCTTTTCTTTGCATTTTCGGGCAAGATCCTGATCTATACTTCCCTTTTTAATTAAGTTTGGAATGTTGCTATTTTCAAAATTTCCTGAACCGGTTATATCATATGCACTGCAGAAGAGTTCACCATCCTCTTTGCCAAGTATGGATAAAACCTCATCTTTGCTCCAAAGGTAGAAAAGTCCCTCTACTCCCTCTGAATCTGCATCTTCGGCGGAGTAAAAAGCACCTTCCGGTGAGGTCATATCTCTTTCTATATATTCAAATATTTCTTTTGCTATTTTTGCGTATTTTTCATTGCCTGTTGCTTGAAATGCTTCGAGGTAGGCCATAGACAAAAGAGCATTATCATACAGCATTTTCTCAAAATGTGGCACAAACCATTTTCTGTCTGTTGAATAACGGCAAAAGCCAAATCCTATGTGATCATAAATTCCACCGCTATACATTGAATCAAGCGTTTTTGTAACCAACTTGAGAGCCTTTTCTTCACTATAAGCAGACCAATACCGAAGAAGGAAAAACAGGTTGTGGGGGGATGGAAATTTCGGCGCACTTCCAAAACCACCGTAAATCTCATCAAACATGCTCTCAAATTGTTTGAATGCGTCATGGATAATGCTCTCTGATAAGGAACCTGAAGCTTTAACATTTTTTTTCTGAATAGCCTGTGTAATCTGATTTCCTGCTTCCAATAGTTCATTCTTTCTGTCTGTCCATGCATTGTGTATTCCCGTTAAAACGCTCAAAATACCCGGTATTCCATAGCGATCCTTCTTCGGGAAATATGTCCCCGCAAAGAAAGGCTTTTTGTCAGGAGCCATTACTACTGTCAGCGGCCAACCACCATGACCGGTTAATGCTTGACAAACAGACATATAAATGTGATCGACATCCGGACGCTCCTCCCGGTCAACCTTTATAGATATAAAATGTTTATTAAGAAAAGCTGCAACCTCTTCATCCTCAAAGCTTTCACGCTCCATGACATGACACCAGTGACATGTTGGCTTCTATAACCAACGCTATGAGTACCCAATAGAAAGAAATATCGGCTTATCTTCAAGCTTTGCTTTATCAAATGCTTCTTGGCCCCATGGGAACCAATCAACTGGATTGTGAGCGTGCTGTAATAGATACGGCGATTTCTCGTTTATCAATCTATTGGGTACAACATTATTGTTAGTCATTTTATCACCTTCTTTCATAAAGTATTTCATTTTAGTATACCCCAAAAATTAAGGATATTACCAAAAAGGCAATATCCCCAATTTCCTTACTTATATGTTATGGCAATTATTATATTGTCATTTTTTCTGGTGTAGTCTACATAGTCGATAGCAAGATTCTTAATCGGCGCTTAGAATGATTTTTAATTAATGGTAGTAATATTGTATCTGATAAAATGTGCTGTAAATGATATAATCTCTATATAGCTATTTTGCGAAGTAAAGATTATTTATATAACCTCTATTATAGCTGTCTGCATTTGTGGGCAGCTATCTTCAAAAGCCAACTAAAAATATTTGAAAAGTTTTGTAAGATTTCTATATATGCGAAGTCTTATAAGTGAAAGGAGGTGGTAGAGTAATGGAGTTCGAACAGATATACAATACCTACTTTAACCATGTATACTTATATATCAGAAAGTTATCAGGTAATGAACATATCGCCGAGGAGATAACAAGCGAAACATTCTTTAAAGCAATGCAATCCATTGATAGCTTTAGAGGAGATTGCGATTTTCGTGTGTGGTTGTGCCAAATAGCAAAAAATTGTTATTATTCCCACCTAAAAAAACAAAAAAATATTAGCAACATTGATGGTGTGGAATTAGAAGATATAGTAGACCCCAATTCATTGATTGATGAAAAAATCATTACCCAAGAACAAACAGTACAAATTCAAAAGCTATTGCATACTATCCCAGAACCTTATAAGGAAGTATTTATGTGGAGAGTTTTTGCAGACTTGAGTTTCAAGCAAATTGGTCAAATATTCAATAAGACCGATAATTGGGCTTGCGTTACCTACCACAGAGCTAAAAATCAAATATTAA